>Ga0326728_10010666_pt1 | contig 21406 bp, 18 predicted proteins | sample MB3enrmetagenome_FD_207602 | JGI IMG/M metagenome (GOLD analysis project Ga0326728, IMG submission 207602) | Lab enriched peat soil microbial communities from McLean, Ithaca, NY, United States - MB31MN | ecosystem: Environmental > Terrestrial > Soil > Wetlands > Peat | place: USA: New York... | reverse complement strand
GTTGGCGACACGCGCATCTATCATTTGTCCTCGGACACCGGCCAGTTCAAACAGATAACCGCGGACGACACCTATGTGGGCTGGCTCTTTCGCAATGGGAAATTAACCGATTACGAGGCCCGCACGCATCCGCGCCGCAACGTCCTGCAGAAGGCGCTCGGGGGCGAAAACTATTTTGTGGATCCGCAGGTGGGAGCGGTCGGCTTTGCCCGGGGCGACACTTTTTTAATCTGCTCCGACGGCCTGAACGAAGGCCTTTACGAGCACCACATCCTGGAAGTTTTAGGGGTGAAGGAAAAGGGATTCAACCCGGCCAAAACCCTGGTTGAGTCGGCGGTCAAAGGCGATGGACGGGACAACGCCACGGCGCTGGTCGTGCGGGTCGTCTGAGTTTCAGCACAATCATCCGCCAGCCGCTCAAGCGGGCTCTTTTAACGCTCCGGTGATCTGCCGAACGAGCCAGTCCGCCTCGGGCTTGCAGTGCAGATTTTTTACGATTACAAATTCCTTTCCGTCCTGCGCGCGAATTATCAGGTCGTAATATGACGCATGGCCGACCGTCGCGCTGACTTCGGCGGAGATGTTTTTGATTTCGGCGACCTTGAGGGGGTATTCCTTATTGATGGCAAACCATGATTTTTGGACCGTCATGCCCGCTGAATTGACAACAATGCGGCCATGCCGAAACCACAAATCAAAGACAAACGGAATCATCAGCAGATCAATCGCGCTCAATACGAGCAAAAAAGGCAATGGCGCCTGTTTCGCAACCAGCAGCGCAAGGATGCCCGTCCAGACGAGGCACACGGTCGTCGCGCCGGAGGCGAAGCCGCGATTGCGGGCGGGGGGGAAGATGATTTCTTTGCCGTTGCCCGCCAGGTCCTTGACTTTTATGTGCGAGCGGATGCCCTGCCGGATTTCGTCCAGCGAGGTCCGGCAGTTCAGCGTTGGATCAGCGGGGGGAGCGGGCACCTCGGGGAGTTTGAAAACGGGCACTTCAAAGGCGGCGTAAAAATCCGGGCCGCGCAATTCCGCCGACGTCTCGAGCTTCCAATGAATTCCGTCGCCGCGTGAAACCGTTGCTTCGGGCAAATTGCCGGGCAATTCAAAAAAGACTGGAATCCTCACCTCGTTCGAATCGTTTTGCGGCAAAGCCGGGCGAAGCCATTTTTCGTCCTGCCAGAGGACCTTTTCATTAATTTGACGATTATTGGAGGCGCCGGTCGTGGTGCGCCGGACGCAACTCATGCGCAAATGCCAGCCGTGTTTTGCCGGCAATTTCACTTTGACCCGGACTTCGCCCGCGAGGGCGCCGCCCAGCGCCGCAGGCACGGCCGGCATCGTGAAAGTGCTCCGGGCGTGTCTGCGCCACGCAAGGGTCGTGCCCAGCGCAAAATAAATGATGGCGAGGCCGACCAAGGGAAACACCAGGGCCAGGAGGGCGATATGGCTGCCTTGCCGCAATAGCTGGGGCATGACGCCCAGGGAAATTGCGGCGGAGGCGGCACACCAAAAGGCGACGAAAATCCAAAGGAGCACCGAGGCTTTGCGCGCAGAGGACACGACCCGGCCGGCCGCCCAGTCCGCCCGTCTGAGCCAGGGCGTTGGATCGTCGGTTTTTGAAGTCCGGCTGCTGAGCGCCTGCTTTTTCGCGGTGATGGCAAAAATGAGCGCGATGAATCCTCCACAGGTGACGGCCGCGCTCACCAGTCCCATCGCCAGTTGTTTTTTCATTCTGAACCCGCTTCCCAGTTCGTCATGCACCAGAAACACCAGCGCCAGCACGCCCACGATGGCGAACGGCAGCGATAATAGAATCGCCCGGTTCCGCGCGGTTTTCGGGTCAAGCGGCTTGGGGTCCGCGTCCTTGAATATCAGTCCCATGGTTTGCGACAGATGGATTTTAAATAAGTTTTGCATGGAGTATAGCGAAGCCCTTGGATGCAGGCCAGAATTTAGGATTGAAATAAACTGCCCTCTATTAAAACGGCGGGCGAACATATTGTCCGCCCGCCGTGCGATTTTTTCCAATTAGGTTAACTGTACCGGTTAACTGTGATAGCCGAGTTCGCCGTGTTCGGATTCGTCGAGACCCGTCATTTCGACTTCTTCGGTGGGCCGCAATCCGACCAGGAGCTTGGTGATGTAGGCGATGACAATCGTGCCGACAATGAACAGAACCAGCGAGACGCCAACCGTCTTGAGCTGCTCCCACAACTGCGGCTGGAAGAGGCTGTCAGTGACGTATTTGCTCAAGTTGGTTGCCAGGTTCGGGTTGGCAGCCTGGCGGGCAAACATGCCGGTCATAATGGCGCCGCACATGCCACCGATGCCGTGAACGCTCCACGCGTCAAGCGCGTCGTCCATCCCGAGCCAGCCTTTGACCTTGTAGCACATGAACCAGGGAATGGTGCCGGCCGCGATGCCGATCCACATGGCCCCGGAGGGCAGGACATAACCGCAAGCGGGAGTGATGAGCACCAAACCCGCCACCGCTCCTGAGCAGAAACCGACGACGCTGGGCTTGCCTTTGACAATCCACTCCCACATGGGCCAGACGAAAGACCCGACTGCCGTGGCCAGTGTGGTGGTGGTGAAGGCGTTGGCGGCGATGACGTCACCCGCCACGGCGCTGCCCGAGTTGAAACCGTACCAGCCCACCCAGAGCATGGAAGCGCCGATGAAAGTCAGCACCACGCTGTGGGGCGAGAAGTTGTCCTTCCCGAAGCCGAGACGTTTGCCCAGGATGATGCACAGCACCAAGCCTGACCAGCCGGAGGACATATGCACCACGGTGCCGCCGGCGAAGTCGAGGCCTTTTATCTTGGCATCGGCATTCCAACAGCCGTTCATGAGGCCGTTGACGCCCCATACCATGTGCCCCTGGGTATTATAGATCAGCAATATCCACAGGGTCATAAATACGAGGATGGCCTTGAACTTCATGCGCTCGGCGATGGAGCCGACAATCAGCGCCGGAGTAATGATGGCAAACATCAATTGGAACATGGAATAGACGTTTTCCGAGACCCAGTACGAGTAGCCTGGATTAGGGGCCGAGGTGACGTTCTTAAACATCCAGCATACCGCAGGATTTCCCACGATGCCGGCTATCCAGTCATGTCCCGCCTCTCCCTGGGTATATACCTCGCCCCAGGCCGCGGCCGCACCCGGCGTGGCGCCGCCATGCAGTCCACCAGTGCCTCCGAAGATCATTCCGTAGCTGCAAATGTACCAAAGGATCGTGGTCAAACCGGTGATCAGGAAACATTGCGCGCAAACGGAAAGAACGTTCTTTTTGCGAACCAAGCCGCCGTAGAACAGCGCCAGACCGGGCAGTGTCATGAACAATACCAGCGCCGTGCTGGCCAGCAGCCAGGCATTGTGGCCCGCGCCGGGGAAACCGAAGGACCGGCCCGTGCTGTTGGACAGGTTGGTATTGATGATGGACGGAGCCAGGGCAAAGTTCACTGTCCAGTTGCCATTGGTGTCCGTGAACGGGGCGGTCGGGTCGCCGTTTTGAAAATAGGCCTCGATGGATTCGAGCCGTTGTTCAACGGACGGTCCATTGGTAAACGCGGCCCAGGACGGCGCGCTGCTCGCCGCTGCCGCCGGGGCGTTCGTGGCGGCGGGTGCCGCCGGAGCGTTGGTGGCGGCGGTGTTGGTTTGGGCGCGCAGGCTGGCCGCGCCGAGTGCCGTGGCAACAACTAAACCGAGGGTGAGAAGGTATCGTTTCATTTTTGTGTGCTTCATTGATTCGAGGTGATGGTTTCAGTTAGACCGCCGAGTCTCCTTTTTCCTCGGTGCGGATACGGATGGCGTCTTCGATGGGCGAGACAAAGACCTTGCCGTCGCCAATCTTGCCGGTTTTGGCGGCCTTGATGATGGCCGCCACCGCCGCGTCTTTTTGCGCGTCGCCGAGGATGATTTCGATTTTGATTTTGGGTAGGAAATCCACCGTGTATTCGCTGCCGCGGTAGATTTCCGTGTGGCCCTTTTGGCGGCCAAAGCCTTTGACCTCGCTGACGGTCATGCCTTCAATGCCGATTTCGCTCAAGGCGTCCTTAACCTCTTCGAGCTTGAATGGTTTGATAATCGCTTCAATTTTTTTCATGGTTTGTTTGTTTATGAACGGACCGGTTAACCAGCCACGCCCTTCGGGGCATTTCCCGCACGCGACTAAAACCCGGCTATCCTTGCGGTTGCGGCTGGCACTGGAGGCGTCAAAGCAACGGCGGTGCCAACTTTTCCGTCCGCCGGGGTAATGCGGTGTTTCCCCTGATTTAACGGGGGTTTTATGGCCGCTGATTTTTTTTGACCACCGCGAAAGCCGCGGTTGTTTGCAGCTTTTTATCCATCAGAAGAAGTTTTCACCACTTGCGCCCGCCGGAGGGAAAAGACATTTTCAGCGCAAATCCCGTTTCAAACCGATTCACCAAATGGTGGGGCAAGATGGTTTGATGGGGTTGACGGCGCGACGCCGTCAACAGCACGCGGGACGCGCGCTCTCCCAACGTTCCGGCTCAAATGAACTTGATATGCGTTTCCTTCAAATGGCGGCTTTCCAGAAGCGCGGCAACCTTGCGGACGATGTTCCGTCGAAGATCGAGTTCCACCGGGACATTGGGGTCCTGATGCGCGTCGTTGATGCGCGTCCCCACGACAAACTGGACGATGTCGCTCTGAAGCATCAGGGATACGAGATCGGTGGCCGGGTTTTTGCGGGGAAAACCGGCAGTTTCGCCGTGCTCCAGCAGTTCGGCGACCTTTGCCAGCGTCACGGTGCCCTCGGTGACGAGGTCAACGCCTTCCATCACGGCGGCGGGGGGGATTTCCGGGTCCAGCCGCGCCAGGCTCATCGTGACGGGCCGACCGAGGAGACGGGAGACAATCCCCGCCGTGGTGCCGCCGCACACAGCCTTTCGCCCGTCAAAGGTTTGAATCAGTTCGGCCAACTGGCCGTCGCGCTCGCGATTGAAAGGCGGACCGGTGATGACCAGCAACCGGCGGGGGCGGCGATAATAAATCGCGCCGCAGGTGATGTCATCCTTGGCTGCGCGGCCATCGTTGAGCAGCGCCTCGCCCACGAGCTGGCGAGACAGCTCGCGCGAAGAGATTTCATTTTCTCCCGAGATTTTCCGGCACAAAAACTCCGTGACCCGTTCCGCGCCCCAGCCGAAGGGCAGCCCCGCGCGGCCCAGGCCGGACTGACTGACGCCGTCGGAGTAGAACACAATGCGGTCGCCCAGCCGGGTGTCGAATTCGCTGTAGTAAATGACGCGGTCCTTCCAGGCTTCCAGCGTGAGGCTGGCGCGTTCCAGCGGCACCGGTGTCTGCCCGCGCAGCAATATCAGCGGCGGGTTGCCGTGCTCAATCACCCGGGTTTTCCCGTCCTCGTCCAAATCCACAATGGTGAAGGTGGAATAGCTGATTTTGCGTTTTTCACAGACGGGCAGGGTGTCCATGATGGTTTTTGCGCTGCGGCGCAGGTCCACGAATGCCGAAGTGTAGCGCAACGCCATGGTGGCGGTGAGATTGGCCAGCACGCCGGCCTTCACGCCGCTGCCCAGGCCGTCCGAAAGCACGGTGACGATGCGGTCTTCCTCCTTGATTTTTCGGGAGAGAAAAACGTCGCCGGCCACGAGCTGCCCGTGTTTGGCCTGCTGGCAGAAATCAACGTCTATAAAGCTTTCGCCAGTCATTGTTCTCCCGGGGTTCGTCGGGCTTGGGCGGTGAAAAGGAATCAATGATCGAGTTCAGCGTGATTTCCGCGTCCGCCGCATTTTCGCCTAGGAGATAGGCAATCTGCTGGGTGGTCGCCAGTTGTTTTTGGATCACTTCTCGGGCCTTGCGGATGACCTGCTCCTTGCGCACGGCGGGCTTGGTGATGTCCTGGAGGATGCCGCCGACCAGGCAATGCTTTTCGATGCTGAAAATGGTCGCGTGCAGGATGATGTTCTGAAACCGGAGGTCGCGGTCCAGGATGTCCTCGCCGGTCTTGAGCACGTTGTGAAAGAGGCTGGCGAAGGGCATTACTTCGGCCAGCGCAATGCCTTCAAGGGACGCGGCACCGGCCCCGCCGGGGGCCTGGTCGCGCGCGAACAGGCCGGCAAAGGCCGCGTTGAACTCGATGACGCGCAGGGCGTCATTGACGATCACGACCGCCGACGGCATTTTCTGGATGAGGGCGTTGGCTTTTTTATGCGCGAGCTGCCGCATGTAGGTCACGCACATGGCGCGCTCGGCCTTTTGGTGGATCAGCGCAATGCCGAACTCGCGGCAGGAGTCGTAACCGCAGCCGCCGCAGTTCAGTTCATCGTCCGCCGAGAATTTTCCCACATTGCGCAACGCCTCGCGAATTTGCGAATCCGGATACCGCACGGGCGGCGGCGGTGTGACGGAAAAATCCACCGGCGTGGCCGGGGTCGCGGGGCGCGGCAAAACCACCGCCGGGGGCGGCGCCGACCGGAAGACGCGGTGGCGCTTGGCGGCGGTGGCGCCACGGGCGCGCGCTTTGGGCCCGTTGACGCAGCCGCCTTCGCACGCGAGCAGTTCGAGGAACAGGCCGCCGCCCGGCTTGAGTTCCGGCTTCAATTCTTCAACGCCGTCGAGGGCCTTTTTGATGGCCGCCAGACCGGAAAAGGCCATGAGCGACGAGTCATTCACGGCGCAGGCCGATTTCATGCCTGCAATCATGCCGCCGTCCACCGGGTACCACGCGCCTTCGGCCGCGCTTTCGGGAACGAAACGGTTCTCCGGCGCCGGGGCCATTTTTTCCGGCGAAACATGCTCCTGCTCCAGCCACCGCCGCAGGTCCTCGAACGTCAGCGCCACATCCAGCAATTCGGGATGTTGGGCCGCCTCGAGCTTTTTGGCGATGCAGGGGCCGATGAAGACGATGCCGATGTCCGCGCCAAACGCACGCCGCAGCATTTGACAATGGGTCAGCAGCGGCGAAAGCAGGCCGGCGAGCAAGCCGGCGCCGTTGACCCGGTGCTTTTGCAGGAACGAGACCACGACGGGACAGGCGGACGACGCCAGGACCCGGGCCGGACCTGTTTGCAGCAGTGCCGCCGCCTGCGCCGAAACCTGCTGCGCGCCCAGCGCCGTTTCCGAAACGCCGGCAAAGCCGAGCCGCTTCAGCGCCGCGATGATCTGCGCCGGACTCGTGTTGGGAAATTCGGTGATATAGGACGGGGCGAGCGAAACGAACACGGATTTTTTCAGCGCGAGCAACTGCCGGGCGTTGGCGAGATCGTCGCGGATCCGTTTCGCCCCGTTTGGACACACTTCCACGCAATAGCCGCAGACGATGCACAGTTCGGGCATGACGGTCGCATAGCCGCCTTCAACCTTGATGGCTTTCACCGGGCAATTGCGCACGCACTTGTAGCAGTCCTGGCACTCGCGCTTTTCCGTAAAAATGGGATTCAGGTAGTTCATGCCGTGGTCTTAACTCATTTCTCGGAAAGGGGCTTCGGCACAAAATGGTTGAGCAACGCAATGATGACAATGGGGTCAACCTCGTGATACATCTTGCCGTTGATGGCGACGTTCGGCCCGGATTTGCATTGTCCTTCGCACAAATGGCCGCTGAGTTCGACCCTCGGCGGCAGGCTGTGCGTTTTGAAAAAATCCTGGATGACTTCGATGTTGCGGCTGTTCCCCCGCGAAAAGCAGGAGCTGCCCATGCAAATGGTGATGCGGGCGCAAGGTTCCGGGGCGGAAGGTTGAAGGCCGGGTGCTTCGGGGTTCATGGGTTCAAGGCATAATGTTCCGTTTCCCAACCGGCTTCGCGCAGCTTCCGCCCGCCGTGACCGGCACCGATGCGCCGTCCGATGGCGTGAATCCGGGCGCTCAAACAACCGTTGCAAGCGTCGCCCGTTTCGGCGATGCAGGCTTTGGCCGGATATATTTCGTAATGACGGCGGTATTTCAACGGCGTCAGGTTGGGCATGAACACGTTGGCGCCGCGTTGCAGACCCAGTTCGCGCCCGTTTTTCTTGTTGATGGTGGCCAGGGCGGTGGTCGCCGGAATGTTCGCGTCCGGCCGCGCCAGGCGAGTCAAGGCGAGTACTTTGTAAACCATCAGTTCATGGTTGGGCGCCTGTTCGCCGTTGACCGGGGGAAAAATTCTGATGCCGCTGCCCAGGGGAGTCGCCGGATGCGGAATGAACGGCCCAATGCCAATCATGTCGAGGTCCAGTTCACGGAACAGGGCGATGTCCCTGGCAATGCTCGCGTAGGTCTGGCCGGGGATGCCCACCATGATGCCGCTGCCCGCTTCAAAACCGTGCTGCTTCAACCGCCGCAAAATGGCGACGCGGTCGCATTTGCGGTTTCCCATCGGCGGGTGGATTTCGTCAAACAAATTGCGGTCCGACGTCTCAAACCGCAGTAAATAACGGTCCGCGCCGGCCTTGCGCCAGGCAGCCAGCTCCCGGTCCGTCCGTTCGCCCAAACTTAACGTCACCGCCAGCGGCGTTTCGGCCTTGATCCGGCGGATAATTTCTTCCATCCATTTGGACGTGATGCCGTAGTCTTCGCCCGCCTGCAACACGACGGTGCCGTAGCCGAACCGCACCGCTTGTTGCGCGGCTTCAAAAATCTCATCCGCCCGCATCCGGTAACGGACGAGCCGCGCATTGCCTGAGCGCAGGCCGCAGTAGCTGCATTGCCGCGCGCAGAAATTCGAGATTTCCACCAAGCCGCGCAAATGCACGGCATCGCCCACGTGCCGGCGGCGGGTTTCGTCGGCGCGCCGCCACAATTCCGCGAGCCGCTCCGGATTCGTTTCGCGCAGCCAGCCGGGAATCTCCCTTTCGAGGGCCATCCACCGATCCGGCGAAGTTCGAAAAGATGCCGCCGCGTTCGTGACGGACGATTCAATCGTGTTCATGCGGCGAGCGGCTCCCGTTCCGCGTTCCGGAAAATTTCCAGCGCCGCCGGAAACGGCTGCAAGGCCCGCGCAAAAATCCCCAGACTGTAGGCGATGGTCAGGCCGTAGTTCGTCAGAGGCACTCCGGCCTGCTGGCAGCGCATGATCCGGCTCAACATTTCGCGCCGGTTCCACATGCACGCGCCGCAGTGGATCACGAGTTTGTAGTCCGCAAGGTTTGCCGGAAAGTCGCGTCCCTGCACATGCTCGAAATGAATCTTCTCGCCGGTGTACTGGGTCAGCCAGCGCGGAATTTTCACGCGGCCAATGTCTTCGCCAATGGGATGGTGCGAACACGCTTCCGCGATGAGCACCCGGTCGTCGCTCCGCAGGTTTTCAATGGCCAGCGCGCCCCGGACCTGCGCCGGCAGATCGCCCTTGTACCGCGCCATGAGAATGGAAAAGCTCGTCAGGGGAACATTATCCGGTGTGTCGGCGGCCACCTTGAGAAACGCCTGGGAATCGGTGACCACCAGTTTTGGCGGGGACTTCAGGCGTTCCAGGGCGCGGCGCAATTCACGTTCTTTCACGACCAGGCAGCAGGCGTCGCTGTCGAGCAAATCGCGGATGGACTGGACCTGGGGCAGAATCAAGCGGCCTTTGGGGGCTTCCTTGTCAATGGGCACCACCAGCACCGCCAGTTCGCCGGGGCCGACGAGGTCCCCAAGAATCGCCGGGCTGTCAATGAAATCCTCCGGCGCGGCGGCCAGCAGCGCCTCCCGCAAATCGGCCATCCCCGCGCCGCTGATGGCCGAGGTCTTGACGGCGCGAATTTTTTGCCCCGCCAGTCTCGCGCACAACGCCGGGTCGGGCTGCGCGGTGTCGGTTTTGTTGAAGACAACAACGGTCGGCGTCTTGCGGGTCTCCAGTTCGCGCAGGATTTCCTCTTCAAAAATTCCCCACGCGCCCGCGCCTGCCACGAGCACCGCCAAATCCGCCCGCTCGAACACCTGCCGGGTTTTTTCCACGCGCAGCGCGCCCAGTTCACCGGCATCGTCAACGCCCGCGGTATCAATGAACAGCACGGGTCCCAGCGGCAGCAGTTCCATGGGCTTTTCCACCGGATCGGTCGTGGTGCCTGCGACCGGTGAGACGATGGACACTTGCTGGCGCGTCAGGGCGTTGAGCAGCGAAGATTTGCCGACATTGCGGCGTCCAAAAAACGCTATATGAAGCCGCAGGCTTTTGGGGGTGGGCATCATGGCCGGTCCTTTCCATTGACCGGGGTTCCCAGCCGGCAAACCGCTTCCGGACGAATCAGCACGTCAAATTCCCCACCGGTCAACCAGCCTTGCGCCATCACCGTCTCGCGAATGGTGTGTCCGCTTTCGACCGCGAGTTTTGCGGCTTCTCCGGCGCGTTGGTAGCCCAGCACCGGCAGCAGCGCCGTGGCGGCAGCCGTCGAGTTTTCGACATTTTGACGGCACCGGGCCTCGTCGGCCTCCAGGCCCTCGACGCAGTGACGGCGCAGAAGGTCATCCGCGCGCGCCAGCAAATCGAGGCTTTCGAGCAGGCAATCGGCTATCACCGGCAGAAATGGATTCAACTCCAGTGTTCCCGAGGCGCAGGCCATCGTAATGGTCGCATCGTGGCCGATCACGCGCATGGCGGCCTGGCTGACGGCTTCGGGAATCACCGGATTCACCTTGCCGGGCATGATGGAAGAGCCCGCCTGCCGCGCGGGCAGCCGCAGTTCGCCCAGTCCCGCTTCCGGGCCTGACGACAGCAGCCGCAGGTCGCCGCAAATTTTCAGGAGCGAGGCCGCGTGGGCCTTCAAAATGCCGGAGACCTCGACCCACACATCGGCGTTCTGGGTGGCGTCCACAAGATTTTCCGCGCGGGCGAACCCGATGCCGGTAATCTCGCGCAATTGGTCCACGACCTGGAAAATATATTGCCGGGGGGCGGCCAGCCCGGTGCCGATGGCCGTGCCTCCCAGATTCACCACGCGCAGGCGTTCCTCGCATTTGTAAATCCGCCAGCGGTCGCGGTTGATGGCTTCGGCATAGGCGCCCATTTCCCGGCCGAGTGTCGTCAGGACGGCGTCTTGAAATTGCGTGCGCCCCACCTTGACCACGTGCGCGAATTTTTTTTCGGCGGCTTGAAATGATTCCTGGAGCGCGACAACCTTTTCTTCGAGCGCGCCCAGCAGGCGGATGGCCGCCAGCCGCAACGCCGTTGGATACGTGTCATTGGTGGACTGGTGAAGATTCAGGTCATCCAGCGGCGAGACCCGGTCATGGCCGGGCGGCAGGCCGAGGATTTGGAGGGCTCGGTTGGCCAGCACCTCGTTCACGTTCATGTTGGTGCTCGTGCCGGCACCGCCTTGCAGCGCATCCACAACGATCAACCCGCCCAGGTCGCCGCCGGTCAGTTCGCGGCAGGCGCGCTCCAAGGCGTCGGCCTTCGGCGCGTCGTCCGCCCAGGCTCCGAGCCGGCGGTTGGTGCGGACACTGGCGAGCTTTACGTCACCGTAGGCGCGGGCCAGTTCTGGATGGACGGGGCGAAGCGCGAGCGGAAAGTTTACGAGGGCGCGCACAGTGTGAATGCCGTGCAATACGCCGGCCGGCACCGGCAGTTCGCCGAGGCCGTCGCGTTCGATGCGAATGGCGCCGTCCATGGGAAATCAGACGAAGACATCGCGTTCGTTTCTGCGCACGCGACCGACCAGTTCGCGCGCGGTGTTGCCGATGCCGCCGGGGAGCGCGGCCAGTTCACGGTCCACCAGGCTCTCGCCCACCTTCCTTGTGCCCGGCGAAGCAAAGCCCATCAGATACTCGGTGCAGCTCGACAGGGCGTTGGGGCTGCAATGTTCCTTGATCAAGCCGGGCTTGGCCAGATCCATGAAGTCCGCGCCCGTGCGCCCGAGCCGGTAGCAGGCGGTGCAGAAAGACGGGGTGTAACCCAGCGAGGCGACGTCGCGCACGACTTCGTCCAGCGAGCGATGGTCGCCCAGTTGGAATTGTTCCGCATCCTGGCTGTCGCCCAGCTCGGCGTAGCCGCCGGGATTGCAGCGGCTGCCGGCGGAAATTTGCGAGACGCCCAGCGCGAAGGTCGCGCGGCGTGTGTCCGCATTTTCGCGCGTGGACATGATGAGGCCGGTGTAGGGCACGGAAAGCCGCAGGATGGCGACGATTTTTTTGAAGTCCGCGTCCGAGACGGCGTACGGCGGACGGTTGGCCAGGGCCGAGCCCGCCGCCGGTTCGATGCGCGGCACGCTGATGGTATGAGGCCCGACACCGAACTGGTCCTCCAGGTGCCGGATGTGCTGCTGCATGGCCAGCATCTCGAACTTCCAATCGTACAGCCCGAACAGGACCCCGATGCCGACATCGTCAATCCCGGCCTCCATGGCGCGGTCCATCACCGTCACCCGCCAGTCGAAATTTTTCTTCGCGCCGCCCGTGTGATGATTCGCGTAAGTCTCCCGATGATACGTTTCCTGAAACAACTGGTAGGTGCCGATGTGCGCGTCTTTAAGGCGCTTGAACTGGTCAACCGTCAGGGGGGCGATGTTCACGTTCACCCGGCGGATTTCGCCGCGCCCGCTCCGGGTCTGGTAAACGGTGTCAATGGCCTTGAGGACGTAATCAAAACCCTCCCTCTGCGGGTACTCTTCGCCGGAGACCAGCAGCAGCCGCTTGTGGCCCTGATCAATCAGGATTTTCACTTCCGCCGCGATTTCAGCCTGTGTCAGCGCGCGGCGTTTCAAGCCGGTGTTCGCGGCGCGAAAGGCGCAGTACGAACATTCGTTCTTGCAGAGGTTGGAAATGTAGAGCGGCGCGAACAGCACCAGCCGGTTGCCGTAAATTTCCTCCTTCACATGCCGGGCGGCGGCGAACATTTCCTCCAGCAGCGCCGGGTCTTGAATTTCCATCAGCACGCCGACATCGTCCGCGTCCAGCCCCTCGATCTGCCGCGCCTTGGCCAGAACATCCCGCACCCGGGCGGGGCCGGAACGGCGGGCGACCGCGAGGGTGGCGTTGATTTCCGCCTCGTTGATGATGGTGGTCCTGGGTTTGGGCGGCGTGGCATTCATAATTTTTTCTCGTTCAATTTTTTCAGGATTTCCGCCCTGGCGGCCTGCGCGGTGCATTGCGGGATTTTATTTCCATCCACGCTGACCGTCGGCCCTTGGTCGCATTTCTCGAAACAGAATGAAGCACGGACGTCCACCCGCTCCGCAAGATTCTCCCGTTCCACCTGGTCCAGCAGGTCGTGCAAAACATGCTGGGAACCTTTCACAAAACAATTGGTTCCGGTGCAAACGCTGACTTTCAGCTTGTTGGCTGCGGGGCCGTCGCCCAGCGCAATGTCTTCGCCGGCAATCCGGCGGCGGTTGTGATAATGCGTATGCAGCAGGCGATGGGCGTTCCGGCCGCCGATCTCGCCGAGATGCCGCTGGTAACATTCCGTGATGAAATGGTTTTCCTGCGACTTGTGCAGTTCCATGTTCTTGTCCACATCGTAGAGACCCTTGGTGCGCAGCTTGCGGATGTCAGGATCGCGCGAAACCGGCTGCCCCGCGCCGCCGATGCAGCCGCCCGGACAGGCCATGACTTCGATCAGGTCGAGATCGCATTTGCCGCGTCGCGCTTTTTCGGCCAGCGTTCGCGCATTCTTCAAACCATGGACGATGCCGAGTTTCAAAACCACGCCGTCCACCGGCACTTCGACGACGCGCAGCCCGTCCGTACCGCGCACCGCATGAAAATCCGGATTCTGAAGCTTCCTGCCGGTCAGTTTTTCGGAGGCATAACGCAGCACCGCTTCGCTGACCCCGCCGGAATTGCCAAAAATGACACCCGCGCCGGTCTTGAACCCCATCGGCATGTCGAAGGATTCCGGCTGCAGCCGGGTGAACCGCAGGCCCGCCTCTTCGATCATCCGCGCCAGTTCCTGGGTGGTGAGCACATGGTCCACTTCCGGGATGCCGTCCTGCGCGAATTCCGGGCGTTTGGCCTCAAATTTCTTCGCCGTGCAGGGCATGATGGAAACCATCACAAGGTCCTCTTTTTTAACACCGAGTTCGGCCGGCAACAGTTCCTTGCACAAGGCGCCCAGCATCTGCTGCGGCGATTTGCAGGTGGACAAGTTTGGCAGCAGCTCGGGAAAATATTGCTCCGCAAACTTGACCCAGCCCGGGCAGCAACTGGTGAACAGCGGCAGCTTCCCGCTCCGGGTTTTGCGGCCCAGAAATTCATTGGCTTCCTCGATAACGGTCAGGTCGGCGCTGAACGAGGTGTCATAGACCCGGTCAAAGCCGAGGCGCTTGAGCGCGGCGACGACCTGGCCGCGCGTGGATTCGCCCGGCGTCATGCCGAACAGTTCGCCAATGGCCACGCGCACCGCCGGGGCAATTTGCGCGACCACCGTTTTTTTGGGATCGCCCAGCGCTTTCCATACCTCGTCAATTTCCTGGCGGGGCATAAGCGCTCCGGTAGGGCAGACGGCCGCGCACTGGCCGCAGTTGATGCACTCGCCTTCACCCAAATCCTTGCCGAAGGCCGGCAGCACGGCGGCATCGTGGCCGCGCCAGGCAAAGTCTATGGCGCCGATGCCTTGAATTTCCGAGCAGAAGCGCACACAGTCGCCGCACAGCACGCATTTGTTCGGGTCGCGCACGAGCGAGAGCGATGACCGGTCCACCGGGGCCGGTTCATGGACGGGCCGAAAGCGCACTTTCCCGATGCCGAGACGGCGCGCGACGTCCTGCAACTGGCAGGCGGCGCTTTTTCCGCAGGTGGTGCATTCGCGCTCGTGGTTGGCCAGCAGAAGTTCCACGGAAATTTTGCGGATCTCCCGGATTTCCGCCGTCTGCGTGCGCACCTTGAGGCCGGGTTCGGGCGGCGTGGAACACGCGCCCTGGATTCCCCGTCCCTCAATGTCCACCAAGCACAGGCGGCAGGCGCCATAGACGCTCAGGTCGGAATGATAACAAAACGTCGGCAGGTCAATGTCCGCCTTGCGGATCAATTCCAGCAGATTGCGCTCGCCGTTGATGGGAACTTCCAATCCGTCAATGTTCAAGGTCTTTACTGCTGCGGTGGTGCTCATTTGGGTAATTGTCAGGGAGTTTTCGTTAATTCGTTATGGTCGGTTTCATTCATCAAGGGCGGGCTAGACTCCGACGACGGCGTCAAATTTGCAGGTGTCGGCGCAGGCGCCGCAGACGATGCATTTGGCCGGATCAATCACATGCGCTTGTTTCCGTTCGCCGGTTATGGCGCCGACCGGGCACTTTTTGGCGCAGGCCATGCAGCCCTTGCACCTGGCGGGGTCAATGCCCGGCTTGGCGAGCGCCTTGCACTGGCCGGTCGGGCAATGCTTGTGGAAAACGTGCGCGTCATACTCGGCGCGGAAGTACCGCAGCGTGGACAGCACGGGATTGGGCGCGGTTTTGCCGAGGCCGCACAGGGAGCCTTTTTGCACCGCCAGCGCGAGTTTTTCCATGAGCACCAGAGTCTCGCCGGTGGCGCGGCCTTCGATGATGTCGTCGAGCATCGAAAGCAACTGGCGCGTTCCTTCGCGGCACAACACGCATTTGCCGCAGCTTTCGCGCTGGGTGAAATCCATGAAAAACCGCGCAATACCCACCATGCACGTCTTTTCATTCATGGCCACCAAACCGCCGGAGCCGACCATCGCGCCCACGCTGCGCAGCGAATCGTAGTCGAGCGGCAGGTCCAGGTGTTCCTGCGTCAGGCAGCCGCCGGAGGGGCCGCCGATTTGGACGGCCTTGAAACCGTTGGGTTTGACTTTGCCGCGGCGGTCGGTGATGCCGCCGCCGATGTTCAACACCACATCGCGCAGGGTCGTGCCAAACGGGACCTCGACCAGGCCGGTGTTGGCCACGTGACCGGTCAGCGCAAATGTTTTTGTGCCGGGTGACGCCGCCGAACCGAGCTGGCGGAACGTGTCCGCGCCCTGATTGATGATACGGACCACATGGGCCAGGGTTTCGACGTTGTTGATGATCGTCGGCTTGCCCCAAAGTCCGCTTTGCGCCGGGAACGGCGGCTTGGGCCGGGGCATTCCGCGCTGGCCTTCGATGGAGGCGATCATGGCGGTTTCTTCGCCGCACACAAATGCGCCCGCGCCTTCCATGACCTCGCACTCCAAGGCCCGGCCGGAGCCGAAAACATTGCCGCCCAGGAAGCCCATCTGCCGGGCGTCCTCGACCGCGCGCCGCATCCGCGCCACCGCCAGCGGATATTCCGCGCGCACATAAACCAGCGTTTCATCCGCGCCAATGGCCCACGCGGCAATCATCAGTCCTTCGAGCACGCTGTGCGGGTTGCCTTCCATCACGCTGCGGTTCATGAACGCGCCCGGGTCGCCTTCGTCCGCGTTGCAAATCACATATTTTTTCGCGTTCTTCTGCGTGCGCGCCGCCTCCCACTTGCGGCCGGTGGGAAAACCGCCGCCGCCGCGACCGCGCAGGCCCGACTTGGTGATTTCCTGAACCACCTGCTCGGGCGTCATTTGCAGGATGGCTTTCCGGGCCGCGGCGTAGCCCCCGTGATGGAGATATTCCCGGATGCATTCGGGATCAATCGTCCCGCATTCCTTCAGCACAAACCGCTGCTGGCGCTGGTAAAAGGGAATGTCACGGATGCCCTGGCACCGCTTCTTCGACGCCGGGTCCACATAAAGCAGGCGCTCAACCACCTTGCCGCCGACAAGCGTCTGGCTGACGATTTCGGCGACGTCGTCCACCTTCACCTTGTTGTAAAGTATTTCCTCGGGCAAAATCGTGACCAGGGGCCCCATCTGGCAGAAGCCCTGGCAGCCGCTCTTGTTGAGGCGCAAGTCCTGCGCCGTTCCCTCCGGCTTGAACTCGGTGGTGACGCTGATTCCGGCGGCCTTGATCTGTTCTTCAAATGCCGCGAGCACCTTGTAGGCGCCGTTGGCCACGCAGCCGGTGCCGGCACAGACGATGACGCGGCGCGGACTGGTGCCGCCGGCGCTGCCGGCGGGGTCCATGATGTTTAGAATGCGGGTGTTCATTACGATTGTTCCTGGGCAATAATTTCTTCCACAAGTTTCACGCCGCTGGCGGGCGTCATTTCACCGTGGACCTGGTCGTCCACCACCATGACCGGCGCGAGACCGCACGCGCCCAGACAGGCGACTGTTTCCACGGTGAACAGCATGTCGTCGGTCGTGTTTTTTTTGCCTTCGAGCTTGAGCCGTTTCCGGATGGCCTCGAGTATCGGCACGGAATCCTTCACATGGCACGCGGTGCCGTCGCAAAGGCGGACCAGATGTTTGCCCTTGGGCTTGATCGCGAAGTGCGAATAAAATGTGGCCACGCCGAAAACGCGGGCCGGCGAAATGTCCAGCGCCGTGGCGACGTAGGTCAGAACTTCCTCGGGCAGATAACGGTATTCCTCCTGCACGGCCTGGAGAATGGGCACGAGCCGGGAAGGTTTGCGTCCGTGTTTTTCCAAGATTGTGAAAACTTTCACAAACTTTCTGCCGTTGCAGTCGGGCTTTAATTGAGCGCGCATTGAATGGTCTAGGGGTTGGGGGACAGTTGCCGCAGGGATTGCGGTCCGGGGCTTTTGCCCGGTTTTTGCGGATTATCTTGCAGGACTCCGAAAAGCTTTTGTGAAAGCGCCGCCAGGGAACAGTACAGGTCTTCGTTGTGGACGATCACATGATCGGGCACCCGCAAACGGATCGGCGCAAAATTCCAGATGGCGCGGATGCCGCCGATGATCATCAATTCCGCCACCGCCTGCGCCTCCGTGGCCGGCACCGTGATGATGCCGATGAGGATATGCATGCGTTGTGCGAGGTCGGGAAGCTTTTCGAGCGCCAACACGTGCTTGCCGTGGATGCGCGCGCCGATTTTCAACGGGTCCAGGTCAAAGGCGGTCACGATCTTCAATCCACATTGCTCAAATTTACGATAGCCCAGCAACGCCGAGCCCATGCTGCCTGCCCCCACGAGAAATGCCTCGTTCACATTGTTCCAGCCCAGAAACGTTTCCAGTTCGCCGGTCACATTGGCCGGCACATAGCCGATGCGCGGGCGCCCCGCCACGCCGACCGATTCCAAATCCTTCCGCACCTGGGTCGGGTCCAGGCCGAGGTCCGCGCCGATGTCCGTGCAGGAAACCGTCGGGTGCCCGGCCGCCTGCCAGTCCTTCAGGAACCGATGGTATAACGGCAACCGTTTCAGGGTCGGCTCGGAAACCACCCTTCGGGGCGTGTCGAACGCTTTGATTTGTGCTTTGGCGGCCATATCGTTATTGAACTATCAATAAATCTTTCTCTATTGAACCATTGATTACGGATTTGTCAACCTAATGCAAGACTTGGACAGCAGGTATAAGCGGAGGACAGCCAGTGAATTAGTACCTATGACGGATTGGTTGTTGTAGGATTAGTGAAAATTGCGGCAGTGGATGACACCTTTCCATGAACCGGATTGATCAGAGGCTCGTTCCTCGCTGAAAATGAACCACACCTCACCCCGCCCTCTCCCCATTGCTCGCCCCTCCGTCGCCTCCGAGGCTATGGAGGGCAGGCGACTCGCAACGCGGAGAGGAAGAAGAATCCTCCGCTGATTTGAAACGGCGGACGATGGCAATCGGTTCATGGGCTATAATGCGCGAAATTGGGAATACTTCGATGATTTGCGGAATCATCTGATTTTTGCCCGCATTGACAAGGGTCGCAACCGGCGCGAGATTGCGGTGTTTGAATTGTTGGTTAAGAACGCTATGAAAACAAATCTCTCGAAAGCAGTTGCGGTTTTTATCATCGGCGCAGCGGCGGGCCTTCCCGCGTTGTCGCAGGCGCAGGATTCCAATTCAGCCTATACCTCCGCCCCGGCCTCATCCACTGTCGCGCCGGCACCGGCGTTGCCCTATGGCGTTTCACAAATTTTGCAGCTTGCCCAGGCCAAGGTGGGCGACGAGACCATTATCGCCTTCATCAGGAATTCGGGGAACAGCTACGGGCTGAACGCGGACCAGATCATCTATTTGCAGCAGCAGGGCCTTTCCAGTCCGGTCATTACCGCGATGCTCAACCAGCCAAGGGCAGGGGTGATGTCCGGCACTGTGGCGACTCCGACTCCGGCCCCGGCGGTGACGCAAACCGCCGAGAGCTACAGTCAGCAGCCTGCGGCAACCTATAATGCGGTCACGCCGGCGGTCACGGCCATTGATCCCGCCTATACCTATTATTCTTACTCGCCATACTATTATCCCACCTACGCGTACCCTTATTATTATTACCCGTATGGAGTTTATCCCAGCGTGTCGCTGTCCTTTGGCTGGGGCTGGGGAGGGCGGGGATGGGGTGGCGGCTGGCATGGCGGCGGTTGGCACGGTGGCGGTGGCTGGGGCGGCCACGGTGGCTGGCATCGCTGATTTTATTGTGCCGATGGCATCAATTTCGCCGCGCCCGCATTGGCGCGCACCTGCTCCGGATTTTTGCAGCCGCAAATGACCGAGGACACAATCGGGTCTTGCAAACACCAGGCGATGGCCCATTTCCCCATGGGCACGCCCGGCGGGACTTCTTCCCGCTGCAATCGTCCGGCCTCGGCAAGGTCCCGCTTCATCTTTTCTGAATCAAAATTCGAACGCACGTCGTTTGCGGCAAAGGCCGCGCCGGGCTTGTATTTGCCGGTGAGCAGGCCGCTGGCCAGGGGCACCCGGCCAATCACGCCCAAGTTCTCGCGACGGGCATGGGGAAAAACGATTCGCTCGGGCCGGCGGTCCAGCCGGTTATAGAACACCTGCAATGTTTCCGCCCCGAAGCGCGCCGCCTCGTGGGCCTGAAACTCGCTGCCTTTTTGCAGAATGGAGACGCCGAGATGGCGGATTTTGCCCGCGCGCTTTTGTTCCGCCAGCATCGCCCAGAGCTGTTCATTTTGAAACAACTCGTCCGACCCGGAATGAAACTGGTAGAGGTCAATGGTCTCCACGCGCAGCGCCTTTAGCGACGCTTCGAGCTGTGCGCGGACGCCCTCGGCGGAGAAATCATCGGTGCGGTCCATGAAGCGGTTGAAGTGATGGCCGAATTTGGTGGCCACGCACCAGCGCGACCGGTCCCGCCGCGAGAGATAGTCGCCGATCAACCGCTCGGAAATATGGTCGGGGCCATAGCATTCGGCGGTATCCACGAGGTTGACACCGCTTTCGGCCGCGGCGTCCAGAATGGCGTCCGCATCCGCCTGGGAGAAGGACATGCCCCATTCGCCGCCGAATTGCCAGGTGCCCAGGCCCACCACGGAAACGCGCAAACCGGTCTTGCCCAATGTTCGATAATGCATTCCAATTTGTGTAGCAGCGGGGGGTGGAAGGCTCAAACAAATTTGCGATTTGCAAGCGGGAAGCAGCGGCTCCGTAAATCGTAAATTGTAAATCGTAAATCGCAAATTTCCCCCGTAGGGCTTGCGCGTTGACCGATAATTTGTCTGAATGGGCGGATATTTGCGGGGTAACAAAGACCATGTTCAAAGTTGAAAAACCGGCGTCGTCGCTCGATCACCTGATGCGGGCGGTGCAGTTTCATCATGTGCAGCTCAGTGCCATGGCGGATGTCAAAGCCAACATGCTGCTGACGATGTCTTCGGTGGTGCTCACGCTCTGCCTGCCGCAACTGGTGAAGAACAGCCATCTCTGGCCGCTTTATATTCTCATCGGTGCGTGTCTGCTGACCATTTCTCTGGCCGCCTACGCGGTCATGCCCAAGCTGCCGCCGGCGGACCTGCCCCCGCCGGACCTGAAAGACCCGTCGTTCAACCTCCTGTTTTTCGGGGACTTTACCCGGCTCAGCCAGACGCAGTTTGAGGGCGCCATGCATGATCTGATGGGCGATCCCAACAATGCCTATGGCGCGCAGGTGCGGGAGATTTATTTGCTGGGCACATTTTTGGCCAGGAAAAAATACCGGTTCCTGCGGTTCGCCTATCTGTCATTCATTATCGGGTTGTTTGCCGCCTTCGCGGCCTTTGTCATCGAGGCGCTGGTCTGATTTTAATATGAACAAAGCTGAAATTGCCGAGCAGTTGCGCCGGGAGGTGGGCGAACTCGAAATTACCATCAAAAAGACCCAGGCGCGTTGCGACAAACTCAAGCGCTTCGTGCTGGACCTGGAAGAGGAACTGGGGATGCACCGCCCGCCGGAGCCGGAACGGCCCAGCGAATTTCGAAAGGTGATTGACAAGGTGTTCGGCGAGCGGCCGAAGCGGCCCAAGGGGTGATAAGGCGGTTCAAGTAAAATTGTGGCCAGATTCGGAAACATTCAACATTCAACATTCAACGCCCAATCCTCAAGGAATGTGCTGGCAGACCGCCTTTGGAAATTGAATGTTGAACCTGAAACATGCATGGATGAAGGGTAAAAACTGCGAAACTCCTTGTGAACATTGAGTGCGCCTCGGCATCTTTTTGACAAAAACGCAAAAATTTAGCGCCGCAATTTTAACGACCTCAGACCTGT
>Ga0326728_10010664_pt1 | contig 21407 bp, 18 predicted proteins | sample MB3enrmetagenome_FD_207602 | JGI IMG/M metagenome (GOLD analysis project Ga0326728, IMG submission 207602) | Lab enriched peat soil microbial communities from McLean, Ithaca, NY, United States - MB31MN | ecosystem: Environmental > Terrestrial > Soil > Wetlands > Peat | place: USA: New York... | reverse complement strand
GCTGATTGACGATTCCGTTATCCACCTGCGAGTAGCCGAGCTGGTCCCAGGGGACCGAGGTGACCCGCGAGGCGGCCAACTCCAGCCCGGCCCAGAGGATGGGCGCGGCGGCCAGCGCCAGCCGCGCGCTGCCGGATGCCCGGCGCACCAGCGCCACACCCATGCCGAAGAAGCCAAAGTAAAGCCCCAGCACCAGGCTGTATCCGATCAGCAGCAGCGTCGGCGCGAGGGGCGGCATATCGCCGTAGCGCGACATGGTGTCGCGAACCCAGTAGCAGTTGCCCATGTACCACAGGAAGCCGCAGAGGTAGGCGAGCAGAAAGGCGCGGCGCAGGGGCCGGCGGCTCTCCACGCAGGCCGGCGACAGGATGGCCCAGAGCAGCGGCACCAGGCCGAACCAGGCGAAGACGCTGCGCCAGGGGGGCATGGGCCCGGCCAGCGGAAATGGCAATTCTAGCAAGCCGGCGGAGAGAGCGGCGGCGGCCCACAACTTCCAGGCTCCCGACTTCCAGAATGGAGGCTGCATACTGCGCCGAGTTTATCGCATCGGGGCGCGCCCGAGGAGAGGAGAAGCGAACGCCGCACGGGATTTCACCGGGACGCAACACATCCTGGAGATCGCCGCGGCCCAGGCCAGTTCGCCGAACGTTCTTCAGGGCAACGGTCGCGCCAGTTTGTGCAACGGCACGCAATCCGCTGCTCCATAGGCCGAAGAACAGGCTACAATCGTGTACATGGGACTTGCCGTCTTTGCCATGCGACTGCTGGAAGTGATGTTCTTCGCCGGCCTTGCGGGGTCGGCTTTGGTGGTGGTCATCAGCTTCTACGAAGACGGGAAAGAGCTGTTTGGCAAGGACGAGAAGTAGCTTGCCCCGGCGCCGGCCGGCGGCATTCTCCGTTTTTCATTGACTCCGGCTCGATTCGGACATACACTCACCGCAGGGCGGGCGAAGAATGCGTCCGCTCGACTCCGGGAAGCCGGCTCTCTCGCCGGCACCTTCGCGATGGCATCCAACCGCACGACCGTAGCTCCACCCTCGAACCGCGTCCGCCTCATCGTGGCGTCCTCCGTGATGCTCACGTTCATCTCCTTTTGGCAGGCGGCAGCGGTCGTTCTCACCGATCTCGGCTCCTCGGCGTTTTACGTCGGGGGCATCGCGGAGCAGGCGATCGGCGCGGCGGCCCCGTGGTTCATCCTGGGCATCATGCTGTTCAGCTTCGCGGTGCGCGCGGTCTACGTCGAAAGCTGTTCGATGTACACCCGAGGCGGCGTCTACCGGGTGGTCAAGGAAGCCCTGGGCGGCGGCTTCGCCAAGCTCAGTGTGTCGGCCCTGATGTTCGATTACATTCTCACCGGGCCTATTTCGGGCGTCGCCGCCGGCCAATATGTTACCGGCCTTATCAACGAGTTGTTGACGGTGGCAAACAGCAGTCACTGGCTTCCGCCGGCTCTGATGGACGCCCAGAACCGCCCCTTCCAGTTCAACATGGATCACACCGCGGTAGTCTTCGCCGCCGCGGTTACGCTCTACTACTGGCGGCTCAACATCAAGGGCAACGAGCAGCCGAGCCGCCGGGCTCTGCGCACCATGCAGATCACCGCGGCGATGGTGGTGGTTCTATTTGCCTGGGGCGGTTATTCGGTCTTTGTGCGCGGCGTGCATCTGCCGCCGGCGCCCATACCCTCGAACCTCCATTTCAGCGACGATGCCCTGGGCTTTCTGAAGGGAACCAGCCTGGTGCCGCTTTTTGGCCTCTTCGGCATCCTGCTGGCCTTCGGCCACTCGATTCTCGCTATGAGCGGCGAAGAGAGCCTGGCCCAGGTCAACCGCGAAATCGAGCACCCCAAGCTCAGGAATCTGAAGCGCGCGGCCCTGGTCATTGCCATTTACAGCTTTGTCTTCACCGGCGGGGTCACGCTGCTGGCCTCCATGCTCATTCCCGATTGGCAGCGGACGAACATCTATCAGAACAACCTTATCGCCGGCCTGGCCATGTACATGGCGGGGCCGCTTTACTGGCGCATCCTTCTGCGCATCGTCGTGGTCCTGGTGGGATGCTTGATTCTCTCCGGCGCCATCAACACTTCGTTTTTGGGGTCCACCGGCGTGCTGATGCGGGTGGCCGAGGATGGCGTGCTCTCCGACTGGTTCCGCAAACCCCATCCCCGGTTCGGCACCAGCCATCGCATCCTGCACCTGGTCTTCATCCTGCAGACATTCGCCATCGTCGCCAGCAGGGGCAACGTCATCCTCCTGGGCGAGGCCTACGCTTTCGGCGTCATCTGGTCCTTCACCTGCAACACCCTGGCCATGCTGGTGCTGCGCTGGAAGTACCACGGCGAGCGCGGATGGAAGGTTCCTCCCAATCTGCGCGTCGGCAAGACCGAAATCCCCATCGGTCTTCTCTCGGTCTTTCTGGTGCTGCTCTCCACCGCCATTGTCAACCTTTTCACCAAGTCCATCGCCACCATGAGCGGCATCGTGTTTTCCGCGGCCTTCTTCATCGTCTTCACCGTCTCGGAGCGAAAGAACCTGCGCAAACATGCACTGACCGCGCGGCAGATGAACGAACACTTCGAACTGGAACACCAGGACACCGTCAGCCGGGAATCGGCGGCCATTCGTCCCGGAGGCGTAATGGTGAGCATGCGCGACGCCGACAATCCCCTGGCGTTGAAATGGGCGCTCGCGCACACCAGTACCGAGGAACAGGATGTGGTGGTCATCAGCGTGCGCATGATGGGCGTGGGCGGGCCGGAGTATCTGAGCTTGGAGCAGCAGAGTTTCAGCGAGCACGAGCAGATGATCATTACCAAGGCCGTTTCGATTGCCGAGAGCTTCGGCAAGAACGTCTCGCTGCTTGTGGTTCCCGCCGGGGATGTTTTTGCCGCGCTGGCGCAGGCCGCAAACTCCCTGGAAGTGGACTCGGTGGTTTCCGGAGTTTCCAGCAGGATGACCGCCGAGGAACAGGCCTTTCACATGGGACAGGCGTGGGAGGCGCTGCCGGCTCCCAAGCGGCAGTTCAACCTCTATATCATCGGTTCCAGCGGCGAGGTCAAGGTGTTTTATATCGGGCCGCACGCGCCCGCGTTGAGTCCCGACGATGTCCAGTTGGTGCACCGGTTGTGGCTGAACATGCGCCGCGATCCCTCCGCGACCGACCTGCACCACAGCGACATCATCACCTATGCGCTCACCCGGCTGGCGGGCCAATACGCCCGCGAGAAGCAGGAGATACTGCGCGATCTGCGCAACTATCGCGCGGCCGAGGCGCCCGCCACCCTGCGCCTCGACAGCCAGAACCTTTCCGGCGGTCCGCCTGCCGCGCCTCCGCCCGCATTGCCCCCGCTCCCGTCCAAAGCTCCGCGTTCTATCTAGGGCTCCGTCGTCGCCGCCTCATATCTTCCGCCCGCGTTCCACCACCCGCTCCACCCCGCGGAAACAACGATTCCGCCGTCGGGAGGTATCTTCCTTGGTAACACCTTGGTTATTTTGTTTGTGAAAGAGTCTATAGTTGCGTATTGTGTCTCAAGGATGAGCGTTTGACCCGCGCGGGTCTTTTCACTTAGGCGCAAGGGGAATTTGCGCCGCTTGCAAAGACCCGACAGGAGGAATTGTGGGAGTTTTGGAGATTCTGGCACAAATCGATCGGGAAATCGCCCAGTTGAAGCAGGCGCGCGCCCACCGGGGCGGCGGAGCGGAAGAAATCGGCAGCCGCAAAGTAACTGAAAGCGCAGATGGGCCGTGGTCCGGCCGGTTCGAAAGCCAGCCCATGACCCGTTCCTGCACCATGCCGTAACGCGACTCAGACTGAGTGATCTTCCCCTGGGGTCCAGCGCACAACCTGAACGCCGGCATCGACCAGCGCAGCCAATTCCTGCGGTGTGCCCGTCAGCGCTGGAAAAGTGCCCCAGTGCAGCGGAAGCACGATCTCCGGCTCCAGAAAGCGTGTTGCCAGCGCCGCTTCCTTCGGTCCCATGGTAAAGTGCCCTCCGATGGGAAGCATGGCCACTTTGGGCCGGTATAACTCGCGAACCAGCTTCATGTCTCCGAAGACCGCCGTATCTCCGGCATGGTAAAGCACGGGGCCGTCCGCAATGGTCAACACATACCCGGCGGCCACGCCCGCATAGTGAGTTCCATTTTCATCCCGCACACCGGCGGAGTGCTTGGCCTCGACCATGGTGGCCGCCACGTCCTCCAGCTGCACGGTTCCGCCCAGATTCATGCCGATGGTCTTGGCCACGCCCTTGCCCTCGAGATATGCAGCCAGCTCATAGATCGCCACCACTGTGGAATCGTGTTTGCCAGCCACCTCCGCCGCGTCCGAGATATGGTCGAAGTGGCCGTGGGTCAGCAGGATGTAGTGAATCCTCGCCGGCAGCGCAAAACTCTTGGGGTATTTGGGATTCTCTGCGATGAACGGGTCGATCAGAATATTAGTGCCTCTGGCGGTCTGGACCAGCACGGTGGCATGACCGAGCCATGTGATGCGCGTTCCCGTCGATGACTTCATCTTTCCCCCCTCGCCGAATCTCCAGCGCGCGAACGCTCTATCGCGTCATAATAACCTCGGAGACGCTGTCCTTGGCCAGAAACTGCTTGTGGCTGGACCAGCCGGCAAACAGGCGCTCGATGCTGCGGTTGGTGAAAGCGCGCTGGATGGGAAACGGCTGTGCCAGTTGCACCTCGACATCGTCGCCGGGGGTGAGGTGAAAGCGGCAATGCGCGGTCTCATCCCCATGTGTCCGGGTGTGGAACAGGGCCAGCACCTGCCCGCCGGGGTTCATGGCCGAGAACAGATGCGCAACCACCGGCGCCACCAGCGGTTCGGGCAGGTAGTCGAGCGCCGTCCACAGGAGCACCACGTCAAAGGTGCGCCCGGCGAAACTCAGAGCCTGCTCCTGAAAACCCGCGATGTCCCAAACCGGATTGCCATTCTCGTCCGTGCCATACTGCCAGTTGCCGGTGTAGGCAGTTTGGACCGGATCGGACATGAACACGCTATGGCCCAGCCCGGTGAGGTAGTTGATATTGGAGGGCGACGTATAGCCGATGTCGATGACGCGCAGGCCAGGCTCAGCCTGGAGCCGCTTGCGCAGCTCGGCCCAGCCACTGGAGTGGCGCGGCACCCTGGGCCCGGAAAAGCCGGTAGCCAAAACGGGGGGACCGGTGTCCTTCTTCTTCTCGAACCAACGCCTAAACAACTCAAGATCCCCTTGCGGCCGGTTGCATAACTTCCGCGCGGACCGGAACAGAGCGTCGTACTAAGAGTTGCCGCTGGAGTACGGAGCATGGGCGCCCTCGCTTGGCTTGGCCGCGCCCTGCGTCAGGTCCACTTTGCCCCGGAAGACCGCGTTGTCCTCCACCGCGAAGCGGAGAGCGCAAACATCGCCTTCCACGTTGCAGCCGGCGCGCAGCTCCACACGGCCGCTGGCCACCACGTTGCCCCTCAACTGCCCCAAAATCAGCACGTCCTTGGCGAAGAGGTCGGCCGCAACATTGGCATTGGGGCCAATGGTCAACCGGCTCTCGGAGAGGTTGACGGTCCCCTCCACGCGCCCATCCAAAATCAAGTCTTCACTGCCTTGCAACTGTCCGAGAATCACGATGGTCTTGCCAATGCGCGCCGGAGCGTTCTCCACTGCCATGGTCTTGTCCCTTCCGTGGGCCAGAACAAGGCCCTGCCCGCACTATACGCAACCCGGCCGCCTTGCTTCAACAAGAGAACCCGGATGAGTGCCTGCGCGTCTAACAATTCATGGAGCGGCGCGACACTCGACCGGGGAGCCAATGCCCGCTAGACTGATGATTGTGCGCAGATTCTTCCCGCTCCTGCTTCTGCTGCCCTGGGCCGTACTATCCCCCGTTCCTCTGCGGGGCCAGAGCGGTCCGGCCGCCCAGCCCGCCCTTACGCCCGCTCAGGCCCAGGCCCTGGTGGAGCGGGCGCTGGCCACCGAATTGCGCGTCGCCCAGGATCCGGACCACCCCATGCGCTACCGGCTGCGCAAGTCCAGCCCGCGGCTGACCTCGACCAAGGAGATTGTCGAAACCCGCGACGGCGACGTGGCCCGCCTGGTGTCGATCTTCGATAGGCCGCTGAGCCCGGCCGACGAGCAATTGGAACAGGCGCGACTGGATGCGCTGCTCAGCGACCCGAGCCGCCAGCGGCATCGCAAGCAGGGCGAGGAAGGGGACATGCGGATCGTCATGAAGCTGCTGCGCATGTTACCCCAGGCATTCCTCTACCAATACACTGGCGCCGGCGTGGGGACTGGGGGCAAGGTGGAGAAGTTCGCCTTCCGGCCCAACCCCAGTTTCAGCCCGCCAGACTTCGAAACGCAGGCGCTGACCGCCATGAGCGGCGAACTCTGGATCGATGCCGCCGAAGAGCGCGTGACGCGCCTGGAGGGCCACCTGCAGCAGGACACGGAATATGGTTGGGGCATCCTGGGCAAGCTGGACAAAGGCGGATGGATCGTGATTGAGCAGGCCGGCGTGGGCCAGGGGCAGTGGCGGATCGCGCGCTTCCAGATGAAGATGAACCTGCGCATCCTGTTTAAGACCAAGAGCTTCGATACCGTGGAAGAGATGACCCAGTATGCGCCCGTGCCGGTGGGAATCGACTACCGGCAGGCCATTCAGATGCTACGCGGCGACGGAACTGGAAGCACGGGAGAGCCCAGCCGATAGCGGCTGTTTTGGCGTACGTTCCAGTTTGCAGGCTTTGTATTGAACGATTCTCCCTGTCTGCGTATCCCACACTCGTATTTCGTCCCAGTAACCATAGACGAGACGGCGAGAATCCGGGGACCAACTGGCAAAGACCGGCGAATGGAATGGAACCTCCGGACCAAGCGTCTGCTGTCCGGTTCTCAGGTCAACAATGTGCAGGTGGCTATCGCCGGGCCCTCCCTCTCTTTGCTGGGTCGCCGGAAAAGCCAATTTGGTGGCGTGGGGAGATATGGCAACAGAGCCGGAGTACTCGCCTACGGAATAATCCTCACGCTTGTCGGTAAACGCAGAATAAGTTGTGATCGCTACAGTTCGATGGTGAGATCCCGCCGTTACGCGAGCAAACGCGATCACTTTTCCATTCTTCGAGAAGCTGGGGAAGATTTGTGTGGCGTCCGAGAATCCCGGCTGGTCGTTTTAAGTCTGGAGAAGGGTGTCCTCACGATCGTTGGTGACCATCAGATAAAAAAGAGGGTTACCCACCAACAACGAGGCTTCCGGCAACCTTGGGAAGTGACCCCCACCGCCCTTTTGGTCTTTGGATGCCGCTTTCTGCCATGGCAACGCCAATAGCACACACAGTGTGATCAGGATCGTCCGAGTCTTCCTTTGCGGACGGCTCCCGAGGAGCAGTAGACGCCACTGCCTCTCCAGTTTGCGCATCTAGCGATTAGTTAGTTGGATAATACTCCGCTTGCGGCCGCAAGCGCCGCTCTACCGCCGCCCCTGGATGTTCTTGGGATTGATGCCGGCCTTCTTGGCGGCGCGGCGGACGGAGATCTCCTGCATCTCCCTGCCGATGCGGGATTGATTGATGGCAACCTGCATCGCCAGCATGATGACGTTGCCGGTGCCCCAGTAGAGCGCCAGGCCCGAGGCATAATTCAACAGTATGAAGCCGAAGAAAAGCGGCATCATGACAGCCATCATCTTGCGCTGCGCCGGGTCCATGCCCGGCGAGGGCGTGATGTACTGCGTCAGGAACATGGTGACGATGATGAGGATGGGCAGGATGTACGTCGGGTCGGGCGCGGCCAGGTCCTTGAGCCAGAGCCACTGGGCATGGCGCAGCTCAACCACATTCTGCAGCACGCGGAAGTAGGCGAAGAGCAGCGGCATCTGGAAGAGCATGGGCAGGCAACTGCCGTACATGTTCACGCCCTCGGCCTTGTACAGCTCCATCGTCTCGGCCTGCATGTCCGCCCGCCTGGGGTCGGTCGGCTTGAGATTGCCGTAGCGCTGCTTGATGGCCTCCACCTTGGGCTGGAGGCGCATCATCTTGAGCGAGGACTTCATCATGATGATGCGCGTGGGCAGCAGCAACACATTGAAGATGACGGTGAGCAGAATGATGGACCAGCCCCAGTTGTCGGTTCCGTGCTTGGGCAAGACGTGCTCGACCGTGAAGCGCAGGGCCAGGTAGAGCGGCTTGGCGATGATGGTGAGCCAGCCGAACTGGATGAGCGGCTCAAGCGATTGCCCGGTCGCCTTGCCGTCGGCGCCGATGGCGTGGATGGAGGAAAGTATGTCCATCGACTTGGGGCCGGCGTAGAGGCGCAGGCGCGTGTAGCCGCTGGTGTCGCCCATGGCCAGGCCAAGCACCTGGGCCGGCCTCTTTTCGCTATTGGGATTGCTCAGGTCCTTGGGAATGTCGACGGTGTTGTGCAGCGTGACCAGCGTGGCGCGCTCCGGCTCATCGGGCAAAAAGGCCGAGGCAAAATAGAGATCCGTAACCGCCGCGTAGGAGTAAGGCTGGTCGAACGTGGCGTTGTTGCTGACGCCGGGGCTGGTCCAGAAGAGAAAGCCGGAGGGGTTTGCCATTTGCGAGCTCTGCCGGCCATCGGCGGACCACACAAACTGAGACATTGCGGAGGTGGGCACCTGCGCCCGGGTCTTTGACGAGGGCAGAAACTCCTCCATGTCGCCCAGGCCCGCGGGCCAGGCAACAAGCGCGCGCACCGGCGAGCCGTTGCGCTTGACCTCCGCCTCGACGGTGATCACGTAGCTCGCGTCGAAGCGGACGGTCTTCACCACATCCACGCCGTTGGCCGCGTAGTGGAAGGTGAGGGCGTTGGTTTCAGGGACCACGGCGTGGCCGGTGGCCGTAGGTTCCGCGCCCGAGGCCGTTACCTGATAGAGCGCCTGGCTCAACTGCGCCGTGAGCTCCGGCTCATAGGTGAAGAGCGAGAGCGGGAAGCCGAACTTTTCGGCGACCTGGGGCTGGACCATATCCAGCGGTTTGCCGGCCGAGTCGGTGTACTTCTTCAGGATCCAGTGCTTGACCTGCGCGCCGCGATTGGTGAAGACGATCTCGTACTGTTCGTTCTCGACCGTGGTTTCGGTCTCCAGCGCGGCGGCGATGGTTGGCGTGGCCGCGGGAGCCTGCGCGGCCGCCGCGGCCGGCGTCTGGCCCGATCCGGGCGCTTGTCCAGATTGTCCGGCCTGCCCCGGTTGTCCGGCCGGCTGAGGCGGCTGCGACTGGGTTTGGTTGGCGGGCGCGGCCGGCTCCTGGTTGGGCTTGAAAAAGTAGTTGTAGCCCAGCAGAACGGTGATCATCAGCAGGGCGAAGATCATGGTAGAGCGCATGTCGCCGCCGCTGCCGCCGCCGGCGCCCGGCGACTGAAGATTGGGATTGCGAATTTCGGGCAAGGGATACTTCCTGTCGTTGAGAAGATGCAGCCTGTTCGGTTCCCGCTTCTTCTATGGTAACGGTTCGTGGGGAACAATGGGTGGCCGCCGCGATTCGCGCGCCGTTCGGGCGGGCACGGTGTCGAGGCCTCCGCGGCCAAAAGGGTTGCAGCGCAGCAGCCTCCATGCCGCCAGCGCCGTGCCGCGCAAGGGTCCGTGGATGGCAATGGCCGTCGAAGCATACTCCGAGCAGGTGGGCACATAGCGGCAGCCGCCGCCGGGATTGAGCGAATGCAGCGCCGGGGAGAGCCAACGGCGGTAGAAATCGAGAATGGCGAGCAGCATGCGCGTCATAATGCGGGCTTTGCCGGCGCGATCTGCCGGGCGGACGGTTGAGCCGGCCGGCCTGCGATCTTGGCCGCCTCGGCATTCGCCTGCTCAAGAATACGCACAATCTCCGCTTCAAGTTTCGCGAATTCAAGCGTCAAAACGGAGCGGCGGGGATGGAAGATCAGATCGCAGCCCTCGGGCAGCAGCGGCAAATGACGGCGCAGAGCCTCTCTCATGCGGCGCTTGATGCGGTTGCGTTCATGGGCCTTGCCCAGAACCTTGCCCACGGTGAGGCCCACGCGCGGACCTTCAGGGCCGGCTGCCTGGCATTCCGAGGCACGGTCGGCCGCAGTTGGCTGTTGCGGGGCCAGGAACCAGCTCATCGACGCGGATTGCCGCTTGCGGCTGGCCGCATAGGCGCGCTGGTAGTCGGCATGCTTCCGCAGGCGCGCGCCGGTCAACGACTGGGTGGAGGATTGGCGCTGGGCTGGCCGCCGGGCTGGGCGCGCGTCAGGGCTGGGACTGGTGTTCATGGCGTTGCCGGAGAGCGTTTTTGCGGGAAGGGCGGTGATTGCGCGATCTTTGCCGGCTTCAACAAAGAACGGAGGCGGATCGGCGGGCACAGATCAATCGCGGAAGCCGGCGCTTACACTCACCCGCTTGCGGCCGGCGGCGCGGCGGCGGCTGAGCACCGCGGCCCCGGCATTGGTCTTCATGCGGGCGCGAAAGCCGTGGGTTTTCACGCGCTTGCGGCGATTGGGTTGAAACGTGCGCTTGGGCATAAAAATATTCTCCTAATTCCTGATGAAAACCTGTGCCTCGACGGCAAGATTCAAGTGTATCGCAGGCTGGGCCAGGAATCCAGCGCAAACTCGCTTCCGGCCGGAGCCGCTCCGCGCCGCGCCGGCGTTGAACCCTTCCCGGCAGTCGCGCCGCCACCTTCCAGAAGTGTGAAAATGGCTGCGTTGAAATGTGAAAATGGCTGCATTCCCCAGTGACTCTGGTAACGCTTTCGGGCAAGTTTCACCAGCAATGGTGCAACTTATTCCAAGTGAAAAAAGTTATGTGAAAGCAATATTGCAATGTCCCCCAAATGTGGTACTATCGGGACCGATCTAGAAAAGTTCCCAGCGTCCCACGGAGCGGAATTTCATCCACGATCCCCAAGGGCTTTTTTCAGGGGCAGACAAGCGGCAAGCAGGCAGTCGGCCACAGGCAGCCGGGCGCGAAGCGAAGGCTTTGCGCCGAGGGTGAGCTATTGCCCGAAGCTCATGGATGAACCGTGCCGTCATTGCACAGGCGACGCAGGCAAGGATTGGCTTCGATGGCATTTGCAACTTCGCCGGCGACGGTTCACAACCCCTGGATCCAGATTCTTGCGGCCTTGGAGAAGAAGGTCATTCGCCAGTCTTTCGAGACCTGGCTCAAGCCGACCCGCTATAGCCACGCCGCGGGCCGCACGCTCTATGTTCGCGTGCCCTCGCCGGAGTTCCAGCACATCGGCGACAAGTACGGTGACCTGATTCAGGAGGCCATCGAAGTGCAGGCCATGGACTTCGACGGCGTCAGCTTCGTGACCGCCGAGGAGGATCCATCGATTCCGCCGCAGCGCAAGGACGGCGGTTTCGGCCCGGTTGCCGCTCGCCCGCCCGCCTCGTCCCACTCCGCCCCCGCGCCGCGCACCCCGGAGCAGGCCCGCTTCGATTGGTCCACCGCCGCGCAGCTCAACCAGCGTTACACATTCGATGCTTTCGTCATCGGCAACGGCAACCAGTTTGCGCGCGCCGCCGCTCTGGCCGTCGCCGAGCGCCCTTCCCGCGCCTACAATCCGCTCTTCCTCTACGGCGGCGTGGGCATGGGCAAGACCCACCTGATGCACGCCATCGGCCACGAGGTAAAGCGCCGCCAGCCGGCGGTCAACATTTGCTACGTCTCGGCCGAGAAGTTCACCAACGAGATGATCACCTCGCTGCGCAACGACCGCATGACCAGCTTCCGCGATCGTTTCCGCTCCGTCGACGTGCTGCTCATCGACGACATTCAGTTCATCGCCCAGAAGGAGCGCACCCAGGAGGAGTTCTTCCATACCTTCAACGCGCTCCACGAGAGCATGAAGCAGATCGTCATCGCCTCCGACCGGCCCCCCAAGGAGCTGGCGGAGATCGAGGATCGCCTGCGCTCGCGCTTCGAGTGGGGCCTGATCGCCGACATTCAGCCGCCCGATCTGGAAACCAAGGTGGCCATTCTGCAGAAGAAGGCGGAGAGTGAGCAGGTGCAGCTGCCCACCGACGTGGCGCTCTTTGTGGCCTCGAATGTGCGCACCAACGTGCGCGAACTGGAGGGCGCCCTGGTGCGCCTCATCGCCTGGTGTCAGCTCAACCGCATGGAGATCACCCTGGCCTCGACCCAGCAGTGCCTCAAGCAGTTCATTGACATGCAGGTGCGCAAGATCACCATCGAGGCCATTCAGCGCGCTGTGGCCGAGCAGTTCGGCATGAGGATCAGCGACCTCAAGCAGAAGAACAACTCGCGCAATGTGGTGGTGCCCCGCCAGATCGCCATGTACCTGGCCAAGAACATGACCGAGGCCAGCCTGCCTGAGATCGGCCGCCAGTTCGGCAACAAGCACCACACCACCGTCATGCACTCGATCGCCAAGATCGACGAGCTGCGCCGCACCGACAAGGACCTGCATCGCACCCTCAACAAGCTGCAGGAGCAGTTGAACGCGTAGCCTCGCGTATGATCGTCCTGAAAGGCGATCCGAAAGCCCGCGAGAAACTCCTGTGATGCAATTGAAACCATCGCTCATCCGCTCATTCCTTTGGCTGCTCCTTCTGTTAGCCTTCGCGGCTGTCCCGGCCAGCGCGCTCCATTCCTCCGCCCGCTGCGATCCGCGCGCCTATGGGGCCAAGGGAGACGGCGTCGCCAAGGATACAGCCGCGATTCAGGCGGCGATCGATGCCTGCGCGCGCCAGGGCGGCGGCACGGTCCGGCTGCTTGCGGGAACCTATCTGAGCGCGCCCATCGTGCTCAGGAGCAGCATCCGTTTCCAGCTCGACCGGGGAGCCACGCTGCTGGGCTCCGCCGATCATGGGGATTATCCGGCCAAGGTCGAGTTTCGCGCGCCCGGCCTGCAATCGCTGCTAAGCGCGACCAATGCCTCCAACGTCGCGATCACCGGAGAAGGCGTGATCGACGGCGCGGGCGAGAGCTGGTGGCAGATGGCGCGCACCGTCAAGAATGCCGGCGTGCTGGGCTCGGACCATCCGCGGCCGCGCCTGGTCGTCTTCGACCACTGCAAGCACGTTCTGGTCGAGGGAGTTACCCTCCAGAACTCGCCGATGTGGCAACTGGTTCCTTACTACTCGGACGATGTGACCATTCGGAATATCAAGGTTCTGGCGCCCGCCAACTCTCCCAACACCGACGCCATCGATCCCTTCTCCTCGTCGCATGTGCGCATCGAGCACGTCTTTGCCGACGTGGGCGACGACGACATCGCCATCAAGTCGGGCGCCATCGGTTCTGCGGGGCCGGACGAGCCAAGCCGCGACATTACCATCACCGATTGCACCTTCCTGCACGGGCACGGCCTGTCGATCGGCAGCGAGATAGCCGGCGGCGCGCACAACATCCTGGCCGAGCGCATTCACTTTATCGGCACCGACAACGGCATTCGCGTCAAGGCAAACCGCGACCGCGGCAACGATGTGGGTCCTCTGACCTTCCGCTGGATCGACATGAAGGACGTGAAGAACGCGCTCATCGTCAGCGAGTACTATCCCAAGGTTCTGCCGCCCGATGGTGAGACGGCGCAGCCCGTTACGCGCCTGACGCCGCACTTTCACGACATCACCCTCGAAGACGTGACGGCTGTGGGAAGCGTGTCGGCGGGCGCGATTGTCGGCCTGCCTGAAGCTCCGATCTCCGGCGTGGTTTTGCGCCGGGTGAAGATCGCCGCGCAGCATGGACTGACGATCGGTTATGCCGAGGTTTCAGGCGAGGGTGTGGCGATCGAAGCCGCCGAGGGGCAGGGCATCGCGCAGCAGGCAGGCGCCAAAGTCTCCTTGCGCTGATTTAAAGCATTTTCGCTTTTACTGTAGACTTCCGTGCCCCATCCTTTCCGTTTTTTTCTGCGGAAAGGGTGGGACGCTAATATACTTCTGGTCTACACAATTCCCGAAAATGCGCTAGTTCTTTGGCCGTATGAAAATGTCCATTTGGGAATGTAGCGCCGGCCTCCCGGCCGGCTGTAACGTGGGCCTCCTGGCCCGCGTTCGCTCATTCGATAGAGCATCTTCTCCCGGTCACGGACCTAGTACAGTGACCGTAAGGCTCGGTAGTATTTCCTCGAATTCTGGGTGCCCCAGGTCTCGTCGGCCGCGGCGGATGAGACCTGGGAGACCACTTATCCACGCGGTCATGGTACTTGTTTCATGTCGAACGCCAGCGGCAACAGTTCCGAGAACGGCATGACCCGCACTCCGCCCTCTGCGGGAAAGATCACCGGAGCATCGGGTAGGATGAACTCGGCCAGAACCTGGCGGCAGGCGCCGCAGGGCGGGCTGGGCGCATCGTTCAGGTTGGCGACCGCGACGGCCTCGATGCGGATGGCGGGGCCGAATCGCGAGACGGCCTGAACCAGCGCCGCCCGCTCGGCGCAGATGGTCAGGCCGTAGCTGACATTCTCGACGTTGGTTCCGGTGACAATCTCGCCGTTGGTCAGCCTGAGGGCCGCGCCCACCCGGAAGCCGGAGTAAGGCGAGTAGGAGAGGATCGCCGCCCGGCGCGCCTCTTCAAGCAGCTCTTCGAGCGCGGGCTCCGGCGCGGGCTTCGGGGTTTCGTCCGCATACGCCATAGAGTTTGAGGCTACAGCATTCCCGGTCCGCCTGTACACGGCGCCCCCTGACCCCTACTCCCTATTCCCTGTTCCCTAGTCCCTTAGTCCCTCAGTCCCTAGTCCCCGTTCCTCATGTCGAGCCTCTTCTTTCCGATAAAGGATTTGGTGCTCACTGTGCCGGGGCCGTCGATCCCGGCTGGGCGGATGCGTGGACCGGAATGGCATTGGACGAACTGACGAGGGAGTTCCTGATCGAGAGCCAGGAAGGGTTGGACCGCATGGAGCGGTGCCTGACCGAACTGGAGGAGCGGCCCACGGATGCCGGTCTGATCGGGGATATCTTCCGTTCCGTGCATACCATCAAGGGAACCACCGGCTTTCTCGGATTCACGCGGCTGGAGAAGCTGGCCCACTCCGGCGAGAACCTGCTCGGGCTGCTGCGCGAGGGCAAGCTGACCGCCGACCGCCCGACCATCACCGGGCTGCTGAAACTGATGGACGGTCTGCGCTCGATTTTGAAGACCATCGAGGTGGAGAGCAGCGAGGGCGATGGTGACGATGCCGAGCTGATCGCCCTGATGGGAGAGTTGCAGGCCCCCGCCAAGGCGCAAACCAAGCAGCCGGTCCGCCTCAGAGCCGGCGCGCATCCGGCCCCCGCGGATGCGGGCGAGCTTCAGCTCGCGCAGCCTCTCACAGCCGCGCTGGAGCACTCCTCGCCGGCCACGGCCGCAGCGCATCCCGCGGCCCCATCGCCAGACGAATGGGCGTTGGAAGTGCCCTTCGCAGCCGCCCCGCCGGCGCCGCAGCCGGTTGAAGCTGCGCATGAGCCATTCGCCGCGCCGGCCGCCAAAGCGTCCGTCGAAACTGAAAGCAATGACGCCAAGCCGCACGCGCCGGCCATGCCCGCCGGGACGGCGGCTGAAAGTACGCTGCGCGTGGACATTACGCTGCTGAACCGGATGATGAATCTGGTGGGCGAGCTGGTGCTGACCCGCAACCAGGTGCTGCAGGCCACCGCCGCCGATCCCAGCATGACCATGCTTTCCCGCCGCCTGGATATGGTGACCGCGGACCTGCGCGAGAGCGTGATGAAGGCCCGCATGCAGCCCGTCTCGAACATCTTCTCCAAGATGCCGCGCATGGTGCGCGACCTTTCCCAGGCGCTTGGCCGGCGCGTCCGGTTGCATGTCGAGGGCCAGGACACCGAACTCGACAAGAGCTTGCTCGAAGCCATCAAGGACCCGCTCACTCATGCTGTCAGGAACTCGCTGGATCACGGCATCGAGCCGCCCGAGGTGCGCCAGGCAGCCGGCAAGGACCCCGAGGGAACCTTGAAGCTGCGCGCCAGCCAGGAGGGCAGCCACGTGGTCATCGAGGTCTCCGACGACGGCGCCGGCATCGCCGTTGAGAAGATTCGCCAGAAGGCCATCGAACGCGGATTCATTACCCCCGACCGGGCCGCGCAACTGGCCGAGCGCGAGTTGCTGCAACTCATCTTTGTGCCCGGCTTCTCCACCGCCGCCGCCGTAACCAATGTGAGCGGGCGCGGCGTGGGGATGGATGTGGTGCGCACCAACGTGGAAAAGATCGGCGGCAAAGTTGAAATCGACTCCCGCGCCGGCAAGGGCACCACGCTCAGAATGCGGATTCCGCTCACCCTGGCTATCATTCCGGCCCTCATCGTCCACAGCCTGCGCCAGAGCTTCGCGCTGCCCCAGGGCGCGCTCTCCGAGCTGGTGCATATCCCCCCCGAGCAGGCCGCAGCGGCCATCGAGTGGATCGAGGGCGCGCCGCTCTACAGGCTGCGCGGCAAGCTGCTGCCCCTGGTCTTTCTCGATCGGCTGCTGATGCCCGGCGGCGAGCACAAGCCTACGACCGAGCGCGACAACTTCATCGCCGTTCTGGATGCAGACGGGCGCCGCTTCGGCCTGGTGGTGGACGGACTCGCCGATCCGGAGGAGATCGTGGTCAAGCCCCTCTCCGCCGTTCTCAAGGATATCGGCCTCTATTCGGGCGCAACCGTGCTGGGCAACGCCGATCTGGCGCTGATTCTGGACCCCGGTTCGATCGCCATCCGCGCCGGCATCGCCATGAGCGCCGACGAAGAAGAGAGAGCCCGCGCCGCCGAACGGGAGATCGACGCCGACGCCGCCAAGAGCCTCGAGTATCTGCTCGTTGAAGCCTGCGGGAGGAGGGCCGCGGTGCCCCTGGCCGATGTGTTGCGCATCGAGCAGCTTCCGCTCTCCCGCATCGAGTACATCGGCAACCGGCCGGTGCTCAACTTCGAGGGCCAATTGCTGCCCGTCGAGGACGCGGGCGGCGTGCTGGATCCCGCCGAGGGCGATCCCGCGGCGCTGGGCGGCGCCGAACGCAAGATCATTGTCGTCGTCTGCCGCGAAGGCAAACGCCATGTGGGCATCGCCGTATCCCATGTGCTCGATGTGGCCGCGGGCGGCGACCTCTTCGAGGCCGGAACCAGCCGGCGTACCGGCGGCGTAACCCTGCTGAAAAGCCGCGTCACCGGCATCGTCGACTTGGGCGGCGTGGCGTCCTTGCCGGCTGAGGAGAACGCGCCCAGCGAAATGGGCGAGTTTGCGGAGGCGGTGAGATGAGCGCAGCGGCAACGGCATTGAATCGCAAGGGCAACGCGGCGGCGACGCTGGCGGAGATGTGCTCGGTAAGGCTGGGGCAGACCCTGTTTGGTGTGCCCATCACTCACATTCTGGAGATTGTGGGCGCGGCGCGGCCGCAGCCCGTTCCCCTGGCGCCGCCATTCGTGGGCGGGCTGGTGCACTATCGCGGCGACGTGCTCACCACCGTGAGTTTGCGCTATTTGCTTGGTTTGGGGCCCAAGGACGGTCCCCAGGACATTCTGGTTCTCGAAAGCTCGGGCGGATGCTTTGGCCTGCTGGTCGACTCGGTGGGCGAGGTGCTGACGGTTTCGTCGGCCGACTACGAGCCCAATCCCTCGATTCTCGACGAGCGCCGCAAGGCGTTGTTTGCCGGCGCGTACAAGCTCAAGGACAGCCTGCTCGTTATGCTGGACCCGGAGCGGCTCGACCCCATGAGACTGGGTAGAACAAAGGCCGCGTAGGCGGATTCTGCCGGGAGGCGATCGTGCGGGCACTGATTGTCGACGATTCCCGTTTTGTGAGGGGCTTCTTGCGCGGCCTGCTCGAGGAGCGAGGCATCGAGTGCGCCGAGGCCGCCGACGGTCAGTCCGGTCTCGACCGGCTCAATGACGGTGTGCCCTTCGATCTTGCGCTGGTGGATTTGAATATGCCCGTAATGGACGGCCTGGAGATGCTCAGGCGCCTGCGCAAGGATGGATTTACTGAGATGAAGGTGATGATTGTGACCACCGAAGCGGAGAACGACTTCATCCTTCGCGCCTTGGATGCCGGCGCCGACGAATACCTCATGAAGCCCTTCGGCGACGTGGCGTTCAGCGAAAAGCTGGCCATGCTGGGCCTGGTGGAGGATTGAGCGATGATGCCCGGCCGCCGTACCCACATCCTCATCGTGGACGACTCGGCTGTGATGCGCAGCCTGCTGCGCTCTGTGGTTTGCGCCGATGAGAGCCTCGATGTGGCCGGGACCGCGGCGGATGGGGAATCGGCTTTGAGCGCCGTTGAAACCCTTCACCCCGACCTGATGCTGCTGGATGTCGAGATGCCGGTGATGGACGGGCTGGTCACGCTCAGGCAGTTGCGCGCCCGCGGAGACAGAATCCCGGTAATCATGTGCAGCTCCCTCACTCAGCGCGGCGCCCAGGTGACCATCGAGGCCCTGGCCTGCGGCGCTTCAGACTATGTGACCAAGCCGGCCGGACAAGTCAGCCGCGAGGCGGCTGCCCGCGCCCTGGCCCTGGATCTGCTCCCCAGGATTCACGCGCTCACCAGCCGATCGCAATCCCAGCCGCAACCGGCCCTGCCCTTCGTGGCGCGATCTCCGCTCGCGCTGCCCATGCCGCCCGTCCATAAGCCGCAGCCCGTCTCCTCGCTCCCGCTCGTTCTGGCCATTGGGGTTTCCACCGGCGGACCCGCTGCGCTTGACGTTCTGCTGCCCGCGCTTCCTGCCAACTTCCCCCTGCCGGTGCTCATCGTCCAGCACATGCCGGAGCTGTTTACCAATCTCTTCGCGCAGCGCCTCGACGGCCAATGCCGCTTGCGCGCCCGTGAGGCCGCGGAAGGCGATCCGGTGCGCGCCGGAACCATCTTCATCGCGCGCGGCAACTGGCACTTGGAGGTGCTGGCGGCCTTGCGTCTCGGCCAGCCGCCAACCCTCCACCTCAACCAGAAACCGCTTGAGAATCACTGCCGTCCCGCGGTCGATGCGCTCTTTCGCTCCGTGGCCGCCGTCTATGGCTCGGGGGTGCTGGCGGTGGTGCTTACCGGCATGGGCTCGGACGGGTTGGCCGGCTGCCGCGCCATCCGCGACCGCGGCGGCAACGTGCTCGCCCAGGACGAGGCCACCAGCACCGTCTGGGGAATGCCGGGCGCGGTCGCCAACGCCGGCCTGGCCCTCAATGTGCTGCCGCTCCAGGCCATCGTCCCTGAAATCCTCCGCCTTGCCGGCCGAAGCTCAGGCGCTGAAGCTCGCGAACTTCTGAGATCGGCGGTGTGATCGTGCGAGCGAACTCCAGCGTCGACTACGGCTACTTGCGCGAACTGGTCTTCGGCCTCTCCCAAAACGTGCTCGACCCCTCGCGCGACTATCTCTTTGCCACCCGCCTCACCAAACTCCTGCGCAACCAGGGCATGAGTCATCTGGAAGAACTGGTCGAGCATCTGAAGCTGAGTAAGGACCAGGTTCTGGAACGCTCGGTCGCCGAGGCCATGACCATCAACGAGACCAGCTTCTTTCGCGATGGCCGTCCCTTCGAGCTGTTGAGGACCGACCTCCTCCCCAAGCTCATTGAAGCCCGGCGTCATGTCCGCGCTCTGCGCTTCTGGAGCGCCGCCTGCTCCACCGGCCAGGAGGCTTACAGCCTGGCCATGAGCTTGCTCGAGCACTTTCCCATGCTGGCCGGCTGGAACATCCGCATCGAGGGAACCGACATCGGCAGCGCGGTGGTCGAGCGCGCCAGGGCCGGCCGCTACCACCGCATCGAGATCAACCGCGGCCTGCCCGCCCGCTTCGTGGTCCGCTACTTCGACCACACCGGCGAGAACTGGGTGGTGAAGGAGGAGGTGCGCAAGTTGTGCAACTTCCGCCAGGCCAACCTCTGCGGCCCGCGACCGCCCTTCAATCGCTCCGACGACCGCTTCGACGGCATCCTCCTGCGCAATGTCATGCTCTACTTCTCCCAGGAGACGCGGCGCGCGCTGCTCATCAACATTCATCGCCTGCTGGCGCCGGACGGCTTCCTGCTTCTCGGATCCACCGAGCAACCCGCCGATCCCTCCATCTGGACCGCCATCCTCGCCGGCGGCACCTGCCACTTCAAACCCCGGCTGCCCAGCTAGCGGAGGCGGCCTCTAGCTCTTAGCTTCCCCCGAGCAGCCTCTCCACCTCCGCATGCAGCCGCGCGGTGATCTGGGCCTCGCTCTCCAGGGGCGAAAAGCGCATGGGCTGGCCCGTTCGGACTTCGACCGCGCCGGAGCGGAACCAGCCGCGCTGCCCCGTCTTCAACTCGCCCAGGCCGCGGATGGCCATGGGCAGCACGGGCGCTCCGGACTCCTTGACCAGCAAGCCGATCCCTGCCCGGAAGCGCGCCAGCTCGCCCGCGGCCGAGCGCGTGCCCTCGGGAAACAGCAGCACGTTGAATCCCCGGTCCAGCGCCTCGCCGGCATGGGCGAAGCTGCGCTGGAAGTCGCGCTGTTTGGGCAGCGGGAAGACGTTGAACAGCGCCGTAAGCAGCACATAGATCAACGGCCCCGGCGGATAGAAACGCGCCTCCGCCGTCACCCGCTCCGGATCGCGGAAGTGGCGATAATCCTCCAGCATCTCGCCCGACATGGCCACGGCAATCCGTCTCCTTATGCGGCCGGGAAGCGCGTATTCCAGCAGCGGACCATCGTAGCTGGTCACATGATTGGCGACGATCAGCATGGGCTCATCGGCGTCGAGCGCGCCGGGCTGGGCTGGGACCACCGTGGGCTTGGCCAGCAGCCAGACCAATGGCCGCATCGCCGCCTCCACAAAAGCCGCGCGCAGCCAGCGGATGGGCAGCCACCACGGCCAATGCGGATAGAGATACCGCGCCGGAGCGGGCTCAACCTGGGGCTCCTGCCAGACGGGCGCCGACTGGGGTTCGTCCTTTCCCGTCCCTTCCGCGGAGGGCCGCAGAAGGGATGGGGCGCCCGGCTTCGAGGTCTCCCATGTCTCAGAAGCGAGACCTGGGGCGCCCGGCTGTGGCGCGTTCGGCGCCGCGTTTCCGGCCACCAGATGGCGCAGGTCTCCCAGGGTTTGCACTTCTTCCAACAGCCCGCTCTCCGTCGCCAGGTCCAGCCGTTCCTCGATGGCGGCGGCCAACTGCACGCGGCCGAGGCTGTCCAGGTGCAGGTCTTCGGTCAGGCGCAGCTCGTCGCCCGTGCCCGGCGGCGCTTCGCCGGTGGTCTGCGCAATCAACGCCAGCAGCCAGTCCGCGCCGGGCGGCCTCGACGTTCCGTTCGCCGCCGCCGCGCCGGCCTGCGCTGCGGGCTTGTGCTTGGCCGCCAGCCACTCGGCCACTGCCTTGCGCCTCACTTTGCCGGTTGAGGTCCGGGGCAGGTCCGGCTCGGGCCACAACTCCCATCGCGGAACCCGCTGAAACTCCGCCAGTCTGTCGTTGGCGTGTTCGATGGCCGCCGCCGCCTGCGCGCTGCTGCCGCGAAAGGCAAGCACGGCGCACGGTTCCGGACCGGCAGGCGTATCCACGCCCACCA
>Ga0326728_10010663_pt1 | contig 21410 bp, 15 predicted proteins | sample MB3enrmetagenome_FD_207602 | JGI IMG/M metagenome (GOLD analysis project Ga0326728, IMG submission 207602) | Lab enriched peat soil microbial communities from McLean, Ithaca, NY, United States - MB31MN | ecosystem: Environmental > Terrestrial > Soil > Wetlands > Peat | place: USA: New York... | reverse complement strand
ACCGCAAAGTGACCCTCGTCCCGAATCTGCTGGCGGAAGTGGCGGTGTTTTTGGTGAGCGCGGGGGGCTAAGGCGCTACCATGGAGGGCATGAGGGAATTGCGCCCCCTGACAGCCGCGCAATTGGCGCGAGCGGAAGAAAGATTGCGGAATCCGCGTGCCGGGAGCCGTATAGAGGCTGCCCAGCGCTTCGGTGTCGACTTGACTCTTCTGATGGAGCAACTGCGCCTTTCTCCGGATGAACGCGCCCGGGGAATGTACGAGACCGCACAGGCAGCCGAGCAGGCGCGCGGAGCGGCGCGGAGCAAGCGCGCATGAGCGTCGTCACGGCGGTCCACGCGCTGGTGGATGCGGGCGTCGATTTCGCGATCATCGGCGGCTGGGCCGCCATCATGCACGGCGCTGAGAGCGCCACGAATAACCTGGATGTTTGCTATTCACGACATCCGGAGAACCTGAAGCGGCTGGCTGGAGCCTTGGCGCCCTTTCACCCCCGGCTGAGGGATTTGTCTGGGAATTTGCCCTTTGTCTGGGACGCAGCCACGCTTCGTAACGGGACCAACTTCAAACTCTGGACGGACCTCGGCGGGATTGATCTCTTAGCGGAAGTGAGCGGGTTGGGCGGCTTCGAGGAGGTCAAGGCGAGTTCGATATTGGTGCACGTGTTTGATCGGGATGTGTGGACGCTCGACCTGCCGAGCCTCATCAAGGCCAAACGCGCGGCCGGCCGGGAGAAGGATTTGCGGGCGTTGCCCGAGCTCGAAGGTCTGCTCGAGGCCCGGGAATCGGAGTAACGTGCGCGCCGCCCCCCTTGTCCGGCCGTTCTACGCCTTACCAGGAGCATGGGTTGGCGTCACCGTCAACCTTATTTGCCCAAGCTTCGACCCGGCACGACTCGTACGTCCCCCGTTACCTTGCCGGGCTTATAGGCAACATAGAGGTCGGACCCGCAGCGATCATTTCGTACCCCTACGCCTACACTATTCAGTTCGTCCCGCACATTATACGGCGCACAGTCTGCCACCACGTACCGAAATCCGCAGTATTCAACAGAATTACGAACTGTGAAGTTACTTCGGTAGGCGATCCATCCCCTGTGACGCTGCAAGGTTTAGAGCCGTTAGCTGTTACGCCCACCCGGGAGCGGTCCATCGGCCCTTAACCTAACGGCAATGGCGGGCCGGAAGGCCGAGTGCCACTCAGCCGCAGGCTGCCAGCCTGCCCCACAGCCGCAACCACACCGTCTCACTTGCCGGGCGAGAAAATCGCCACCGTCCCACCCGACGCCGCCAGCTTCAGTTGCAGCGTGTCGGATGGGCGCACGGTCTTTTCGTTCTTGACCAGGTGCTCGGCGTTCTCACCAGCGTCGGGCGCGTCTTCCCATAGGGAGACTTTCCACTCGCCCTTGCCCAGGAACTTCAGCGAGACCGGCAGTTCACGGGCAGTGCGGTCGGTGATGGCGGCCAGATACCAGTTCTTGCCGTGGCGGCGCGCCTCCACCACGTACTGTCCCACCTCGCCGGCCAGGCCGCGGGTTTCGTCCCAAACGGTCGGGAGGCCCTTGAGGAAATCCATGCCGAGCAGATACTTGCCATCTTTGTCTTTGTAATCGTCGGGCGAATCGCAGGCGACGGTGAAGGGGCTCTCGATGAGGATGAACATGGCCAGCTCGCCGGCGCGCGTGGCTTGCACTTCGGTGGGCTTCGTGCCGGTGTGGAACTGCGATGGCTGGCGGTTGGCGAACCCGCCCGGCGTGTAGTCCGCTCCGCCGGCCAGTACGCGCGTGAAGGGGAGGGTGGCCCTGTGTTCGGGCGTTTCCTTGGTGCTCCACTTGTTGTATTCATCGCCCTGGATGCCCTCGCGCGTGATCTGGTTGGGCCAGGTGCGGTTCAGGCCGGTGGGCTTGAACGCGCCGTGGAAGTCGATGAGCAAGTGGTTCTCGGCGGCCGTCTTGGCGATATCTTCGTACCATTTGACCGCAAACTGGTCGTCGCGATCGATGAAGTCGATCTTCAGTCCCACAATGCCCCATTTCGCGTACATGGGGAAGTCTCTCTTGTAGACCGCGCTGTCGATGAAGTCGTTGAAGTGGAACCACAACCACACGCGCACGTTCCGTTCCTTGGCGAAGGCGACCAACTCAGGCACAATCGATTTGTCGCCGATCTCGGACAGTTGATAGGGCCAGTTCATATCGGCGGCAAGCTGAATGTACTGCTTGAGAGTGGGGAGGTCGTTGCGCCCCACGTTGGGCCACCAGGTGCCCCATGCCGACATGCCGGGCTTGACCCAAGAAGTGTCGGCGAGTTGGCTGGGGGTGGCGAGGTTCAACACCAGGTCGCTCTGAATGAGCTCATAAGGCTTTCGGGCAATGATGAACGTGCGCCACGGGGAATTGTGGGGAGTGGCGGCCACCACCAGGCCTTTCTGAGCCGGGGCTAAGGGCGGTGGGGCTTGCGCCCCAGCAGTGCGCGCCGGCCATGCCTGCACCGGTAGCGGCGGAGCGAGTTGCACCTCCAAGGTATTCTTGGCGTCGGCCTTTTGTACCAGCCACATGCCGGACCAGTCGAGCAGGTCGGACTCGGTGATGGCGACATAGGCGGCGGGCGTCTGCACCAGGAACGGCACCCCATGTTTGAACTTCGGGTTCAGCGTGGATAGCTTCGCGGGCGCGTACCACCATTCCTGCGAGCCGACGAAACCGCCCTCCGGGCGGGCGGCGCCCTCCGGGTTGTTCCAGCCTGCCCAGACCGGGTCGTCGTCGGCGAACGTGAACTCCGTGGCGTCGCGCGTCACGGTAAAGGAATCCATCCCGGGCTGCTTGGGGAGCACTAGGCGGAAGGCTGCCCCGTCGTTGTAGGCACGGGCGAGCACGCCAAAGGTGCGATCGCCTTCCTTCAACATCAGGTTCAACTCATTGTAATGATCGTGCACGTTGCGGTTCTTGCCCCACTCGTTTACCCAACTAGTGTTCGCCGAACGCCGCTTCTCGCTTTGCACCACGGGTTTTTCGCCCAGTTTCACATCGCCAGCCAGTTCGAGGCCCAGGCGGGACCGCACCAACAAAGGCTTGCCGTCGACGGTGATGCTGTAGCCCAGTGGGGCGTCGGCGTGAATGGTGACGGCGATTTTTCCGTCGGGCGAACGAACTTCGTGCGCTGATTTGGCCGACGCAGCGGCGGCCGGTGAGCATGAGAACAGAACGGTTCCGATCAGAACAGCGACATACAAGCGAAGATTACGAATGTTCATGAGCTTCCTCCTTATCTCTATCTCTTGAGCATGGCGACAAAACCGCCGCCGGAACGCAGATCGATGGAGAGCGAGTCGTTCGCGGAAAGCGTGACGTGCTCCACCTTGAGGGCCGCCGGCTCCGATGTATCGCGCAGGAGCGTGGCCAGATACGGAACGGGGCGCCCGCCTTGCGGTTGTGGCCCCTTCAGGAAAGATGAGAGATCGATGCGCACGTTGCGCGCGGTCGCCCCGTTGGTGATCGCCAGGAACCACGTGTTCCCGCTGCGCCGGGCGAAGGCCGCGACTTGCCGGATTTCGGAGACCGGCAGCACCACGGTCTCATCCCAGGTGCTCGGGATGCTTTTCAGCACGTCCACGGACGGGTTCTCCAGCATATGCGCGGGGTGTGCCACATAGACCAGCAGCGGAGACTGTAGGATGACCGCATTGGCCACCTGGTGCGCCCAGGTTGTATCGGCGATCAGCGCGCCGAAGTGCGTAGGAGTGTAGTCGGCCATCCCGGCCAGCAGGCGGGTGAACGGCAGGACCACATCGTGCTGCGCGTAGGGCGGGAAGAACTCCATGCCGCGGACGCCTTCGATTCCCACGATGTTGGGATAGGTTCGCTCCAGGCCAGTGGGCTTGTTGGCGCCGTGAAAATCGACCATCACTTTGTGCTGGGCGGCGGCTTTGGCGAGCATCTCGTAGAGATCGATCACCTCTTTGTGCTCGTGGTCGAAGAAATCGATTTTGAGGCCCGCGATGCCCACGCGGTCGCATATTTCGAGAGTCTGCTGAAGGGCCTTGGGGTCTTGCAACAGGGAGCGTATGTTCCACACGAAGGCCTTCACCCCATGCTCGCGGGCGTAACCCACCATATCCTTCAACTGCGCTTCGGACCAACTGTTCCGCCAGAAGCCCTCGATCACGATGTATTCGAATCCCATCAGCGAACCGAGCCGCGCCATCTCTTTCTGCCCTTCGGGTGTCGCGTCCACGCCATCGAGATAACTCCAGACCGCGCGGCCGGGCTTGATCCAATCGGTGTGCAAGCCCTGTGGAAAAAGCTTGGGATCGGGAGGCGCGGACACGTTGTGCACAATGTCGCAGTTGACCAGGGCATTGAGGTCCGCGCCAATCATCACGATTCTCCACGGCGTCGTGATGGGGCCGTTGATCACGGCCGGATGTGTGAGGCGCTCGACGTCCTTGGCGTATCGCGAGCGGAAGCCGAAAGTGGCGGGCTCGGAGTGGCCAAGCCTGGCGTGCAGCGCCTGTGTGCCATCTGCCTGGAAGACCATCCCGCTGTAATTGACCAGCGCGCCCTCGGTGATGGAAGCGTAGGCGCTTTTGTCGCGCAGCACGAAGGTGAACGGGGGGTTGGTCCACTCGCCCTCCATCATGCCCTCGATGGTGTTGGTGGTGGTTCGCCACGGATAGAGACCCTCGTAGCCGGAGACGTAATTCTGGGGCGTGATGACGCTCCCCGCCGGAACGCGGAACACGGTGGCTTCATCCGGCGTCCGGGCGCCCTGGCCCGGCACCAGGTGGCGGAACGCGACGCCGTTGTCGTATGCCCGGATTTCGAGCGTGTAGGACGTGGACGTTTTCGGATGCGTCAGCGCCACCTTGACGCCGTTGCAGTTGTCCACCGCGGTGGAGTGCGCGCCGTACCAGGGGTAGGTCTCGTCGGTTTTGTAGGTGTCCGCTTTGCCGATCTGCGCGCCGCCGGCGAGATCCACTCCATCCACCACGATGCCCAGCGGGGATGGATCGACGATGTTTTTCGAGTTGAACGTTATGGTGTATTCGAGGTGGCCCTGCGCGCCCGAAGACAACAGGAACCGCACGCGGCCATCGGGGCTGGCCACCGCCACGTCCGCCGTCGCGGGGAGCGACAGGCAGAACAGAACTAATGGATACAGAATGGTTGCTCTCATTGACCTTCTCCTTGCACCGGGACGAACCGTATGGCGCTACCGCCGCCCGGCGCCAGCTTCAACTTCAAGACCGTCCGGGCATCCACGCGGCGCTTCTCCAAAACCGAGTCTTTGGGCTGCGCGGCGGCATTGGGTCCGTCGGCGTAAATCTCCGCGTCGTAGGCGCCGCTCGCCAGAAAGCTGAGCGGCACGTCGAGGTCGCGCGCGTCCCAGTCGGTGATGCTGCCGAGGAACCACTCGTTCCCGCGGCGCCGCGCGATGGTGATGTACTTGGGCGGCACGCCGTTGAGGACGCGGGTCTCGTCCCAGGCCGCCGGGACCGCTTTCAGAAAGTCGAGTTCCTTCTGGCCCTCGTAGGCGTCGGGGGAATCCGCCACCATCTGCAACCCGCTTTCGAAGACCACAAACAGCGCGGTGGCATGGGCGCGTGTGTGCATCACCATGGGCGCCGTGGTGCGCGGCACGAAATCCTCGCGGGTCACGTTATTGAACCCGCCGGGGGTGTAGTCCATGGGACCCGCCAACATGCGGGTGAAAGCGAGCGCCACGTTGTGCCGGGGCGTAACTCGGGCGCTCCAGCGGTTGTACTCCGCGCCCATCACGCCTTCGCGTGTCATCACGTTGGGGTAGGTGCGGGCACTTCCATCGGGCTTCGACGCGCCGTGAAAGTCAACCATGATGTGGTGTTCGGCGGCTTTCCTGGCGACCTCCCGGTACCAGTTCATCACCCATTGGTCGGTGCGGTCGATGAAGTCTATCTTCACGCCGGCGAGGCCCCATTTCTCGTACTGCGCCAAGGCGGCGTCGAGTCGCTCGCCGCGCATGTCGTGGGACTGAGTGATCACCCAGACGCGGACGTTCTTCGACTTGGCATACGCGATCAGCATCGGAATATCGATGGATTCAACGGATTGCGTGTTGGAGAGGCCGCCGTGCGCGCCACTGCCGGCTTCGCCGTCCGGTCTGGGCAAGCTCGCCTGCCAGCCGCCGTCGATCAGCAGATACTCGAACTTGTTCCGCGCGGAGAAGTCGATGTAGTACTTCATGGTCTCGTTGTTCATGCCGGGCTTCGCCACGCCCTTGGCCTGGCTGCCGTTCCACCAATCCCATGAGGTCTTGCCGGGCTTGATCCAGGAAGTGTCCGCGATGGCGCAGGGCGGATTCAAGTTGAGCACGAGGTTCGATTCCACCAGACGTCCGGGTTGATCCGCGATCATCAACACGCGCCAGGCCGACCGGACGGGGATTTGCGCGATCACCGAGACCTTCGACGCGTCCACCTTGGGGTCGAAGGAGGGGGCGATGTCGGCGTTGCTATCGGGGTTCTCTTCGCGGGGCGCGAGCCTGGCCACAAGGGTCTGGCCGCCCGCGGCGGTGACGAACAGGCTGGAATAGTTCTCGATGTCGGCTTCCGTCAGACCCACCCAGGCGACTCCAGGCACTTCCACGAGGACCGGAAGGTTGACCAGGTACTCGGGATGCAGGCCGCCGATGGTCAACTCGTGATAATCGTCCTCATTGCTGGTCTCAAAGCCGCGCGAGATCAGAGACAAGGTGTTGGCGAACTTGGAGAAGCGAAACTGCGTGGCTTCGTTGAGGATGCGCAATTCCTTGATAGAAGGCTGCTCGGGAACCACGTAACGGAAGGCCACGCCGTCATCGTAAGCGCGGGCTTCAAGCACGAGTCGGCGGGCGCTCGCGGCCGTCTCGACCGTCTGCACCGTGACGGCGTTGTAATGGTTGCGTATGGAACTGGTTTTGCCTGCGACCGCCGTCCAGGTCTCATCATAGCTAGAGTTCCGCGACGACTCGATCCGGACAGCCGGCCCGAGTGCGGGGGAGCCATCCAGTATGAGACCGAGGTCCGACCACTCAAGCACGGGCCGGCCGTGAAAGGTCACGCGATACGCCAGTTGGCCGCCCTCCACATGCACGGACTGACCGCGTACAGTGGCGATGGAGATCTCAATCGCCCCGTTTGGCGACGTACGCACCGCCTGCGCCGCGGCGGTGAGTGCGGCCAACAGAACCAGCGCGAGAATCTTGAGGATCTTCAGATCGTGAAGCATGTTTTCCCCTAGACTACTACAGTGCGGAAGGGTCAGCCATCGCGACCTTGGGCCTCGTCTTGTGAAGCAACTACCCGGCCACTCGCTCGTTCTCGAGGGCCTGATGCAGGAGCATCTTCATGTAGGTCTGGTACGGCAAACCCTTGCGGTCCGCGAGACGTTGGGCGGCCTCCAGATCCCTCACAGGTATTCGGATGGTGACGCTTTTGGACTTCGGAATGCCTCGCAACAAGCGCCCTTCCTTGGCTGCCTTCTCGAATTGCTCCAGGATGAAGTCGGGGTGGGCGTCCCACCAAGCCGCCTCTTCGGCTTCGCTCTTGAACTTCGGAATTGTGGCCGCTTGGGCCGTCTTCTTGCTCGCCATAGGTTATCGCTTCCTGAAGTAGAACTCCTCCTGCCCGGAGGTCATAGGGTACGTTGTGACCACCCTCATCGCCTGGCCTCGTTCGACATACACCACCGCCAGCAGCCTGCCCCTGTTCGTTTGCCCCAGGCAGAGCACCCGTTCCTCGGCGGCATGATCCTGGAACTGAACCACCAGGGGATCGTTCCGGAGCACCTGCTCGGCTTCTTCCGGGGTGACTCGGTGCCGCGCGACATGCTTCCGATTGTGGAAATCCCAATCGAATTCCACGCCTACACTGTACATACAACGTACGGAGAAGTCAAGCCCGCTGTAGCGGCCGCGCAACAAAGGATGTTCATTTGCCTTGCGCCGGGACTAGCCGTATGGCGCAACCGCCGCCCGGCGCCAGCTTCAACTTCAAGACCGTCCGGGCGTCCACGCGGCGCTTGTCGACCACCGAGTCTTTCGGCTGCGCGGCGGCGCTGGGGCCGTCGGCGTAGATCTCGGCGTCGTAGGCTCCGCTCCCCAGAAAGTTCAGCGGCACGTCGATGTCGCGCGCGTCCCCATCCGTGATGCTGCCTAAGTGCCACTCATTCCCGTGGCGCCGCGCGATGGTGATGTACTTGGGCGGCACGCCGTTGAGGACGCGCGTCTCATCCCAACTCGCCGGGACCGCCCTCAGAAACTCGAGTTCCTTCTGGCCTTCGTAGGCCGCGGGGGAATCCGCAACCATCTCGAGCTCGCTCTCGAAGACGACAAACAGCGCGGTCTGATGGGTGCGCGTGCTCATCACCATGGGCGCCGAGCGCGGCTCGAAGGTCTCGCGGGTCACGTTCGTGAGCCCGCCGGGTGTGTAGTCCATGGGCCCCGCCAACATGCGGGTGAAGGCGAGCGTCACGTCGTGCCGGGGAGTGACTCGCGCGCTCCAACGGTTGTACTCCGCGCCCATGACGCCTTCGCGCGTCAACACGTTGGGGTAGGTGCGGGCGCTTCCGTCGGGCTTGATCGCGCCGTGGAAGTCGAGCATGAGGTGATGTTCGGCCGCTTTCTTCGCAGCCGTCCGGTACCAGTTCATGACCCATTGGTCGGAGCGGTCCAGGAAGTCGATCTTGACGCCGGCGAGGCCCCATTTTTCGAACTGCGAGAAGGCTTCGTCGATCTGTTCGCTGGTGTCCCGGAAGCGAGAGATCACCCAGATGCCAACGTTCTTCGACTTCCCGTACGCGACCAGCATCGGGATGTCGATGTCCGGGGCGGACCTGGTGAGGACCTCGCGACTATCGCCCAAGCCATAGTTGACCTGACCGGGAGGCACGGGCTCGTGGGCCGACCAGGGGCCGTCCATCAGCATGTACTCGAACTTGTTGCGCGCGGCGAAGTCGATGTAGTACTTCGCCGTCTCGTTGTTCATGCCGAGCTTGGCGATGCCCTTGACCGGCGTGTCGTACCAAAAGCCTATGTCCCATGCGGTTTTGCCAGGCTTGATCCAGGAGGTGTCGCCGATGGCGCTGGGTGGATTCAAATTGACCACCATGTTGGATTCCACCAGCCGTCCCGGTTGATCCGCAATCATGAGCACGCGCCAGGCCGATTTCACGGGGGTCTGCGCGATAACCGATACTTCCGACGCGTCCCGCTTGGGATTGAAGGTGGGGGCGACGTCAGCGCTGGTGTTGGGGTCCTCGACGCGGGTGGCGAGCCGGGCCGTCAGGGTCTGGTTGCCCGCACCGGTGAGGAAGAGGCTGGAATAGTCCTCGAGGTCCGCTTCCGTCAGGCCGACCCAGGCGATGCCCGGCACTTCCAGGAGGAGCGGAAGATTGACCAAGTACTCCGGATGAATCCCGTCGATGGTCAGTTGGTGATAATCATCCTCGTTGCTGGTCTGGAAGCCGCGCGAGATGAGAGGAAAGGTGGTGGCGTCCTTGGAGAAGTGGAACTGGGTGGCTTCGTTCAGGATGCGCAGTTCCTTGAAGTAAGGCTGCTCGGGGACCATGTAGCGGAAGGCGACGCCGTCATCGTAAGCGCGGGCCTCGATCACCAGGCGCCGGGCGGTGGCGGATGTCTCCACCGTCCGCACCGCGACGGCGTTGTAGCGATTGCGGATGGGATTGGCTTTGCCTTGCACCGAAGTCCAGGTTTCATCCTGGCTGGAGGCCTGCGACGACTCGATGCGGACAGCCGGCCCGAGGGCGGGCTCGCCCTGTATGGCGAGCCCGAGGTTGGACCACTGGAGCACCGGCCGCCCGTGAAAAGCCACGCGATACGCCAGTTGTCCGCCCGCTGCCTGGACGGACTGGCCGCGCACGGTGCCGATGGCAATCTCGAGCGCGCCGTCCGGCGAGGTGAGAACTACGGGTCCGGTTTGCGCCGCGGCCGCGAGCGCGGCCAACAGAACGGGGGCGAGAAGCTTGACGATTGTCGGATCGCAAAGCATGTTTGCCTCAGGCGCCGAGGTCAATCAGTTCGTCCCATCCTAGAGCATATCCCAACGCGCGCTTCACCTCTCTGTGCCGCGATGGAGCCAGCGTGCCAGCGCGGGAATTCAACCATTGCCGCGCCACAGTGCGAATGTTGTCCAGGTTTGCAACACAAGGGGACGGCAGCCCCTCTCGACTACCCAGCCGCACCTCCACGGGAATTGTGCGGATGGTGGTGGTGATCTCTGCGACGACGAATTTGCCGAGGTACTGGTAGGCGTCGTTGCGACTCAGCAGCAGAACCGGCCGTCGACCGGCTGGCGCGGGCAAGGTCGCCCACCAGATCTCGAACTGTCTCACGGCCTGAACTCCTCGGGCGTGGACCAGTCGTCCGCACTCTCCGCTGAATCCGGCCGCTTGCGGTAGGCATCACGCATGGCGCGATACTCGGCCTGGCGGACCGCCCGGCGAATCGCCTGACGAACAAACTCGGATCTCTTCCGCCTTTCAGGGGCCGCCACGCGGTTCAGCGCAACGAGCGTCCGTTCGTCCAACTGGATCAGGAACGGCTTCATATACTTCGATTATATAGAGAGTCGATCTGGTTGTGCATAAGTGGTCTTCTCTGCCTATGGACAGGCCGCTAATAGGTGGCCAGCGTGACGCGCAGCACCACGGGTTCCTCGCCAAATTTGAGGCCATAGTCCGTCGCATCTCCATTCTGGCTGCGGAGGAGCTTGAAGACGCCGTTGTCGTAAACTCCCTGTTCGACGCGCAGGAACTGCCGGTGCTGCCATTTACCGTCAATCAGGGCGGAGGGAATCTGTCCCGTTCCCTCCACGATATGCTGGGACGCGCGTTGCTGCGCGGTGCCGGCCGGAAAGAAGTCGACGGTGCAAAAGTATCCGGCCACCAGAAACTGGTTATCGCTAAGTTGGGCGACCAGAGCGCGCCCCTGCGCCGTCGGATTCGACCCGGCCGTGGGCGGACCAAAGAGGGCCGTTCCGTACGTCACCACTGCGTTCCAGGATCCGAATGGCAGCCTCTGCCTGGGGTCGCCCTGGTCCGAGCCCTTGAAGTGCAGCGGCTCAGCCACGGCCTTGAGTTTCCCTTCGAAATTGAGGCGGGCGATCTCCCGCTGCATCGGGCCGACCAACACGAAATTCCTGGCCAAAGAAGGCACAGGTTCATTGTCGGATTCCGAGTCTCCTATAGCCTGAAGACCGAGCATCGTGAAGAAATAGCGGGTGAAGTCGCCGCTCGCCGGGTCGCACTGGAAACAACCGCTCTCCGGCAGGAATAGGGGATTGTCGTCGCGGCGGTAGAGTTCCAGAACCTTCACGTACGCGGCGGGGTCGCCCTGATAATCGTCGGGCGCCAGAATATCGATGGCCGGCGCCGCGGCTTTCCAGATGGGGATCACATTGTCGGTGGGGCCGCCGCTCTCGTAGGCGCCGGGCGCGCCCGGCTCGCCGGGAGGGCCTGGATCGAACGGGTTGCGCAAAGCGTCGTTGACGTCCATGGGCAGGGGATAAACAGCCTTTCCCGCGGCCGCCACCTGTCCGATATATCTCGCCACCGACCAGGCGTTGAAGTACTCGTCCGCATTGGGACCAAAGGCTTCCTGCCAGTTCGGGGATGCGGAAGCGGTCTTTACATGCATGGCTTTGAGGATCTCGGGCGGCACCGGAGCCTCGAAGAACTTCTGCGCGGCCGGAGAGAAATCGCGGACGCTCTTCCAGTTGCCGGGTTCATTTTCCACCTGAACCATGATTACGGTGCGCTGTGGGTCGGCTTGCTTGAGGTGTCCCATGACAGCGGCGAATGCCTTCTTGTCCGCTTCGAGTGACGCGGCGGCGAACGGTGAAGGCGAGTCCACCGCCTCCCCGTTCCTGTCGACCGCATGGAAATAGCGGACGGGGTCCAACAACATCCATTCGGGCATATAGTGCTGGCTGCCGTTTTTCCACGTGGCGAACCAGAGCAGTATGAGACGAACATGATGCTGGCGAGCTTCGGCCAGGAGCCGGTCGATCGACGAAAAGTCGAACTGCCCGGGCTGCTGTTCAATCTGATCCCAGTAGATCGGTATTTCGATCGTGTTGGCATGCAGGTATTCCATGGCAGCCCAATCTTTTGGATGCGAAGGCCAGGTACTCTCCAGGCCCAGGTCCTGATCCTCTACACCCAACATCAAAAATGGAGCATCGTCCACAAACAGAGCGAAGCGCCCGTCCTTTTGCACCAGGCGGGGAATCGGACGCTCCGCGACTTGGGCGTGGAGGGTACCGATGACGAGTGTGGCCGCGAGAGCGGCCAGAACAGCGGAAGTCAGTTTCATCTTTCGTACGCTTTCCCGACGAAGAAGTATTGTACACCCAGCCGGTTCCATCAGAGCCGTTAGTCTCATTTGTTCCATGCAGGGCGTCCCGGGGCCAGCACATTTTGCTACAATCGGCAGCCAATGAAGCTGGCGGTCGCGTTGTGGATCTCCGCTTTGCCGATCTCCGGGCAGTATTCGGCTCGGCGGGAGGGCAACGTCGTTCGCCTGGAGGACGCCGGGCGCCAGACCGTCGTATCGATAGTGCCCTCCAGCGGCAATTCCGCTCTCGAGATGAAGGTGAAAGGCAAGGACGTCCTTCGCTGCCCCTTCGCTTCGGCCGCGGAGTTTTCGAAGGCGCGCGGATTTAGTGGCATTCCGTTCCTGGCGCCTTGGGCTAACCGGCTGGACGAACCAGCTTTCTACGCCAACGGGAAGAAGTACGTATTCAACCTGGAACTGGGGAATGTCCATTGGTCCGACGGTCAAGCGACTCCCGACTTTTTGACAAATGCTTCTCAGTGGGAAGTGACCGGTCTCAAGGCCGATGCGAATGCCGCCTGGGTGACCAGCCGCCTGGAATTCTACCGGCAGCCCGATTGGATGGCCCAGTTTCCGTTCGCCCACACGATTGAGATGACCTACCGGTTGAGCGAGGGAACTTTGGAGGTCAACGCGGTGTTGGATAACCTTAGCGCCGAGCCCATGCCCGTCTCCATCGGCTTCCATCCGTTCTACCAGGTGAACGATGCGCCGCGGGATGAGTGGACCATCGCGATCGGCGCGCGAACCCAGTGGATCCTGACACCTCGGAACATCCCCACCGGCGAGACCCGCCCCATCGAGCGGCTCCTGCCCAACCCGCGGGGCGCTCCGCTCAAAGGACTGAGCCTCGACCATGTCTTCAGCGACCTGATCCGGGATGCGTCCGGCAAGGCCACCATGTCGGTCCAGGGCAAGTCCGAGAAGGTGGAAGTGGCATTGGGCGCGAACTACAAGGCGGTGGTGGTCTATGCGCCCGCCGGACCGGGGGACAACTTCATCTGCTTTGAGCCCATGGCCGCCATCACCGATGCGCTCAATCTCGCGCAGAAGGGTGTTTACAAAGAGCTACAGTACATACGGCCCGGCCAGAAGTGGCAGGAGAGCTTCTGGATTAAGCCGAGCGGATTCTGATGGGCGCTGGCCCTCGGGCATTTCAGCGAACCGGGACCAGCCGTATGGCGCTGCCGCCGCCCGGCGCCAGCTTCAACTTTAAGACCGTGCGGGCGTCCACGCGGCGCTTCTCCACAACCGAGTCTTTCGGCTGCGTTGCCGCGTTGGGTCCGTCGGCGTAAATCTCCGCATCGTAGGCCCCGTTCCCCAGAAAGCTGAGCGGCACCTCAAGTTCGCGCGCGTCCCAATCCGTGAGGCTGCCAACGTACCACTCGTTGCCGCGGCGGCGCGCGATGGTGATGTACTTGGGCGGCACACCGTTGAGGACGCGGGTCTCGTCCCAGCTCGTTGGGACGGCTTTCAGAAAGTCGAGTTCCTTCTGGCCCTCGTAGGCGGCGGGGGAATCCGAGACGATCTGGAACTCGCTTTCGTAGACTACGAACATCGCGGTTTGATGCGTGCGCGTGCCCATCACCGTGAGCGCCGCGCCGTGCTGGGACGTGAAATTCTCTTTGGTCACGTTGTCGAAGCCGCCGGGCGTGTAGTCCATGGGCCCCGCCAACATGCGGGTAAAGGCGAGTGTCACATTGTGTGGGGGAGTAATTCGCGCGCTCCAGGTGTTGTACTCCGCGCCCATGACGCCTTCGCGCGTGAGCACGTTGGGGTAGGTGCGGCGCATGCCGTCGGGCTTGAACGCGCCGTGGAAGTCGAGCATGAGGTGGTGCTCGGCCGCTTTCCTCGCGGCCGTACGGTAGAAGTTCACCACCCACTGGTCGGAGCGGTCCAGGAAGTCGATTTTCACGCCGGCGACGCCCCATTTCTCGAACTGCGCGAAGGCTACGTCCATCTGGTCGTTCACGTCGCGGAAATGAGCCCACACCCAGATGCGGACGTTCTTCGATTTGGCGTACTCCAGCACCATCGGCATATCGATGGCCGGGATGGACTGGGTGAGGTCCATGGGGCCGCGGAAGGAATACCCGATGTCGCCGGGCCGTTTGGGCAGGACCTTCGACCAGCCGCCATCGAGCAGCATGTACTCGATTTTGTTGCGCGCGCAGAAGTCGATGCAGTACTTCGCGGTTTCGGTGCTCTTGCCGTTGGGCTTGCCGGCGTTCCACCAGTCCCAGAGGGTCTTGCCGGGCTTGATCCAGGAAGTGTCCGCGATGGCGCTGGGCGGATTCAGGTTGAGCACCAGGTTGGATTCCACCAGCCGTCCGGGTTGATCCGCGATCATCAACACGCGCCAGCCCGATTTGACGGGAGTTTGCGCAATCACCGAGACCTTGGATGCGTCCGCCTTGGGATCGAAAGAGGGGGCGACGTCGGCGGAGGTGTTGATGTCCTCGACGCGGGTGGCCAGCCGGGCCGTCAGGGTCCCGTTGCCCGGAGCGGTAACGTACAGGTTGGAATAGTTCTCGATATCGGCTTCGGTCAGGCCGACCCAGGCGATTCCCGGCACTTCCACGAGGACCGGAAGGTTGACCAGGTATTCCGGATGCAGGCCGCTGATGGTCAATTGGTGATAATCGTCCTCGTTGCTGGTTTGGAATCCGCGCGAGATCAGGGAAAAAGTGCTGGCGTCCTTGGAGAAGCGGAACTCGGTGGCTTCGTTGAGGATGCGCAATTCCTTCAAGGAAGGCTGCTCGGGCACGAGGTAGCGGAAGGCCACGCCGTCATCGTAAGCGCGGGCTTCCACCACCAGGCGCCGGCCGCCGGGGGCCGTCTCCACGGTCTGCACGGTGACGGCGTGGTAGTGGTTACGTATGGAATTTGCCTTGCCTTGCACCGAGGTCCACGTCTCGTCCTGGCTGGACGGCTGCGACGACTCGATCCGGACGGCGGGGCCGAGTGCGGGCGAACCCTGAATGGCGAGACCGAGGTTCGACCACTGGAGCACAGGCCGTCCGCGAAAAGCCACGCGATACGCTAGTTGGCCACTGGCCGCCTGCACAGACTGGCTCTGCATGGTGGCGATCGAAATCTCAAGGGCCCCGTTCGGCGAGGTGAGCACCACCGGTCCGGTTTGCGCCGCGGCCGTGAGCGCGGCCAACAGAACGAGGGCGAAAACCTTGAAAACCTTCGGATCGCAAAGCATGATTCCCCTTAGGCTACTACAGTGCGGGAGCATCGGTCATGCAGCCGAAAGCCGTTTACGCAATACGCGCGACACCGCCGTGAAAATCGGAAAACGCTCCGTCTGTCCCCGGGTTTTGATGGCTCGAAAGGGCTAGCGCAATACATTTCCGGTACCATCGGATATCATTAGGTATTAGCCCTCTTCCGTGCCTAAACCATGTGGATCGTTCGATTAGCGCTACGACGGCCTTATACCTTTGTCGTGGTCTCGCTCCTCATCGCCATTCTGGGCGTGACCGCCATCCTGACCATGCCGGTCGATATCTTTCCCTATATCGATATCCCCGTCGTCAGCGTTGTCTGGGCCTACAACGGCCTTTCGCCCGAAGAGATGGAAAAGCGCATCGTCACCATCTTCGAGCGGTCCATGACCACTTCCGTCAACGACATCGAGCACATCGAGTCCCAGTCCTATACCGGCGCTTCCGTCACCCGCGTCTACTTCCAGCCCAATGCCAAAGTGGAGGTGGCGCTGTCGCAGGTCACGGCCCTCGCGCAAACTCTGCTGCGCATCTTTCCTCCGGGCACCACCCCGCCTAACATCATCAAGTACGACGCTTCAGCCGTTCCCGTTCTGCAATTAGGCCTGCAAAGCGACAGCCTGGCCGAGCAGGAACTGTTCGACCTCGGCCAGAACTTCATCCGCACCCAGTTGGCTACCATTCAGGGGGCCGCGGTTCCGCTTCCGTATGGCGGGAAATTCCGTACCGTGATGGTCGATCTCAATCCCGACGCCCTGTTCGCCAAGCAGCTCTCCCCAGCCGATATTTCTACCGCCCTGGGCAATCAAAACCTGATTCTGCCCGCCGGCACCGCCAAGATCGGCAACAAGGATTACCAGATCAAGCTCAACAGCAGCCCGCGCCTCCTGGACGAGATGAATCGCCTGCCGGTCAAGGTGGTGAACGGCGCCACCGTCTACCTCGGGGATGTCGCCCAGGTCCGCGACGGTTATACCGTGCAGACCAGCATTGTCCGGACCAACGGCCGCCGCGGCGCGCTTCTCACCGTGTTGAGAAATGGGCAGGCCTCCACGCTGGCGGTCGTCGACAACGTCAAGAAGACGCTTCCCAAGATACTGGCCGGGCTCACTCCGGAGCTGCACGTCCGGCAGTTGTTCGACCAGTCCGTGTTCGTGCGCGCCGCCATCAATGGTGTGGTCCGCGAAGCCGTCAGCGCGGCCTTTCTCACCGGCCTGATGATTCTGATGTTTCTGGGAAGCTGGCGCAGCACGGTGATTGTCTGCATTTCGATCCCGCTTTCCATTCTCGCGTCGCTGATGGTACTGAGCCTGCTCGGCCAGACGGTCAACGTGATGACGCTGGGCGGCATGGCCCTGGCGGTCGGCATCCTGGTGGACGACGCCACCGTGGCGATCGAGAACATTCATCGCAACATGGCCATGAGGAAACCGCTCATCCGGGCGGTTCTCGACGGCTCGCAGCAGATCGCCGTCCCGGCTTTCGTCTCCACCCTCGCCATCTGCATTGTCTTCGTTCCCGTGCTGCTGCTCACCGGCGCGGCCAAATACCTGTTCACGCCGCTGGCCATGGCCGTGGTGTTCGCCATGATGGCATCGTACTTTCTCTCCCGCACCCTGGTTCCCGCCATGGCGCACTACATGCTCCGGTCGGAAGCGAAGGCGGGCGACGGCAGGGGGTTTTTCAACCGCGGTTTCGAGCGCATGCGGGGGTCCTACGTCTCGCTCTTGCACTGGTGTCTGGATCGTCGCGCGCCGGTGCTGGTGGGCTTCGCGATATTCGTGGCGGCGTCTCTGGGTCTCTCCGTGTTTGTCGGGGAGGACTTTTTCCCCACCGTCGATTCCGGCCAGATGCGGTTGCATGCCAGGGCGCCCTCCGGTACGCGCATCGAAAAGACCGAGACCATCTTCGCCAATATTGAAGACGAAATCCGGCAGGTTATCCCGCCCCGCGAGATCAACGACATTATCGACAACATCGGCATCCCATATGGCGGTTTCAACCTGGCATTCGGAGACGCCCCGACCTTGGGGGTGAGCGACGGCGATATCCTCATCGCTCTCAAACCCGAGGAGCACGGTCCCGTGGCAGTGTACACCGACCGGCTCCGCCGCCGGCTGCATGAGAAATTTCCCGACATGGTGTTTTTCTTCGAGGCCGCCAACATCACCAACCAGATTTTGAACTTCGGCCTGCCGGCTCCCATCGATGTTCAGGTGGTCGGCCGCAACGCCGCCGCCAACTATCAGATCGCGCAACGGCTTCAGGCGCAGATGGCCCGCATACCGGGGGCCGCGGACGTTCACATTCACCAGGTGGTGGACTATCCGGAAATCCACGTCGCCGTGGACCGCAGCAAGGCCGGGTTGGTGGGCCTCACCCAGAGGGATGTGAGCGGCAGCCTGCTGGTATCGCTCAGTTCCAGCAGCCAGGTTGCTCCCACTCAATGGCTCGACTGGTCGACCGGCGTCACCTACAACGTGGCCGTGCAGACGCCGCAATACCGCATCGATTCGCTGGCCGCCCTGATGCGAACGCCGCTGACCAGCCCCATCGGCGGTATCCTTTTCACTTCTTCGAATTCGCAGGCGGGAACGGCCAACGCGGGCGTCTCCGCCGTGGGCGCCGGGCCAAGCCAGGCCACCGCCGCATATGGCAACCCCGGGACCATGAACGGCGGAACGCAACTGCTCGAGAACCTGGCGGAGGTATCGCGCGGGGTCGCGCCGGAGATCGTGAACCATTACAACGTGCAACCGGTCTACGACGTGTACGCCAACGTGGACCGCCGCGACCTGGGCGCGGTGGGCTCGGCGGTCGAGAAGATCATGCAGCAGGCTTCCACCAACCTGCCGCGGGGCACCACCCTGGTCCTGCGCGGCCAGGTGATCACCATGGAGTCATCCTTCTTCCGGCTGGGCCTGGGGCTGATCTTTGCCGTGGTGCTGGTCTATCTGGTGATGGCCGTCAATTTCCAGTCGTGGCTGGACCCATTCATCATTCTGATGGCGCTGCCGGGAGCGCTGGCCGGCATCGTCTGGATTCTCTTCATCACCCAGACCACCTTCAGCGTGCCGTCGCTGATGGGCTCCATCATGTGCATCGGCGTGGCCACCGCCAACAGTATTCTGCTGGTGGTGTTCGCCAACGACCAGCGGGCGGAAGGCCTGGACGCGCGCGCGGCCGCGCTTTCAGCCGGCTACACGCGAATTCGTCCCGTGCTGATGACCGCGATGGCCATGATTATCGGCATGCTGCCCATGGCCCTGGGGATGGGCGAGGGCGGGGAACAGAACGCGCCGCTCGGCCGGGCGGTGATCGGGGGCCTGATCCTGGCGACCATTACCACGCTGTTTGTGGTTCCATTGGTGTACAGTTACTTGCGGAAGAAGCCGCCCGTCGATTACGCGCGCAGGATGGTCGAGGAAGAACAGGAATACCTGCGGGACGAGATGCCGCGTGAGGACTTGCCATGAACGAGACCCATCCCACCGAAGACCACTTGCGCTCCGAGGCCGGTAGCGCGCAAAAGCCGGCGGGGCCGTCGCGCCTCACTCTGTTGGTGATCGCCCTGCTGCTGGTGGTGCTGGTGGTCGTCGGATTCTTCGCGGGCTACCTGCCGCGGCAGCGCCGCGAATCGGTGCTGGCGGCCGAATCGAAAATTGCGGTGGACAGCCTGCCGGTGGTAAACGTGCAGAAAGTGAAGCGCGCGGATGCCAGGACCAGCCTGGTACTGCCGGGCAACATCCAGGCGGTCACGGAAGCGCCCATCCTGGCGCGCGCCAGCGGGTACATCAAGCGGCGCTACGCCGATATCGGCGACCGCGTGACGGAGGGGCAGGTTCTGGCCGAGATTGAAGCTCCCGAGCTGGACCAGCAGATCCGGCAGGCCAAGGCCACCGTCGACCAGGCCAACAGCGCCATCGAGCAGGCCGAAGCGGCGCTCGAGCAGGGCCGCAGCAACGAGAACCTGGCGCGGGTGACCGCCCAGCGTTGGGAGAATCTATCCAAGAAGGGCGTGGTCTCGCGCCAGGAGAACGATACCTACCAGGCCCAATGGGCTGCTCAACAGGCCAATGTGCAAGCGCTCGAAAAGGCCGTGGCGGCGGCGCGTAACAATGCCGCCGCGGTGGGGGCCAACGTGGCGCGGCTCAACGATCTCCTGGCATACCAGACCGTGCGTGCGCCATTTGCGGGGGTCATCACGCTGCGCAACGTGGATGCGGGGGTGCTCGTCAACGAAGGCAATACGCTGCTGTTTCGCATCGCCCAGACCGACCGGCTGCGCACGTATTTGAATGTCCCGCAGGCCGATGCGGGGTCCGTGCGGGTGGGGCAGCAGGCGGTGCTCGTCATCCCCGACTTGCCGGGCCACGGGTTCCCCGGCCTGGTCACCCGGACCGCCAATGCGCTCGACCCCGCCACCCGCACCCTGTTGGTGGAAGTGCAGGTCCCCAACCCGGGCGCCTTGTTGATGCCCGGGATGTACGCGCAGGTGAATCTCTCGGTTCCCAGGAAAGATCCTCCGCTGCTGATTCCCGGCGACACCCTGGTGGTGCGCAGCGACGGTCCGCAGGTGGCCGTGGTGGCCCCGGACGGCCGCGTGCATTTCGCGCGCATCCAGTTGGGCCGCGACTTCGGCGACCGCCTGGAGGTGCTCTCCGGTCTCGAAGACGGGCAGCTTGTGGTGGTCAATCCCAGCGACGCCATCCGGGAAGGCGCCAAAGTGAAGCCGGTTGCGGCCCCCGAAACGGCGGCGCCGGCAAGCCATTCGTAAGAAGTTTCCGACCATGTGCAAATCAAGTCTCAGCATTTTGCTTGCGTCTCTTCTGTGCGCGGGCCCAGGCATGGCCGCGCCGCAGGAGAGCTTCCAGAATTCGCCGCGGGTCCACGAACTCATTCGCGCCGGCAACCTGTACCTGTCACTTCAGGACGCGCTGGCGCTGGCCATCGAGAATAATCTCGATATCGAGCTGCAGCGATCCGCTCTGCCGGCGGCGGACACAGAGCTGCTGCGCGCCAAAGGCGGCGGCACGCTGCGCGGATTGAACTACACCCTGGCGGAAGCGCCGGCGGGCGTGGGCGGGACGCTCAGCCCCGTGGTAACCAGCGCCGCCATCGCGGGGCGCGCCACGTCGGGAAGCTCGGTGGCCACCAACGCGCTCGAATTGGGGGTGCTGGCCGCGCCGCAAACCAACCTGTCGATGCAGGGCGGCATTCCGCAATCCATCGGGACCGCCGTGCCGGGTTACGATCCGGCGGTCACCGGACTGTTGAACTGGACGCACCAGACCACGCCGGAAGTGAGCTTCCAGACGAACGACACCCCTACGCTGGTGAGCAACACCACGCTCGCCAACGCGGGAATCGAGCAGGGCTTTTCCACGGGCGCGCAGGCGGCGTTGAGCTTCAGCAATAATCGCCAGTCGGTGAACGGGTCGGCTTACGGATATACTCCGTTTACCGCTTCGAGCCTCGGCCTGACGGTCACACAACCACTGCGGCGCGGTTTCGGAATGGCGCTCAACCGGCGGTTCATCCGGATTGCCGGAAATGAACGCAAGATCACCGGCCTGTTGTTCCAGCAGCAGCTCGTCGCGTCGGTCTACGGGGTGATTCGTCTCTATACCGATTTCGTGGCGCTTTACGAAGACCAGAAGGTCAAGCAGGAGACCGCGGCCCTGGCCGAGAAGCTCTACTCCGATACCAAGGCGCAGGTGGACGAAGGCACGCTGGCCCCGGTGGAGATGACGCGCGCCAACGCGCAGGTCTTCTCCACGCGCCAGGACCTGATCAATGCGCGCGGGCTG
>Ga0326728_10010662_pt1 | contig 21415 bp, 14 predicted proteins | sample MB3enrmetagenome_FD_207602 | JGI IMG/M metagenome (GOLD analysis project Ga0326728, IMG submission 207602) | Lab enriched peat soil microbial communities from McLean, Ithaca, NY, United States - MB31MN | ecosystem: Environmental > Terrestrial > Soil > Wetlands > Peat | place: USA: New York... | reverse complement strand
TGCCGGACTGCCAGGGCGCCGGCGGGAACGGGGTGATCCTCTTTGACCACCTGGCATCGCGTTGGGTCGTGGGCGTCCGCCAGACCAACAACGATTATTTCTTCTGCATTGCCGTGTCAAACACCGACGATCTGACGTCCAGCAGCTTCGCCTGGTACACCTATGAGCTGGATCTTAATGCTGAGTTGGGCCAGAACAGCGAGGGTGCTACCTATTACCCCGACTACCCTCGCTTTGGCACCTGGTCGGACGGTTACTACACGGCCATCGATTTGTTGGATCCGAATGAGAAGTACAAGCTGGTAGGCGTCATGGTGTGCGCGTTTGACCGCGCGGATATGCTGACGGGCGGAACGGCACTAACCCCGCAGTGCGTCCGGTATCCGAACCCTCCACTCACGGGTTTTTTCCGAGACCATAGCCTGCTTCCGGCCGACATTGACGGCGTCAACCCGCCCCCGGCCGGTATCCCGGAGTACTTTGTGAGCGTTTACACTCCGATATCGGACCCTCCCGGTTCACACATGCTGAATCTGTGGAAGTACCACGTCGATTGGACAAACCCTGGGTACTCCACGTTCGCCGGGCCGCTCGCGATCACTGTTCCTAAATACGTGCCGGGATGCTATAATCATCTCATTCCTTCGGCCACCGTGTGCGTACCTGAGCCCAGTTCGGGCAAAACCAACAACTACCTCGACTCGATCGGCGATCGGGTCATGCACCGCTTTGTATATCGGCGATTCAATCCCCCCGGTTCAACCCAGCTATTCGACCGGTACTTCGTCTCACACACGGTGCAGGTGGGCACAGGGGACTTGTCGCAGACGGGCATCCGTTGGTATGAATTAACCACTGGCGGAGCTTTGGTGACCTCCGGCACGATCAGTCCAGACAACTCGAACTATCGTTTTGTGCCCAGCGTCGCCGAGGACAAGGTCGGAAACTTGGCGGTCGGCTACAGCGTCTCCGGCGCCAAGCAGAGCCCTATCATCAGCGTGTCCTACCTGAACCTGCCCGGTAAAACCAAGCCGACTGAATTCAGCATCCCCCTCTGTAGTTCGTGCAGCCCCCAAGACGAGGAGAATTCCTTCCATTGGGGAGGCTATACGAGCATGACCGTCGACCCGGTCGACGACTGCACCTTCTGGTACGTGAACGAGTACTTCTCGCAGCCCCAGACAGGCTCCGAAGTCAATTGGCAGACAAGAATCAGTAATTTTAAGATTTCCGGCTGCAAGTAGAGCCGAGGCAACATCCGCCACCTCATGGGCGCCATTTTTCGCTGGCGCCCAAAGGGGGTCCTGCCGTTCCGTCCCCTTGAAAGAGCCTCAGTGACAAGTGACGAGTGGAATGCCGATTGCCGATTGACGATTGAAAGAGACCTGCTGGGTCGGCATTCTTCCAATCGGCAATCGTCAATCGGCAATCGTCAATTCCACTCGCCACTTCCGACTACCGACTTCCCTGCGTCATAATGGAAATCGACAGGACTCATGGCTGTGAACGACGCCCTTCGTGAAAAATCCGAGGCTTTGCCGGCGCAGCCGGGCGTCTACATCTTCAAGGACGCCTCAGGCACGCCCGTCTACGTCGGCAAGGCGAAGTCGCTGCGCCATCGCGTGCGCTCGTACTTCCAGGACTACCGCCCGCCCGACCAGAAGCGCGACCTGATGCTGGACGCGGCCGAGGACCTCGAGACCATCCTGGTGGACAACGAGAAGGAAGCGATGGCACTCGAGAACAACCTCATCAAGCGCTTCAAGCCGCGCTACAACGTCCTGCTGCGCGACGACAAGACCTACCCTTACATCAAGCTCACCCTGGCGGAGCGCTACCCTCGCGTCTACGTGACGCGGCGGTTGAAGAAAGACGGCTCGGCGTACTATGGCCCTTACTTTCCCGCCCACCTCGCCTACCGGATCGTGGACCTCATCCACCGCTGCTTCCTGGTGCCCTCCTGCAACGTCGACCTGACGCGCACCCATCCCCGTCCCTGCCTGCAGTATTACATCAAGCGCTGCCAGGGCCCGTGCGTGGAGGGATCGACGACGGCGGAGAAGTACCGCGAGTCCGTGCGCCAGGTTCGCATGCTGCTGGAAGGCCATGTGAGCGAGCTGGTCCGCCTGCTGCACCAGTCGATGATGCAGTCGTCGGACGGGCAGGATTACGAGACCGCGGCGCGCACTCGGGACATGATCGCCACTCTCGAGGGCGTGCGCGAGCGGCAGAAGATGGCCGCTTCGGCGGGCGAAGACGCCGATATCTTCGGCTTCCACCAGGATGGCCCGCAGGTGGCCGTCAACTTGTTTCACCTGCGTGGCGGGCGCACCGTCGACCGGCGCGAGTTCTTCTGGGAAGACGTCGCGGAGTTCAACCCCCCCGAGTTCTTCTCGACGCTGCTGACGCAGATCTACCTTGACCAGCAGTACCTGCCGGACGAGATTTACGCCCCCCTCGATTTCGACGACCGCCCCGTTCTGGAAGAACTGCTTTCGGAAAAGCGTGGCCGGGCGGTGCACGTCTTCACGCCACAGGGCGGGCGCAAGCGCGCGCTGGTGGAGCTGGTGGCCAGGAACGCGCGGCACTCGTTCGAGCGGCGCTTCCGCATCCTGCGGCCGCGCGCCGACGAAATGCTCGAAGCGTTGGCGGAGGCGCTCGACCTGCCCAAGCCCCCGAAGCGCATCGAGTGCTTCGACGTGTCGCATACTCAGGGTACGGACATCGTGGCGTCGATGGTGGTGTGGGAAAACGGCCGGATGAAGAAATCCGATTACCGCAAATTCATCGTCAAGACGGTGCCCCAGAACGACGACTTTGCCAGTATGCGCGAAGTGGTCGGACGCCGCTACCGCCGGCTGCGGGAGGAGAAGAAGCCGCTGCCCGACCTGACCCTGATCGACGGCGGCATCGGCCAGCTCCATGCCGCGGCTTCGGCGCTGGAGGGGCTCGAGATCATCAATCAACCCATGGCCGCGATCGCCAAAAAGGAAGAGATCCTGTACGTGCTCGGGCACGAGGACGATCCGGTCGCGCTCGACCACCATTCGCCGGCATTGCACCTCATCCAGCAGGTGCGCGACGAAGCGCATCGCTTCGCCGTTACCTTCCACCGCCAGCGGCGGGCGGGAAGGGAATTCGCAAGCGAGTTGCTGAAGATTCCGGGCGTGGGCGATCGCACGGTGAAGAAACTCCTCACCCAGTTCGGGAGTGTCAGCGCGCTGAAGTCGATTTCGCTCGCCGAGCTCAGCCAGGTGGTGAAGCCCGCGCAGGCGAAGTTGATCCACCAGTATTTCCGCAGCGAGAATGATTGAGACAACGCCGGCGGCGCAGGCGCTGGCGTCATTTGGAATGGGGACCCCTCGAGCCGCCGGTCATTCCCGCGAAAGCGGGAATCCACTTGGAAGGGTAAGCCTGTCGATTTCGGGTGCAGGCAGGCCCTAGGAGAGCTGGATTCCCGCTTTCGCGGGAATGACCGCCTAGGTCTTCGCAAATGACAACAGCTACGCGGCGTTGGTGGCGGAACTGCGCTCGCGCTAAGGGCTCAACGGCGGGCGGGATAATGCCCGAGTGAGGCGCCCACCCCCCCGCAACCCCAACTTCCATTTGGGGCCGCAGAGTTAGGCCCGTGGGGATCCAGCCTAATCCGGTTCTCAGCGTCGCAGGTGGAGTTTGGCGTCAGCGTTGTCGCGGGGTCGGTCTGGTTGCGGGCGAGGTCGATGCGCATCTTAGCTTTCTCACCAAGGCGTCAATCGCCAGCCCGAGACAATAGTAAAGCGCCCCATTAATTAGAGCAGCCACAGCCCAAATGAAAAGGGGCACCGCGTAGCCCGTACCACCGAACGCCACCACTTCAAGAACTAGGGGAGGGCACAAGATGAACATGCTGTCCCGGAGAAACCAGAACAGCCAGGGCGCTGAGTAGTTGCCCGGCGTTTCCGGTGCCGGAAAGTGGAAGAGATTGTAAGTGATGATGGACCACCACATCACGAATAGAGCGAAGCCGATGGCAATTCCGATAACGGCAAATCGTCGCGGAAGCTTCGACCTATACAGTGCCATGAGCTCACCCCTTCATTTATTGTGGATCAGTACTGCTCGCCTGGAACCTGGCGCGGCCGGCGGAATCAACGTGGTCTGCGGATGCTCCGGTAAAGTCAGCGGCGCCCTCGCCGGCTGGTCGAAATCGAAGTCGCGCCGCAAATCGCCCAGTTGCGGGGCTTCCTCGCGCACCATGGGGCGCGGATCGGGCCGGCCGTCTTGCTTCGGATCCAGCCGCTGGCCACCCAGGAAATCGTCCTCGATGAACTTCACGTAGGCGTCGAAACTCAAGGTCTGATGATCGATAAAGCCCTTCCTCGCAAACGGCGAAATCACGATTCCCGGCACCCGCAAGCCGTAGCCGTTTTCGTCCACACGCACGGGAACGACGTGGTCGTAGAAGCCGCCCCAGTCATCCCAGGCCAGGAAGATCGCGCAGTCTTTCCAGTCCGGCCCGGACATTACGGCGTTCACCAGACTCGTGACGAAGGTCTGGCCGCGGCTCACCAGGTCCGGCGGATGCTCGCTCACGTCGCCCGAAGGCACCACCCACGACACGGCTGGTAAAGTCCCTGCTTTGGCCTGTTGCATGAACGCTTGAACGGATTGGATGTTCCCCAGCTCGCCGTCATTCTTGACGGTGTCGAAATACGGCAAAGGATTCCAGATTCCGGGAGTCTTGGCATTCTGCTTGACGGGCACGCAGTCTCGCTCCTCATCGTCCTCGCAATCGGGTTCGGTGCCTTCCAGGACGTAATAGCCCCAACTGACATGATTCTTGTGCAGCAGATACGTCAGGTCCGTCCAGGCATAGATAGGATCCGGTCGCGGCTTCTGCCCCGGCTCGCTGCCGAAGTCCGGAGGCAGCCCAGGGAGCTCCGGAGCATTCGTGCAACTGAACGGATCGTCGTGCTTGGTGCAGCGAGCCGACCATTCCGAAACCTGGAAGAGATGTTCCGGCAGGCTCCAGGAAGCGTTGGGCTCGAACAGCCGGTCCTGGAGAACAAAATTCTGCGCATACTTCCAGTAGTTGGGGATATCTCCTCCGTCGTGGTAGCCCATCACGTCCGGCGTGGCGGTCGCGACGCAGGCTGGATTGTCCGGATCCACGCAGCCCAGGCGGCCTTGTTCGGCGAGCTTGATAAAACCGTCCATCTTGCCCCCATCCACATCCGCGACGGCGGCGGCTCCCCCGTGCGGGCCTCCGCCGTTCCGGTCGTGGGCGTCATGATAGGGTTTGACGCACGCTCCGCTGGCGGGAGGAACGCAAACCACAGGATCTCCGTTGCGCATGGGGATTCCATCGGCTCCCGGAAAAGTGCCGAAGTAGCTGTCGAACGAGCGGTTTTCCTGCATGATGACAATCACGTGCCGGATGTGGCGAATGGCGTCCTCGAGGTTTCCTCGTGCCTGGGGCCGCGCGCCGGCGCCAACCGCGCAGAGCGCCCACAGGCCAAACGCCGCCAGCAATAACGCGCCCGCACCTCCGTAAAGACCCTGCGTCGATGTCGTGCTTCTCATACCCGCCCCTTAAGTCGGTTCTTGTTCGGTTTCGGCCATCGCCTCCAGAAACTGCCTAGCCGTTACGATCCGGGTTCCGGCCCATGTGTCTGGAAAATGCCTCCGGTTGCCGGTCACAACATAATGGGCATGAGCAGACTCGGCGCATTCCAGGAACATGTTGTCGTCGGGGTCGGAGCAAGCCCGTATCTTTGCCATGGGCTTGATCCAGAGTGCCTGTTCGCGGATGGCGCGGAGGGTTCCTTCTATTTCGTTTTCGCTGCGGTTTAGCCGGGGCCGGCGTATCACGTCCTCGTACTCCGCGTAAATGTCTCCGCTCACGCAGAGTTGGATGGCTCCCGCAAGGGCCAGCAGAAATACGCGAGCCGGCTGCCCCAGTGGTTCGAGCAGCGCCGATACGACGATGTTCGTATCAAAGACTGTCCGAATCACTGGCTGGAGGGCTGCTGCCGTTCACGCCTCCCCCGGCGAGCGGCGGCGATTTCGGCGTCAATCTCGTCCATGGTGAGATGGTCCAGGCCTCGTTCTTTCGCGCTTTCCCAGGATTCCTGGAGCCAGTCCGGGGGCGTCACCGTGCGGATGCTGATCTGCTCGTTTTCGGAAATCGCCCGTCCGAGCAGGCCTTCGATGACCAGCTTCTGGCCCGGCGAGAGGTCTTTTGCGTTGTGGATCATTCGATGCTCAGTCTTCAGCAGAATCAGCTCCGCTTACAGGCGGACAGCTTTATTCTAAGATGTCTTCCGGGTATTGTCATGCCAAAACAGCGTCGTTACCCAGCCTTACAGATAGCCGCCACAGTCTCGCAGGTCGAGAAACGCCGGGTCCTGCGTTTGATTGAACTGGCGCAATCTCTCGACCAAGCGACCGTGCGAGTCCGGGCATTCCTCCGGCACGGCCAGCGGGTCAAGCTCCTCACCCCACAGGCCGACCTGAAGATCGCCGAACGGAGCAATCTGCCTCGCGGTTTCCATTACCAGAGCCAAGGGCGGCGGAGAGTAATGCCCGGCTTCGAATTCGCCGGCGAGAGGTGTCCCGGGAACGACGAACGTCGGTTCGAGCGCGATCCGAGCCCTGACGCCCAGCCGAGAGGCTACTTCGTGAATGTACTCGGCGGAGCGCACGGCCTCCCGGAGCGCGTCCTGGTCCGACATCGGCATGGGCTTGATCATCACGTAGGCAAGAAGTTCAGCGCCGACGTTCTTCAGCGTGCGAACGCTATGCTCAAAGGCCCGCCGCGTGAAACCCTTCCGCAGTTGCTTCTCGCGTATAACATCATCGACGCACTCAATGCCGATTCCAACCTCAAGCGCAAAGGCCCCGGCGTTGACCAGGGGCCGGAGCCGCTCGCGAGTGACGTACTCGGGCCGGGATTCCACTACCACGACCCTTACGGAAGGCTCGTTGGAAATACGATGAAAGATCCTGGTGCGAGCTTCGGCTGGCACCTCAGAATCGTTGAGGAAACTGCCGGAATTGTACACGTCGATTTCAAAGATTCTTTGTGACGCACCGTCATGCTTCAACAAGGCGCCGTCCACTTGGGCGGTCAGGTCGTCTGGAGACACCGCGGCCCCATTCGTCGTGAGTTTTCTGAACCCACAATAGGTGCACCCTCCGGCGCGACGTTGGTCATACGCGCAGCCGGGAGCCCGCAGAATCACCATGAGCCGATTGGCAGGCTCGCCACGAACCCATGCCGGCACAAGTTCCACGGCCGCCGTCATGCGGGAGTTGGAAACCATGGGGAACGATTTAGGACTCACGAAGGATCATGCCTTTCGACCCAATACGGGCCGCGCCCGCCGCCACCGGCCGCTTGAATAGCTGCGAGATCCTATTGGTAAAGCGAATCCATGAATCAGACGACAGTCTATCGCGCTCACCACGTGCGGACAACAGCGAAGGATGGACCGAAGCCTCAAGTCCTGCACGCCGCCTACACGGACACCCAGCAAAGGTAGAACAGATGGCTTCCATGCTCGATTCGGCGCTCAACAGCCAAGACCCGACCGAGCGATTCCATTCAAAGCCGGTCGGGGATATATTATAGGTCGGTGGAAAATTGAAAACGGAAATTCCGGTTTACTTGGCTTCTGCCCGTCGAGACATCGGGTTTCTCAAGGACTGGTAATCCGCCAATCGAGCCACGTCGCGTGGCTTGTTTGATTGAATCAGGGATTCGACATGTATCAACGCTACCACCTTCAGACGAGCCTCGCGCCCGAAATCGCACCTTTCCCGAATCGCACACGGGTGAAAGTCAGCAAGCCCGGCTTGGCCATGCACCTGCTCAAAGAGCTGGTTCGCCATCGCCGAAACCCGGAAGTTGCACTGAGTCGGCCCTGCGTGTACGGCGTCTTCTCTGGGCCGGTGGGGGGATTCGCTCCTCGGAGCAACGCATGTGTGGGTTGTTTGCGCTGCACGATTGAGCAACCCGAGATGGTCCAGGTAAACCTTAATCCGGAGCACCAGCATCTGGGTGACTCGTATTTCACACCCGAGCACGTGGACACAACTTGCTATGAAGCACGCACCGGGAGGATACCCGTCAAGGGCGCCGGCTACCGAGGCCGCTTCGGAGGCGAAGGCTGGGATGGCATGTGGACCGACATGTCGGAGATCGTGCGCCCCACCCGCGACGGGATTCACGGTCGAGAGTTCATTTCGACAAGCGTGGATATCGGGCAGAAGCCTCCATTCCTTGCGTTTGATCAACAGGGCACAGTGACTGGGGAAGACTGGCGGACTTTTTCCATTCCAATTCCGGTTTTGTTCGATGTGCCGCCGACATCTGTCCTATCCCGCAAATTCCTCCAGATCCTTGTGGAAACAGCGAAAGCCGCAGAAACTTTGCTCGTCTTGCCAGCTCGGGCGCTCAGCGAGTTTGAGTTGCAGCGGCAGCAGATTGCTCCGCTTGTCAGCCGCGAGGACGCAAACGCGCTCATGGGGCTCCGCTTCACTCCGCGAGTGATCGAGCTTGACGGCTGGAACGAAGCGCTTTTTAGGGAAATTCGGACGCGCTTCCCCGAGAGCACGATTTGCTTACGCTGCGAACTTGCCTCCAAAGAGGAGCTGCTAAAGCACTATCACTCGGGGATCCGAGTGTTCCACTTGGTAACCAATTATCATGGCCGGGGGCGGGACGGGCGGTTCGTGCTCGACCTCATCCGGGAGGCGCACAAAACCTTTGTCGAAGCGGCGTGCCGGGACGAGGTGACGCTCCTGGGGAGCGGCGGGATCATCGCCGCCGAGCATGTTCCCAAAGCCATTATCTGCGGTCTGGATGCCGTCGCCCTTGATATACCCCTTTTGGCGGCTCTACAGGCGCAGTTTGTGGGTGAGTGCGCCGACCGGGAGAGAAGCCGCTTCAGGCTACCCAGAAGGCTCGCCGTCGACTGGGGCGTTCAGCGCGTTGAGAACTTGCTGGCCTCTTGGCGCGACCAATTGCTCGAAGTACTGGGGGCGATGGGCTTGCGGGAAGTCCGGCGGCTCCGAGGTGAGATGGGCCGTGCAATGTTCCAGAAGGAGCTGGAACGCGAAGCGTTCTCCGGGATCGAAGGCTATGGCCAATAGCATGAAGACCGCCGAGCAACTCATTGTCGAAAAACATACCGCCTCTCTGCACCAAGGCTTTCACCTCTGGCCTGAGCTGAAGAGCGGCAAGCTGCCTGCGCTCGGAGACTACCGCTGGACGGCGGATCTGATTCTCTCCACCTGGGTGCAAGCCGAAACCGGGAAGCCGCCCAGCAACGGCCTGGAACACCGCGTGGGCAATTCCGGTGGCGGCTTCGATGTGCTGGATTTCAAATTCCTGCCTGAAGATCGGCGCCTGTCGAGCGACGTGGCAATTGATCTCTCTATTCCGCTCAATCGTCGACCCTACGATCGCCAGATCGAGATCCCTAACCCCTTCTATGGGGCGGGCATGTCCTTTGGCTCAATCAGCGAGCAGGTGATGTGCGCCCGAGCCAAAGCGGCCCAGGCATGGAAGACCTTCACGTGCACCGGTGAAGGGGGATACCCCGAATCTCTGCTCGCTTATAAGGACCACGTGATCACGCAGGTTGCCACCGGCATGTTCGGGGTGAGAGAAGAGACAATCCAGAACGCACCGATTATCGAGTTCAAGTATGCCCAAGGGGCCAAGCCGGGCTTGGGCGGGCATCTACTGGGCGATAAGGTGACGTCCAGCGTGGCCAGCATGCGCGAGTCACTTCCCTGGGTCAGCCTCTTTTCGCCTTTCCCATTTCACAGTGTCTATTCAGTGGAGGATCACAAGAAGCACGTGGATTGGATCAAGACCATCAACCCGGAAGCGCTCGTTTCCGTGAAGGTCTCGACGCCCACGGACATCGACATGGTCGCCGTGGGGAGTTATTACGCCGGCACGCACATTGTGCACATTGACGGAAGCTATGGCGGGACTGGCGCGGCGCCGGAAATCGCTAAGAAGACAATCGCCATGCCCATTGAGTTTGCCATCCCCAAGGTCCATCGCTACCTGCTGCAAGAGGGCATTCGACAAGAGGTTGTGGTGATGGCCAGCGGCGGGATACGCACTGCTTATGACGTCGCCAAGGCGATTGCTTTGGGTGCGAATGGAGCCGTCCTGGGCACGGCCGAATTAGTGGCCCTGGGCTGCACGCGCTGTAGCAACTGCGAGCGCGGCCGGGGCTGCCCCTTTGGGCTGACGGCCACCGATCCGGAGCTGTCGCAATTGGTCGAAATAAACTGGGGCGCCGAGCGCCTCGGCAACCTGTATCGGTCCTTCCAATTGCAACTCAGCGATCTGCTGCGCCGGCTGGGGCTCACGAGCATTCGCGATCTCGTGGGCAGAACTGATTTGCTTATCTATCGTGGTGGTGCGGGAGCGCGGTGATGATCTCACCAGAAACCATCAACAAGATCCTCGCGTCCAGGAAGTCTCTCATCCCCGAAGGTGATGGACATTTAACCACGCGCAAGGCCGAGGCCGAGGGTGGCTGCGGCGTCATCGGAATTGCTTCCAGCGAGAGGATTCCGGGACGCCATCTGTTCCAGGCACTGGAGCAGATGCGCAACCGGGGCAACGGCAAAGGAGGCGGCATCGCCGCCGTAGGGCTGGTTCCCGAGGACTGGGGCGTCACTCAGGAGATTCTGGAAAACGACTACCTGCTCGCCATCGCTTATCTCAACGCCAGCGCCAGGTTGGAAGTCGAACAAAGCTGCATCGAGCCGACGTTCGATATCCATCATACCCACGCCCTCCCCGGCACCAATGACTCGAGCATCCTTGAGAGGCTCGACGTCAAACCTCCGGAAGTCTTCCTGTACTTTGGGCGAGTGAGACCGGAAGCCATCGAAGGGTTCAAACAGAGGAATGGCCTGGAAGCGGCAGGGGTGCCGCCCCCATCCCCGGAAAGCATCGAGGACGAAATCGTCTACCAGAACAGCTATCGCTTGAACCGTGCGTTTTACGCGTCCACTGGCGAGAAGCGCGCCTTCGTCCTATCGCACGGCAAGAACATGCTGGTGCTCAAGATGGTCGGTTATGGTGACGACGTGATCCGCTATTACCAATTGGAGAATACGCGCGCCCACGTCTGGATCGGCCATCATCGCTACCCCACCAAAGGCAGGGTTTGGCATCCGGGTGGGGCCCATCCCTTCGTCGGACTTCACGAGGCTTTGGTGCACAACGGCGACTTCGCCAACTACGCCTCGATCTGCGAGTACCTCGCGCAGCGGAACATCTACCCTCTCTTCCTGACGGATACGGAAGTTTCGGTCCTCGTCTTCGACCTCTTCCACAGGACGTACGCCTATCCACTGGAGTACGTCATTGAATCTCTCGCCCCTACGACGGAGCGGGACTTCGCGCTGCTGCCGAAAGAAAGGCAATCGATCTACCGGCGGCTACAAACCGTGCATATTCACGGCTCGCCGGATGGGCCCTGGTTCTTTCTCATCGCCCAATCTGCCCAGGCACGAGGCGAGTACCGCCTGATCGGGATTACTGACACCAGCATGCTGCGTCCGCAGGTCTTTGCCTTGCAGGAAGGTCCGGTCTCGGTCGGATTCGCAGCCTCGGAGAAGCAGGCTATCGACGCTGCTTTGGAGAGCCTTGCCCGGGAAGATCCGCGATTTTGGTCGCACGCCGATCGCTATTGGAACGCGCGTGGAGGTAGCCACACGGACGGCGGGGCGTTCATTTTCACTGTCCATGCCAATGGGAATGGTCCTGCCAAGCTGCAATGCACGGACAAGTTCGGTCGGGCCATCAGCACTGGCGCGCCGCAGAAGCCTTACGATGGGCGTGCAACCGCTTTGCGGACTGACATCGCGCTCCCCGACGTTCCCGTTGATGAGTTGTTTGCATGGGCCAAAGGACAGTTGCCGGCCTGGGACTATCCAAATCTGCTCGCGTTTCTCAAGGCCCTGGAGCGCGCGGCCGACAACGGCGATGACTGCCGGCGGGCCTTGGAAGTTCTCACGCTGCTGATGGACCGTCGCTATCCCACGGGCGCGATGCGGCGCAGCAACTTGCTCGCACTCTTCGATCAGAGTCTGGGAGCGATCGTCGAGTCTGTCCGCCGAGCACCTTCCGAAGCCTATGTCTTCATGGACGATGGCAGTCCTATGCCAAGCCCATCAGGGAAGGCGCAAACGGTCGTCTTGGATGCTCGCGGCTTTGCGGCAGAGGGTGAACGCTCGCTGGCCCGCAAAATCGTCGGGCTTTACCGGCGCGGCTTTCGCAATTTCATGCTGGCTCACGTCAAGGGGCATCGATTTATCGCCAATGGCCTGGGCGCCGGCACCAAAGGCGTTCATATCGACGTCTACGGCTCCTCGGGAGACTATCTTGCCTCCGGCATCGATGGAGCGGAGGTGGTGGTTCACGGCGACGCACAGGATCAACTGGCCCAAATCATGAAAGACGGGACGCTCGTTGTATATGGCAGTGTCGGCCAGACGTTCTTCTATGCAGGCAAAGGTGGGTACGCATTCGTGCTGGGGAACGCAGCCGGCCGTCCCCTCATCAACGCCGTCGGAAAGCCCCGCGTGGTCATCAATGGCACCTGCCTTGATTATTTGGCCGAGTCGTTCATGGCGGGCGACCCACTCAACGGCGGTGGCTTTGTGGTCCTCAACGGAATCGCCTTGAGTGACCAGGGCGAGGTCGTCGAACTGGATACTCCCTACCCCGGCGGCAACTTGTTTTCGCTCGCTTCCGGCGGGGCGATTTACATCCGCGATCCGCATGGGAAGGTTTCCGAGGAGCAACTCAACGGCGGCGAGTTTAGCCCGCTCGAAGAACATGACTGGGCGGTGATCCATCCCTTCCTGGAAGAAAATGAGCGGCTGTTTGGAATTCCCGTGGCGTGGCTGCTCGAGGTCGATGGGAGGCCTTCGCTTCCCGCCGAGGTGTACCGGAAAATTCATCCTCGGGCGATCGGCGCGCTTCAACCCGAGGAGGCCTGGGTGAAGATGCGTGTATGAGCCTGTGCCTGCGCGAGTAGTTCTCGAGGTTAGCAGAGGAAAACCACCCGGATCGGGCCGACTGAGTCGGACCGGGGTGGAGTTGAGCCGGGGAGCCCGGGTTCGGTTGGCTTGGATGGATTTCTATCGTTGCGGTCGCAACGTAACCCGTACCCTGCCGTCATTTGGGCATCAGCCGCCAGACCCCGCAGCAATTCTTGCGGCAAATCTCATCCCAACGGAAGGAATGAAAAGTGTCACCCATCTACTGGACGAGTATACTGTGGCTTTACGTAGCTTGAATGATAAAGTAGTTGCTGGGCTGCAGCTCGCGCCGGGCGGGCATTGCGGACTGTCGTTCCCGCAGAATGCTCGCAAAATCCAGAAGGGGAGGACTTAAGCGTGATCAACAAACTGCACATCATGGCATTCATCGCCGTACTTGCGTTAGCGGCTCCAGCGCCGGCGCAGACTTACACCGTTCTTTACAGCTTCCCCGGCGGTTCAGGCGGGCAGTACCCCATTCCGGGCGTAATTCAAGATACCGTCGGCAACTTTTATGGCACTACCGCTAACGGCGGGTCTGACGGCTATGGGGTCGTGTACGAAGTGGCCACCTCCGGCAGCGAGACGGTGCTGCACACCTTCTCGGGAGGGTCCGACGGGGAATATCCCTATGCCCCTGTACTGCGCGACAGGAAAGGCAACCTTTATGGCGCTACAAACAGTGGCGGAAATTCCGGGCAGGGGGGCGTTGTGTACAAGATCGATACCGCTGGCAAGGAAACCATTCTGCACGCCTTCGCCGGCGGAACGTCGGACGGTTGCAATCCGTTCCAGGGCGTCGTCATGGACAGCAAAGGCAACCTGTATGGGACCACCAACGGTTGCGGCGCTTGCAACGGAGGCACGGTGTTTAAGCTGACTCCGACAGGGAAAGAGACTGTGCTGCACAGCTTCACAGAGGGTTCCGAGCCTTCGTACTACGGGCACCTGCTGATGGACAAGGCTGGAGACCTTTATGGCGTGCTCCAGGTTGGCGGCTCTTCGGGTGATGGAGTGCTGTACAAGCTGAGTGCGAAGGGAAAGTTCACCGTGCTGCATAGCTTTGCGGGGGGCTCGTCCGATGGCTGTTACTCCTCGGGGAGCGTAGCCGTGGACAAGGCCGGAAACTTCTATGGCACTACCTACAGTTGTGGTGCCCACAACTACGGGATCGTGTGGGAAGTAAGCGGGAAAGGCAAAGAGACCATTCTGCATAATTTCGCCGGGGGATCGTCGGACGGTTGCAATACCGTCGCCGGCGTGGTTCTGGACTCCAACGACAACCTTTATGGCAACAGCTCTTTGTGTGGCGCTTCGGGCGAAGGGACGGCGTGGGAACTGAGCAACAAAGGCGCGCTCACTGTGCTGCACAGTTTTGCCGGCGGCTCAGATGGAGCCGTCCCCTACGGTGAGCTGCTGCGTACCGCCAAGGGTGAGCTGTACGGCACCACCCTCGAAGGTGGCACCGACGATTACGGCACCGTGTGGTCGTACCTGCCCTAGGCTGCGGTTGTACGCAAGCAAACAGCGTTTTGGGCTACTGTTCGCCAGAACACTAGCCTTGGGGACTCTGCGGCCTTCCTCCCTGTGCGCTTGCTCGCGCTCGACTCGACGAGCATAGTTGACACGTCGGGTCGCGAGCCTGTACGCTGGTGACAGAAAACCATAAACCCGAGGATCTGATGACCGTTAAGGTGATAATAAAACGAGGAGAGGACGGCTACTTTGTGGCCAACTGCCCGTCTCTGAAAAGCTGTTGGTCGCAAGGCAAGAATAGAGAACAAGCCCTCGAGAACATTCGGGAAGCCATCGCGCTTTACCTGGAGCCCCCGCCCAGCGACCTTCGCCAGGATGAGAGCCAGGAAGTCGTGGAACTCTCCCTATGAGGCTACCTCTGCTCTCCGGCCGGCAAGTACTGGCTGCGTTGCAGCGTCTCGGCTTCGTGGAGATTCATCGCAGAGGCAGCCACGTCAAGATGGAACACCCCGACGGAAGGCGGATAGTGTTCCCCTTCCACGGCGAAATTGATCGTTACACACTCAAAGGCGCACTCACGGACGCCGATGTAGACCTCACGGAATTCCTCAAGCAAGTCAAATAGCGCAACGCTGGACCCCACGGGTGACAAAACAAAAGCAATCCGATAAGACCGGGCGGAACGCACGGGAACACGAAAACGATTATAACCATGAGTCACGCAGCCGCCCCCTCCCCTAAGAGTACGCCTCCGCCCGGTTCCCTTCCAGCGGCACCGGATTGTGACACAGGTCACAGACTTTCGGCGCTCAGGCAGCTATTGTGATAATGTAAGAAGAGAGCGAGCTATGTTGCGAGGCCGCGCGAGGGCGAGGTTGACAACACGCAGGGGATCCGTTTGCCTGCTGGTCTTCTTGTCGTTCGTCGTTCAACCGCTGGCGGTGGGAGCTGCGTGCCTAACGAGCGCCGTGCCTTGCCACAAGTGCTGTCCCTCGGCGCTTCCGAGCCCAACGTCCAGCCTATCTGCTTCCGTGGGCTGCTGTATAGTGTCTGCTCCGCGCAATCCGGACTGGAGCCCTCAGCCCAAGTCGGGTGAAGCACGCGGACTTTCAAATGCGTCGGCTGCCACGGCCATCACCTCGATGGCGGTCCCTGCGATTAGTCCCGTTCCGACCCGGTCCAGCTTTCTTTTCAAGCCGATTTCTCCCCCTATTGCGCCGCTCAAGCAAGCCTGCCTTCTCTTGATCTAAGCTTCCATCCTCAGCTCGTCCTGATCTGTCGGGGCTTTCAATGCTCGTCTTCTTCCAAGGCCCGCGACGGGCGATTCATCCCGAACCTTGAAACCTAGCTGATCCGTCCGCTTTTCGGGCGGACACCATTTGATAGCGGCGGTCCCGCCCTTCGCAGGACCGTCATGGAGGATCGAAATGCACTCACGAGCTCACGTCCTTATTGCTTTCAGCGTGTTCCTGGCCGCTCCGAGTTGGGGCGTCACTCCGGGCGCGGGTGACGCTTCGGAGGCCCCCGCTCCTGCCGACACCTTGCAGCTTCAAAAGCTGGTCAGCGAGGCAATGGAGCGCAACCCGGAGATCCTGGCGGCGCGGCGCGCGATTGACGCCAAGCGGGCCCGCGTGCCTCAGGCGCGGGCTTGGCCGGACCCCAAGGTGTCATTCAGCTACGCGGGAAACCCGCTGCCCTTCACGCTTATGCCGGCTGATCCCTCGAGCGCCCGAGAGCTCATGGCCGAGCAGGAGATCCCTTACCCTGGCAAGACTCGACTGCGCGGTGAAGTGGCGGCGCGGGAGGCCGACGCAGAGAGCCTGGCTTACGAAGGAGTTTGGCGGCGCATAACGGCCGACGTAAAGGAGGCGTATTTCGGCCTTTACTTCATCGATCAGAGCCTTTTGATCCTGGGCAAGAACCGGGAGCTTCTCCAAACCTTGGCAAAGATCGCGGAGATTCGTTATTCGGTGGGCAAGGCCGCGCAACAGGATGTCTTGAAGGCGCAGGTGGAAGTCTCCAAGCTGGCCGAGCGGCAAACCATGCTTGAACAGGCGCGCGAGACTCTTAGGGCGCAACTGAACAGCCTCCGCGACTTGCCCGTCGACGCGCCCGTGGGCATCCCTGGCGAAGTTCGGCCAACCGTTCTTCCGTACGTTCTCTCCGACTTGCTGGCAGCCGCCCAGTCGAATTACCCCGTCTTGAAGCAGCAGCAAACCATGGTAGAAGGAAACCGGCTGACGGTGGATCTGGCGCGGCGCGAAGTGCGCCCGGACTTCAGCCTCGGCTACCTCTTCATGCAGCGCACCGCGCAGCCCAGCATGTACGGCATCACCTTCTCCACCACCCTGCCCATCTTCCGCCGCAACAAGCAGAACCAGGCGATCGCGGAGGCTGCCGCGAACCTTGATTCCTCGCGGCGCATGGTCGAGAACGAACTCACCACGCTTCGCTACCGGGTGAAGCAGGAGTACCTGCAGGCCCAGGCCGCCTCCGATCTTCTGACGCTCTACTCGAAGGCCATCCTGCCGCAGTCATCGCTGACGTGGGAGTCTGCACTCTCGAATTACCAGGTGGGCACAACGGATTTCCTTACCGTGCTCAGCAATTTCACTACCGTCCTCGACTACCAACTCGCTTACCAGGAGCAACTGGCAAATCACGAAAAAGCGCTGGCGCGACTCGAGGAATTAACAGCTCTAGACCTGATTCATTGAGGTGACCTATGAAGCCCAAGATGGTGATTCTGACTCTGGTGGTACTAATCATGGCGGGACTCGGATATGCCTTACGGCCCTTCTTCCGAGGCTGGTGGCAATCGGGGAACCAGTCGACCGGCCGGAGTGCGCAGCCGATGCCGGGGGCGCCAAGCGGTCGGAGAGTGCACTATTACCAGGACGCGATGAACCCGGCGCATCGGTCGGACAAGCCCGGGACCGACTCGATGGGCATGCCGCTGGTCCCCGTTTACGCCGACGAGCAGCCCACGGAGACCTCCGCGAGAGGCGTGCTTCACCTCAGCCCGGAGAAGCAACAGCTTATCGGCATTCAAACCGCTGCGGTGGAAGAGCGCAACATCGTGAGAACCATCCGAGCCGTGGCGCGCCTGAACTACGACGAGACGAAGGTCGCCCATATACACAGCAAGGTGGAGGGATGGATCGACCGCGTCTTCGTCAACTATGCCGGCCAGTTGGTCGAGAAGGGCCAGCCTCTGTTTGCGATTTACAGCCCGGACTTGGTGGCCACTCAAGAAGAATACCTGCTGGCGCTGAAGGGCCGTCAGACTTTGCGCGAGAGCCCGATTGTGGGTGTGAGCGATAGCTCGGAGGCTCTACTGCGCGCCTCGCGTCGGCGGCTGGAGTTGTGGGACTTGACCGACGATCAGATCAAGGCGCTTGAGGAGCGGGGCAAACCCCAAAAGGACATCACCGTCTATTCCAGCGTTTCCGGTTTTGTGGTGGACCGCAAAGCGTACGAAAACGTTCGTGTAACCGCTGATCTGGACCTCTATACGATTGCTGATTTTTCCACGGTCTGGGCCGAAGCGGACGTCTTCGAGTACGAGGCATCCATGGTCAGTGTGGGCCAGCGCGCCGTGATGACGCTGCCGGGGTTCCCCGGGGCAGCGTTTGCCGGCAGGATCAGCTACATCTATCCGCAGTTGAATCCGGACACCCACACGCTGCGTGTCCGCCTAGACCTCCAGAATCCCAAGTTCCTGCTGAAGCCGGGAATGTATTCCAACGTTGAAATCAAAGTCGGGCTGGGACGAAGCCTGGTGGTGCCTCCGGACGCCGTTCTCGACTCCGGCACTCACCAGATGGTTTTTCTCGACCGCGGCAACGGGTACTTCGAGCCACGCGGAGTCGAACTCGGGGAGCCCGCCGACGACTACGCTGTCATCACCCATGGCCTGCGCCGTGGCGATCGCGTCGTCACGCGCGCTAACTTCCTGCTCGATTCGGAGAGCAATCTGCGCCAAGCATTGTCCGGTATGCAGGACATGCCGGGAATGCAGCAGGGTGGCGAAGCGGTGAAGTAGGGCCGGGGCGTGCCCTGACCGACAGAAGAGGCCGACCCAAGAGCTTGCCCTGAACGCAGTGAAGGGGTCGGCCCTACAACCAGGGTGGTAGGGAGCAGGGTCATGATCAATCGCATCATCGAATTCAGCGCGAAGAACAAGTTCATCATTTTCATTCTTGTCGGCGTGGCGCTGCTGGGGGGCTGGTGGTCGCTGAAGAATGTCCCGCTCGACGCCATACCTGACCTCTCCGACACTCAGGTGATCATCTACTCCCGCTGGGACCGCAGCCCCGACATCATGGAAGACCAAGTCACCTATCCCATCATCAGCGCGATGCTGGGAGCGCCGAAGGTGAAGGACATCCGGGGATTCTCGGACTTCGGGTATTCCTACGTTTATATCATCTTCGACGAGGGCACGGACATCTACTGGGCCCGGTCGCGCACGCTGGAATTCCTCTCCAAGATCACGCCCCGCCTGCCTTCGGGAGTCCAGGTCGAGTTGGGGCCGGACGCGACTTCCATTGGCTGGGTCTTTCAATACGCGTTGGTGGATACGAGCGGCCGGCAGAGCCTGGATGAGTTACGATCCTTCCAGGACTGGTACCTCCGCTACTACCTGCAAAGCGTCCCTGGCGTCGCCGAGGTGGCGCCCATCGGTGGCTTCGTCCGCCAATACCAGGTGAACGTCGATCCCAATAAGCTCGCGGCTTACAACATCCCGCTGGCAAAGGTCGTGGAGGCCGTCCGTCGCGGCAACAACGATGTCGGGGGCCGGCTGGTGGAATTCAGCAGCCGGGAATTCATGGTTCGTGGGCGCGGCTACGCCCGCACCGTCGCTGATCTCCGGGAGATTGCGGTAGGAGCTAATCCTGTCACCGGCACTCCGGTGCGGACACGTGACCTGGGGGAGGTCACTCTCGGCCCGGATATCCGGCGCGGCATCGCGGAGTTGGACGGCAAGGGCGAAGCGGTGGGTGGAGTGGTGATCATGCGCCACGGCGAAAACGCGCTGCGCGTGATCGGTCGCGTGAAGGAGAGGCTTGATGAGGTCCGGTCTTCTCTCCCGCCCGGCGTCAAGCTGGTCACCACGTACGACCGCTCAGAACTGATCCTGCGGTCGATCGACACTCTGAAGCACACGTTGATCGAGGAAATTTCCATTGTCAGCTTGGTGATCCTGCTTTTCCTCTGGCACATCCCCAGCGCCCTGATTCCGATTCTCACCATTCCTATTACGGTCCTGATCGCGTTCATCCCCATGAAGGCCGTGAACGTGACTTCCAACATCATGTCTCTGGGAGGCATCGCTATCGCCATCGGGGCCATGGTGGATGCGGCCATCGTCGTCGTCGAGCAAACGCACAAGAAACTGGAGCAATGGGACACCGATGGGCGGAAGCGGGATTATCGAGAGGTGGTGGTGGACGCAGTGAAGGAGGTGGGAGGAGCGAGCTTCTTTTCGCTGCTGGTGATCGCCGTCTCCTTTATGCCGATCTTTGCGCTGGAAGCACAGGAGGGCCGCCTTTTCAAGCCGCTCGCCTTCACCAAGAACTTCTCCATGGCCATCGCGGCGGTGCTGGCCATCACCCTCGATCCGGCGATGCGGCTGCTCTTCACCCACGCCCAGCCGTTTGAGTTTCGCCCGCGCTTTCTGGCGCGCGTCGTCAACGCCATTCTTGTCGGTACGATTCACAGCGAAGAGAAGCACCCCATCAGCCGCCTGCTGATGCGCCTGTATCATCCGGTGGCGAAGCTGGCGCTACGTTTCAAGTGGGTGGTGGTTTTCGGGGCTGCCGCCGTTGTGGTGCTGACCGTGCCAGTCTTCAACCGCCTGGGCACCGAGTTCATGCCACCCTTGAACGAGGGTGTGCTGCTCTACATGCCCACCACGCTGCCCGGAGTATCCGTCGCCGAGGCGGCGCGCCTGCTGCAAGTGCAGGACAAGATCCTGCGCACCTTCCCCGAGGTCGAACGCGTCTTCGGCAAGGCGGGCCGCGCCGAGACCTCCACGGACCCGGCCCCCTTCTCGATGATGGAAACGACGGTGGTGTTGAAGCCGCCCAGCCAGTGGAGGAGGAAGCCGCAGTGGTACTCCGGCAAGGCTCCCGGATGGTTGCAAGAAGTCTTGCGGCGTGCTTGGCCGGACCACACTTCGCAAGACCAGCTCGTCGACGAAATGAATCAGGCACTCCAGATTCCCGGAACTACCAATGCCTGGACGATGCCCATCCGCAACCGCATCGATATGCTCACCACGGGGGTGCGAACTCCGGTGGGAGTGAAAATCCATGGCGCGGACCTCAACCAAATCCAGCGGATTGGGGAGGAAATCGAAAAGGCGCTCACTCAAGTACCCGGAACGCGCAGCGTTTATGCGGAAAGGACGGGCGGGGGCTACTTTCTCGACTTCGATTTGCGGCGCGAAGAGATGGCGCGCTACGGCCTGAGTGTCGATGACGTTGAGGAGGTCATCATGTCGGGCGTCGGGGGTGAGAATGTCACCACCACGGTAGAAGGTCGGGAACGCTATCCCGTCAACGTGCGCTATTTTCGCGACTTCCGCAGCAACCTGAGCGGGCTCAACCGCGTCCTCGTGGCGACGCCGTCGGGAGCCCAGATTCCCGTCGCTCAGGTGGCCTCGATCCGCTTGGTTCAGGGGCCCAGCATGATTCGGGATGAGAACGGTCTACTCAGCGGTTACGTTTACGTCGACGTGGGCGGGCGGGACTTGGGTAGCTATGTCGAGGAGGCGCGCCGGCTGATACGGGAGAAGGTGGAGCCTCACCTGCCCACTGGCTACACCCTTTCCTGGAGCGGCCAATATGAGTTCTTGCAACGGGTTCGG
>Ga0326728_10010660_pt1 | contig 21417 bp, 18 predicted proteins | sample MB3enrmetagenome_FD_207602 | JGI IMG/M metagenome (GOLD analysis project Ga0326728, IMG submission 207602) | Lab enriched peat soil microbial communities from McLean, Ithaca, NY, United States - MB31MN | ecosystem: Environmental > Terrestrial > Soil > Wetlands > Peat | place: USA: New York... | reverse complement strand
GGCACACTTTTCGTGCTCTTCTTTAACAGATTCCTTCTCTTTGCTCAGACGGCTACCACCACGCCGCCCTCGAGTTCGCAGGCGACCACGCCACCTCCAGCCGAAGGCAACGTGACGATCGAAGAGTTGAAGAGTCCCAATGCCGGGACGCGCGCCAAGGGGCACTTTGACCCGGACACCACCCGAATCGACCCCGGCGTGTTCGTGGACCCCAAGGTGATTACAACCTTGGACGCAACGCTGAAAAGCACCCGTTCAATTCGCGCCTCCTGCGAAGCGGCGAAAGGACTGGGCATCCTGCCAGGTTGAGAACAATCCCCCACGATGGTACAATGTGAATTGACAATCACGGGCAAATCTTCTGGAGGAAGGTGATGGCGTCGCCGTTTGTGCAGAAGGCCGAGAAGACTGAGCCGCGCATCGTCGAGCTGACACTGGCGCACAGCCCCGATTCCGACGACGCTTTCATGTTTTACGCGCTGGCGACGAAGAAGATCGGAGCGCGTGAGGTTTCGTTTACTCACTGCCTTGAGGACATCGAGACCCTCAACCGGAAAGCCTTGGAGGGCGTTTACGACGTCACGGCGATCTCATTCCACGCCTATCCGTACCTCGAGGATAAGTACGTGCTTCTGCCTTGCGGCGCCAGTTTCGGGGATCGCTATGGACCCGTGGTGGTGTCGCACGCCCGCTGGAACTCCACGAGCTTGAAGGGGAAGCGCGTGGCCGTACCCGGGAAAATGACCACCGCATATCTCGCTTTGCAGCTTTATGAGCCCGAGGTGGAGGTGGTGGTGACGCCCTTCGACCACATCCTGGAGGTGGTGGCCCGAGGCGCGGTGGACGCCGGCGTGGTGATTCACGAAGGTCAATTGACTTATTCAGGCACCGGCCTCAGAAAGGTCCTGGACCTCGGAGAGTGGTGGTACCAGCAAACCAACCTGCCTCTGCCGCTGGGAGGAAATGTCATTCGCCGGAGCCTGGACAGCTACACGCAGCGGACGGTCGCGGCCCTGCTGAAGAAGAGTATTCAGTACTCGCTGCATCATCGCGAAGAGGCCTTGTCGTACGCGCAACAGTTTTCACGCGGCTTGGACACTGCGACGGCCGACCGCTTCGTTTCCATGTACGTCAACGACTGGACTCTCGACTACGGCCAGCGCGGCCGCAGGGCGGTCCAGGAGTTGCTTGACCGCGGCTTCCAGAAGGGCATTCTGCCAAAGGCTGTGAGGGCGGAGTACGTCGAGTAGGGCAGTTTTCAGTCGTCAGTTTTCAGTCCTCAGTTTCGGGCGCCTTTTACCATGTGGTCGTTAGTACGTCGTCTCTGCCAGGTTGGGATCCAGCGCGAGACATGATTCAGGGCCGTTCGACTGAGAACTGACAACTGACCACTGACACTAACAAGGGGCAAACCACTTAATATGGAACTGGCGCTGTGCAATCACAGCAGTTACCCTCGCATCGGGGATGACCCGGAACATCAACTCCTGCGGCGCACACTTGCACAACATGATAAGGGTGAGAAGACCGAGGAGGCCGTTCGGGCCGCTCAGGACCGCATGACGGAGCTGGCGCTCGCCGAGCAGACCGAAGCGGGCCTGGACCTGGTGACCGACGGCCAGATCCGCTGGGCTGATCCCATCTCACACCTGGCCGGCAAGCTTTCCGGTGTGCGGGTGAACGGCCTGGTGAGGTTCTTTGATACGAACTTCTACTTCCGCCAGCCAGTCGCGCAGGGAAGGCCTGAACGAAGAGAGCCATTGCTGCTGGAAGAATTCAAGTTTGCGCAGGAAAAGTCAGCGCGCCCGGTGAAGGCGGTTCTGACCGGCCCCTACACTTTAGCCCGCTTCTCCGTCGGTGAGAACGGCGGCTCGGGTAGCTTCGAGAAGATGCTCGAAGGATATACCGCTGCGCTGGCGGCAGAGATCGCTGCCTTGGCGGCAGCCGGGGCGACAGTGATCCAAATCGAGGAGCCGGCCCTGCTGAAGTACCCCGAGGATTTCCCGCGCTTCGAGCAATGCCTTAGCGCCTTGGCCATGAGTAAGGATTCGTCGCAACTGGCTCTGGCCATTTACTTCGGAGATCCCGCCGCCCTTTACGATCAATTACAGACGCTGCCGGTGGACATCCTGGGGCTCGACTTCACTTATAGCCCCGGGCTTGTCGACAGGGTCATTTCCAGCGGCACGGCGCGGATTCTGATGTTGGGTCTAGTGGACGGCCGGAACACGCGGTTGGAAGATCCGGCCGCCACAACCCGGCAACTCGAGAAGTTAGCCCGGGGCGCTGGTTTGAATCGAGCTTATCTCAGTCCTTCTTGCGGGCTCGAGTACCTTCCACGTGACAGGGCGCGGCAAAAGCTGAAGCAACTTGCCGTCATCAGGAATACTTTCCTGGGGAGCCCTTCATGAGCCGAGCAAAGCTGCGAGGATTGGGAATCGACCTGCCGCTTTTCCCTGTCACTTCAGTGGGGAGTTTCCCTAAACCCGATTTCCTGCTCAAGGCGCGAGCGGATTACGCCAACAACAGAATTCGCCGGGGCGCCCTGGAGAAGGCGGAACGCCAGGCGACGGAGTTCTGGATTCGAAAACAGGAAGAACTCGGCGTGGACGTGCTGGTGGACGGCGAAATGTACCGCGGCGATATGGTGGCCTATTTCGCTGAAAGCCTGGAGGGATTTGAAGAGGGCGGGCTGGTCCGCTCGTACGGCAATCGTTATTACCACAAGCCTATCATCACGGGCGAAATTCACTGGGACGAACCCATCACCCTGGAGTGGTGGAAGTATGCGCGGGGTATCACCTCGAAGCCCCTGAAAGGCATGTTGACCGGTCCTTACACGATCATGGATTGGTCCTTCGTTGAGTACTATCCGGATCGCCGCACAGCCTGCCTGGCGCTGGCGAAAGAACTCCGCAACGAAGTTGAGGCCTTGATCGCCGAGGGGGCAAAAATCATTCAGATCGACGAGCCTGCAATCTCGGTCAGGCCCGAGGAGCTGCCTGTCGCGATCGAAGCCACGCACATCATGACCGATGGACTGCCGGCGTACTTCATCTCCCACATCTGCTATGGAGCTTTTGAGAACATCTACCCGGGCATGTTGGACCTGCCGGTCGATAACTTCGATCTGGAGATGTCTAACAGCGGGCTTGACATGCTAGAACTATTCAAGCGGCGCAGCTATACGAAAGATATTAGTTTTGGCGTTGTGGACTCCCATTCGCACCTGATCGAAGACGATCCGACTGTCGAGCAGCGCCTGCGCCAAGCCCTTGAGGTCCTTCCCAAGGAAGCTGTTTGGGTGGACCCTGACTGCGGATTGAAGACGCGGACCGTGGATGAGGCGATCGCCAAAATGCAGGCGGTGGTGAATGGCGCCAAGGCACTACGAGCAGTGACGAGTGACAAGTGATGAGTGACGAGCCGGGTCAAAAGCCAGCAGACAGATGTCAGGAGTCAAAAGTCAGGAGTCAGAATCTAACGAAGCCTGCCCAGGAGCAGCGAAGCCCCGCTGCCGCGTTTGGTCGGTCCAACCGCGTGCCGTTCACACCTACGCAACGGAAAGTCCTGTTCGCGCTTGCCAGCGTTGTGGGTCTGCGCATGTTGGGACTCTTTCTGGTCCTGCCGGTTTTTACGCTTTACGGATTACAGTTCACGAACTCCCGCGTTCTGGTCGGCTTCGCATTTGGGGGCTATGCGCTCACCATGGCCATCCTGCAGATTCCGATGGGGAGGCTGTCGGACCGCATTGGGCGCCGCAAGGTTCTTTTGCTGGGCATGTCTCTCTTCAGCCTGGGTTCGTTCCTCTGCGCCGTCCCCCACTGGTTTCCTCACTCCCTGCAAATTGGCGCTCTGATCTTTGGCCGTCTGGTCCAGGGCGGCGGCGCTATTGTTTCTGTGGCGTTCGCGACCGTGGCCGACTTCATCGAGCCCGAACGCAGGTCTACGGCAATGGCGGTTTTGGGGATTCCCATCGGGGCGGCCTTCGTCATCGGCATCGTGGGTGGGCCGATCCTGGCTGGAATCCTGGGCACCGCATCTCTCTTCTGGCTGACCGGATTCCTGGGTTTCGGAACCGACCTCCTGCTGGCCAAGTACCTTCCCGACGCCCCGCCCGCGGCCACGGCTCCGGTTCCTGTATCCGAGGCGCTGGGCAGCAAAACAATTCGGGCCCTGGCTGCCGGCGGATTCCTCATGAACTTCTTCATGACCGCGTTCTTCTTTTACTTCCCCCTCATCGTCACAGTGCAACACCACGTGAGCATGAACCACTACTACGCGCTGTTGTTGCCCATGATGTTCATTAGCGGCGTCACGATGTTCGGGTTCGCACGGGGCGCGGACCGCGGCTGGGCGAGTCCGCTCGCCGCAATCGCCTACCTCTCTTTTATTCCCAGCTCCCTTCTACTTTTCCGGCCTGAAGTTGCCGGTCTGAACCCCAGCCGTCTTGCTGGGGTGATGATCGCGGGCACGCTGTTCTATATCGGGTTCACCGGACTCGAACCCGTTCTGCCGAGCATGGTGAGCAAGTCCGTTCCCGAGGGCAGCTACGGAACGGCGCTGGGGATTTACAACACTGCGCAGTACTTTGGCAGCTCCGTAGGAGGGCCGGTGGCAGGAGCCCTTTCGCACTTCTCTCCAAACCACATGATGGCAACACTCATGGTGGCTTCTATTCTGGGAATGCTGCTGATGCTCGGTATGAAACAAAGACGAAATCAGCCATCCCTCCCCGACTGACCGTTGTCGCAGGGGCGGCCCTTGTGGCCGCCCTCCGGCAGCTACAAGGGTTGGCCCTCCAAACCGCGGTACCGGCTTCCCGCGTGGCCGGGGGAACGTGAGGCCGATCGCAAGTGTCTAATCTCCCGACCACCCGCGCTGTCAACTCCGGTTGCCGCGCCCGCATCGGATAGAATAGAGGTTCCTATGTCGATCATCCGGGCGCTGTGTTTGCTTTTGGTTGGTGCTACTGCTCTTGCGGCTCGGGAATCCAACCCGGCTCAAAAGCCGAATGCGAAAACCTCAGACCTCTGCACTGTGGACGGGATTGTGGTTAAGTCCACCACCGGCGAAGGCATAAAGAGAGTGACGGTCCAGCTTAATCCTCTGAGCGGGGGCCAACAATCATACTCTGCAATCACGGAGAATAACGGCCGGTTCGTCATACGCGACATTGCCCCGGGCCGGTACGCAATCTACGCCTCGGGGAACGGATACGTCGAGCAAGCCGCCGAGAATGGCAAAGGAAGCTCCCAAACGAGAATCCTCAACCTCTCGCCCGGAGAAAACACCACTGGACTTGCGTTCCGCCTGGTGCCACCGGGGGTCATCACCGGTACCGTTTACGACGAAGATGGCGAGCCTGTGGTGTCGGCCCAGGTCCGAGCGATGCGTGTGAGCGGCTCCGGGGCTCACCGGCCGGTGGGCGAATCGGGCTCCGAGCAGACCAACGATCTTGGCGAGTACCGCATCTGGGGACTACAGCGGGGGAAGTATCTGGTGGCCGCAACCTATCAGGCCCCGGAGTCCGGACAGCCCCAGCCCACCGACCAGGTTTACTTGCCCACCTTTCACCCCAGCACACCTGACGCCTCGCAAGCCACCGCGGTTGATGTACAGCCCGGCTCCGAAACCTCCGGCGTCGATGTGGACCTCAGACAGGCGCACGCGGTCGCGGTACGCGGGCGCGTCATGGTGGATGCTCCTCTGAAAACGCTAAGGGGCGTTTTTGTTTCGGTCCTACCGCGCACCGCCGAGGGAAACTATTCCTCCTCGAATTACGGTAGCTACGGCGGCTCTGTGCAAGACGACTCAGGCAACTTCGAAATTCGCGGCGTTCCGCCCGGGCCATACAACGTCGTCGCCTTTTGGAATGATGGAAGGCGGCAACTTGGCGCGAAGGTCCCGATCGATGTCAGCAGCGCCAACCTCGATGATGTCACGGTCTTGCTGACCAACCCCATAACGCTCGCGGGAAGGTTTCGTGTCGAAGGCCGCAACCAATTCGATTTCACGCGCCTGGGCCTGGTGTTACAGTCCACGGACACCACGGGGGGCAGCGACGGCGCGAGGATTAAACCGGACGGGACCTTCATAATTCCGGCCGTGTTTGATGGGAACTATCGAGTGCGTGTCTACGGGTTTCCGGCAGAGTATTACGTCAAATCAGCGCAGCAAGGCAGGACCGAGGTGCTCCTGTCGGGGCTGACCGTCAGCCGCAGCCAACCTCCGTCCCCGCTCGAGATTACCCTCTCCCCTGATGGCGGGCGCGTGGAGGGCACGGTTGTGCGCGACCAGAATCCCGTTGGCGGAGCACTCGTGGTGCTCGTGCCTGACCCACCCCATCGAGACAACGACCAAATGTACAGCATGAAAACAGCCGACGGCCTCGGTCGGTTCTCCTTGCTGGGCCTGCCACCCGGCGACTTCAAGCTTTTCGCCTGGGAATCCGTGCCGGGAACTAACTACGTTGACCCTGACTTTTTCGAAGCGTTTGAGGCTCGCGCCACACGCGTCCACATCGAAGAGAAGCAGCCGCAGATGATGCGGTTGGAGGCAATCACTGCGGATGAGCAACTGCACTGATCGGAAGATCGGTTGATCGGGAGATCGGGCGAACACCCCTGGCCCAAGGGAAAGGCCGCCGGTGCTATAATTCTGAATCTGAGGCTTGTTTCATTGTCGCGGTCCAGATGCAAGTTTCGTTTCTGGACTCTCGACTGTCGACTCTTGACTCTCAACTTCTCGACTGTCAGCCTGAGGCCTTTATGCAAGTTGCACTTCTCTGGATCGCGCTGGTTCTTTACGGGTTAGGGACGCTTCTGCTCATCCCTTCGGTCGTCAACCGCCGCCCGACGATCTCCTCTGCCTCGTTGGGAGCGCTGGGGCTGGGGTTGCTGGCCCACGCGGGGGCCATTGCGCTAGAGGCTGCGCGCATACACCGCTTGCCGGTGACGGACGTGCGCAGCACCCTCTCCTTTTACGCCTTCCTGGTGACCCTGGCGTTCTTCGTTCTTTACCTGCGTTATCGCATTACTTCTCTTGGCCTCTTCATGCTGCCCTTTGTTTTTGTGCTGACGCTGATTTCGGCGTTCCGCCCTGTGCGGCCTTTTGATTTGTCGGCGTTTCGGGGCGGCTGGCTGGCCGTTCATATCGGCTCCACCATCCTGGGCTACACGGGTTTCTTCCTCACTTTTGTTGCAGCGGTCATGTACCTGATGCAGGAGAAAGAGCTGAAATCGAGGATCCCGCGGACGTTCTACTACCGTCTGCCGTCACTCGAACTCTGCGATGAGCTCTATTACCGTTCGCTGTTGTTCGGCCTTCCCCTCTTGACGGTCGGGATCCTGACCGGCTTTATCTGGGCCAGCCGCACCTGGAAGGGCCCCTGGGAATTCGACCCGAAAATCCTGGCTTCCCTGCTGACTTGGCTGATTTACCTCGTGCTCTTTTCCACACGCGTGAGCGGGGGCTGGCGCGGCCGGCGGGCAGCCTATATTGCGATCTTCGGTTTTGCCGCCATCATGGTGACCTTCCTGGGCGTAAGCCTGCTAAGCGGACCGCACGGTTATGTGCCCACGCTTCGCCAAGGACCGTAGGGAGAGACGGCAGTAGGCTGTAGGCAGTAGGCTGTGGGTGGTTGGCAGACGTTGAATTTTGGGATGCGGGGTTGGGGATTTTGAGTTTGAAATCTGAAATCTCAGATTTGAAATTCTTGGCATGAATTTAGCTCTAATTGGCATCAATCATCGCACAGCGTCAGTCGAGGTCCGCGAACGGATGCACATCCCCGAATCGCACCTGGCGCAAGCCGTGTCCGACCTGATTCACCGTCAGGGCATTCGCGAAGGGCTGATTCTTTCCACCTGCAACCGTGTCGAGATTGTGACTTCGGCAGAAGACAGCGTGGATGCTGACCCCATCATGCAGCAGTTCCTGGCCGATCACCACCACTTCGACCTTGGCCCCTACCAGCGATTCTTTTACCGTTACCAGCAGCACGAAGTCGTGCGCCACCTCTTCCGCGTAGCCGCCAGCCTCGATTCCATGATTCTGGGAGAGCCGCAAATCCTCGGACAGATAAAGCGCGCTTATGCGCTGGCGCGCGAAGCGGGAGGGTTGAACGGCAGCCTGCAGGAAATCGTCAACCAGGCCCTGGCTGTGGCGAGGCGCGTGCGGCGAGAGACCGCCCTGGGCAGCGCCGCCGTTTCGGTCTCCTATGCTGCGGTCGAGTTGGCCAAGAAGATCTTTGGGAGTCTCGAGGGCAAAGCCATTTTTGTGATCGGCGCAGGCAAGATGAGCGAACTTGCGGCCAAACACCTCATTCGCAGCGGCGCCAGTGCTATCTACGTCACCAACCGCACTTACGAGCGCGCCGTGCAGTTGGCCGAGGCGTTCGGCGGCGTCGCCGTTCCGATCGAGGAACTTTTCGAACAGCTCCCCAAGGCTGACATCGTCATCAGTTCCACGGGCGCGCCAGGCTATGTCATAACCAAAGATCACGCCACAAAAATCCTGTCTGCGCGCCGGAATCGGCCGGTGTTTTTCGTGGATATCGCGGTCCCCCGCGACGTCGATCCCCTGGTCAATGAGCTCGACAATGCCTTCGTCTACGACATCGATGACTTGGGACAGGTGGTGGAGGCCAACAGGCGGCAGCGGGCGCGAGAAGCGGTTTGGGCCGAGGAGATTGTCCAGGAAGAAGTCCAGAAGACCATGCGGCGGCTCGCTTCGCGCGACCTCGTGCCCACCATCGTGGCGCTCGAGGATCGGCTGGACACCATCCGGGCAGGTGAGATAGAACGCTACAATAGCCGCCTGGGTAATCTGACGCCCGAGCAACGCCAAGCCGTGGATGCCCTCACCCGAGGCATCATGAACAAGATTCTTCACGGCCCCATCACTGAACTCAAGAGCGGTGCGGGTCAGCCGGAACAGGTAGACCTGGTGAAGTTCGTCCGAAAAGTCTTCGGGCTTAAGGGCAGTGACGAGTGACAAGTGACGAGTGTCGAGTTGGCGCCGTCACTGGACACCCCAACCTCGAACCTGCATTTCGGCTCGTCACTCGTCACTCCTTGAAAGGTTTTGGAAACGTGAACATAGTAATCGGTTCGCGCGGCAGTCAACTGGCGCTTTGGCAGGCCGACTGGGTGAAGGACCAGCTCACAGCAGCCGGCCACGAGGTCGCCATTGAAATCATCCGCACAAGCGGCGACAAGCTGCAAAGTTATGCGCCCACCGATCCGCTCCCAGCCTCTCTCGCCCAAATAGTCGCCGAAGCAGGAACCAAAGGCCTCTTCATCAAAGAAATAGAGGAGGCCTTGCTGTCGCGCCAGGTGGACCTTGCGGTCCACAGCCTCAAAGACCTTCCCACCACTTTACCCGCTGGCCTGATTCTGGCCGCAGTCCCGCCTCGCGAAGATGCTCGCGACGTGCTCATTTCGGTGGAAGGAAAACCTTTCGAGCAGCTCCCGTCTGGCGCTCTCGTGGGCACCAGCAGCCCCCGCCGACAGGCACAGGTCCGGTGGCTCAGGCCGGACCTGAAACTGGTCCCCGTCCGCGGCAACTTGACCACACGCCTGCGTAAGCTGGAAGACGGCGATTACGCCGCGCTGGTTTTGGCGGCGGCGGGAATCCACCGGCTTGGCTTGCGGGACCGCATCACCGCGTATTTCAGCTTCGACCAGATCTGCCCTGCCGTCGGGCAAGGCGCCCTGGCGATTGAGATCCGGCAGGGCGATGCGGAACTGGCGCGCGCCGTGGCGCCACTCGATGATCCTCTGACGCACCTGGCGGTCCGAGCCGAACGCGCCATGTTGCGGCGTCTGGGAGGAGGGTGCCAGGTCCCGATTGCCGCCCACGCGAACTTCGAGGACACACACTTGTACTTGCGAGGCGTCGTGGCCGCGACGGACGGAAGCCGTTTGATTCGAGCCGCCGCAACCGGTCCCCTGGGAGGCCCGGAAGACCTGGGAGCGGCAGTGGCTGAAGATTTGCTCGCGAAAGGCGCAGGAGAGATTTTGAATCTATGACGCGCCAATCAGCCGTTCCGGGTTCCTCCGATCGCCGGCCGCTTGACGGCAAGAGAATTGCCGTTACCCGCACCCGCGAGCAGGCTGGAGTGTTGAGGGATCAGTTAACGGCGCTGGGCGCCGAGGTCATCGAAATCGCGACCATCGAAATCCGCGACCCCGCGTCCTGGGAGCCGCTCGATGCAGCCATCCGGCGCCTGGAAGAATTCGATTACCTGCTCCTGACCTCCGCGAACGGGGTGCTTAGTTTTCTTCGTCGGCTTGAAGCCTGTGGGCGAGATGTGGCTGACTTGAAGGGCGTGACCATAGGGGTCATCGGCCCTGCTACCGCGGCTGAGCTATTAAGAAGCGGCGCAAAAGCTGACGTCGTGCCTCGCGAATACACGGCAGAGGGTCTGCTTGAAGCGCTCGGCAATCGCGACCTCCACGGCAAAGCCTTTCTGATCCCTCGCGCCAAAGTGGCTCGCGACGTACTTCCGCGTGCGCTTATCGGGAAGGGGGCGCGCGTGGAAGTCGTCGAAGCGTACGAGACCGTCGTGCCCCGGCTTCCACGCGGGGAATTGCAGCGCCTGCTTTCTCCGGCCCCGGATGTAATTACCTTCACCAGTTCATCAACCGTGTCGAACTTCGCCAAGCTCGCGGGCGAACAAAGAGTGGGCGATTTGCTGCGCGGCGTCGCTGTTGCCTCCATCGGGCCGATCACTTCAGTCACAATCAAGGCTCTGGGACTCAAGGTAACGATAGAGGCCAGGAATTCCACGATGGCGGGGCTGGTGCAGGCCATCGAGGAGCATTTTCGGGGAGCAGATGACAATTGAGGACAAATCCTTCTCGACGGGCGAGCGAAAAAGCCGTTAGTTCGTGTAACACAAAACTTCATAGTTGGTTCTTTTCTTTGCGGACTTTGCGTACTCTGCAGCTTTGCGTGAAACTGGATTGTCCGTCCATGGATTAATTCACAGGTTCAAAGCCCTGGGACAAATGGCCCCTACCTCCTTCAATTTCCCCTCCCCCGACAAGCGGCAGAAGAACGTCTGGGATCGGCTCGACGAGATCCGCGAGTTGGCGCGAGAATTGGAAGCCGTAGGCCTGCATCCCGGCGGCTCAAGCTTCGCGCGAGGCGCCGTCGCGTGCACCGGCTGTCCCAACAGTTGCGGCCAGCACTGGATTGCCGATATCGACATCGAGGGCAAGAAGATCAAAGTGGACAATAAGCTCACAGACGCATATCATTTTTGCGTCGGGGGTTCTGTGGGCTCCCACCAGGCCTTCGCGCGCCCCATCGGCTATCGCTGCACGGCAATCGAGGTTCCGGACGCCATCGAACGACTGCTTCGTGCGTATCTTGACACGCGCCTTCAAGGCGAAAACCTGCGCCAGTTTTTCGCTCGCTAGAGTGATGAGGGACTTCGGACTCTTCTAGCCGGCGCCGAGGTGATGGCTGGGGGCCGTGATCCGTCGCCCGGACGGGTCCCGCACGGTGTCGAGGGATAATCGGGCTGCGTAGGGGTAGGGCTTGCCTTACCCCCAGAAGAGGAACGAAGACAGGGGACGGCAAGCCGTTGCCCTGCAGGTACCGAGGTGGGAGACGCTGCCGACTATGCTTGAATTCTGGATTGGGACCGCGGGTGGAGTGCTCATCGGCTCCACAGGCGCAGGTCTGGGACTGATCGTGACGCCGCTGCTGATTCTGGCCGGCTATAGTCCCGCTGTCGCTGTGGGGACGGTGTTGGGTGTCTCCGTGGTCTCAAAACTGTTTGGCGCCGTGGTGCACGACCGCCTCGGCCACTGGCCGGGATGGGGAGTCTGGATTCTTCTGTCGGGAGGGGTTGCGGGCGTGGCACTGGCGTGGGGCTTTGCCTCTGCCGTGTTACTGCCTAGCCACATCGATCTCAACATCTGGTTGAAGCGGGCGCTAGCCGTCATGCTCTTTCTGGCTGCGGTCGCAATGCTCAAGATCGATCGCGCCCGGGGCCGGCGCCTTACGCGAGACGGCAAGAGCAGGGTTCTGTTGTTTCCTGTGGGATTCGCCGTTGGCACGCTTCAGGCGCTGACCTCAGCCGGCTCAGGGAGTCTGCTCACGCCCATTCTGGCCTCCACGACAGACTGGGAAGTGCCTCAGATGGCAGCGGTGAGCAACCTTTTCGGGGCCGCTGTGGGCGCCTTAAGCGTTGGGTTCTACTTCAAGCTCGGAGACTTCAATTCGCACCTCTTCGGCAAGGTCCTCGTGGGTCTGCTGCCGGGAGTGCTGTTGGGGAGCCTCTTATCGCGCTGGATTTCGCGACGTTGGTTCGTGCGCGGTATTGCCGCTGCCACTACCGTCATCGGTCTGCGGCTGCTGTTCGCATAGGGCACGCAACGTGGCGCCGGCCCCTGGGCCGGCAGTGGCGCCCCGAATTGAGTCCTACATCAAACGGAGGAAATGAATGGGTAATACTCTTGAAGAAGTCGGCCTGACCCAGGCGGAGGCAGAGAGTTCCAGCGCCGCCGAGTTGGTGAGCTTTGCCCTGGAGCGGTTCAGCCCCAGAGTCGCCATCGCATCGAGTTTCAGCGCCGAAGATGTCGTATTGATTCACCTCGCCGCCCAAGCGGGTCGGGACTTCCGCGTTTTCACGTTGGATACTGACTTCCTGTTTCGCGAAACGTATGCACTGATTGATAATATCGAGCGTCGTTATAACATCAAGGTGGAGCGGACCAAGCCCCGGCTCTCGCCCGAAGAGCAGGCAGCAGAGTTCGGTGAGGCGCTTTGGAACCGCCATCCCGATCGCTGCTGCAATCTTCGCAAGGTTGAGCCACTCACCCAGAAGCTCAGTGAACTCGACGCCTGGGTCACGGGTATCCGTCGCGACCAGGCCCCGACCCGCGCCAAGGCGCCCAAACTCGAGCGGGACGCCAAGTTTGGCCTGATCAAGTTCAACCCGCTGGCCGACTGGAAATGGGAACAGGTGTGGGACTACATAAGGTCGCACGACATTCCTTACAATCCTCTCCACGATCAAGGTTATCCCAGCATCGGCTGTACCTACTGCACCCGCCCTGTGCAGGAGGGGGAAGACCTGCGGGCCGGGCGGTGGTCAGGCTTCGCGAAAACCGAATGCGGTCTGCATCCGGCAGGAGGCAGGCAGTAGGCAGCGGGCAGATCGTCATGCCTGATGCCAAGCGCGGCGTTGCCCAGAGGAAACTTTCAATGGTGCCAAAATCACTAACACAACTCTCGAGGGTAAGCAAACTTCCAAAACAATTCGCAGCCGTCCTCCTGACTCTGCTCTTCGCGGTGAGCGCCCGGGCGCAGGGAGAGGCATCCATCACCGGCACAGTCACAGACACGTCAGGGGCTTCGGTTTCCGGCGCCGCCGTGACGGTGAGGAACCTGGAAAACAACCTCGAGCGCAAAACGACAACCGATGTGTCAGGCCGCTACACGGTTGCCTCGCTGCCGGTGGGAAGGTATGAAGTGAAGGCTGATTTGCCCGCCTTCAAGTCTGAGTTGCGCACCGGCATCACTTTGGTCGTGGGCCAGCAGGCAGTGGTTGACCTGACGCTTCAGTTGGGAGAAATGAAAGAACTGGTCACGGTGAGCGGTGACGCCTCTGTGGTGAACACAACCACCAGCCAGACCTCCGGTCTGGTCGGAGAAAGGCAGGTTAAGGATCTGCCGCTCAACGGCCGCAGTTATGACGAACTCGTCACCCTGAACCCTGGAATCGTCAACTACACCGCTCAGCGGTCAGGCGGCGTCGGCGTCTCCAACTCTGCCATCGGCAACATGTTCGCCGTTTCGGGCCATCGCCCGCAGGAAAACGTCTTCCTCCTGAATGGAATCGAGTACACCAGCGCCAGCGAAATCAACTTACAGCCCGGGGGCGCAAGCGGCGAATTGCTGGGGGTGGATGCCATTCGTGAATTCAATGTTGCCACGGATACATATGGCGCCGAGTACGGAAAGCGGCCGGCGGCCCACGTGAGCATCGTGACCGCCTCAGGCAGTAATCAGTTGCACGGTACGCTCTTTGAATTCCTGCGCAACAGCGCGTTAGACTCTCGCAATTTCTTCGATCAGGGCGCCATCCCGCCATTCCGGCGGAACGATTTCGGAGGCTCGCTTGGCGGAGCCCCACAGAAAGACAAAACCTTTCTCTTTGCGAATTACGAGGGCTTTCGGCAGCACCTGGCGCTGAGCGATGTGACTCTCGTGCCCGATAATAACGCCCGAAGCGGCTTTCTCCCGGATTCAAAGGGAAACCTGGTTAATGTAGGACTCGCTGCGGGCGTGGCCCCGCTCCTGGCGCTATGGCCGGTTCAGAACGGGCCGGAACTGGGAGGTGGAATTGCCCAGGCCTTCAGCCATCCGTTGCAGAGCATTCGCGAGGACTTCGGGACCACGCGCCTGGACCGCATTTTTTCGCGGCGCGACTCGCTCAGCGGGGTCTATACCGTGGACGACAGCGCGGACGTCACGCCGACCATCAACCCCCTGAGCCAGAACCTGGAGGATCTTCGGGAGCAGGTGATAAGCCTGGCTGAAACCCACATCTTCTCTCCCACTCTGCTTAACACGGCGCGGTTTGGATTCTCGCGCGCCGGTTACGTATTCACAGGCGTGCCCACCGTTGCGGGGCCCAGCTTCATTCAAGGCGACCCAACCGGCGCCCTGGTGATTGGCGGCGGCACTGCGTCCAACGGCGCCAGTCAGCTTTCGCCGGCGGGCAGCAATTCGGGCGCGCACCTTTACGCGGCCCGCAATCTGTTCACTTACGACGACGATGTGAACCTCAGCCGAGGTATCCACCAGATCAGCGCCGGCGTTTGGTTTCAGCGCATCCAATCCAACGACTTGATGGCGCAGAACCAATACGGGCAAGCTTCTTTCAGCAGCCTCACCACGCTCCTCCAAGGCGCCGTCAGCAGTTTCAGTGCCGTGACCACGCCAACACCCATGGCTTGGCGCTCGCTCGAAGGGGCGTGGTACGTCCAGGACTCCATCCGCGTGCGACCGCATCTGCAATTGACTTTAGGCTTCCGAGATGAATTCACCAATGGCTGGAACGAAGCCACGGGTCGAGCCTCGAATTACCTGTTCGGGCCGGATGGCGTGATCGAGACCCAACCCCTGGTTGGCCATTCGGTTTACACAGCGAACAATGCCAAATTCCTGCCGGAACCGCGGTTGGGCTTGGCCTGGGACGTCTTCGGCCACGGCAAGACCGTGGTTCATGCCGGCTTTGGGCTTTACTCCGCCCTTCAGGACGACCTGAGTTACCGGCTCGACCAGAACGCTCCCTTCAACACCACGCTTTCTCTGAAGAATGTCAAGGTGTCCTCGCTTGACTTTGCCCCTGGCGCCCCGCTGCCGTCCGGAGGACTCATCGCTCCGGGCGGCGTGCAACCGAACCTGTACACGCCCACGGTCGAGGCGTACACGTTCAAGGTCGAGCAGCAACTGGAGCCGAATACCGTGTTGTCTATTGGCTATGTCGGCTCGCACGGTTACCACGAGATCGTCAGTGTTGACGCTAATCAACCCTTTCCCACTGTCTGCCCGGCTTCGCCTTGCCCGGCAACCCTCGCCGCAGGGACCATCTACTATCCGGTTGGCGCACCGCTGGCAAATCCGAAGTTGGCCTACACCACCAGTTGGTTTTCCGAAGGCAACAGTAACTACAACGCACTGGAAGTGGACGTCAATCACCGCTTCAGCCATGGGTTGCAACTGAGGGGGGTGTACACCTGGTCAAAGAGCCTTGATAACGGCGCGACGCTGAACAGCAGCGTGGCTGCGAACTCGCCTGGTTTTGTCATGAACCCCCGGCACATTCAAGGCGATTGGGGTCTTTCGACCTTTGACGTCCGCAACGTTGCGGCCATCAATGGAACTTACGAGTTCCAAGTTGGGCGGGGAAGCCGTTTCCTGAGGGGCGTCAACGGCTGGCAGGACAAGCTTGTGAGTGGTTGGTCGCTAACCGGCATCGAGACATTGCAGTCCGGATTTCCGTTTACGCCGCAGTTGGGATTCAACCCGTCAAACGACGGGGACACTCGCAACCCGGTGAGGCCATCTTACAACCCGAGCTTCCGTGGCAGCATTATCCAGGGAGGACCGAACCAGTATTTCAATCCAAACGCCTTCGTCGCGCCCGTCAACGGCACCTATGGCAATGTGGGACGGGATACGCTTATTGGTCCCGGAGTGGCGGAGCTGGATTTCTCGGTTCTAAAGAACACTATCGTCACGGAAAGGCTGAAGCTGCAATTCCGGGCGGAGTTCTTCAACGTTCTCAACACCGTGAACTTCAACACTCCGAATACGATCGTGTTCACCTCCGCCACGTCTCCTGCGTCGCCGACGGCGGGCGTGATTACGAGCACGTCAACTACATCAAGACAGATTCAGTTTGCGCTCAAGCTGCTCTGGTAGAACAATGCAGTTCTCCTCCTGGCGGGGAGCGATTCGGATGAGAAGCCGGGATTCAAAACCGGTTTCGATCCGTCATTCGTGGAGAAGATCTTGACCCGCGGTGCTGCAACTCGATGCGAAAGTCGCCACCCGACTCTATGACTCTGAATGACAGACCCGCAGTTGGGACTGGCACAAGGTGTGCTTATAAGTTGAGAAACTCGCGGAGCTTGCGGGTTTGGGCTCGAGAGACGGGAATTTCGGTCTGCTTGCGATCCTGCATCTTGAGCTGATAGGAACTCTTGAACCAGGGCACGACCTCTTTGATGTGGTTCACGTTCACCAGGTAAGAGCGGTGAACGCGCCAAAAAACCTTGGGATCGAGACTGCCCTGGAGCTCCTCCACGGTGCGGAAGTTGGATATGCCCTCGAGGTCACGCGTGAAGATACTAATGACCCCGTCTTCAATAGCAGCGAAGATGACTTCCTCGGCATCGACCAGGAACAACCGTCCCTGACTTTTCACCACCAACTTGTTTTTTTGCGCCGCGGGGCGATCCTCGATCATCTGGACCAGCCGGTCGAGCTTCTCATAGGTTGGCGCGGCAGTCTCAATCATATGACGCAACTTGACCATAGCCTTCTCCAAACGGGGTTTGGCGATCGGCTTCAACAAGTAGTCAAGGGCGTTGACCTCGAAGGCCTGCACTGCGTAATTGTCATAAGCGGTCGCAAAGACGAAATGAGGAAGGCGGATCTTCTTCTCGAGCAGTTTCTTGATAACCCCGAAGCCGTCCAGGCCGGGCATCTGGACGTCAAGAAAAGTAACCTGGGGACTCAATTCGCGGATCAGGCTTACGGCTTCCACACCGTTCTTCCCCTGCCCCACCACTTCCACATCCGCAAACTCTTTCAGCAAGTAACCCAGTTCGTCTCGAGCAGGCTGTTCATCGTCAACAATCAAAGCCGTGATCTTCATGAAAGTTAGTTTACTCCAACACCAGTGCTCTGTGCTAGCATGGCCATCGGTAGGAAGAAAGAACGATTGTCAGGGCAAGGTTCCCCGCTACCCAGAAAACAGGTCTGTCGCATTTCGTGCAACATAGTGAGCCGAGGGCCGTGAAATCCGCGCGGGGTGGCTGGTTACGGGATATTACGAGCAGGAGGTCTTTCGTGCCGAAGCGGGTTCGAGTACTGAAGAGCAGAGACATCTACAGGGGCCGCGTCATCCAACTGAAGGTTGATAAGATCATCGAGCCGGGCGGTGTGAAGGCTGTGCGGGAGGTCGTGCATCACGCCGGGTCGGTCGTGATTCTGGCACATTCGCGCGATGGCCGCATCGTCCTGGTGAGGCAGTACCGATATGCGGCAGGAGAATCCCTGTGGGAATTGATCGCCGGTGGCATGGAGCCTGGAGAAAGACCCCTCGCCGCTGCGCGACGCGAACTCTTGGAAGAAACCGGGTATCGCGCGGCGAAATGCCAGCTCTTATTCGATTTCTTCCCGAGCCCCGGAATCCTGACGGAGAGGATGTTCCTGGTCGAGGCGACCGGTCTAACACAGGCCAAAGCTCAACCCGACCCCGACGAGAACCTCGAAGTCGGACATTTCAGTCTAACCCAGTTGCGGAAAATGATCCGGTCCAAGGAAATCCGCGACGGCAAAACCCTGGTGGGTCTCATGTGGTTAATACTCAACAAGTCGTCTAAGATCCGATCAGTAATATGCCGCTGGGCGTCGACGCCGCGGGCCGCATACCGGGGCGCGCAGAGGCCGGGTGCGCTGTCCCGTTCAGACCATGTCCGGCTCACTTCACCCAGGGTCAAATTCACCCCCAGTCAACATTTCGCTTGACAAGCACACCTTTCGATATATATGTTAGGTCAAGGAGTCAGCGAGGTGTCCGCCAGATATGTGCGCGTAAGGGGCAGCCGAGGTCCAGTGGGATTCTCGGCTTTTTCCATTTTGGGCAACATCATCGGCGCGGTACCCGCAAAGACGAGTTAAGGAGGGTGCAAGTGGCAAGACTTCAAGGGAAAGTAAAATGGTTTAACAACAGCAAGGGTTATGGCTTTATCGGCCAGGACGGCGGAGCTGATGTTTTCGTTCATTACTCGGCCATCCAGGGTGAGGGCTTTAAGACCTTGCAAGAAGGCGACACGGTTGAATTCGAGATTATCCAGGGGCAAAAGGGACCTCAGGCCGACAAGGTTACGAAGGTCGGGTAAACAGCAGCATCCGTTCGTGCATTTCCTGGCCCAACCTTGGTGGTTGGGCCTTTCTATTTCTCCCTCTCCACTTGAAGCGGGCTGACGCCTTGCCGCCCACGTTTGGTCTTGCCATTTCGAGGGTTGGCCTCGCTGCAACTCCATAAGAAAATGAAACTAAAGGGCCTCATTTTGCGTCTATTAATACAGGCTGGAAGTGTCCTGACTCCAAAATAGCGCCGACCTTCAGGGTCGGCAAGTGCTGGGCTAAAGGCCAGCGCTACGGGTTAAATTAGGACACTAGGACGCGCGCTTGATTTCTAGGCGGTGAAGCGGGACAATAGCTCTTAACTGGAACAGTGGTTTCTGGAAGACTGCAAGATTTTGGCCGGGAGATGCCTTTTGTGGTCAGTGGGAAAGGTACATCCGTAACGCCTTCGGGCGCGGCCTTGGAGGTAAAACTCAATGCGTCGGGTATTCACGGCAGTCACGGTGATAGGCTTTCTCGCGATCGCTGCGTTTGCGCAGGAAAACGAGGTTCCCCTGGTGCTGCCTCACCGTAGCGGTCCGGGGTTGACTCGCAACGCATCTCCCAGGGGCAGCGTCACCCTCCCCGCGGAAACCCAGGTCAGCATTCAGATGCTCTCCGGTATCCACACCCAGGTGAACCACGCCAACGACCTCGTCACGGCACGTGTGCTGAAACCGGTGTACGTCGACGGGCACGTCGCACTGCCATCCGGCAGCATTCTCGACGGACGCATCACCATGATCCGCAAGTCCGGCCACGTTCACCGTCCCGCAGAACTGCACTTGCGCTTTGACGAGGTTGTATTGCCGGACGGCCAGGCCGAGCCGATGGCAGGTGTCCTGGCGGCGCTCGAGAAGTCAAGCAATCCCGATTTGCACCTCGATGCTGAAGGCCATTTGACTGGAGGCCGAGCACGTTCGTGGAAAGCGCTCATTGCTGGAGCTGGACTCGGAAGCTTCGGCGCTATCAAAGCCGTGGCGACCGGCGCTGCAGCCGCTTCCGTGGGCCTTTCGGTCGCGGGCGCCGCGGCGGTCGGTTACGAGCTTCTCTGGCCGAAAGGGCACGAGGTGAATCTGCCCCCCGAAACTCAATGCCTCGTACGCCTGAACTACCCGCTTACGGTTCGCGTTTCCTGGTAATCCAGCGGCTCGGACCCAAAGCGCTCCATTCCTGTTAGGAGGCGGCGGGACCTTCGCTAGGTTTCGAATCCATGACCCAGGATGCTGAATCGTCTTCTGTATGAAGTACTTAATAGCCCTGCCACTTTGCGACCTGCGGTCTTGGAAGGGCGGTGGGGATCTGAGGGTGTCTGGCAGACTTGGCTGGCGACTTGCCCGGTCAGTGTGTTGGAAGGGGGTTTCGAGGCCTTCCAAAAGCTTACTCCCTGGGTTGCGAAGCACACGCAACAGTTCCCCGCAGGCGCTGCGATCGGTTTCCTCTCCTACGAACTGGGGCGTCACTTCGAGGCTGTCCCACTCGTCGTGGACAGCTCGCTGCCGGATGTTTCCTTCGCCTTTTATCCATCCCTTCAAACGCTGCCCTATGCGGAAAGCTGTGGGCAGGATGAGCCCTCCTGCGCACACACGGCATTCACGGCTAACTTTGATGGTGCTTCCTACCTGACTGCCCTGGCAAAGATCAAAGAGTACATTGCCGCCGGAGACGTTTACCAGGCAAACCTGACGCAGCAATTCACCGTAAACGTCGGCGGGATTGCCCCCGCGCGGATATTCGAACGAGTTCGGGGCAGCCTCGCGCCTTTCCGCGCCTTTCTGAAGAGCCCGGCTCGAACCATTATCAGTAACTCGCCAGAGAGGTTTTTTCGAGTATCCGGCACCCAGATCCTGGCCAGCCCTGTCAAAGGCACGATATCCCGCCTGGGGGCTGAGAAGGACAAAGCAGAATCAAGGTTGCTCGCCAGCGCAAAGGACCGTGCTGAAAATGTCATGATTGTTGACCTTTTGCGGAACGACCTGGGGCATATCTGCAATTATAATAGCATCCGTGTGCGGCTTTGGGAGACCGAGCGTCTTCCCCACCTCCTGCATCTGGTGTCGCACGTCGAGGGTACGCTGCAGCGCGGGGTGGGTCTCTGCGAAATCCTGAGGGCGTTGTTTCCTTGCGGCTCCATTACTGGCGCACCCAAAATCCGTGCGATGCAGATCCTTGCGGAGACCGAACAGGTCGCGCGCGGCATCTCCATGGGCGCGCTGGGCCTGATTCGCGGCCTCCCGGGCTCGGATCGTTGTACAATAGATTTCAACGTGGCGATCCGCACCATGTGCATTGCACACGACCGCGCGGTGTTTAATGTGGGGGGAGGCATCGTGGCTGACTCGCAGGCCGAGGAAGAATACGCGGAACTGATGCTCAAGGCTAAACCTTTGCTCGAGGCTCTGGCTTGTGGCTGAAAGAACGGGTTAGCGGCTGGGAGGGTGTGAAGAAATCCTGGTACGGGCACGCCATGGCGTGCCCCTACAGGGAATCTCTTCACACCTTCTGGGTGGGCGGGGAAAGAACCGATTCTACTCGAAGGACTCATTCAAACTCATGGACACCTTGATCTTTCATAATGGCCGTATCATCCCCCTGTCAGAAGCGCGTCTCTCTCCCGGTCAGATGGGACTGTTAATGGGCTGGGGAGTCTTCACGACTTTGCGAGTGTACGAGGGGAAGCCCTTCGCCTTCGATCGTCATTGGGCACGGATGGCGCACGACGCCGACCGGCTTGGCATGAGCCTGGGCCAC
>Ga0326728_10010659_pt1 | contig 21417 bp, 15 predicted proteins | sample MB3enrmetagenome_FD_207602 | JGI IMG/M metagenome (GOLD analysis project Ga0326728, IMG submission 207602) | Lab enriched peat soil microbial communities from McLean, Ithaca, NY, United States - MB31MN | ecosystem: Environmental > Terrestrial > Soil > Wetlands > Peat | place: USA: New York... | reverse complement strand
AGTGGAAACCCGGGCAGGAACCCATCCTCCAAGTGGAGAAGCGCGGCCGATTCATCACCAACATTGGATTTGCGAACTTTGTGACCGCCGCCGTCGACTCTGGCGATGACCGAATCAAAGGAAGCTGCATGGTCATTTTGGAAGAGGGTGATCCAGGCGTCTTCGATCGTGGCACGGCCACCCGGAAAATGGTCCACCAACTCTCCTCTACGGGGGATCCGATCTTCAATTTGCGCGTTCCGGCCAGCCGTATTGTGGGCGGGTACGAGATCAAGGACGGCGTCTTGGTACCTCGCTACAGCCACAGCGAGGTCATCGAAGCGGTGTTCCGGCGCACTCGGGTGACCGTGGGTGTGATGACCGCCGCTAAGTTGCTGTCCGCTGTGGAACCGGTAATCCGGTATCAACGCGGCAGATTCCGCGGCGCCGCCACGGCCACTCCTGGTTCGGTGCGGCACGAGATGGGTCTGCAGGCGCGCGAAGATGCCCTGCACCGTCTGGTGGATGTGTGGGCCACGGGCGAAGCAAGCGCTTCGCTGGCATTTGCGGCCGCGCGGGCATTTGACGAATTGGACCCACTCGAGCGGGAAGCGGAGCGCATTCTTGCGGAGCGCGGTGTGAGCGGCACGCGCGCGAAAGCAAAGTTCTTGCGCCAGGTTTCCGATGAAGCTGCGGCGCTTCTGCGGTTAATGCCGGGCGATCCGCGCAAGGAGAAATTGCAATCGGATACGTTGATGCGCTTTGTGACGCTTGATTCCCTGGCGGACATACTCTGCCCCGCCGCGAAGTTGTGGAACACGGGCTGGGGCGCCCAGATGATGCGCGAAGCTGTGAGCCTGATGGGTGGCTACGGCATCACGGAAGACTGCCCTGGTTTCCTGGGCAACAAGTGGATGGACGCGCAGCTCGAAGCCACCTACGAGGGACCCGAAGCCGTGCAGCGGCGTCAGCTATCCGTGACCATGACGAACCCTGTCTTCCTGGCGCAGTTCCGTAACTGGATCAGGGAGATGCGCGGCATCGCTTCGGAGCGGCCCGGTACGGGCGCGTGCACTTTGGCAACGGCGATGACCATGTGGCTGTGGTCCCTCGATCGCCTGCAGCACTCCACGGACAGCGATGGCGGCAAGCTATATCAGAGCGCACGCCAGGGCGTCACCTTCCCGCTGGCCGATGCGCTCTGCTGGCTGCTGGCGGCGCGTTGCCAGATCCTCGATGTGCTGGAACTGGAACGCCGCGGCGCCCAGGATAGTTCGGTGGCCGAGGGGCTGTCCGGGCTGGTCAATTTCCTCACCGATCTGTGCCACGTGCAGACCGCGCGCGCGGGAGGCGAAGTGGCCCGCATTTGCGCGGAGCTTGTCTTCGGCTACAACCGGCACCCCGCCTGGGATGAAGAAGGCTACCGGGGCTGCTACCAGCAGGACGAACTCGACGCCCTGGAAGGCTTTGTGCCGGGGATCGCCGCTCTCGCCACAGACTTCGTGTCGAACGATGGTTCGCACCCAAGCAAAGCCGGTCCCTGCGCGAAATGCAACGGCGCGGAGCAGTTCCTGACGTTGCAAAGCAAGCTGTCCACTTGCCTGACGGGGTCGCGATTGGCCAAAGACCGCGCCGCCGAAGCCGTATCGAAGCTCATGATTCCGGAAGTGCTGGACTACCCCGCATGACCCCGGTCGGACCCGAGCGGGCTACCGATTTTGACCGGCAACAGATGGAAGTTGACATCGCCTGTGTCGGCTTCGGTCCGGCGATGGGCGGATTTCTCACCACGCTTTCACGCCACCTCCTGAACCTGGATGGCTCGGCGAAACTCGAGAGCGGCTGCCTGCCCGGCTCTCCGCTCCAGGTGATTTGTTACGAACGGGCGGACGGTTTGGGGTTCGGAGTTTCGGGGGCGGTCACCCGGGGTCGTGGGATCCGTGCGAGCTTTCCTGGGCTCGACCTTGCAAAAATCCCCATGGCCGCGCGGGTCAAGGAGGAAAGACTTGTCTATCTCCTCGACCCGACTGACGCCAGCCAACGGTCCCGGTTGCTTCGTGCGGGAGACAAACTGATTCGCGCGTTGGGCTCTTTTCTTGGATGTCGCGAAGCCGCACTCGAACTCCCCCTTATCCTGAGTTTTCTGCAAAAGCACGACGGCTTCGTGATGTCCCTCGGCCAGTTCAATCAGTGGGTGGGCGAACAACTCACCTCTTCGGGCTTGCTGCAGATCTGGCCGGGCACGCCCGTGAACGCACCGTTAATCGAAGACCGAGCCGTGAAAGGGATACGTCTGGAGGATCAAGGCACCGCCCTGGACGGCACCCCGCAAGATGGATTTTTGCCTGGGATGGACATTCGCGCGGCGCTGACCGTGGTGGGCGATGGGCCGGTGGGCGCTGTCGGCCGCGGGATCGATGCGCATTTCGGATTGCCCGCGGGGCACGAGCACTCCGAATGGGCGCTGGGCATGAAGATGGTGATCGAGCTGCGGGAGGATTCCGGGCTGGAGACAGGGACGGTTCTGCATACGTTCGGCTTCCCGGAGCCGGAGATTTTCGGCTTCCTCTACGTCCATCCGGACCGTCTGGCGTCCGTGGGGATCTTCATTCCTTCGTGGTTCCGCAGTCCCGTGCGCACGGCCTATCGCTATTTGCAGCACTTTGTACTGCATCCTTATTTATGGCGTCATTTGCAGGGCGGAACGCTGAAATCCTGGGGCGCGAAGTCACTGCAGGAATCGGGGCGTCGCGGTGAGCCTTTCCTCGTCGGAGACGGCTACGCGCGAATCGGCGAAGGCTCCGGCAGCACCAACGTTCTCTCCGGCTCCGGCGTGGATGAAGCCTGGACCACGGGCACGCAACTTGCCGAAGCTGTCGTCGAGCTTCTCGACAAGAAACTCCCGTTCACGCGACAGAACCTGGAAGAGACTTATGTGCGTCGTCGCCGCGCCAGTTGGGTGGACCGCGAATCCCGGGTTGCTGCCCATTCGCGCAACGGGTTCCCGCATGGATTGCTCAGCGGGCTTTTCGGAATGGCGCTTGCAGGCTTCACCGGCGGACGCGTGGTGATTCCTCCGCCGTCTTCGCGGCAAAAGGGCGCATCGCTGGAAGAGCGCTTCGCTGCGTGCATCCCTCCGGCCGAATTGCAAAAATTAAAGGACGAAGCGGCCGAACGCAGCCTGCCGTTGCACGACCAGATCATGAATCGCTGCGGCTGGCCGGAAATCCCATTCGATGGGAAACTGCTGGTGTCCCAGCAAGATGCTTTGCTGACCGGCGGGAGCGTGCAAGCGCCGCCAGGATACGCCAATCATGTGGCCTTCCTTCGGCCGGATGTATGCCGCAACTGCGAGCCAAAACTTTGCGTGGAGATGTGTTCCGGCCAGGCGATTTCCCGCGGCGAAGGCGCTGTGCCGCAATTTGACCGGGAAAAGTGCATCTTCTGCGGCGCTTGCCTGTGGAATTGCCGCGCCGAAGAAGCCGGCGAGCCCGCTAACATAGATTTCCGCGCCGGCGCCGGCGGCCTGCATTCCGCTTTGAATTGAGTTATGGAAGGCTGTTGGGAAGTTGGTCTCCGGGGGTCGGAGCTTTAGCTTATCCTGAGCTTCGAAGGGCTCCGACATTAAGTGCGTGGCTATCATTGGGCTTTCGCGCCTTTTGCGTCCGCCGGTTTCTGGCGGAAGCCCCTGAGGAATTGTTTTGTTCTCATGGGGAGTCTCGTTTTTCGGTACCCTATTTGAACCCAAATTTACGTGCGGGGGGAATTCACCAGCATGAGTAACGGATACCATATCGTAGTTTGCGGCAGCGTCGTGCCCGATCCGCTGCAAACGCTCGAACCCATCGAAACACCCGCCGGCCCGGCCCTCAAAAACGAGATGCTGCTCCCCGCCGTGCTCGATCCCTGGGCCGCGCACGCGCTCTATGAAGCCGCCCATCTTGGCGCCCACGCGCCGGGAAGCAAAGTGTGGCTCGTCAGCCTCGGCGCCAAAGCCAAATTGCAGCAGGTGATGATGACCATCGCGCAAAAGGTCAGCTTCGAATTAGTCCCCATCGATGGGCCTGCCAGCGGCTTTGCCGATGCGCATGCCACGGCGGCCCTTCTTGCCGAAGCGATACAATCCATCGCGGGGCTCGATCGCTCGCGGCTGCTCTTGTTCGGCGGCTGGGAATCGGCTTCGCGGGGCGCGGGCGTCACCATGCAGTTGATCGGCGAACGCCTCAGTATTCTCGATCAATTCCAGGGAGTCGATCAGCTCACCGTCCAGCCTGATGGCGCGTTTGAAATTCTGGAGCGCATCGAAGGCGGCCGTCACCAGGTTTCGCTTTGCCAGGGCCCGCCCGCGCTGTTCGGCTGGGCAACCGGCAACCTCCCGGAACCGCGCAACAATCCACAGATCGGCATGGCCAACATGCGCGCGATCATGCCCGCGTTACAGCGCGCCAAGACCGCTGCCCCCGCTCCGGATGCCATACGCTATCGAAGCGCCAGTCCGCCAAAACAGCAGCGGCAAACGCGCATCGTCAAGAATCTTTCCGCCGAAGAGATTGCCCGGGAAATCGTCGCCTGGATCGAGAAGGCGTGAGGAAGAGGCCATGACTAAGAATATTCTGCTGCTCGTGCATCTCGATGAATCTGGTAATGGACTGCCCAAGGCCGCATTGGAGGCGCTTGGTGCCGCTGTCGAACTGGCCAAGCAACTGAATGCTCCCCTCGCCATCGGTTTAATTGGCGGCGATGTCCAAGCTGCCGCGGATTCCTTGGCGAATAGCGGCGCACAACGTCTGCTCGCTGTCACTGGATCAGATTTCGCGCAGCCGCGGTTTGCCAGCGATCTTTTGGCTGCCGATGCGTTGTGCCGCGCCGCTTCCGCCGGCTTGATCCTTGCACCCGCAACGTCGCGCTTCCTGCGCGCGCTCCCCGGCTTGGCGCATCGCCTGAACGGCCGCGTGGATACGCACATCACCTCAGTGCAGGTAGTTGATGGCACCGTTTGCGCGACGCGCTGGTTCTACCGGCAACGCATCGAAGGCGTATTCCAACGCGATGCGCGCCCCTGGATCCTGCTGCTCGATTCCGGATGTCACGAGGCGTATCGCGGCCCCTCGGGAAAAGCAACTATCGAAGAAATCGCCGTGGCTCTGCCCGACGAAGCCCGGCGCACGAACATCGCGGGAATCCGCGCGCCCAAATCCGATTCACAAACAATTCGCCCCGATGCCTCCCTGCTTTTCGTGGCCGGCGCCGGCTGGACCAAAAAGCAGCCCGACGGAAAGTCGCACCCGGAACAAGCCGAATCGCTCATCCTCGATTTTCTTCGCGTGTCCGGGGCTTCGCTCGGTGGCAGCAAATCGCTCGTCGATCAGAGTGGGGAGAACCAGGCGGTACTGGGATTCATGACCCACTTGAATCAGGTCGGCCAGACCGGTGCCACTCCACGTCACCCGAAAGGCCTCTCCACGTGTTGTCATGGCGAGGAACCCCACGTGGTCGGCTGGCGCTTTATCAACGAGCGGCGCGCCATCAATCTCGACCCCAATTGTGGCTGGGCTCGTGGCAAGGCCGACGTGCTGTACGTTGCCGATGCCTTTGAGGTTATGACTAAGGTGAATGAACTCCTGAAAAAACCTTAGACGTGACGGACCACATTTGTCGCGGTGCGTCCGCGTATCGTCAATCCCTCTGACGAACGGGTTGTGGGTCAGTTTCCGATTAGGCCACGCTTTGATCGGACATATGGTCCCCGTCAGGAAAATGCCAGGCAAGCTGTCTAATCGCGACTTGGACCGACAGCTGATGTAGACTCTCCCTTAGTGAATCTGTCCAATCCTCTGAACGAGTTGGCGATGGACGTAATTCTCGATACGAATATCTACACCGCTCTTCTTCTTAGCCAAGGGCGAAACATTTTTTCGTCTAATGCCTTCGTTGAACTTTTCACATATCTCCGCCGAACGGAATCTGATCTCATCATTCCTGGACCGGTATTCCACGAAATCATAAAAGAGTATTCCGACCTGATATCGGGTTCTATTAAGAAAGCACAAGGTAGCTGGGCAACCCTCCAACGCAACGCGATGAGCAATCTTATAGATCGTTTCCCTCCGAAACGCGACGAGGAAGTAAAAGAATTCCGAGAAGTGCTTTCAAACGTAGGTGATGGTTTTAAGGTGATCGTTCTTGAGGACTACAAGGACGTATCTCTTGGGGAGGTTGTGCATCGCGGCGTGAACAGGATCCGGCCCGCGAATGATAATGGGAGGAACTTCGGGACGTAGTAATTTGGCTTGTCGCCTTAAATCATGCAAAAACCAAAAATTCCAAAGTAGCGTTTATCACTGACGATGGGCACTTCAAGGGGCCTGATGGGAATCTCCATCCAGATTTGTTACAGGATCTCAGCACTCGTAAAGTTGAGCTTCTATATTATGACTCAATTCCCAAGTTTGTTAGGGCAAACTCTCTTGAGGTCTCCATAGCTACGGCCGAGGAAATCGCTTCGATGCTGGAAGAAAGCGCGATCGGCGACCTCGTAATGGATCTATTTAAAGACGCCAAGTACGAAGACGTGGTGGTCTCGGACACACAGTTTCGAGAGGCAAAGAAATACAAGGTCGCGGATGATTCTTTCTATGTCGAGGCAACATATATAACCGTCGTCCGATATTCGGAGGTCAAGGCGCCGCTTAATTCTGTCTGGATTACGGCCGCTCATGCTATCCCAAGTGACCTAACAGCTGTCAATGTTATGCAATCCGGGCCGCAATATAATCCCGCCTTCCCCTTGGCTGTTCAAGCCGGGGCGTCCGGAGGATTTGCCAACCGAGTTCCCCTGTCCTATTTAATGCCGACCACGGTCAAAAAGAACTATGAAGCAGTCGTTGATCTTGTTCTCTCCTTCCGCACTGTTTCAAATACGACTCAGTCGGTCGAAATCCTTCATGCCGAAGTAAGTAAACACACTGTGCTTTCAGAAGTCCCCGTCGTACCCGCAGAGGGTTCTTTTGTCCCTTGATCCCGCAGGATTTCTAGGTCATGCCCGATTGCCGTGCTAGCTGGAACTGACCCACTAGCGACGAGGACGAACAAGCAGATTCTCTGCCGTGATCAAGCAGCATACGGGAACTGGAACGACTACCGGGATTGTGCTAACTTGGCCTTAACAAATCGATTTTGTTGAGGCTTTCCTCTGGTGCAATACGAGGTAACCCCAAACAGATAGGAGTCTGCGCCGTGCCATCCAAAGTCCTCCGTTCGTTTGTACTGCTTGCCTTTGCCGCGTTCTTTATCGCCACTTCCGCTCCGGCACAGAGTCCCAAGCAAGCACCGGCCTTCCGTGGTGCTCCGGTGCGATCCACGCTCGCGGCTCCATCCATTGAGAAGAAGGTGGATGCCCTGCTTCGCCAGATGACCCTCGAAGAAAAAATTGGGCAGTTGGTGCAGTATTCGGTTGGCTCACCGACGGGCCCGGGAACGGGCAGGGGCGACTACGCGGAAATGGCCGCCAAGGGCCAGGTGGGCTCTCTTTATAATCTGGAGAGTGTAAAGGCCGCGAACCAGTTCCAGCATGACGCCGTTGAGAAGTCGCGCCTGCACATTCCTCTTCTTTTCGGCTTGGACGTGATTCACGGCTACCGTACAGTCTTTCCCGTGCCTCTCGGCCTGGCGTCCACTTGGGATCCGCAGATTGTGGAAGCGGCTTCCCGCCTCGCCGCTCAGGAAGCTTCCGCCGCCGGCGTCCGCTGGACGTTTTCGCCGATGGTGGATGTCGCACGCGATGCCCGTTGGGGCCGCATCGTCGAAGGAGCGGGCGAAGATCCTTTTCTTGGAAGTGCGATGGCCCGCGCCTATGTCCGCGGCTATCAAGGCAAGAGCCTGGATGCTCCCGACAGCATTGCCGCCTGCGCAAAACACTATGTGGGATACGGCGCCGCGGAAGGCGGGCGCGACTACAACACTACCGAGATTTCCGAGCACAACCTCCGCGAAGTGTATTTGCCGCCGTTCCACGCTGCCCTGGATGAGGGCGGCGCTTCCGTCATGAGCGCGTTCAACTCCCTGAACAGCGTACCGGCCAGTGCGAATCCCTTCACTTTAACCGAGGTTCTCCGCAACGAGTGGAAATTTCCCGGAATCGTGCTCAGTGACTGGACCGCCATCGCTGAATTGATTCAACACGGCATCGCCAATGACGGCATAACGGCCGCTTGGAAAGCGTTCACGGCCGGTGTGGACATGGACATGGAGAGCAATCTCTACCATGAGCATATGGCCGACCTGATCAAGAGCGGTAAGGTGACCCAGGCGCAACTCGATGAAGCGGTGCGCCGTATTCTCCGCGTGAAATTTGCACTCGGTCTGTTCGACAAGCCCTATACCGACGAGTCGCGCGAAAACCACGGTGCGTTGACCGCGGAAAGCCTGCAATTGGCGCGCACGGCTGCGGAACGCTCTTTTGTTCTGCTGAAAAACGACTTCATCACTTCTCGCCCGGCGCTGCCCCTTTCGAGCGATGTACAAACCGTAGCTCTCATCGGCCCGCTCGCCGATGATGCCGCCAGCATGCTGGGCGCATGGGCCGCCCGCGGCAATCCTCGGGATGTCGTAACCCTGAAGACCGCTCTGACGCAAAAACTGGGCACTGAACACATCAAATATGCTCAGGGCGGCGAGGCTCTGGCGGCAAGTGACGCACAAATCGAGGAGAGTGTTGCGGCTGCCCGCGCCTCCGATGTCGCCATTCTGGCGTTAGGAGAGTACACGCCGGAGATGACGGGCGAGGCAGGTTCGCGCGCGCATCCCGTGTTGCCCGGCCGGCAAGAAGAACTGCTCGAAAAAGTGACCGCCGTCGGAAAGCCGGTCGTGCTGCTGCTCTTCACAGGCCGCCCGCTTGTGCTGCCATGGGCGTTCGCGCATGTTCCCGCCGTTCTGGAACTTTGGTGCCCGGGTGTACAAGCAGGTCCCGCCATCGTACGAACATTGTTTGGCGAGGCCACACCGAGCGGCAGACTTACGGTGAGTTGGCCGCGCGCGGTAGGTCAGATTCCCATCTATTACAACGCGCTCAACACCGGCCGCCCCGCAGGCAATCGCGATCTCACTCACCCGCCGAAGAACGCTGCTGAGCGTTACGCCTCGCGCTATATCGATGAGCTGAACACGCCGCAGTTTCCCTTCGGATTTGGATTGTCCTACACCGATTTTTCGTATGGCGGGCCGGAGATCAGCGCGAAGAAACTCAGCGCCAAAACCCTGAATGCGGAGTTGCGCAAGAGTTCCGCCGGCGCAAAGCCGGTCCTTACCGTCACCGCAGATGTTTCCAACACCGGCAAAACGGCGGCCGAAGAAGTCGTGCAGCTCTACGTTCGCCTGCAAGGCACCAGCGTCGAAGAACCCGTGCGCAAGCTGAAGGGCTTCCAGCGCGTTGCCCTGGCTCCCGGCGAAACGAAGAAGGTGACGTTTTCCCTCGGCGCGGATAGCTTTGCCCTTTGGGACATCCGCAACGAATACACTGTGGAGCCAAGCCTCGTCCACATCTGGGTTAGCCCCGATTCATTGCGCGGCGAAGCGGTCGAGTTGGAGATCGTTGACTAAGCTGCCTCCGCACGGCTGACGCTAGGATTGCCGAGATCGAAGTCCATGAGCCTGCCCTGAGTGAAACAGGCAGCTAGTGCCGTTCTAACTTGCTGAGCCTACGATTACAGACACGAATCGCAAAGCAACAAAAAGGAAAACCATGCGTCCGGCAATATTTGGCTACGTGGCTGGGTATTACCCAAGATTAGTTGGAACGGCACTAGCACGCCAATCGCAAACCTGAAAACTTCGCTTCGCCCCGCAGCCGGTGCCATTCTCCCCGCAAATCTGGGAAAATACGCCAATGCGGCTTCTCGTCGTTGAAGATGATCCCCGGATTGCGCGCGTACTGTTTCTGCTCCGCGCCCTTGGCCCCGTAGCTATGTTGCGGATCCCAATTCTCTTGCTCGCCCTCTTCTTAGCTGCCGCCTCCGCATTTGCCCAAGGCGGCCCACCCTACTACACCAATGATCCGGGTACCCCCGGCAACCTTAATTGGGAAATCAACATCGGCTACATGCCTTTTTTCTACAGCAATCAGTCCGTCTCGCACATCGCCGATCTCGACATCAATTTCGGCATTGGCGAGCGCATCCAGCTCACTTACGAAAATGCCTGGCTGCGCGTCCAAAGACCCTTTCCCCCGACTAAATTTGGCCTGGGTCAATCCAATCCCGGCGTGAAGTGGCGCTTCTACGACGCCGGGGAGTCTGGCCTCTCCGTCTCGGTTTTCCCCCAGCTCTTCCTCAATAACCCCAACGATGCCGTCCGCCGTGGCATCACCCCCGCGAGCGAAGCTTTCCTGTTGCCCATTGAATTCTCCAAAAAGTTCGGCCCTATCAATGTGGACTACGAAATCGGGTATCAGTTTGTCCACAAAGGACCAGACGGCTGGCTCACCGGCCTTGTCCTAGGCCACGATTTCACTCCAAAACTCGAAATGGATATGGAGCTCTATAACCAAGGAACCTTCCATCCCTCTGACAGCCAACCCACCATAGGCTTGGGAGCTCGTTACAAAATCCACCGTCCGGTAATCCTGCTCCTCATGGCCGGCCGCAGCCTCGAGCCTAGCCGCAGCAATCAGTCCTACTTCATCGGCTACTTCGGCATTCAACTGCTGCTGCCCCCCAAATCGTACAAGCTAGACTGACACTTCGCCCGCCTCTTGAACGGCGAAATGAAGCAACTCTTTTCAGTTTTCAGTTTTTGCTTTTCTATTTTCTATTTTCGTATTTCGCTTTTCGGCTTTCGCGTTTTCCGCCGGGGTCGCGGTCTACTTGGAGAGGTTGGGAGGAACGGGCTTGTTCCGCCACCATTCCTGGCCCTGCTGCGGCAAGGTATAAACGGGATCGTAATACTCATAGCGGCGCGTGAGCGCTTCCGGATCGTCGGCTTCAATACCCGTGCGGTAATTTTTCGTCCAGTAGGAAATACCCAGATGGCGGTCGTATTCCTTCACCTGGTTTACCCAGCGCTTGCCCACGAACGGCACGTCGCAAACCATGCGCGGCGTGGCAAACCCCGGCAAATATCCCATGATGTCGTGTTGCAGTTGCTGCGCTTCATGGATGGCCAGGCGCCAGTGCTCGGCATTGGGAATCATGTCGCATTGATAGAAGTAGTACGGCATGATCTTGCCGTAGTCCAGCAGCATGAAACATAAATCCAGTAATTCTTTAGGAGTATCGTTCACGCCACGCAGGAGCACGCCCTGGTTGCGCACGTCACGATAACCCATGTCCAGCAAGGACTGCACGGCTTTGGCGACCAGCGGCGTTACTTGCCGCGCGTTGTTCACGTGGGTGTGCACGGCGATGTCCACGCCGCGTTCGCGCGCTTTTTTCGCCATCCGATCGAGTCCCGCCTGCACATCGGCCTGCAAAAAGTGCTGCGGTATGGCGATCAAGCCTTTCGTGGCCAGCCGAATGTCCTTGATGTTCGGAAGATCCATCAGCTTGGAGCAGAACTCCTCCAGCGTGGCAATGGGCGTGTTGGCAATGTCGCCGCCGCTCACCACAACGTCGCGCACGGAAGGCGTCACGCGCAGATACTCCAGCATCTGCTGGTAACGTTCCTTCTGCGGGATCTGAAACTTGAGTTTCACAACCAGCGGCACGTCGTTCCCGACCAGATCCATGCGCGTGCAATGTCCGCAATATTGCGAGCAAGTCGAGAGCATTTCCGCCAACACCTTGGTCGGGTAGCGGTGCGTCAGGCCTTCCACGGCCCACATATCCGATTCATGCAAGGAATCGCGGCTGGCCTTGGGATGGCTGGGCCACTCGGGATGCCGGTCGTCAAACGCGGGCAGCATGTAACGCCGCACGGGATCGTTCCACAAATCTTGTTCGTCCATGGTGTTCAGCATGTGCGGCGGCACGAGGATGGACATCGTGGCGCGCTCTTTGATGTCGCGCTCCAGGCTGGCCATCAGCGTGTCCGGCAGCAGGGCGCCGAAAACGTGTTTGAGTTCCTTCAGGTTCTTGACCGTGTGCCGCCGTTGCCACAATGCTGTCTCCCACTCTTCGCGCGTGACGTTGCGGTAGCCCGGCAATCGCCGCCAGTCCGGCTCCACGAACTCGCGTTTCAGCGGGTAGGTGAACGGCTGCTCGCCGGTGTGCACTTTGCCCGCAGGCTTCCAGGTTGGACGGGCGGCTTTGGTTTCGGGCATCACTTTATTTGTGTCAGGCGCAATGGTTTTGGTGTCACTCATGGGCATGTTCCTGAATTCGGGGGACTTCCGCGTACAACGGCGTGTGTACAACTAAGGATAGCCGAGAGTGAAAGTTTGCGCCACCCCCGGGGAGGCCCAGTCTACAGTTCACAGCGCACAGTTCACGGTCAACAGTCGCCAGTCTACAGTTCAACACGTTGCCCCTAGTGGCACAGGCATGTGCTCTTGCCTGTGCTCTTGGGTTTGCTCTTGTAGGGCCCGTCCTTCCGAGGCGGGCCGCTCTTGGAGCGAAAATGTCGGCGCGCCGACATATTTTAGATACGTTACCATGCGGATAACACCACCCCACCCCCGGGTTTGCGTAAGTGCGGGAATAATTGGAGTTACCGGCGAGCCGCCCGGATGTGCGGGAATGATTGGACTTAGCAGAGGGTGATTCGTAACTCGTGGTTTGTGACTCGTGTGGCGCGAACCGCTTCCCATTCCGAATCGGGAAGGAACTGTTGGCAGCGGAGCCGCTACCCCACCCCGGGTGTTTTTCTGAAGCATGTCAAAACAAAGGGGATACAGGCGCAAGTGTGCGCAAGTATGTGAAAACAGGGGAGTTATAACGTGTTTGTTTTGATATCGATGCAGGAGAGTGATAGCGAGCGCAGGTATGGTAGGGATCTGCGAAACGCAGGCGTGCTTGTGCCGAATATTCACAACGCATGGTATCATATTATTTACTACTTGTCAATAGACATTGTGAGGTACTAGGTCCGAAACTGGTACGAAGGGGAATGAGGGGAAGAAAGAGCACCCCAAGAGCCCACACGTAAAACCGACGTATGGGGCACCCAACTTCGTCTTAACGCTTAAGCTTTGCCATCCACCTCTCCTCAGATGTCGCCAACCGTGAATCGAAGAAGATGGACTTAGAATCACGGGAGAGTCAAAATCTTCGCCCTCGTAATCCCCGTATGTTAGAGTGTCGCTGAAGTTACCCTGCGAGTGGTTGTGTAGGCATGAATCACAAGCTCGGAAACCGCACATCTCAATGCACCGGCTGGCGTTTGACACTCACTGCCTCAATAATGCGGGGTTAGATGGTTAGCGATCAAACATTGAGGGTATTTTCGGAGCTTTTTCGGATCGCAGAAGAGAGACTGCCATCCTACGAAAATTGGGTGTACGCGTCGGCTTTCGATTCACCCGGCGACGGGACCCAAAGAAACCTTTTCACCGTGGTCTATCCACATCGGAAAGGAGAACCTGACATAGCCGCCGAAGAGCGGCGCTACGGGACGATGCTGCTTTCTAGAGGGAGTCTCAGATGGGAGGAGATGAAGAAAATTCTCGCCACCCTCGCGAAAGAGGACCGGTTCTGCCTTCCTAGGCTCCCGGAAGTGCGCATGGTCGTTGATATGCACCCGAGCACGTCGCCACTCAGATTTAGCAGTATGAACTCTTGGCTCCTCCCGGACGGTCCCCCTTATCTCCAATTCAATCTCAATGTGTCGGCCGAGTTTAAGATGAATCCAACGACACAAGGGCCCGTATATTCCGTGGAATTCCCAATTTACGCGAGAACCGTGGAAGCGATCTACGATTTCGCTGGCCTGCGAATCCCAAGGCATGCGGAGACAAACGGGGATTTTTGGGTCCTTTTGCCCGATTTTAGGGCGAAGATTCTGAAAGTAAAACTTTCCTCTTCGAGGATCCGTGTGGAGTACGAATACGACTCCCGCGAAGGCCCTCAGTTGATTGGGAAGCTTTGTGTCGTTGGCTCTGGGCAGACCGAGCATAACGATTTTGCCCTCTCTACCAAGGGGTTGGAAATTGACGTCCCGGGGTTTCCCGAACGGTTGGTGGTTGCTATTATGTCGCGGTCTGGTGAAGTGATTGACGACCGCAACTACTTTTCTGGGTCGACTTGGCAGGATGGTATCGAATTCGAACTGTCACCCGCCGACCTGGAGCAAGTGGTGCTGGCTGGAGAGTCGGAGACGCTCGAATTCAAGAGAGAAATTCCGAAGAGGAGAGAGGATATCGCAATTTCTGTGGTCGCAATGACGAACCGCAGAGGCGGAAGGATTCTCATCGGCGTGGATGAAGAAACGGCCAGTATTGTTGGATATCAAGCCGACAAACCTGAAGAAATGGTCAGAAGCATTCTCAGGGAGAATTGTGACCCACCAGTCGAGCCGAAAATCGACGTTATTTCTGCGACCGACAAAAGAGTGGTATCTATAACCGTTTCCGAGGGTGTGGACAAGCCATACGGAGTGAAAAACAAGGGAATATATATTCGAAGCGGGTCCACAAATCGGATTGCCACGCGGTACGAATTAGACCAAATGTATCAATTGGGGCGCTCAGCGAGGGCCTTTCAGTGAGGGTCTACCGCCTATTGACAAAGCAGGGACACCAGCGGAGAACCTGGTGGGTGGCTTGCGATTTCGGGACATGAACAGAACCACCCCGAACGTCGGCCAGTACAGATTCTGGGGCACAGCTTTTGGGTCTATTACACACGGGGCTTCTTTGAAGACTCCGGCAAAACAGAGGTTGAAACATGGGGAACGTCAATAAGCCTTACGTACGACTTATTGAGTATGTTGAAGGCGAAGTTTTCGGTTCTAAAGTTTCTCCTACATGCCGCATAGGCAAGCTCACTAAGAGGCCTCCTGCGGCGAGTCAACTCCACAATCGCATAGCTTGAGAGCGTATCTGTGGTCCGCGATCGAGTCGGCCCGCATACCTGAACTATGTAGTCCAAGAATTTGGAGCTCGCATTGCTGATGAAATCCTGTTCAATGTGGCACTCAATTTTATTTTCAGTTCGCTCGTAGAAGTGGTCGCCCTTATACTGCGCGTAATAGTTTTCGATTGCTTTGGCTATCTTCGGATGGTTGAAAGACGGGTCGTTCATCAACATCTCCGCAAAGATCGGAAGACCCTCCTTGCGCTGAAGCGCTAGTTCCATTACTGAGGTAGCATCTTCAAGAAGGCAACCTGCAAATGCAGTCCTGGAGTCGAAACGCAGATTACCTTGCGTTAATGCATGTGCGAACTCCCCCGTCTCGACCCAGTACTGCGCGGCCAGAAAGTCCTGTATTGATCTATGGACGAATCCCCATTTATCTGCAACCGGCACGAAAATTCCATAGAACTGCGCCATTTCCGTAAGCACACTGACGGGATCGACGTGCTCCCATCTCATTAATTCAAGTTGTTTGCGGACAATACCCAATACCCTTTGCTGAGCGGCGGACTCAATTTCAAGACAGAACGCAATGCGCTTCAGACACTTGACTCTCGCGTTGCCATCGAGCGGAGTTACCGTTTCCCGTTTCAACCCCTTCCCCTGGTCCCAACGCCAAGATAACGTGCTTATTGCAGCCTCGATCAACGAAACCACGTTTCGAGAACGGATTTCCAGCGAACTGCTGCTGACTATGCAAGCGAGTGTAAGCAATAAGGGATGTCGCAGGAGGTCTGCAAACCCTCGTGTATGCAGATCACTGACAATTTCGTCAGCGTTTGCCTGCGTTCCGTAGGCCTGGAGAAATGCACGGACGAAGTTAACTTGGTCGTCCATGCTGAAATCATCGATTCGGAGACGGGGAGCAGCTAGGTCAAGAATCTCGTAGTGGTCCCTGCACGTCAAAATATAGTGCCCAACATTTCTGACACTAAACTTTAGGAGAGCCTCCGAGACCAACTTTCGGGATTCCACGGGTACCTCATCGTACCCGTCGACCAGTAAGAACAGCCGGCGACCCGAATTCTGCGTTTTGATCTCACTCACCTTGCCAACGAACATCTTGAGCTGAGGGATTGCTTCACTATCTCGAAGGGTAAACAGAATTGGGAAAACGCTGTCAGCATCCCTTAGCAGAAAATGCAAAAACACGGCGCGAAGAAAGGTTGTCTTGCCCCAGCCCGGACCGGCAGTAACAACAGAGTTTTCCCTCTGCTTCAGAAATCTCTCGACCGGGACAATCTCTGAATCACGGGCTTCCCACTGTCTCCGACCGGCTTGGTCTCGGATGGTCTGTGGCCGTTCGCGCACTAATACTGTCGGCTGGTAGATGTCCGATAAGAGGACGGGATTGTGCATTCCGATGCATTGAACGTCTCTGGACTGCAGGAACGCAATTCTCGTTCGCTCTTCGAGCCACCTTTTAAGTTCCTTCGTGTCGGCATCCTTCCCGAAAATTGAGAGAAACCGATCCCACAACTTCCCGAGAAGATTGTCAATGTTAACGTCCAAATTGACGGAGACTAAAGAGGGCAACAATGGAGTTTCCTTGTGTCCTGCTAACCATACATTCTAATACTTAGCTGCTGACGTATAAACGACAAAGCTCCTTTCCACTGAGAACCCCGCTGGGTGGCGCACCCTGTAGCCGGGCGGGCGGCACGGGCTTAGCCTCCAAGAACAAATCTGGGTGGCGTGCGGTTGACCGTGGAACATCCAGCTTCCAAAATCACCGTGGATGGAAGAGCCGATGAGCAAGCAGGGACAAAAGGAGAATCGCTAGGAAGATCGCCATCAAGACCTGTAGGACAATTTCCTTTATGCGTTTGGTGCCCACGGGCATATGCCATCGGAAGCGTCGTTCTTTGTCAAGGAGATAATCGGCGAACCGCCCCGCGAGGCGGGGTCGGCCACTACAAAGGCGAGGTGGGGAAGACTGGCAGAGAGATCCCTCCGCTCCGCGGCCCGACGCGCGATGATTCGGCGCGCAAGACAAAATCGGGCCGCTCCGGTCGGGATGACAGCTATGAGGAGGACGGGGGAAAAGGAAAAAGCCGATCTCTCGACTGCAGGAGCGGCTCCCTTCGACTCCGCTCCCCTCGAAGCTCGGTGCAAGCAGGGCGGGATGACGGGAGTGGCTGAGGGTGGGGCGGGCGAAGTGACTTCAGGGGCTTCCGCCAGAAACCGGCGGACGCAAAAGGCGCGAAAGCCCAGGGTCTACAGAGTCCAGATTTTCTTGACGCTTTACGTGGGAGCTGAAGCTCCCACCTCCTAAAGAGAGGAGAAGCAAAAGAACCAACCCCGCGAGGCGGGGTCGGCCACTACATGAGGAGAGGGGAGCCCAGGAGCCCACACGTAAGACCGACCCTTCGATTTTTCTCAGGGCAAGCGTACGGGGCACGCAACTTCGTCTTAGCGCTTTGGCCTGGGCCACTCGCCGGTCCGGGATATCCGCTTGTTTTGTATGGTCCCCAAAGCCCGCAACGCCACCAAAGCGCCCGCCATTCCCACAGCCAGCGACGGCCAATTCTCCAGGAGAAAAGACAGCAATTTCCTGAGCCAAGGAAATGCGATCATTACGTATGCGTTCATTCTAGCGAGAATCTAACACAGAAAGGGGTGGAGAAGGCTGGCAGAGAGATCCCTCCACTTCGCGGCCCGACGCGCCAGAATTCGGCGCGAAAGAGAAAATCGGGCCGCTCCGGTCCCTTCGACTCGGCTCAGGGCAGGCGGGATGACAGCGGGGAGAAGAGCGGCCCGCCTCCCTCCTATGGCGGGCGAGCAGAAGACGAACCCTACAAAAGAAGGAGAAACCCAAGAGCACAGGCAAGAGTGCCTGTGCCACTAAAGTCAGGAGAGAACCAGGAGCACAGGCCCTTCGAGGCTCCCCTCGAAGCTCGGGGCAAGCTGGGTAAACAAGAATGCCTGTGCCACCAAAGGCAGGAGAAGAGCGGCCCGCCACAAGAGGAAGCGAGACCCAAGAGCACAGGCAAGAGTGCCTGTGCCACAAGTCACGAAGCACGAGTCACGGGTCACGAAACACGACTCACGAGATGTTCTAGCGGGCGCGGGCGATGAGCCGGTCAACGGCAGCCGCAAGGAGAAAAAAACGAAGCGGATTTTTGGGCCGCAGTTATGAGAGAATTCGCCCAGTGGCTGCGCCTTGAGCCGCGCCTGTTCGGCCTCTTCGCTCCGAGTGACCGCTGCTTTCCTTCTTCGGATCAGGAATCGTGCGGCGGAAAAACCGCAGGGCAGGAAAGCTTGCCCGCTATCGCGCGGCGCAGAAAAGGCTGAGTCGCATCGCGAATCCCCTAGATGAAGAAACACTTCGCAAAAGGAATCTGCTTGGTGGTGTGGCTCCTGCTACTTGCGGGCGGGGCCGGGCGCGCCGAAAATATCAAGCAGATTCGCCCCACCGGCTACGTGACCGACCTCGCCGGCATTATTCAACCGCAGACGAAATCACAGCTCGAAGCCCTGTGCACGGAACTTGAACAGAAGACCGGCGCGCAGATGGCCATCGTCACGGTGAAGTCGCTCGATGGCAATGACATCCAGACCTACGCGAACGATTTGTACAAGCAGCTCGGCATTGGCCAGAAGAAGCAAGACAACGGTGTGATGCTGCTCGTTGCACCGAACGAACGGAAGTACTGGATAGAGGTTGGCTACGGCCTCGAACCAGTGATCAACGATGCCCGCGCGGGGGATGCCGGACGCCTGCTGGTGCCCTATTTCCGGCAAGGCGACTACAACAGTGGCATAGCCGCAACTGCGTGGCAGTTGGCAAAATATGTTGCCGATGATAAAGGAGTGACGCTGACCGGAATGCCGCAACTCCGGCAGACCCCTCAGGACGAAGATGAGGACTTCAGCGGCATCTGGGTCTGGCTTATTATCGGTGCCATCGTGTTCTTTATTCTCGCAAGGCACGGCGGAGGAACGGGCACCGGCTTTTTGATTGGAACCCTCCTTGGCAGTATGGGTGGCCGAAACCGCGGCGGTTGGGGCGGCGGTGGTGGCTGGGGCGGCGGTGGCGGCGGATTCGGTGGATTTGGCGGCGGGTCGAGCGGAGGCGGCGGCGCAGGTGGAAGTTGGTGAGAGAGATTCTCTGATTGTGGGTGATGGCCATGGAAGCGAAGCTGACAGAACTGGTGAGCAGGCTGAAAGAAGCGGCAGGCAAGAACCTGGAATCCGTGATCCTCTACGGGTCCGCGGCCAGCGGCGAATTTCGCCCCGGCGCCTCGGACCTAAATGTTCTGTGCACGCTGGTGCGCATCGACGTCAACGAGATGCAGCGTCTGGCCCCGGCGGTGGGCTGGTGGATTCACGAAATGAAAGAGCCGGCGCCGCTGTTTTTCCTGACCGAAGAGTTGCAGCGCTCGACCGATGTGTTCGCGATCGAAAGCCTGGATGTGAAACGCTCGCACCGCTTGCTCTTTGGAAGAGACGTCGTCGCGGATTTGCAAATTCCCATGAACCTGCACCGCGTGGAAGTGGAGCACGAACTACGTCTGCTGCTGCTCCGCCTGCGGCAGCATCTGCTGCACGCGGGCAAGAATGAACTCGAACTCCTTGCGGTGCTGAAGCGCTCCACCTCCAGCGCCGTCACGTTGCTTCGCCACACGCTGCTGGCCTTTGGCGAGGAACCTCCCCAGGGAGCGGCTAACATTTTTGCGCGCATCGAGGAACTCACCGGGGCCAAGGCGGAGGCTTTCTCTCGAATCTACAGCCACCGGGAAACCGGCACGATCGAAGGCGATTCGCTGGCGGCGTACGATGCGTACATGCACGCGCTGGAAAAAGTGATCGTGGCGCTCGACAGGATGGTACCGAAGCGCGAATGGCAGCGGGCGGGACACTAGATTTTCTGGAACTTCAATCATCGAGGTGCCTATGAAAGCCGTAATCGTAATTCTGGTGGTGCTGTTGATTCTGGGGCTGGTCGTCGGCGGGGCCTATGTGAGCCGCCGCAACCAGATGGTTATCAAACGCGAAGCCGTGAACGCCGCATGGGCTCAGGTGGACGTCGTGCTACAGCGCCGCGCCGACCTCATCCCCAACTTGGTCGAAACCGTGAAGGGCTACGCCGTCCAGGAACAAACGGTGTTCGGCGATATCGCCGCGGCGCGCGCGGCCTTGATCGGTGCAAAGACCCCTTCCGACAAGATCGCCGCGAACGGGCAACTGGACACTGCGTTAGGCCGCTTGCTGGTGATCGTGGAGAATTATCCGCAACTGAAATCCAACGAGAATTTCATGCGCTTGCAGGATGAATTGGCGGGCACGGAAAACCGCATCGCCGTGGAGCGCCGCCGTTACAACGACGCGGTGCAGGACTACAACACCTATATCTCATTGTTCCCCAACAACCTGGTGGCTAGCATCGGTGGTTTTGCGCGCAACAATGCCTACTTCAAGACCGAAGAGGGCGCGCGGCAGGCGCCCAAGGTCAATTTCGATTTCAACAAGCCGGCACCGACGCAGCAACCTGCGCCCGCGCCCGCGCATCCATAGCGGGAAAAGCTCCGCGAGTCGGCACACGCAGACAGCGAGTTCCCTGCCGACATCGATTCATCCTGAAAGCCGAAGTTGAGGAGGGATTCATCGCACAAAAAACGTGCGATGGAAAACCGTACCTCCACTCCGGGACGGCAAGAAACGCCGTCCCTCCGGTCGGAATGACAAATTTTGGGTGCCGGATGCTGCATTTTTGCTCGTCATTCACAGACAGAAACACGCTGTGGAGGCGGCCCACTGAGGATCGCCGAAGGATCTCACTCGTGGGATTGTGCATGCTGTTTGGGTTGAGATCCTTCGCGGCGCAAACGGCGCGCCACCCAGGATGACATCTTGTTATCGAGTTGGAGTAACGGACAAAGCTACGCCGCGCGACAAATCGCGCCTTAGAACTTGCGGGTTTCCTGGCGTGACCAGCGCTCGATCACGATTTTCGATTCGGTATAAAACTCCACCGCATCTTTTCCCTGTGCGTGCAGAATCCCAAGAAAACTTTCCTTCCAGCCGCTGAACGGGAAGTAGGCCATGGGCGCGGCCACGCCAATATTGATGCCGATATTCCCCGCGGGCACTTCGTACCGGAATTTGCGCGCCGCCGCCCCGCTGGTGGTGAACAGCGACGCCTGATTTCCGTAGGGACTTTTGCGAATGAACTCGATGGCCTCATCGATGTTGCTGGCGTGGATGAGGCTGAGCACAGGGCCGAAGATTTCCGTATTGGCAAGCGAACTCACCGCCTGGACGCCGTCCAGAATCGTGGGTTTCAGGAAATTTCCATTTTCGTAGCCAGCGATCTTCAGATTCCGGCCATCCACGATGGGCTTGGCGCCTTCGCTCACGCCCGTCGCAATCAGCGATTCGATCCGCTGCTTGCTCTCCCGCGTGATCACCGGCCCCATCTGCACGCCGGCATCGA
>Ga0326728_10010656_pt1 | contig 21421 bp, 14 predicted proteins | sample MB3enrmetagenome_FD_207602 | JGI IMG/M metagenome (GOLD analysis project Ga0326728, IMG submission 207602) | Lab enriched peat soil microbial communities from McLean, Ithaca, NY, United States - MB31MN | ecosystem: Environmental > Terrestrial > Soil > Wetlands > Peat | place: USA: New York... | reverse complement strand
GCAAATACCGATACAGCATGTTTCTGTCATCGGGGTGCACAAGATCCAACCAACCCCGAATGCTGCGGTCGTAATCTTCGCCAATCCCGAAGATAGTATTCAGGACTTCAGAGGATTCCCAGGCACCGGCAATGAAATCCGCCTTAAAGGAACCTATGGATGCGGCTCGCTGAGACTCTCTGAAAAAATATTCTCTTTCCCGTAATAGTCCCTCGGATTCCTTCTGACGCGTAATGTCGGTGCTGACCTCAAGGATAGCCGAGGGGTTCCCCTGTTCATCACGCCGTACAGCCAGCAGGATCGCCAGAGCAAGTTCCTTGCCATCCTTTCTTTGTCGGGTAAGCTCACCTTCCCAGTAGTTATGTTCCATCAGATCGACCCGGATCTGCTCCAAAGGTTGGGTAAAAGTTGTCTTCAACAGCTCATCCACTGGTCGTCCCTGGGCCTCCTGCGCATCAAAACCGTACAAACGGCTGCACCCCTTGCTCCAGCGCACAATCCGGCGATCCAGATCGAGTGAAACAAGATTCCTCATATCCAATAGGGCAAGATCCTGCTCGTGAGCGACACTGACCGCTTTCAACCACCGGGCGCGTCGGAGACGCTCCATAAGTATGCTCAGGGTCAGGCTTACACAGAAGAATATGCCCAGCGCGATGACGTCGTTCGGAGCGTTGATGGCGAACGATTGATACGGCGCTATGAACCAGTATGAGGCTGCGAGGCTCGACAAGACGGAAGTCAGGATCCCGGGGCCTCCGCCGGCGATGCTCGCAGCCAGAAGAACGGCAGGATAGAAGGTGATGAACAGCGGCATGGGGCCAAAGCTGTTCACGAGCCAACGTCGTGTCCATACGGCCACTGCGGCCAATGCCACCGCCACCGCGTAGCGTATTGCGATGCGGGGCCAATCTGCGTTATTTTTCACAGTTTTGATATCCCTGTCTCTTAAGTCCGGACTGTAATCAGGCACATTCACATACAATGCCAAGATAGGCATTACTCCGGCAATTAAACATCACAACCCATGATGCAGGGGCGCTGCTTGCCGCACCCAGGTCGGGCGGAGCAAGCGCTGCCCCCTGCCATTGAGATGATTATTTGCCCCTGTAAAAATTGTAATACAATCGATGCTCTTGCAAAACTCTTGCAAGATTGTGCAACGAATTAAGAGTTTATGCGGCGCGAAGCCGACGCATACACTAGTGTTGAACTGAACCGCTTCGGCTCAGCTACCCCTTGGGTTTTTATCCCGGATTTGGTCTTTTAATGAGAGGATGATACGGTCTTTATAGGACTATTTCAATAGATATTGTTGCTGGTTGTCATGTTCCACGTTATTTAAACAAATTAAGAGTTTATGCGGCGCGAAGCCGACGCATAAACTAGTGTTGAACTGAACCGCTTCGGCTCAGCTGCCCCTTGGGTTTTTATCCCGGATTTGGTCTTTTAATGAGAGGATGATGCGGTCTTTATAGGACTATTTCAATCGGAGCTATAACCCAAAGAAAGGTTGGGACCAATTTCCCATCTTTGACAAAAGGGACTGGAGTTTGGACCTTTTCAAAGGTTCTAAAAAGTCCTCCCGCAAGGTGCGGGGGAGTAAATGTCCAAACTCCATATCCCCCTTTTATAAAGGGGAAAGACAAGCAGTACCTTTGTTTCGGTTATAGTTCCGATTTTTTTCGGGAAGCCATATCCTGGACAATAATTTCTTCCAGCGTTGCATCGAAATACGTCCGCCGGCAATCGACGCCGTCTATGATTCCGGTGCGCAGCCGTCGCAGGAAACGGCATCCCCCGAAGCAGAGGGGGAGATAGGAGCAATCAAGGCATTCATCACATTTCCAATTGTCACTGCCGTGGGAATGGCCGTACTCTCCGGCCCCTTCAGCCAGCGACCCTATCCGTAACGTCTCATCCCCCATGAAGGCCGGGCATTTGTAGAGTCCGCCGTCATACCCCACCACCAGGTCGTTCTCGAACTCGATCATGCAGGCCGAAGGCTTGAACTTCGGCGTATCGAAACCGCGGCTGAGAATTTCCGCCCGCAGGAACATGCTGGCATCGATCATCCAGGGCTCGTCGCTGCAGGCGCATACCGCACTTATGTCGCCTGAGACCACGCTGCCGTCCGAGCGCGGGGTCACGGGCGTGAAGAACACTTTATCCAGCATCCCGGGCGTGATCGCTTCATTCAGAAGCATATCCAGCAATTCAGGGAATTGGCGATAATTATGCCGGGTGTAGTTCCCGCCAAGCTGCAAAGCCAATAAATCCCAGGTTGCCTTGATATTGGCCAAAATGGTGTCGAAGCTCCCGCGGCCCGAAACAAATGGGCGTTGTTGATCATGGATGGCGGGAGGCCCGTCCAGGGTCAGCTTGGCTCCCTTCAAACCCAAGGGAAGCAACTCTTCGACGACGCCCCGGGTCAGCAGGGTGCCGTTGGTCACCAGGTTGAATTCAAAGGTTGATGTTCTTTCCCGGGCAGCCGCGGAAAGTTCGCCGGCAATGCGCCTGAGCATGGGGAGCGCCATCAGCGGCTCTCCGCCGTAGAAACTGACGCTCACGGTTTTTCCCTCGTCCATCCGCTCGATCAGCCGCTGCACCAGCAGGCCGGCAGTCGCATCGTCCATGGAGAAGCGGCCCCGGAAGTTGCCTTCGTAACAGTACGGGCAGGCCAGATTGCAGTCCAGGGTCAGGGCCGCGACAACCCTGAAACGCCGGCTGTCGCGGTTGATGCGCTCGAAACAGGTTCGCATCTCCTCACGTTCCGCAGCACGGCTCGCTACCAGGAAACCCAGCCTGGCAAGGGTTTCCCGCTCTTTCTCCGAGAGCGCATCGCTATGGATACGTTCCAATAACCCGTTGGACACCTCCAGCAGGGCACAGCGCCGGGTATTGTACAGCAGCACCCGTTCCGGCCGAGTCCGGGAGGGAAACGTTTTCATGTAGCGCGTCAGTTCCAAGTCGATCCCTTTCAAAAAAGTGGGGGGGGAGGCGATACCCCCCCCCGGCGCATCAGATCAGAAAGCTATAAGATGCTGTACAACAGGTTACTTCCGGGCCTGCATCAAACCCTTTATCCAATACCACCAACTCTTCAGTTTGTTCGTGCATTCTTTTCACCCCCTTTTTTTTACGAATTCCGGCGCAAGCCGGTAGACAATCCTTTTCCAAGTTTGTTAAGGTGGCCCCGTGAACACCATGACACCCCTTTGCGGGAAACATATCCTCCTGGCACTGTGCGCTCTCCTCTGCCTGTTCCTTCGGCCGGTCCATGCCGAGGAAACGGGTGAGGACTCCCTGGGACTGTATTCTTCCTGGGAGGAACAGTCAGTCTCCGCCAGCAGGGCCTCCAAGCCGCTCTCCCACACCCCGGAAAACGTCACGGTGGTGACCGCGCATGAGATCGAGGCGCTCAACGCCCATACCCTGGCTGATGTGCTTGCCACGGTATCCGGCATTCAACTGGAAAACCTGGCCTATCCGGGCGGTGTCGTGTTCACCAACATCCAGGGTTCCCAGTACAGCAACGTGCTGGTGCTGGTGGATGGGGTCCCGCTCAACAACCTTGCGGACAATTTCCCGGATGTGGGGCTGGTGCCCGCCAGGATCATCGAACGGATCGAGATCGTCAAAGGGGCCGCGTCCTCGGCCTGGGGCCAGGCGCTCGGCGGGGTGATCAACGTCATCACCAAGTCTCCGCAGCAAGGCCGCCTTGCGGGCGGTTCCGCCTCCGCCTCCCTGGGAGACCGCCTCACGTCCGATAACGGGGCCGAAGTCGGCGGGACCAGCGGCAGGATGGGATACTACCTGTCCGGCGGCTACCTGGGATCCAACGGCCTGCTCCCCAACAACCAGATCTTCTCCAATAACGCCTATGCCAAGCTGACCTGCGAACTTCCCAACCAGGGAGAGGTTACCTCCACGTTCAGCTACTCCCATGCAGCTCGCGGCGAATTCGCATCCCCGCTTATAAACTTCAAGGCCGACGACGCTAACCATTACCTGAACGCCACCCTGGGGTACCGCACGTTGTTGAGCGAACAGACGGAACTGCAACTGAACACCTATCACACATCACGGAATATTGATGTTGTGGCGGCATTTCTGGATAGCGGCCTTACGGTAAAACAATCCGAAAATCGGGAAAATGCCACCGGCGCAAATCTGAAGCTGGTCTGGCGCACGACCGACAATCTGCTGGTGACCGGCACCGACTACGTACATGCCGAGTTCACTTTAAATGACGCCTTGGAACCCGTAAATAATTTGAGCCAAACAGCAGACCGCTGGGGTGTTTACCTGAATGACACCCTTACCTTCGGACCGCTGTCCCTATCCACCGGCGCCCGCTTCGACCATACCCAGAGCAACGGCGACCAGTTCAGTCCCACCATCGGGTTTACCTGGCAGCTTGCGGAAACCACCGTGCTGCGGGGGTACACGGCCAAGGGGTATAGCCTTCCCGCGTTGACCCAGGATATCAACGCGGAAAGTGTCTGGGCCTCCCAGGTCGGCATCGAAAGCAGCGCCGTCCCCTACCTGTGGTTCAAAGAAACATTGTTCCGCAACGAAACGTGGAATGTTTTGGCTACCGATCCCCAGACCGGTGCGACCGATTTGGAGCGCCATATCGCCCTGGGGAGTGAAACGGAGTTTCGCACCACGCCGGTGTACGACACCTCCCTGGGGGCGGGGTACACATTTACGGACACCACCCGCACCAGCGACGGCGCGCAGGTCAAGGGGATTCCGCGCCATACCCTGCAACTGGCGCTCCGCTACGACGATCATAGCCTGTTTCGTGCCCTATTGACCGGCCGCCACATCTGGTGGAACGCCGATCCTTCCCAGGAGGGGCGCTACTACGGCCTGGTCTGGGACCTGCACCTGGGGGCGACGCTCCTCAAGCGGGAAAACAGCTCGCTGGAACTTTTCGTTTCAGGGCACAACCTGTTCAACAACTCCCAATTCTCGTACCAGTTCTATCCCAACCCAGGACGATGGTATGAGGGCGGACTGAAGGTCCGGTTCTGATGAGGATGCTTTTCTGTGTCATAAGCGTCGTCATCCTCGCCTTTCCCGGTCTGTCTTCGGCCTACGACATACTTGTGGTCCAGGACCAGCGCAGCCACATCTACGATACGCTGTTGCGCGGATTCGGCAACGGCCGCCATTTCAAAGAACGCATCATCGTGTTGCAGGATTTTGCCGAAAACGACCTGGTAAAGATCGTGCGCGAAGACCACCCAGCGCTCGTGCTTGCCGTGGGCGGGCGGGCCTTGGCCGAAACTCGCGTGATTCGCCAGACTCCGGTCGTGTCGGTCTTTTCCTACGGCATTACGGTGTCGAACCCGCCACCCAATCTGGCCCAGGTCAAGATGTTGGCCCCGATCGAACGGTTTGCCGCATTATTCCGCGCATTGGGGGCCAAACGCGTCGGGACGGTGCTTTCCGGCACCGCTTCCAGCTATGCGGCCAAAGCGTCCGAAATATTCCGCAAAGCAGGTATCCATTTGGTGATCCGTGAAGCCAGACGACCAGGGGATGTGGCAAAGCAACTGGAATCTCTCAAAAATACGGCTGATGCGCTCTGGCTGCTCCCCGACCCCGCAATCGTCACCAGTGAAACCGTTGAGGCCTTTGCCCTGTACTCGTTGCAACATCATCTCCCCTTGGTGTCTTTCAGCGATGCCCATCTCAAAAAAGGTGCAGCTGCAGCTTTCGCAATCGACCTTGAAGACCTGGGAAAGCAGGCTGCTGAAACCGCCGGCCGCATCATGGCAGGGGACAGTCCTGAAGACATCCAGGAAATTCCCCCCCGGAAGATCCGCCTCCGTTTCAATCGCCAGGTGATGGAACATCTGGGGCTCCCGGTCAACCCGCTGCTGCACCTTGGCGGAAGCGAGGCGGAATAAGCCATGGGCATTATTCAACGCTTGATTTTCGTAATTAAAAGTTTCCGCTTCCGGCTTTTTGCCATCTTCTCCCTGGGCACGACACTGATAACCATAACACTTTCACTCAATTATATTGAGCGGGAAAAGACCGAGTTCCGCGAACACGCTTCCGAACGTGCGCGGTTGCTTGCGAAACTGCTGGCGGACAACGCCCGATTGCCGCTTTTTGCCGACGACCGGGCTTCATTGCAAAAGCTTGCTGAAGAGACCGCCAGACAATTAGATGTTGTAGAGGTTAAAATAAGTGATGTCAACGGTGTATCAATTGCCGGTATTCAGCGCGGCAGGGCCAATTCCAGCCGGATCAACGAGAATCTTGCAATCACCTCGGATGCCGAGGGAGATGCCAGCACTCTTGCCCTGAAAGGAAGAAGCACCCCGATCTCACTTGGAAACGTACTGGTATCGCTCGATACTGCCAGCCTCGACAATTCGATCCGGCAGATGACCATATCGATTGCCCGTTATTCATGTGCCTTCTGGCTGATGGTCACAATTTTCAGCTATCTGGTCCTCACACGCATGACCCAGTCCTATGGCAAATTGATGGAAGGGCTTGCCGCCATGCGCAACGGCAATTTTACGGTACGCATCCCGATTGAGGATGTCGATGAACCGAGCCAGGCGGCCCGTTCCCTCAACGATCTGGCTGACGCATTGCAGCGGCATGAAGCGGACAACAGGCTGCTGCAGGAAAAACTGCTCGATGCAATGCGGCTCCAGGTGCAGGAAGAAAAACGGCAGGTCATGGCCAAGCTGATCCAGACCAACAGAATGACGTCCCTGGGCTTGCTCGTTTCCAGCATGGCCCATGAGATCAATAACCCCAATGGCGCAATCAGGCTGGATGGGAACTTCCTGGGAAAAATGCTGCACAACATCATGCCGATGCTTGAGGCCGCCACCCGGAAGGATGCCGATTTCAGGCTGAGCGGACTTCGCTTCGATGAGGCCCGCGATGAAATCTTCCGCGCCCACGAGAACATCATCCGTCACACGAATCGTATCGAAGCGGTTATAAAAGACCTTCGCGCCTATAGTTTGGGGGTAAACAACCCATTTACCCTGGATATCGATTTGAATCAGGTCGTGACAGGCGCTCTTACCATTATCCGGGCTCATGGCCAGTACACGAATGCCGTCATCAGCGAGGACCTGTCTTCGGGGCTTCCCGCAATCAAGGGAAGCCGCCACCAGTTGGAACAGGTCGTTGTCAATCTCCTGCTTAACGCCCTCCAGTCCCTGCCGCCCAAGGGAGGAAGGGCTGCCGTCAGTTCCGCCGTCAGCCGGACGGCCAACGAGGTTCTCGTCACCGTCAGTGATAACGGCGAGGGGATTCCGCCGGAGCACATCGCCCGCCTCTTCGAACCCTTTTTCTCAACCCGAATAGAGTCGGGAGGGAGCGGACTCGGGCTTTACATTTCAAACTTTATTGTCAAAGAACATGGAGGCAACCTGACATTTGAATCCAAAGTCGGCGCGGGAACCACCGTAATCATGCACGTACCCATATCCCCGTGCGTCCCTGCCGGGCACCCGGCGTGACACTCCTTAGTCTTCCATCTCGGGAGCGAGTTTTTTGAGCAGGGTCGTCCGGCTGATCCCCAGTATCCTTGCCGCCATTCTTCTGTTTCCGTTCGAGGCGTGCAAGGCTTCTTCGACCATGAGCCGCTCGACATCCTCAAGATTTGGAAATGCTTTGAATGCAGCCTGCAAACGAAAAGGTTTGTCCTTGATGACCCGCAGCATGCAATGTGAAGGACCAATAGCTGTTATCAGGAAATCATCGAAACTCAGAAACTGCGACGTTGATAGAGTGACGGCATTTTTCACCATATTGATAAGCTCCCGGACATTGCCCGTGAATTTGTACTCCTGCAACGCCTGGAGCACGTTTTGCGGAATGATCGGAGGGGTCTTGCCCAGTTCCCTTGCCGTTTCTTCCACAAAATGACCAAGCAGGAGCGGAATGTCTTCAGGGCGTTCCCGCAATGCAGGAATGTGGATGTGGTAGCCGCATAAGCGATAGTAGAGGTCGTTTCTGAAGTCGCCATTGCGTCGCATCTCATCGAAATTGCGGTTCGAGGCGGCAATGATCCGTGCCGTGCATTTTCTAATCCTGTCTGAACCCATGCGGTAGTATTCCTGCTCCTGGAGAAGGCGCAACAGCTTCACCTGGGACTTTTGTCCCAAGTCGCCGATCTCGTCGAAAAACAGAGTTCCTCCGGCCGCCTGGCTGATCAGTCCCTCCCGCGCCTCGGAAGCGCCGGTAAAGGCTCCCTTTACATGGCCATACAACGTGTCGGAAAAAATCTCATCATCATCCAGGCCCGCCACATTCACGCTGACAAGTTTTCCCGGGAGGTTGCTTGCCCGGTGTATGGCGTGTGCGATCAATTCCTTGCCAACGCCGGTTTCGCCGGTAATCAATATGGGCGGGCGCGTCGGCGCCACCGTTTCAATTGTCTTGAGCACCCCATGCATTTGAGGGCTGTTGGTGATGATGTCGGCAAATAATTCCGGACGCGCCATGGGCGCACCCTGAAGATAAGCGGTCAATCGCTGAACCTGTTCCTCATAGGCGCTTACCTGTACCGCCTTATTCAGGCAGGAGAGAAGGCGGTTCTCGTCAAGCGGTTTGGTAATATAATCGAACGCCCCCTGGCGGATGCAATTAACGATGGTTTCGGTATCCGTCACGGCGGTCATGATGATGACGGGGATGGCCGGATGGGAAGAGGTGATCTCTTGCAGCAACTCGGCGCCGCTTACGTGGGGCATGATCCAGTCCAGCAATATGACTGAAATCCCGCCACGGTCGAGTTCTGAAATGATTTTGCGACTATCGCCGAGCATCATGACATTGGTGCAGTTGTTCGTAATCAGCGTCCTGCGGACACTCTCCATAAACCCGATATCGTCGTCCACGATCAGGATCGTGCCGTTTATTGAATCCAGTTGAAAGGCTTCTTGCATGGTGATTTACCAGGGCTCTCGTATTGATTTGGATTCTGTGTATTGACTGGGAAGAGCTGCAAGACTATTAAAAATTATCGTGAAAATATTCAAAGGTCTCTCACAGGTCGCCCCGCCATCCCCAGAATTCAATCCAATCTATACATAATCGAGGCCAAGAACAACAATTGAATATGAGCCAGCGTAATTTTACGGAACTATAACCTAAAATAAAGGTACTGCTTGTCTTCCCTCTTGTCAAAGGGGGGATTGGTCCCCACCTTTTTTGGGTTATAGGTCCGTAATTTTAACTCATTACACGGGTATGGTAGTTGGGGGCTTGCCGTGCGTTCAGTCAGTGTGTCCAGAAACTGGACACTTTTCTGTAAATGCTTATAGGACGGGCTTTCGCGAGGGTGTCCAGAAACTGGACACTTTTTTGTAAATGCTTATGAGACGGGCTTTCAGGGGGGTGTACAGAAACTGGACACTTTTTGGTAAATGCTGATAAGATGGGCTTTCAGGGGGGTGTACAGAAACTGGACACTTTCCTGTAGATGCTTATATGACGGGCTTTCATGGGGGTGTCCAGAAACTGGACACTTTTTTGTAAATGCTTATATGACGGGCTTTCAGGGGGGTGTCCAGAAACTGGACACTTTCTGGTAAACGCCTATGAGACGCAGCACGGGTGGGGTCGACGAAAACTAGGGACACTTCCCAGTTTTTATACGTGGACGCCCCGGTTTTCCGGGTCTTAATGCTTTACTCAACCGAAATTCCAAATGATCGATAAATTGCTCTGTCCCAAATGGGCGACCGGTTTTGGTGGCTCGTCGGATTGCTTCATCAGCTTCTTCATCCTGTTCTCTCACGAACTCTGCATATGTGGGCTGTTCCTGGGGGGAAAGCCATGTAGTCGTATCAAGCAGCGGGTCGCGCATACCGGTCATGTGGGCTTTGGCGCTGGACCAACGATATGACTCCGCGTTCTCCGCAAGGCCAGCCTTCAATGGATTGCGTTCGATATAACGCGCAACTGACCAAAGATACTTGTCGGTTTCAACCACGCAAGAGAAAAAACGATTTTGCCAAACGCGTCCGGACTAATTCAGTTTGCGATTGAGGTGCTGGGTATACAGCAGATTTGTAAGGCCGATTCCTCTCGAAAGAGCGATTTCCGATTCAGGAACGGCTAGAAGGTGGATGTGGTTATCCATCAGGCAATAGGCCCATAGGGACAGGTGGTATTTTTGTGCAAATCCTGCCAGTAATTTCAGATACGTTTGTCGGTCTTCATCATCGAAAAAGACCGTAGCGCGATTGTTGCCACGTTGCGTGATATGATGCGGATAGCCTGCGGCTATGATGCGTGCAATTCTTGGCATTTGCGGATAATACTAACAAAAGGGCCCGGTAGCAACAGAAAATAGGGGAAGTGTCCCTAGTTTTCCTAGTTTTCTCGAAGGGTGGGATTGGGGCAAAAAACTGGAGGGGGGGTGTCCAGAAACTGGACACGCAATTTTTGCATAGTATCTACCGCGAAGCTAGCTCTTGGAAAATGAAAACGGCGGGTCGCCCCGCCGATTCGTCATGCCAGCATGTTCTTGATGTCTTCGCTTTTGAGGGGGACCTCGATCTGCTCCCCGTCCCTCATCCGCTTGAAAGCCGCCCTGCCCGAGGCCACCTCATTCTCGCCGATGACGACGCTGTAACGCGCACCCAGCTTGTCGGCGCGGCGCATTTGGCTCTTCAGGCTCTTGCCTTCGTACTCCATCTCGACCCGCACACCGGAACCCAGCAGATCATGCATCAGCCGGAAGGCAAAATCACGCTCCCCTGCCCCCATGGTGGCAATGAACAGATCCGGTTGGCGGGAGAAATCCTTATCACCCAAAAGCAGCGCCACGCGTTCCAATCCAATGGCAAAACCGATGCCGGGGATGGCCGGGCCGCCCAGTTGGGATATCAGGCCATCGTAGCGTCCGCCGGCCGCCACGGCCGATTGCGAGCCCAACAGGCCGGTCACCAACTCGAAGGTGGTGCGGGTGTAGTAATCCAGGCCGCGCACCATGCGGGGGTTGATGCTGTACGGCGTGGCGGTCGAATCCAGGTACCCCTTGACGCCGGCGAAGTGATCGGCACACCCCCCGCAGAGATGATCCAGCACGGAAGGCGCGCCAACGGTGGCCTCGATACACCCCGGCACTTTGCAGTCCAGGATGCGTAGCGGGTTGGTTGTGAAACGGCGCCGGCAGTCTTCGCAGAGACGGTCCAGACGTTCTTCCAGGAATGACACCAGCGATGCCCGGTAGACGGGCCGGCAGTCGGGGCACCCCAGGGAGTTTATCTGCAGGGAGGGTTCGTCCAGGCCGAGCTCCCGGAAGAATTGGACCAGCATGTTCAGCACCTGGGCATCGGCCAGAGGGGCCTCGACCCCGGTGATCTCGGCTCCGATCTGGTGGAATTGGCGGTAGCGCCCTTTTTGGGGACGTTCATAGCGGAACATGGGCCCCAGGTAGTAGAGCTTGGCCACGGGGTCCAGGGCGTAGAGCTTATGCTCGATAAATGCCCGCATGACACCGGCCGTTCCCTCGGGACGCAAGGTAATGCTGTTTTCCCCCTTATCGGTAAAGGTGTACATCTCCTTCTCCACGATGTCCGTGGCGTCGCCGATTGAGCGGCAAAAAAGCTCGGTTTTTTCCATAATCGGCACCCGGATTTCGGAAAAACCGTTCAGCTCGAAGACGCGGCGTGCGGCCTGTTCTATATGCTGCCATCGATCCGATTCTGCCGGAAGGATGTCGTTGAATCCTTTGATTGCCGTAATGGACATGGATGTTCCTCGGATTGGTGAGATAAAGAGAATAAATCAGGGAGTGAGAGAAAAATGGCAGACGCAGTTCTTCCCGCTGGACTTGCCGGTGTACATGGCCTTGTCGGCCATCTCCAGAAGCTCGAACTTGGACAGGGTGTCGTCGGGACAGCAGGCAAAACCGATGCTGCAGGTCAGGCGGATATTGTAGCCTTCCGGCGCCTGGAAGACATGGGATTCGATCTGCTTCCGGATACGTTCGGCAACCATGCGGGCAATGTCACATTCGGTTTCCACCAGGATGACGGTGAATTCGTCACCGCCATAACGGATCACCACGTCGACCTCGCGCACCATTTTTCGCACCAGGAGGCCCATTTCCCGCAACACCTGGCTTCCCACCAAATGGCCATAGGTGTCGTTGACCGTCTTGAAGGAGTCTATATCGAGAAATAAAACGGCAAGGTGCGACGAATAGCGTTCGGCCCGTTTCAACTCATGGCTGAGGGCGATCTCCAGGTACCGGTGGTTGAACAGGCCGCTCAGGTCGTCGATAAAGAGCATGTCCTTGGCGCGGGAATAGGTTTCCGCATTCTCGAAGGCCTGTGAAGACTGTTCCAGCAGGAAAAGGATATTTTTCCATTCAAGCTGGATATCGGGCAAACGGCGGCCCGGTTCATTGAAAAGCACAATCACTCCCTGAAACGTCTCCCTGCTGCAAACGTATATCAGGCAGGCCTCTTCGTGGCCTTTGCCGGCCTCGACAGGAAGCATGACCGTGTCAATGCGGTGGTTTGTGGGCGGTTTCTCGGGGAGCATATCCAGGACAATCCTGCGGTAATACTCGGCTTCATTGGACGAAAGGCCGCGCACCTCTTTCAGCTCAAGTTGATCGTCGGCCCGGAAAAAGCCGAGATAACGTCCGACGCCTACCTCGCGAGCCACCGCTTCGACCATGAGATGGTAGATCCGCTCCAATTCAAGGCAGCCGGCGATGGTCTGGCTGACTTGAAACAGGCTGACCATCTTCTTGAGATCTTCATTTTCATTCAAAAGCCTGCGCTGCTGTATGCACAAGGCAACGGAATGACGGAATTCGTCGAGATTGACCGGTTTGAGAAGATAATCCCGCGCACCATGCTTGAGGGCAAAGATGGCTGACTCCAGGTTGGTGTTGCCGGTCACCATGATGACGTCAATATCGGGATTGGATTCCTTGACGCGGGACAGGACCTCCATGCCATCGATCTCAGGCATGATCAGGTCGGTGATCACCAGGTCATAGCGGCTTCCGGCAAGCATCTCCAGCCCTTCGCCACCGCCTGGAGCGCAATCCACGTCATACCCTTCCTTCTTCAACAGGTCGGAGAAGGTTTCCCGAAAAAAGCGGTCGTCTTCAATAAGGAGAATTCTTTCCATCAGGTTTGCCCATGGTGGATGCGTTGAGATAATCCTGAATACGCGACGCCTCTCGCTTAGCATGCCTAAGTCTCGGCAATGGCGGCCGGGTCTCCACCGTAGCGGAGGACGAACGGCAAAGCAGGCGTGTTGCTGCGTGGGCGGCGTTGGACTCCGGCATGTCGCTCGCTCTGTCGTTCGGGCGACACGTATTCAGGATAAGTTATAGTATCTCTTTACCGCATTTACGCCAGGCATGTCAAATTGCTTTATCTTGTTGCCATCGGATCAGTCCGGACAATAGGGGGTTGCGACGCTCCAGGAAACCCCGTCGCTGGTCAATTCAATGGTGCCGTCCAGGTCTGTGCGCCAGGTTTTGATTCCGCGCCTCTTCAGACGCTCAAGGGTCGGCCGGGCCGGAAGCCCGAAGCTGTTGCCGCGGCCGGCCGAGATCAGGGCCGCCGATGGCGCAACCCTGTCGAGCAGCAACTCCGACGTTGAGTGGCGGCTGCCGTGATGCCCCGCCTTGAGCACGGTGGACGCCAGTTCGGCCTTGTCCGCCACCATTCGTTCCTCGGTGGGAAATCCGGTGTCAGCGGTGAAAAGCATGCTGAACGAGCCAAAACTGAGCCGGAACACCAACGACTCCTCGTTTTCGTCCACCTCATCGCCGGACTGCCTCAGGTTGACCACATTCCGCGGCGGGGAGAGAACGGTCAGTTTGACTCCGCCGGCAAAGGTGAATTCGTCGCCGGCAGCCAGGGGCCGTCTCGGGATGTGCCGCTCCGCCAGGATTGCCCGTAATTGTTCGTACTGTTCGCCGCTCCCTCCCTGGATCGTCTCCCAAAATTCATTCACCGGAATGGTGCGGACAATGAACGGCATCCCGCCGATATGGTCGGGGTGGCTGTGGGTCAGCACCAAGCGGTCTATCCGGTGCACACCGAGTTTTCCAAGGGCCGGTCCCAGGGTCAACCGGCCGAAGTCGCGGCCGTTGTCGTGCAGATACCCCCCCGAGTCCACCAGCATGGTCTCGCCCTTGGGAAAGCGGATCAACAGCGATTCACCCTGCCCCACACTGAGCATGGTGATGTGCAGGCGTCCGTCAACCGTTGCCGGACTGCTCACATGGGCCGCAACAGCCACAAGGGGCACCAGGGCGCACAAAGCGAACGTGCTTCGGGAGCGGCGCAGGAAGGTTGCCAGAAACATGAAGCAGACAAAACAAGCCATGTCCAGACTGGTAATGCCGTGGAAAGTGAGAAGCGGAAGCCGGGCGAACAAGATCACCAGCCAGTTGGCGAGTGCGGTGAGTTGTGCGGCGCACCATATCAGCAGCCTGGCCGCAGGCGGGAAAAGATAGACAAACGGCAGGGCGCTGGAGCCTATTGCCAACGCTCCATAGCCAAGGATCGGAACAAGAAGAAAATTGGCGATGATGCCGTTGAGCGAGGTCTGGTTGAAATAGAACAGAATCGGCACGATAGTGGCGAACGACGTTGCGCAGGTTACGGCAACAAACTGCAACAGGTGGCGCTGCCAGGGGCTTGTCAGTTTCCCGCCGCACCACTGGACCACGGGGGCGGCGACGACGATCCCCCACAGGGCCGTGAAGGAAAGTTGAAAGGAAAGATCGAACAGGCTGGGCGGGTTGATGGCAAGCAACAGAAAGGCGGTCAGCAGCAGCGCATTGATCGGATCGGTCTCCCGTTCGACATGGAGCGCCAGGACAAAGACGGACAGCATGATGACGGAACGGACGGTGGCCGGCGCGGAGCCGCTCAGGAAGAGATAGGCCAACGTGGCCGGTACGGCGATCAAGAGCGCGGTGCGCCGCAAATCGAGACGGAGTGCCAAAAATTCGGAACGGGTTGTCAGAAACAGGGCCGCCGCGACGATGAACCAGGCGATGATGCCCATATGGAACCCGTTAATGGATAGGAGATGGTTTACTCCGGCATTTGTGTAGGCGTCATTCAGCCAGTCGGGGATACGCCTCTGGTCGCCGACCAGGATGGCAGTCAGAACCGATGACCGTTCCTGGTCCGGCACCGCAGCCCGGATGAAATCGCCGAGCCTGCGGGCAACGAGGTCAAAACGCCGCAGGAGAGAATCTTCGGCCGCGCCGCGAACCAGGACGATCCGGTCCAATGCGGCCACCCTGCCCGTGGCCGTTATCCCCTGGTAGGCCAGGTAGCGCACGTAATCGAATTCACCCGGAAGCCCGAGCCGATGGGGTACTGAAATTCGTGCCGCGCAACGTATCCGGTCCCCGCGCGCCAGGACGACGTCGGCTTTGGCCACATAAACCATCAATCTGCCGCATGCAGGAACAGGGCGCCCCTCCCTGACGAGCTTCTCCACCTGTAACACAAAGCTGCTGCCCTGGATGTTGGTCACCGGTCGTGACTTCACGACCCCTTCGATCATGACCGGGGTGCGTGTGGCAAAATTGTGAATGTCGTATGCCGGTAGGGCCGGATTAAGGTACGGCCCCAGGGAATACAGACCCAGGACAAAGAAAAAGAGTGCTGAACAGAGGAGAAAAGGAGCGCTTTTTTTGATCAGACAACTGAGCAGCAGGCAACAGAAAACAGCGGCAAGCACACTGAACGGCACCGTAACGATACAGCTGTCCGCAAGACAGAGTCCCGCGGCCATGGCCCAGAAGGGTATCAGCAGCGGGTGGCGGCGGAACATGGGGGGCTTGTGGACTGAGTGCGGTAATTCAAAGCGGCATCTTTGTTGGCTCGTCTTCGGCTCCTCAACGTACTACCTGTACGCCTTCGTCGCCTCGAACCTCGCCGCCTTGATGTCATCTTTGATGTGAAACCGGAATAAGACAGGCAGACACGCATCATTTTTTCTCCGTCGGGGAGATCTGTCCGGCACCTGCGGCAACAGCCGAAGAAGACATATCGGAACGATACCGGAATGACACCGGAGAAACAATCCTTCGCCAAAAGCTTGTAAACATGCCGATAGAATGATAGATTTGTATAAAGTACCCGATTTTCGTCAGAAGTTTCCATATGGAAACGAACTAACGGAGAACCTTCATGAATGAACACATCCTGATTGTAGATGACGAGGAAATGATCAGAGAACTGCTCCTTTCGGCGCTCCACCAGGAAGGGTATGTCTGCCATCTGGCATCCAATGTGGATGAGGCGTTCACTATCTTGAGCGAGCATCCCGTCGATCTGGTCATTTCAGACATCATGATGCCCGGCAGGAGCGGCGTGGAACTGCTCAGGGACATCAAAAAGGTTGACACCGACATAGCTGTCCTTATGGTCACCGGGCTCTCCGATATGAATACCGCCCTGGAATGCATCCGCCTCGGTGCGGACGATTACATAGCCAAGCCATTCAGTATCAACCGCGTTTTTCTGACCGTCAAAAACCTTATCGAAAAACGGATGTTGGCAATCGACAAGAAAAATTACCAGATCAGTCTTGAATTCAAGGTCCTGGAACAGACCGAACAAATCCGCAGCACCATGAATGATTTGCACAAGTCTTATGACAATACCCTGACCGCATTGGTCAGAGCCCTGGATGCCCGCGAAAAGGAAGTCGGCTCCCATTCGGAACGTGTGATGAACTATACCTCGCTGATGGCCGACAAATTGGGTATCTGCGACAACGATCTGCAACAGCTGGCCAAGGGGGCCCTTCTGCACGACATCGGCAAAATCGGCATTTCGGACAATATCCTGCTCAAGCCGGGTTCCCTTGATGACAACGAATGGGTCGATATGCGCCGCCATCCCCAAGTGGGACACGCAATCCTGTCAGAGATTGAATTTCTAAAAGGGCCGGCCGAGATCATCCTTACCCATCACGAGCGCTTTGACGGCACCGGATATCCAAAAGGGCTGAAAGGCGAGCAGATCCCCGTCGGCTCCCGGATATTCGTCCTGGTGGATACGCTGGACGCCATGACTTCGCACCGTCCCTATCGCAAGGCGCTCCCATTCGATGCCGTCATCAGCGAGGTGAAGACCTTCCGCGGCCGCCAGTTCGATCCCGACATCGCCGACCTCTTCCTATCCATCTCCCGCACCCAATGGGAAGAGTGCGCCGGCAAGAAGTTCATCTGAACCGATACTATTGACAAAAAAAGGGGGGGCGGCATAACCCGTTTCCCCCCTTTCGCATAGTGCAACGTCGCAGGTCACTCCTCTTCCCAGTCGCCCCGGTCGTCATCGTCCAGGTCATCCGGTCCATCCCCGTAGGCGTCGTCATCCGCCCCATCCCCGTCCTCCGTTCCTTCAGTCAGATAAGAATCCGACACAGGCCGTGTGTCGTCTTTTTCAGAGATACGATCGAAGCGGGTCAGCAATTCCTCGTTGGTGCAGTAACGCCCTTCCTTGTGGCTGCACCGCTCCAGGTCGCACAGGTCGAATAACTGAATTTCGCTGCAAAGCCGTTGAACCGGCTTATCTGGTTCATGTTCCTCGAAGTCGTCTTTGTCCGGCACGACCTACCTCCCGTTCAAAAATTCACCGGCCTTTTCCACATCCTCGCAGCAGCCGATGTAGATCGGAGCACGCTGGTCCAGGGCTTCCGGCACGATATCCAGGATGGGAATCTTTCCATTGGTGGCGGCTCCGCCGGCCTGTTCCATGAGATACGCCATGGGATTGAGTTCGAACAACAGTCGCAGTTTGCCGTTGGGGGTATCCGTGAGGGCCGGGTAGAAGAATATCCCTTTCCCCTTCATCAGCACCTGATTGATATCCGGCACAAACCCGCCTGAATAGCGCAGTTTTGAACCCCTATCCTCCAGATAGCGGACAAAACGCTCGTTTTCTTCCGTGTATTTATTGCGCAGACCTCCCGGAGCATGGATATCCCCGCTCGGTTTCATTTGGATATTCTCCTTGGTCAAAGTGAATTCCATCAACTGATTCATGGTGAATTCGTAGACCCCCTTGCCTATGGAGTAGACCAGCGAAACCCTGGGTCCGTAGAGGATATACATGGCCCCTACCATTTTGCGCCCCGGCTGGAGAAGCTCGCACCCCTGGTAGATGCCGACAATGGTTCCCACCGCCAGGTTCACGTCCACCAGCGACGAACCATCCAGGGGGTCATACGCCACTGAAAACATCCCCTGGGGATTGCTGGTGACCTGATAGATCTCTTCCATCTCCTCGGAAGCGATATTGCACACCACGCCGGAATGGACCAGGCGCTTGCGCATGATACGATCGGAGAGCACATCCAGGGCCAACTGCTCTTCGCCATAGAGGTTCGAGGTTCCGGCGACACCCAGGTCACCGGTGCGCACCGCATTTATGACGTATTTGCTCGCTTCTGCGATCTCGCAGATAAGATGAACCAAATTGCCGCTGATGTTCTGTTCGCGCAAATGCGCGCGCAGATCGGTCTGAAATTTGGTTTTACCTGGTTCGCTAAACATTGCGCCCTCCACGTTGAGTCAAATTATTTGAGTGATTCAATCATGAAACCATACTGTAACCAGCCGTTTTTAGCAATACTAAAACCCTCCCGGTACGGGCCGGGACGGCAAAAAGCTGAAAAAAAACTCATTCCGCACGGTGATTGCCGGGGGGCTCGTTCTTCCTGTCCAACGGTTTGTGCTGCACCCTGAGAACAACCAGGAAAAAAGGTATTATTCCGCATAACAACCCCCACAGGAATGGGTTTTTGCCGCGTCTTTTCGCCATATAAAAACCGATGGCGGCAGGCAGGCCGAACAGCAACAACAGGAAGGCCAGTTCGCTCATTTTTTCCTCGCAAATAGCGGGCAATTATTTTACAACTTAAAAATGTCCCGAGCGGGTACAGCGGGCACACTACAATCATACCACAACGAATCAGGAGGTGAAATCACGATGGCAACCTGGAAATGTGCATGCGGATTTACCAAGGAAGGGCGTTGCAAGCCCCAAAAATGCGAAAAGTGTGGAGAAAAAGGACAATTCGTCAAGGCCGAGTAGCCGGGGCATTGCCGGGGGCGTCTTCAAATGGCCGGGGCGCCCCCGGTTCCGGTCAGGCTATCATCGGTTATATCAATGAATGGTCTTCCAGCGGGAGAGCATAAGATCCCAGAAGGCCGCGGCAGCCGGCGAGAGTTCCCTGCCGTCCCGGCGGGCGGCATAGAATTTCCGGGAGATCTTCAACCCGGGGATTCTGACCGTTGTCAGTTGTCCCTGGCTCAACTCTTCCGCAATCACCATGCTTGATATAAAGGCGTAACCGGTGCCGTTCAGAAGAGCGCGTCTGATCGCTTCGCTGCTGCCGAGCACGGCAACGATACGCAGCGAATCCTTATTGATCCAGGTGCCGGCAAAGGCCTCGTAGACCGCCTTTTGGGTTCCCGATCCCTGCCCGCGCACAATCATCGGCACCTTGCACAGTTCGGCCTGGCTGAGGCTCTGTTTGCTCTTTGCGGCGATATCGGACGATACGGCGCACACGATGGTGTCTTCGCCCAGGGCCTCAAAGTGGATCCGCTCATCGTTGAAACGCCCGCCGATGAACCCCAGTTCCACCTCCTCGTCAACCAGTTGCTGAATGACCGACGTACTATCCCCCTGCTGCACCTCCAGCCGCACATTGGAATATTGTTTGTGGAATTGGTCAAGCATCGCGGGAATCAGGCAGGTTCCGGGCGTATTGCTCGCCCCGACGCGCAAAGCCACATCCTCCATGCCGACGAAACGGCGAACAGCCGAGCGGGACTCGTCGCATTCGGCCAGGATCTTCCGGGCGCGGTTCAAAAGCAGCTTGCCGGCCTCGGTCAGAAGGGCGCCCCCCCTGCCCCGGTCAAAAAGCCTGATGCCCAGTTCCTCCTCAAGGCCCTGGATATGCTGGCTGGCTGTGGATTGGGTAATGCAGTTCTTATCGGCGCCCCGTGAAAAGCTGCGGGTTTCGGCAACGGCAACGAACACTTCGAGTTGTTTCAAGGTCATGGGAAATAGCCCGATTGTAACATCTATTAATAATTGCGATACAATTAATCGGTAATTTACAAAAAACCGGTTTGTATTTCAATATAAATAGACGGTAACTGTTCTTTTTAGTTCTTCTCTCCCGGCGGCGATAGCTTATACCTAGCTTGTCCAGGCGCGAACGCAGCGTGCTTGGGTTGATCCCCAACATCTCAGCCGCACCTCCGGCGCCATCAATCTTTCCCTTGGCCAACTTGAGTACCTCAGTGATATGCACTGCGTTTGCCTCGTCCAGGTTGAGTGGGTACAGTGAAGCGGCCGTTGTCGGCGACGAGTGGCATTTTTTTTGGTAATTCAGGGACATAATACCTACCGATTATTGTGCCCATTATTGGGTGAAATAAGGTATTATGTCCCCGGAATTGCCCTGATGACAGGAGACTGATACTTTGAGGCAAACCGTGACTTTATTTGGTGCAGCAACACTCCGTCTTGCTCTGACATCCCACGGTCAAATATTTCAAATTGAAATCCCGCCGTAAGGAGATTGATGTCCTTTATGTGGCATATGTACCTCATGCAAATGAGTATAGCCATGATCTTTGTGTTAAGCAGGTAATGCCAGTCAGTTTTGTTCTTTCCAATGAAGTCATTGGTGTACCTTGTTACATGAGACGGAATTTCAAATTGATTGTTAACGACAAGAATGTTTCGGTCTGTTTCATAAATCTTATCTATCGCAAAGGCTATCATGCCTTGTTTCAATAAACCGTGTTTTTTTCGGATTTGCTCCTTTGCCAACCTTAGGTTTGATTTTACACCCTTTTCAGAGTATGGCCTCTTGCATTGTATGCCAATTTGACTGCCATGCAGATAAATTTGCACATCATCAAAGCCAGTCACATCAATACCAGCCTCATGGAAACGTGCTGCCAGCTCAAGCTCAAAAAGGATATTTCGACTATGGGCAGTGTTTGGCGTTTCCTCCTTTGGCAGTAGAGGTCCCCCCAGCATATCCTTTAATGCCTTCCGAGGTAACTTAGCGCTATCAAAGTTCTTTAGTGCGCAGTGGATTCTTGAAAATGCATCACTCTCTGTCAAAGAAAGCCAAATCTCCTCGTTTCCCTTCTCAGCGATAAGTTCTTCAATTTCTCCAGCGTTAAACCTTCTGACAATCTCCTGGACATTGGTGTATACCTCGTCAAATCGAGTACCCGCAGTCTGAATTTGTGCTCGTTCAGAGAGCCAAATAGCCGTTAAAGCCAATCTTTCCAAAAGTTGATTGTAATTTATTCTCGTCAGCATCTAGTTTTCTTTCTTGGGCATATATAATGGTCGTGTCTCAACACGGTACAAAGTAC
>Ga0326728_10010655_pt1 | contig 21424 bp, 15 predicted proteins | sample MB3enrmetagenome_FD_207602 | JGI IMG/M metagenome (GOLD analysis project Ga0326728, IMG submission 207602) | Lab enriched peat soil microbial communities from McLean, Ithaca, NY, United States - MB31MN | ecosystem: Environmental > Terrestrial > Soil > Wetlands > Peat | place: USA: New York... | reverse complement strand
GAGCCGATCGCCGGTGCGTCGCAAAATGGAATGAGCAACAGTTTTCCAAAGGTCTCGCCGGACGGCAAGTGGATCGTATTTGTGCAGGCGCATAATGGCCAGCTGATGCGCCCAGACGGAAAGCTCTATATCGTGCCGGCGGCAGGGGGCAAAGCGCGGCTGATGAACTGCAACACGGCGCTGATGAATTCATGGCATAGCTTTTCGCCCAACGGGCGCTGGCTGGTTTTTTCATCAAAGAGCCGATCACCATACACACAAATGTTTTTGACGCACATCGATGAGAACGGCAATGACTCGCCGGCGATTCTGATCGAGAACTCAACGGCGGCAAATCGCGCCGTAAACATCCCCGAGTTCGTCAACATGGAACCCCGCGGCATCGAGCACATCGACACGCCCGCGGTGGACTTTTACAAGCAACTCGATGTGGCGACCGCCCTGGACAAGAAGGGCCAATACGACCAAGCGATTGCGGAATGGGATAAGGCTTTGGCCCTGCAATCCGACGACGCGCGCGCCCACTACGGTTTGGGTCAAACGCTGTTTCACGCAGGCAAGTCCAACGATGCCATTGCGCAACTGCGCGAATCCATCCGCCTGGACCCGCACTATGCTGAAGCACATAATGGGCTGGGCGGCGCCTTGGCCAAGACCGGGCAAGAGACGGAATCGGTCGAGCAGTTTCACCTCGCACTCGAAGATAAGCCCGAGTATGCCGAAGCGCACAACAACCTGGGCTGCGCGCTCTTCGGAGAACACCGCCTTCCCGAGGCGGTGGTCGAATTCAAATCGGCGATCGAGGACGATCCCGATTTCACCGAGGCCCATAACAATCTTGGCTACGCCTATGCGTTGCAGGGTAAGGTCGATGAGGCGCTCGAGGAGTATCGCAAGGCGATCCGGATTGATTCCGGTTATGCGCCGGCTTACAACAATCTGGGCTTTGCGCTGGCCACGCAGGGAAATTTTGACGGAGCAATCACGAACTTCAGCAAGGCAGTCGAACTGGATCCGGGCAAGGCCGCGGCGGAAGGCAACCTGGGTCACGCGCTGTTGGCGAAGGGCAACGTGGATGATGCGATACCACATTTCAAGAGAGCTCTGGATCTCGGCCCGGAAACTGCTGAATACCACACCAACCTCGGCACTGCCCTCATGAAGAAGGGCGAGTTGGCCGACGCCATTGCGCATTTCAAAAGGGCGCTCGCACTTTCGCCGGAATCAGTGGACGCTTACTACTACCTGGGCAAGGCGCTGGTCATGACAGGCCGGGGCGGTGAGGGCCTCGCGTATTGGAGGCAAGCGCTGAACAAGGATCCTGACAACCTGCAGGTGCTGAACGATGCCGCCTGGGTGCTTGCCACTTCCAGAGACGACGCAATTCGGAACGGCAATGCGGCAATGGCGCTGGCCGAACACGCGGTGGAGCTGACTTCGGCGCGTTCGCCGGCGATTCTGGGCACGCTCGCGGCGGTGTACGCCGAAACCGGCCGCTTCGACAAGGCAATCGAGTTAGAGCAGCGCGCAACCGGCGAGGCGACGCAACAAGGCAATGCCGCACTCGCGCAGAGGCTCAATGCGCGTCTTGCGCTCTACGAAAATAGGACTCCGATTCGGCAGTAACCTGCGCAGCCTCGACAACGGGGTGAATGTGGCAAGCTGGTAAACGAAATCGCCAGATTGGCCGACCGTCATCAATGACCTGTACGCCGACTCCAGACCCTTGCTGCCAAAACCGGGTGTCCAGGGGATCTCTGAACAAGTGCCATATTCAGAGCGGTCAACCCCTCAGGGGCTAAAGCCCGTCGTTTGAAATCAATCGCTTGCGGCACGACTGAAGTCGCGCCCTGAGGCGATTTCCGGAATCCAGGATTTCCACCACGGGCTGCCAGGAGAGCGGCGGCGGCGTGCAAGCGATAAAAGACCCTACTGATCCGGCCAGAAAGGAATACATGTTTCTTCCCTCCCATCGCGCAAAGAACGCGCAATGGATGGGGCACGGAGTCGCAATCGATCCTGACCGGAGGAATAATATTCAATCTCTTCGGGGTCGATTCCCGACCGCTTGCGGCGCCGTCGTTGGATGGCCCTTCCTGGGCCTCGTCTAACCGGAGGCGGGCCCTCCCGATCCCGGCAACTGACCAGGCGCCGGTTGCAAGGGGCCTGATAAACCCCTTAGGCCGTGGCTCGGGGCCGAGGAAAAAAAACTGTACAAAATCGATTTTTGCCTATAAGATTTGGTCGCGCTGCAATCGACGATTCTGTTCGTTCCAGAAGTGAACTGGTTTCGATCGTGGCAGCAATCTGCGAAATCAGGTGAGCATATGAAGATTCGAACTTCCAGGCTATGCGTCCAGACTTCGGTCTGGGTGTTGGCGTCGGCATTCTGCGTTACGACCCTGACCGGTTGTGGCGCCACAGGCAACCTCACCCAGGACCTTAGCCCAGCTCAAGACACCGCCGTGGCGGGTCTAAGTGGAATCGTGCATGGGGGTCCGAACCCGGTTGTGGGCGCGACCGTAACTCTCTATGCAACGCAAACAATCGCGTCTCCTTCGTCTAGCAATAATTACGGCTATGGTGTTGCTGGAACTGTGCTCGGAACGACTACCACGGGCGCCAATGGCGTCTTTTCGTTTACCAGCACTGAAACAGCGTGCCCTTCCGGGCAGCAGGCCTATATCGTCGCAGCCGGTGGAAAGACCGGTTCCAACGCTACCAATTCGGCAGCCCTGCTGATGGCCGCACTCGGACCCTGCTCAAATCTTGTCGAGGGCTCCAGCGGCACCTCGGTCATTATCGATGAGCCGACCACGATTGCCGCGGCCTATGCGCTGAGCGGCTTCATGACGGTTAACGGGAGCGTGGTTAACATCAGCGCGCCAGCCAACAACAACGCCGCCTCGCCCACCTGCACGCTAACAGGCAGGGCTACGAACACTTGCGCGGCCGCCGGCTTGGCACACGCCTTCCTGAATGCGGCGAATCTGGTCAATTCCTCCACCGGAGTGGCCAATTCCGTTCTGCCAACCAACTCTACGGCAGTGGTGCCGCAGGCGCTCATCAACACGCTGGCCAACACGGTTGAAGCCTGCATCAACTCCGCTGGCGCCTCCAGCGCGGCCTGCACCACACTGTTCACCAACACCACGCCCACCGCCTTGGTCGCCTCACCCACGGCGCCCGTCAACACCTTGCAGGCTCTGCTGGATTTGGCTCTGTACCCGTCTCCGGCGCAGGGCTGCTCGACGGCCAGCGCGACTCCGCCGGTGCTGTGCACCCCCGGAACCGGCACAGGCACCCCAAACCTAGGCACAGCGGCAGGCGATACGGTCGCCTCGGCCGCTACGGCGGCCCTGTTCAATGCAGCGAACAGCAACGCCTACTATGCGCCCGCTCTCACCGCCATGCCGGATGACTTTACCATCGCCATCGCCTATCCCCAGACAGGCGCGCTATGGGGAAGTTCAACGGACATTAAAGACAACATCTATGTGTATGACAACGAGACCCCGGTTACGGTCTTTTCCCTCAGTTCCAATGGGGCGGCGAATTGGTCCACGCCAACCGGCACGACGGCAGGTTGCGGCAGCTATAGCTACAGATGCAGCGTTGCTGCTGACACCCTTGGCAATCTGTGGGTGGTGGACACATCGGGTGTGACCAACCTCACTACCGCGGGCACGGTGGGCACCACCTACGCTCCCCTTACCGGCGGCACCGCTACCAAACTGGAGAGCGGGACCGTGGATGTGGGCAACAATGTCTGGTTGTCCGTCCAATCTATCGGAAACCAGACCGGCGCCAGCGGCATTGAGGAACTTCCCCAGGGCGCATCCGCAATTGTCGATGTCCCTGTAGGCGGCTCGCCGGAACCGTATGCCACCAAGCAACCCACCTTCGACAGCGCGGGCAACCTGTGGGTTGAATCGGATAATACCGCCGGCAGCAGTGGCCCCGGTGTGATTCTGATGCTCAGCGATAACGGCAGCTTGACCAATCCGACCTTTAACAACACCGGTAGCGGCAACGGCAACCCCGTTAACTTCGCTGGCGGGACCGCCACGCCCGGCAACGGCGTCATGATCGACCCCGCCGGAAACCTCTGGTTCAGCGCTCAAGACGATCTGCTTGAGATCCCGAGCAGCGGCACCGAGACCGGTGGCGGGCAAAACTACGGCTCCCTCGCCATTATGTACGGCCCCACTTATGTAGGCGGCGTGGAGCGTAATACGGCCATGGATGGAGACGGCAAAATCGTCATTGACGCCACCAGCACCGGCGCGGGATATCTGACTCTGTACTATCCCAATGCACCCGCCGATGGCTTCTTCAAGGCCTCGTCAACCGTCGGGGACAGCGGCGCGCTCGTCTATCTGGAACCGTGCTACATCGCGAGTGGCGCGACGGTTTGCTCAACCCTCGCAGGCGGCCAATCCACAATCACGAACAATCCGCGCTCAACGTTGTTCGACGCCGCTGGCGCCATGTGGGTTCCTGAACAGAGTTCCGGCTTTTTGATTCAGGTGCTTGGCCCCGGCGCGCCAACCTGGAGCCAGAAGTCCTACATCCCCAAGGCCCTGGCGCCTAATTTGGCTGGGAATACGACGACCTTGCGGCCGTATTAGTCCCGCTCCGGGTGAAGCCTGAGGGAGAGGTTCCCTGGGCGGAACCCGTAACTTGAGTTTGCGGTGCGCTCCGAGATCATGGAATGTGGTTTCGGAGCGCGGCAGAAAGCCAACAGACTGAATTGCCGAAGGTTTTTCGGTTCAAACGAGGATCGAAAATCCTCTCATCGAAAGGATCAAACAATGAAGAATGTCACTCGTACATTGATGTTGGGGTTGGCGCTTCTGATCATCCCGGCCCTTGCTCACGCACAACGTGGTTGTGAAGACTCTCCGGAAGATCCGACCATCGTGCTGGCTCTGGTCGGCTCCGCCGGAGCTCTGATTGCCATGGCGCGTACGCGCTACAAAGCCCACAAGATTTCCGGCGAGAAGAACAATCCGGAGTAGGGACGTTGGAGAATCTTGCTGGCGCGGAATACAGATAGCGTGAAGTACAGGGGTTTGTACCGAGCTGGGTTGTCGAAATCCATGGTGCGAAGAACAAAAGCAGATTTATGGCTTCGCTCTGGATGACGATTTCGTGGTGGCGCGGAGACCCCACACAACGGTGAAGACGCGGTGTCTTCACCGTTGTGCTGTCTTATGCAAGCACCGCAACCAAGAGGACTTCTCGAATGCTATTGCCATTCTTCTTCCCAGCCAGGGCGGTTGTTGCGATCATGGCAAGCGGCGTGTTGGCATGGGCGCTGGCCGGTTGCGGGGCTTCCGCGACGATCGAAGATATTACTCCCCCCCCAAGCGGCTCCGCGGGAGCCGGCTTCAGCGGTACGGCGCTGGTTGGTCAACAGCCTTTGACCGGAGCCTCGGTCGAGCTGTATGCGGCAGGTACAAGCGGCAACGGTTCAGACGGCCTCGCGCTTCTCTCTGCCGCGCTGACCAGCGACGGCAAAGGGGCGTTTTCGGTGCCGGCGGGTTACACCTGCCCCTCGGCCAGCTCCCAGATTTACCTTATAGCGCGCGGCGGGAAGCTGGGATCGGCGGCCGCGAACAATAGCGCCATCACGCTGCTGACGGCTCTGGGAGCCTGCAATCAGGTCTCGGGCCCGGCGACGATCAACGAAGCCACCACCGTCGCCGCCGCCTATGCGCTTGCGCCGTTTCTTTCCGCGGGTGGCAATCTGGGCGCCAGTTCTACCAATACGGTGGGACTGCAGAACGCCGTTGCCACCGCGCAGGCGCTGGCGAACATTTCCACGGGCAGCAGCCCTGGGCCAGCCTTCGCCGCCAATGGCAGCTCTCCCACAGGGCAAATCAATACGCTGGCGAATCTGCTGAATGCCTGCGCGGCTTCTACAGCGGGCGGAAGCGCCTGCAGCGGGCTGTTTTCGGCAACCACCACCTCGAGCGGTGTGCCGGGCAATACTCTGGACGGCGTGCTCAACCTGGTCCGCAACCCGGCGCAAAACGTCGCCCCGCTTTACACCCTGGCGATGGCCAGCTCCGCGTTTACCCCGACATTGGCCAAGCAGCCTTCCGACTGGACGCTCTTTATCAACTACACCGGGGGCGGCATGAATGAGCCCACGTCGCTGGGAGTGGACAGCACGGGCAATGTATGGGTCGCCAGCTATCTCGGCGCGGCTTCCCTGTTTTCTCCGCTCGGTTTGCCGCTGCTGCCGCAAGGCGTCACCGGGTCGGGGCTGGGCTACTCCTTCGGCCTGGCCGTGGATGCCCACAATAATGCATGGATCACCAATTATCCCAGTCCTAATGGGGCGGGAAACTCGGTGAGCGTCTTCAATGAGAGCGGCACATCTCTTTCCGGCAGCAGCGGCTACTCGACAGGTGCGTACACCTATCCAAACGGCGTGGCGATCGACACAGATGGTTCAGCCTGGGTGGCGGATTGGGGCGACTCGGAATTGACGCATCTGTCCAGTTCGGGCCAGCAACTTTCCGGCTCCCCCTACTCGTCAACGCAGGTGGGGAATCCCTTCGCTGCCGCGATCGACGCGAGTCATAACGTCTGGGTCAGCGACCAGGGCTTTACGACTGTCACCCGTGTGACTCAGAGTGGAAGCCAGTTCACCAGCTATGACTGTTGCAATGACCCGGCGGGGTTGGCCATCGATCAAAGCGGCAATGTCTGGGTGACCAATTTCGACGGCAACAGCATCAGCGAAATCTCCAGCGCCGGCGTGGTGCTTTCCAACGGCGGCTTTAGCAGCGCCAGCCTCGACGACCCGGATGACATCGCCATCGACGGGGCGGGCACGGTGTGGGTTTGCAGTTACCGCGGCGGCTCGTTGACGGAACTGGCCGGCGCGGCTTCTGCCAAACCCGGAGCAGTGCTCTCGCCGAACATCGGCCTGGGCGCGGACGCCCACCTGCTCGAGGCCTACGCTATCGCCGTGGATGCCAGTGGCAATCTTTGGGTCAGCAACAAAGGCAACAATACGCTGACGCAGTTTATCGGACTGGCCGCGCCGGTACGGACTCCCCTGATTGGCCCTCCCGTGGCGCCTTGACAGGGTCGGAAGTGGTTGAGCCAGGAAAGAATCTCAAATCAGGCAATTGATTTCGCAAGTCTTACGTACGAGCTAAAGCCCGTACCCTTCAAAACAGATAAACGGCGATCTGGGTGGGGCACAGCACCAGATCGCAGCCGAAAAGCAAAAGGGGAACACCGGTGAAAACGATTTCCGCACAGCCATCTTACCTGCTTCTATCTCTGTTAGCGACCATCTCCCTCCTGGGATGCGGGGGAGTGAGTAGTTCGCCGGTCACGACTACGGCTACGACATTCACTGGCAGCAGATTGAGCGGCCAGGTGAAGAGCGGACGGCGGCCGTTAGGCCAGCAGTCGTCGGGCCAGGAGCCCACTGTCCAGCAGCCCACTGTCCAGCAGCCGATTACGGGCGCCACGATTCAGCTCTATCAGGTGGGAACGACTGGTGACGGCTCCAGCGCCACGCCTTTGGGCTCGTCGACCACGACCGACTCGTCGGGTGGGTTCACCCTCACCGGCGATTACACGTGCCCAGGATCGAATCCGCTGGTCTATCTGCTGGCAACCGGAGGGAATCCAGGTCTTGCGAGCGGAACGAACAATACCGCCATCAACCTGATCGCGGCGCTGGGATCATGCAGTTCGCTGACTGCAAACACTTCCATCAATCTGAATGAGGTAACCACGGTGGCGGCGGTGGCGGCGCTCTCGCCCTATATGACTGCGCCGAAAAGCATTGGATCGGGCACGTCGGATGCGTCTGGGCTGACGGCCGCGTTCACGCTGGCTTCGCAATACGCAAACACGGCGACCGGCACGTCGCCTGGCGTGTCAGTACCGGCCGGCGATGCAGTTCCGAGCACATTGATCAATTCGCTTGCGGGCATTGTGTCGACATGTGTGAACACCACGGGAGGTATTGCCGGCGATGGATCGAACTGCGGCGCGCTGTTCACCGATTCCACGCCCTCGGCTGGCGCGGCTCCGAGCGACGTTGCCACGGCGTTGTTGAATATTCTGAACAATCCAACCAGCAATCTAACTTCGCTGTTCTCCTTGATGCCGACCACACCGCCGTTCGGGCCCGTCTTTACGGCAGCGCCGCCGTCGGCGGCGATCAGCCTTATCACCACGCCCACCGGGGGCGCGCTGGCGGACTTTGGCACGCAGGAACAGATCATTCGCGGTTTCGGCGCGTCGGAAGTGTTTTTTGGGGTGCTGCCACATTCCCAGTTCGATAAATTGTACGGGCAGGCCAGCGGACAGATCGGACTGAGCATCATGCGCGTGCAAATTGCGCCCGCAACCTGGACCTCATCCACTCAGACCGCGGACACCACTCAGTGGACCGCGGAGCTTACCAATGCCCAGTACGCACAGCAAACCTATGGGGCGCTCGTCTTCGCCACTCCCTGGACCCCGCCCGCCAGCATGAAGAGCAACAACAGCACGACTGGGGGCAGTCTGAATACCTCCAGTTATGCCGATTACGCGAACTATCTCAAGGCCTTCGTCAACTATGCAACCAACAGCATGGGCGTGAACCTCTATGCGGTCTCCGTGCAGAACGAGCCGGACTTCAATGCTTCCTACGTGTCTTGCCTCTGGACCGGAGCGCAGCTGGATACGTGGGTTGCCAATTACGGCTCGGTACTGACCACGGGCACCAACCCGGTCAAGTTGATGATGCCGGAATCGGATACCTTCAATGTAAGCGAATCCGACCCGGCGCTGAACGATCCCCTGGCCGTTGGCAACATCTCGATCATCGGCGGCCACCTGTATGGGACCTCGCCCTTCTATTACACGAATGCCGAGAACAAGGGCAAGGATGTGTGGATGACCGAGCACCTCCTCGTCCCAGTCTCAAATGGAACCGTCACCGCCATGGCCGATGCCATCGCCATGGCGGAGGAGATTCACAGCTCCATGACAGTGGCCGACTACAACGCTTACGTCTGGTGGGAGGGCCCCAACACGAATCCGAACATAAGCCCGCAGGAACACCTGATTACATCCAGCGCCGTCCCCACTTACTTCGGTCTGGCCATGGAGCAGTTTTCTCACTTCGTGCGTCCTGGCTATTACCGTTACAACGCCACGGCGACCCCGATCACCGGCGTCTATCTTTCGGCTTATAGCGGTAACGGGCACGAGGTGATCGTGGTGATCAACTCGACCAGTTCCGCGGTCACGCTGCCCATCCAGATCGCAAACCAGGCGGTAACCTCGATGACGCCTTACCAGACGACTTCCAGTTCTTCGGTATCCCAGCTGAGCTCGGTTGCGGTAACCAACAACGCGTTCAGTGCCACACTGCCCGCCCAGAGCATCACCACCTACGTGCAGTAGCTGGGGGAATAGGGCCCGAATTGTCCTGAATCCGGCAGCTTCCCTTTCGATTTCCTTGGTTGTCAGGTCGGCAGGCTGGCAGTTGCGGTGCAGACAAAGCTGAGAAGACGGCCTTGCGCAGTGAAATGCAAGCGCTGCGCGGTCTGCGCGGAGGTCAGCGCCGATGGACCATCACCGCGCAGGAGCGACTGGCGGGCGGCTTGGCGCAGAGCGTAAGCACGAGCTGCCAGCAGCATCGGCGCGGTGAGGTCGGCGCCGCAGCGCGAGCATTGCGAAGAGCCGCGGAAACGAGCCCGGCAGACGGGACAGGAGGGCGCAGCGTCCTTCATGGGCGGCCCTCGACAAAGAAGAGCATCTCGCGCAGATCGTGAATGGCCTGCTGGAGCGCGGTCTCGTCGCGATGCTCGATGGCGGCTTCTATGGCCTCATTGAGGTCGATCGCCTCCTCGCGGTCTTCCTCGTGGATCTTGTCGAGCAGAAGGCGGGAGCGTTCGATCAGCTTGCGGCCTTCCTCTTCGGCGATGCTCCAAACGTCCCCGGCCACCGCCCCTGCTGCCTGTGCGGAATGCACTGTGAAGGCAGATTCGCCCTCGATCTCCTGTACATCGCCGCCGTCGAGCAGCTCATCTTCGTCTTCGTAATCGTCGTCCTGGCGCGTGGCATAGAGAGTTTCGAGACGCTTGCGGGCGGCGGAAATCTCGGCTTCGCTCTTGGCTTCGAGAGCGCGCGCGATGGTGATGCGTTTGGACAATCCCGACTTTTTCTCGATCGCGGTAACGCTGAGGATGCCGTCCAAATCGAGGCTCATGCGGCAAAGCACTTCATTGAAATCGCGCATGGGCGTGAGGCCTCTAATGGTGAAGTCGCCCACCAGGATATTGCGCAGGGCATCCTCGTCCTCGCCTTCGTAGACGCGGATATCGACCTCTTCCTGGTAGGGATGGGTGGTATAAAAGCGCTCGCTGCGGGTGACGGGCAGAGGGGTGTTGCGGCGGACGATAGGCTTGTAGCAATGCGGATAGGTGACGCCGCCCCGCTCGCCCAGGAAAGAGACGCCGAAGGAGTACGGCGTAACATCGACCAGCACCCGCTCGACCTCGTGGCCGGCCAGCCGCGCGGCCATCACGCCTGCGCCTAGGGCCACACACAGGTCGGGATGAATCTCTTCCCGCGGCGTCAGGCCGGTGCGCTCTTCGATCATCCGCGCCACCAGCGGCGTACGCGTCGAGCCGCCGACGAGAAGAATCGCATCCAGATCCGAGGGGCCCTTGCCGGCATCGGCGAGCGCTTTGGACATATGTTCCAGGGTCTGCTCGACGAGGGGACGGATCATGTCCTCATACTCCTCGCGGGTGATTTCCCGTTCCAGATTCAGCGGCTTTCCCTCGACCGTGGCCAGCGCTTCTTCGCGCACGGTCACTTCCGGATCGAAGCTCAGACGGCGCTTGGCCTCCTCGGCCGCCCACCAGATGCGGGCGCGGGCCACCGGGTGCCCGCTGCGCAGATCGATGCCGTGCTGCGCCTGAAACGCGCCCAGCAAATGCTCGGCCAACAGATCGTTGAAGTCATCGCCGCCCAGGCGGTTATTGCCATGGCTGGCGAGCACTTCGGTGACGTCGCCCTCCAGCGCAACGATGGAGACGTCGAATGTGCCGCCGCCCAAGTCATAGACCATGGCGGTATGCCGGTTGCCTTCGCCGTAGGCCAGGCTGGCGGCGGTCGGCTCATTGAGGATTCGGACGGCCTCCAGGCCAGCTAGGCTTGCGGCCTCGCGCGTGGCCTGACGTTGGGCGTCGGAGAAATAGGCGGGGACGGTAATGATCGCCTTGGAAACGGGGCGGCCGAGTTGACGGCTTGCCCAGGAGGCCAGCTCGCGCAGAATCAGCGCCGAGATCTCCGGCGGCGTGAACTGACGATCTCCCATGGCAACCGTCTCGCTGCTGCCCATCAGGCGCTTGATGCTGCGCACCGTGCGCTCGGGATAGAGCGCCAGTTGATTGCGCGCCGCCTCGCCGACCAGCAGTTCTCCGGCGGGAGACAGCCCCACCACCGAGGGCAGCATGTTCTTGTTGCCGTTGCCGAGAACGGTCACTTTGCCATCGACGAAGGCCGCGATCTCGGAGTTGGTGGTGCCCAGATCGATGCCGACAATCAAATCGCCCAAATCGCTCATGCCGATTTCCTTTCGGGGTTGCGCGCCACTTTGACCTGGGCGGTGCGGTGGACTTCTCCGTTCCATTCGTAGCCGTTGCGATAAACCTCGACAACGGTTCCCTCGAGCACGGAGTCGGTCACATGCACATCGAGAGCGGTCATGCGCTGCGGATCGAAGCTCCGTCCCTGGCACACAATGAGGCCGACGCCGCAGTTCACCAGTACCTCGTCCAGAGTGGCAAGGGTGAGACTGTAGCCGTGGGAAAGCGCGGCCAGAATCTCCTGGGTCTGGCGCGTGTAGCGACCGCCCGTGCCCAGCCAGCGCGCCCATCGTGGCAGCCGCGCAGGAGCCAGTTCCACAGCGGCGTTGCGAACGGTGTTTCCGCCCCGCTCCAGGCGGTCGCGCAGATCGAGTACAACATCGAGCGGAAGCTGAATCTCGTGCTGGCACAGCTTGCGAACTTCGACCGGCTGGAGGGGAGCACCCTTGAGCGATGCATTCTCGGCGTCTTGATGGGTGGAGTCCTCCTGGTTCTGCGCGTTCTCCGCATTCTCAAGGAGGGTTTCATGCAGCTGTTTGAAGGTTCGCCCCTGCAGGCGGACTTCCTGCGTCAGCGCGGTCATGGCCGACCAAAGCGAATAGAGGTCGCAGCCGCCGCCAGGCTGCTCGCCTTGCAGCGGCGGCAGCGGATCGCCGCGCTCCAGCGCAGCCAGCAGTTCGGCGGTCAGGCCCTGCGGCGGCGGCTCATCGGTCATGGCGCGGTCGAGCCAAGCCTCGAAGCCGCGCATCATCCGTTCCTTCTCCTGTGGCGAAAACCCCGCCGGGGACTCTTCCTGTTCCATCTATCGTTCCTTCATGACCGCCAGCCAAGGACCGGGGCCGACGAATTGTCTATCGTTGTACCTGCCACCCAGCAGGGGCTCCAGAGGCGCCTCCGGAGCCACTGAAAAGAGCAGATGCTGCGCGCGCCTGCGCCGGTCGCGCAGAAGGTCGTAGGCGTCGCGAAGCTGCTCGAACTCGACCGGAGACCGGTCCGGCGGAAACAGCTTGAGTTTTGCCAGATAAGCGGCGCGGATCTGCTCGTCGTCTGCGCCGGGGCCCAGGCCGAGCACGGCATAGGGATCGGCAATCGGCAATGCACTCTGGCTCATCTTTTCACCCTAAAACAGACTTCCCTGCTCCGGTAGCGGTGCCTTGACGGCTTTCTTCGCCTTCTCCGGCGGCTGCGGCGGGAGAGGTGTCTTGCTCATAATCCTCGCTACGGCGACAATGGGATCCTCTCCTGCTTCCACTGCCTTCTGCAACTCTTGCATTACGCCATGCCGCTTTGCTGGAGGCAAGATAGCAAGAAACTCTCCCACGATCATCGCCAAATTCCCCATCAATGGCGACCTGGATCGGTCGAACTCCTCCTCGAAACCGTCCTCTCCCTCATCGAAATCATCTTCGTCAGAATCATCATCCTCATCGTCGGAGAATTCGCTCTCATCCACCCGCTTCCCGCGTCTTGCCCGGCATTTCTGGCAGTCGCAGAGAGAATAGCCCAACTCTTCCGCATACTTCGGTTCGGGGCCAGGATTGTAGCCGGGGAACTCCGTCAGCGCCTGCTCTTCTTCCAGAATCATGCTCAGCAACTCCGAGGAGACGGGACGGCTGGCAATCGTCGGATCGCTTTCGATCCCAAGTTTGAAGTCCCGGCTCCCGCGCCCGTCCTTTTTCTTCCCGTTCAGGCGATCCAGAATTCTTCCTACCAGGTCCGTATTGCGCTCGCGGCGAGCCAGTTCCAGCGCGGCCGTCAAACAGCCATCCTGTCGGAGAGAAGTCATTTGCGGGATGGAGCGGGCGCGCAGAAAGAGAAACTCCGCCTTCGCCCCGCCATTGGCCAATCCCGCCGTCGAGACGGCATAAGCAAGTTCCACAGTGGAGTTGGCCAGGGCCGCCTCGCCGAGGATCAGTAATTGGCCGGCATCCACCGGGCAGTTGGGCAGCTTCAGCGCGGCTATCAGCGGGTTATTCCATGTAAGCGGAAGATTGACGGCAAGGCCGGCCCACTGCATCAGAAGACAGGCTCGGGTCGCACCCGCCAACAACTCAGCGGCGGAATTCTTTGCCGCCTTCAAGGCCGGGAACGAGGTAGTGGGGCCGATCTGCGCCGCATCCGCCAAAGCCAGAAGCAGGAGATGCGCGGCCACCTCGCCCTGAGATTGGTTCAGTTCCGCTTCCCGCTTCGTCTGGGCTGCCTTGTCCTTGTCCACTGCCGCCGAGCACCAGCGCAACCCTGCAGCCAGCGCCGCAATCTCCCCCGGACGCACCTCCGGCACAGCTTCAATCTGCTCGATTCCCTTCAGCGCCAGATGCGTCTTGTGCTGTTGCAGATGGCGCAGGGCGCCGGAGAGCAGCAGCCGCAGCTTGGCGCGCCGTACAGCGGGGTCTAGGCGGTCGAGGTTCTCCGCCTCTTCCAGATATTTGAGCGACTTCTTGAAGGCGTTGCGCTGCTCGGCCGACTCCATCAGATAAAGCAGCGGTTGAATATCCCCGGGCCGCGCCGCGCGCCAGCGCTCAGCAACCTCGTCGGCCGACTGCCGGGGACCGTTCTTGCGCGCCCAGTTCAGCCACGCCTGAAAGGCTTCGGGATAGGGGTCCGCCTTACAGGCGCATTCGTACAGCACCCCCGCGGAAAGCAGATCCTCGTCTTTGTCCCATCCGCGCGGCTTCCGGTAATCTTTCATCTCGGACTTCATCTCCGCGATGAGATCCGCCGGCGCCTTTTCGATCAACTGCGCCCGGTGCAGCGCCAGAACGGCATCTTCCAGACTGCCGGCCGCAAACCACTTCTCCCGGATGGCCTCGCGGCGAAACGTTCCCCAAACCAAGGCCGCTTCCGCATAGTCGTTTACATTATGCTGCTCTTCCATCGCCCTGGCCAGAAGCCGGAAATAGTAAGCATCCCTCCGTGGAGCGCCGCCCACGGCCGCCTCAATAGCCGATGGCGCATCATGATGCATTCCGGCGCGCATAGCGATGTGCAGGCGCAGGCGTTCCCGCACGGCCGCGCCGCAGTTCCGACTGGCCGTCATCGCGGTGCGCGCCGCATCGAGAATGCGCTTCAGCTTCCTTCCATGCAGCGCCTCTTCCAGATCCGCAAGCGCCACGCGCAAAGCCGCGCCATGATCCCCTGCCGCGTCGAGGAGCTTATCTTCGGCCAGACTGAGCTTGAAATCCGCCCCGGTCGCGGACTTTGTCCCCAACATTGCGGTCAGGGAAGGAATCAGGCGCGCGGGAACCGCATCGTCGGGAATGGTCAGCAGCCACCTGCGGCATTCAGCATCCTCGCGCCGGTAGTAGCAGGCGATCGCCCGGATCAGCGCCTTCCATGCAGCCAGCGGGCTGCGCCGCGAAACCTCCGTCAGCGCCAGAAGCTCATCCTCTACCGGCCCTTTGGTCACCGCTTGGAAGGCCGCGGCCAGCGCCCCGGCCGCCACGCGCAGAGGATGCTCCGGGGGCAGGGACGATACCGCGGCCAAAGCCGGCAGGTCGTAGGTCCTCTGCCGGATGAAGCTCTCGATGCGCTCGCGTTCTTGCGCAGGAAGCTGGGGATCGCCAAGCGGGGCCACCACATCTTCCAGCCTGCCATCGAGCGCGCGGATCTCCCGTTCCAGTTCCGCCAGTCGCGGCAATGCCGCGGGAAACCGTTCCCGCACAATGCCCAGCAGCGCCTTGGCCTCGACGGTCATACCCAGTCGGAGCAGATCTTCGATGCGCGCCGTGTAGGCATCGGTCAAGAGGGCTTCCGACTCGGCTGTTGCACAGCGCTTGTGGAGATCTTTGGCGAGTTGCAGCGCCGCCTTGGAGTGCTGTCCGGCAATCAGCTCCCGTACTCTCTCTGCTTCTTCCGGCAAAAGGTGAGCGCCCCCAGCGCCGAGGCTGGAGTTGGGGGCTTTACCATTCTTTTTGTTCTGTTTGTGTGACATTGAATAGGAGAACCAGAGACAGCTTAAATTCTAGACTGTGCTCCTCCCAATAAACCAGGTGGCGCTCGATGGCGATGACTGGAGCTTGAAAGCGCCCGGTATCGCGACAGGGGAAGCTGGAGAAGAGGGCGGAAGGGAGAGAAATCTGAAGTCCGAGAATACGAAGTTATTGGACACCAGAACCGGCTGTTGCTTGGCTACAGTCCCAACGCGGCGGCCGCGAGGACGCTCTCCAGCTTCGCGCTTTGTGTATATTGCTATAAATGCGATTGAATCGTATATTATGCACATGTGGATCGCACGTGCGCTAGAACCTCGGTTGAAACGCTCAGCTAAGACACGACCTGTCATAGTTTTGACCGGGGCACGGCAGACCGGCAAGACCTCGACACTGCTGCACCTGTTTCCGAACTATGCGTTCGTGTCGCTCGACCTGCCGACTGAAGCCGAGCAGGCCGAAAAAGAACCTAACCGCTTTTTGCTGCGCCATCCCGCGCCGATAATCATTGACGAAGTGCAATATGCGCCGGGACTCTTTCGCCACCTCAAAGCGGCAGTGGATGCTAATCGTACCCAAAACGGGCAATTTCTGCTAACTGGATCGCAGAAGTTTTCCCTCATGAAGAATGTCTCCGAATCGCTGGCGGGCAGGGCGGACATAGTGGAGCTTGAAACCCTGTCCTTTGCCGAAATCCGCGAGGAGTTGCCTCAGACCAAGCTTGAGACGGCCATTGTGCGCGGCGGATTTCCCGAGCTGTATGCCAATACGGACATTGATTCAGTCGCCTTCTACAATTCCTACCTGGCAACCTACCTGGAACGTGATGTGCGCTCACTAGCCAATGTGGGCAGTCTACGCGACTTCGAGAGATTCCTGCGCGCTTGCGCATTACGTTCGGCAAACCTGTTGAACAAGGCGGATCTGGCGCGCGACATAGGCATTGCTCCGTCCACGGCGAATCAATGGCTCTCCGTGCTGGAGGCTTCCGGGCAAATTGTTCTTCTGGAACCGTGGTTCTCCAACCGCACGAAGTCGATGGTCAAAAGTCCAAAGCTCTATATTGCCGACACGGGCCTGCTCTGTGCGCTATTGAATATTCGTTCTGAAGAGGCGCTGCGGCAATCTCCGGCGGCAGGCGCCATTTGGGAGACGTTTGTTTTTGCCCAGCTTCGCCATCGTGAGCGCCTCGCAGGGCGAGCGGGCAGTTTGTTCTTCTGGCGCGACCGGACGCGCGAAGTGGATTTTATCGTGGATGCCGGGGGTAGCCTGGAACTCTTCGAAGCCAAGTGGACGGAGTTGCCGGATACCGGCGACACGGTTAATCTGGATTTCGTGCGCAGCGTCGTCGGGGCGGCACGCATCACATCTGGCGCGGTCGTCTCCCGAACGCCGAACAGCTTTCCGTTTGCGAATGGGTTTCGTGCGGTGCCTGTAACCGAACTTGGATGAGGTCCGATATATTTGACCCATGCCGTTGCTTGGCTAGAGCCCCAACGCGGCGGCCGAGAGGCCGCGGGGCACAAACCCCATGCGCACGTATCGGCCCAGCATCACGACCGATTTGTGGCCGGTAATCTCCATGATGGCGAAAGGGTTAACACCACTGCTTGAGGCCTGAGTGACGAGGCCCGCGCGCAGGCTGTGGCCGGCAATATCCGCCGTGGGAAGCCCGGCCCGCGCGGCCGCGCGTTTCAGAATCCGCGCAATCGAATCGGGGTTGAGACCGCAGGCAAACACACGTCCATGGCGATCCACGCCGCGGAAGACCGGACCGTTGGTTATGCCAGCGCCCGCGAGCCAGGCGCGCAGGGCGCGCACCGGGCAGGTTGCCTCGTTGGAGCCGAAGGGAATAAATACCGAGCGGCCGGCGCCCTCCTGGTCCGTTTTGGATCTTCTGAGGTTGATCGCGATACCGGCATCGCGGTCGTCCAAGTCTGCAACATCAATGGCGGCCAGCTCCGAACGGCGGAGTCCTCCGCAATAACCGATCAGGATCAGCGCGCGGTCGCGCAGGCCAAGCAGCTTGTCTGGACAAGCGGCGACGAGCGCATGCACGCCGTTGGCAAGCAGCGGCGCCTTGACCTTCTGCGCCACGCCGAGAGTGCGACGGATGCCCTTGAGAGTTGAGCCCACGAGAGGAATGCGCGTGGAGGAGGGGCTTTCGGAAAATCCGGCCGAACGGTGCGCCAAGTTGATCGAGACCAGGCGCCGACTGATGGTGGCCGGGGCGAGACGGCCGGCCGCATCAGATATGTATAGAGCGACGGTGGGAGGATTGGACGGCAGGTAAGGAAGATGATGCGCGTCGCACCAACGGGTGAAGTCCCGAAAGTCGGATGCGTACGCGTCGCGGGTCGCGGGCGCCTTGGCAGCCTGAATGAAACTGCGGGCCTTGGCGATCAGCTCATTCAGGCCCTGTGTTGGAGAGAGAAGTGAAAATGTGGCATCGTCCATGGTGTACTCCTGTGCTTGTACGTGAATGAAATGTGGGAGATGAACGGTTTCAAGGGAGAAATGCAGGGTAGAAAAAACGAAGGAAGGGCGAGCGCCTGAAGGGACGAGCAGCTTGGAGGCGGAGCTGAAACGAGAAGCGGCGGGTTTTAGTCAGGCGTGGATGATGGCGCGTGTTGGCGGTTCGGCAGCTGGCCGGGCCTCGCAGCCATCGCGAGCGCTTGCAGCGCCACACATGGAAACTGCGATGGCGGGATGCCGTCGAGCGGGTTATAGCCGGCGCCTAACTTCCGGGCGGCGAACTCCAGGACAGGGTTGAACCTGGGCTGACTTGGGCAACTGGAAATGATTGCGCTGAGGGTGCAGGGTGCGCGAAAAAGTACAGTCGGCCTGTCGGATTAGAAACGCGGGCGGATCGCTGACAGGCTGGTCAGGGTTGGTGTAAAAATGCGTGATCCCGGAGCCATGGATGGACGGAGGGATCAGCACCCAACCGCCGCTCCCGTGCAGAGTGAGCCCGGGGGCGAGTTGCTTGCAGATCCGCGACCTGAGACCGGCAGGGTAGTTGAAAAAGGCGAAGAGCCTCCCGCCTGCCTCTGAAACAAGCGTGCGCCAACCGGGACTGTCGCCTTCGCCATCGAGAATCGCCGCGCCGGCCCGGGCGGCCAGACCCGCGTAGCCCGATACAACTTCCAGCGCAAGAATCCCGCTCTCCGGACCGGTAGCCACGGCGAAGTTGGACGCCGGGTGTTCGCCAAACTCCGTCTCCAGCCGATCGCAATCGGAGGTTGCGTAGGCGATGCGGGCGGCAAGGGCGGCAGCGGGAGCAAAGCGGCTGGTCGGATCCACACGGAAGATCCGCCAGCCGCGAGAGGCTGCACGACGAATTTCTGCAGGGAGGGCCGCTGAAGTGAGCGGGAAAGCCGGCGCAGGGATGGAATCTGCAACAGCCAGGTTGCGGCGTAAAGCCAGTTCGGCCAGAAAGGACTCTGCTGATTTCATATAGATTCTCCAAAGGAAAAAGCCGCCTGCACTCGTGCCCATAGGCAAGAGAGCTGGCGGCTTTGTTGGTTGTTGGTTGTTGGTTGTTGGTGGGAGGTTGGTGGCGGATGGAAAATTTGGCGTCTTGCGGGCGCACCTGTCTGTGGGCGCTCACCAAAGCGGCGCGTTGGCCGGTGAGCAGCGCGACGGCGGTGGTGACCACCGTGGCGGCGGGCACGACGAGGGGATCGGCGGCCTTCTTTGGGCACAGCCGAGGGCGGGGAAAGATGGAAGTGCGCTGAAAAGGGGAAAAAGGAGGATGAGGGGGAAAGGCTGACGGGCGACAATCGAAACTGCCAGCAACGCCGGGCTTTCGCTACGCTCCAGCCCGGAGCACGCCGCATCTCCATCCCTCTACCTTGTCCAGCAAGCCGCCACAGATGGGCCGGAGTTAACTGCTGCCACAAGTGGGCCAAGATTACTTGCCGAACTCATCTGGGAACGTCGGACTTCGCGCACATGAAAGAGTAGGGCGTGACCATCCAGGGCAGAGTTTCCCCCACCTGATCCTTCGCGGCGTCAAAAGCTCCGGTGCGCAAATTGAATGAAATTTGAGAAGAGGAGGTCGCAGGATAGAGGATGGCCGACTGTGCCGATAATCGTCCGAAAGGGTTATCCAGTTGTATTGAAAAGGGATTGAAGCGTCTGTCTCAGAGAAGGGCCACTTGCTCAGCGAGTTGCGGAGGCTTCAACCGGTGACAAGATTTTCTCCGCCGGCGCTGCCCAAAACGGATTTGCCGTTCTCCTGCTGTTGGACATTGAGCAAAGGCTGCTTGGACACATAAATCCATGCCATCATCAGGAGGAAGCGAATGGCTTCGTCTCCGTTGATTCGGCTGAGAGCGGCAAACTGCTCAATCTCGGGAAAGTTCAGTATGATCACAATCTCCTTTACGGTATCCGGCGCAGACCTGCTCGCGGAGGGCTTGATATAGATGGGCTCTGAATCCAGAATCTTGGCCTTCTTTCGCCACTGATCCAGTCTGATGGTCCCTTTGCCAGCGCCGTCGCTTACCCATTGATATGAGACTCCGAGCTTCACAAGGAGGTCGCGATATCTTCCGGCGCCCGCCGCCTGGGAGATGTCATTGAAACGAATCTTTGATCCTTTTCTATGCGACCTTTCAACCCAGGTCTGAAGCGCATTGTTGGCCAGCTTCTGGTGGTGTGAAAGTACATGATGCATAGCCGGCGCCAGTTTTTTTACCAGATTGCGATTGATACTCAGGTGCGGATAGAGAGGGCAATATAGGCGCCGCGCTTCGTGAGCTGCAATCGTCGTCATGGGGAAGGTGAAGCTGCCTGAGTTCACAGACATGTCGCGCAGGATAGTCGCCCGATCAATCAGCGCACAGGCCTGTGTGGCGCTGAAGTCGTGCTCAACGGCCAGGTCTTCTATCGGTATCTGAATCGAGGGATCGTCCGAGCGGTAAAGAAACTTCCACAGCCGGTCGGTCCACAGGACGGGCTCCAGAACCGCGGGCAGGGGTTGCGCTCGTCGGGGAGATGGCGTGGGAGAACGCGGTATGAGCCTTTGAACCAGTTTACTCTTGCCGGATTTGCGCTGGTCCTTCTCGTCGGACTTGCGTAGGGCCTTCTTGTCAGACTCGCGTAGGACCTCGTAGGCCGCCGAGTGCGAGAGCCCGCTGAGGGCTGCCAGCATCACCTTTTCACGAGGAATGGGTCTACGATCGAGCAAGATGGCCAGAAGGCTGTCCATGCAGTGAATGTAGTACTCGAGCGTAGTTTCGGCCGAAGAGTGGCCGATGATCTGGCTGAGGGCAAACATCGCCTTGCGTGTCGGGTCTTTGACCCCGCAAAATGCCTCGTACAAAGCATCGATATTCGGCGGGTCCGGGCGCCCGGCGAGCAGCAGCGCAGGAACGGAATCTTCCGGAATCTCCATGTCGCGCAGAAAAAGGCGAAGGAAGAGATGCGATGCGGCCGAATGACGGCAATGATGAAAGCGGAGAGCCTTGTCTCCCGACTCCTTGCGTATGGCATCCAGAACGATGGCAAAGATTCGGATCTCGGGCGCCAGGTCTCCGGTCGTTCCCAGCCATCCAAACAGCAACTGGGTACACTCATTGGGCTTGGTGGATGCGCACTTCTTTCTCAACCACTCAAGGTCCGCTCTCTCCTCCTTATCGAGCAATGCATCCACCGGAAGTCGTCGGGAGGCATTTCGGCTCTTCAGATCGTGCATTTCCCAGGGGCGTACGATAATCTCGGAGATTTGTTGCGGAGGCTGTCCCGCGCGTAGTTGAAAGTTGCTGACCGGCGGTTGGGTTGATGATACTACGCAGCGACCTGGATTTCGGCAGTTTGAGCATCGTTGCGAAGAGCGGCTTTCAGTATCCAGAGTTCCTT
>Ga0326728_10010654_pt1 | contig 21425 bp, 13 predicted proteins | sample MB3enrmetagenome_FD_207602 | JGI IMG/M metagenome (GOLD analysis project Ga0326728, IMG submission 207602) | Lab enriched peat soil microbial communities from McLean, Ithaca, NY, United States - MB31MN | ecosystem: Environmental > Terrestrial > Soil > Wetlands > Peat | place: USA: New York... | reverse complement strand
CCGTCCGGATTCTTGCTGGCAAACCTCGTCCTGCACTGCTCTTGATTTTCCTTTCTTCCTCGCCTTGGTCTGGCAGCGAGTTAATTCTGTGTCGCCGAGTAAGTAAGCTGCGGGCTAGCTAGGGCAGTTCTCCAGTTGGTTGTAGGAGGAGCCGAGATCGGGAAGGGCACGGCTTCAGCCGTGCCATCAGCAGTTACAACCGGTCCCGGCTTTAGCCGCTGAGGGCAGGTACTATACACCATCACGAAAACCGCTATACGAGCTGTGGGGCACCTGTTTGCTCGAAGCTCGCGCCTCGAAGCTCACCCCTCCACCTAGCCGTGTCCTCCGCTGAGTTCGCGCACGATGCTGCCGACAAATGCCTTGGCGTCGCCAAACAGCATCAGCGTGTTATCCAGATAGTAGAGCGGGTTATCAATGCCCGCGAAGCCAGGATTCATGCTGCGCTTGATGACCATCACGGTATGGGCTTTGTCAACGTCGAGGATAGGCATCCCATAGATGGGGCTGGAAGCATCGGTGCGCGCGGCCGGATTAGTGACATCATTGGCGCCAATCACCAGCGCAACGTCAGTCTGCGGAAAGTCGCCGTTGATCTCATCCATCTCAATCAGGCGGTCGTAGGGGATATCCGCTTCGGCCAGCAGCACATTCATGTGTCCCGGCATGCGTCCGGCAACCGGGTGAATGGCGAAACGCACCTCCACGCCGCGCTTGGTCAGCGCATCGTAAAGTTCGCGCACTTTGTGCTGCGCCTGCGCCACGGCCATGCCGTATCCGGGAACAATGATCACCTTGTTCGCGGCAGAAAGAATGGCAGCGGCTTCTTCCGGAGTCGCGCTGCGCACCGGCCTGGCTTCTTCTCCCGCAGCGGCCGAGGTTTGCACCTGACCGAAGGCCCCGAACAAAACGTTCGTGAACGAACGATTCATGGCCTTCGACATGATGATGGAGAGAATCAGGCCCGACGATCCGTCGAGCGCGCCGGCAATGATGAGCAACTTGTTGTTGAGGACAAAGCCCATGGCCGCTGCCGACAGGCCAGCATAGCCGTTCAACAGCGAGATGACGGTCGGCATGTCTGCGCCGCCGATAGGGATAATCAACAACACGCCGAACGCCAGTGCGATCAGGACCATGAATGGAAACAGTGACCGCGCTTCCGGATGCAGGACCAGAAATACGGCGATCCCCAAGGCGACCGCGAGCAGCAGAAAGTTGACCAGGTTCTGCCCTTTGTAAGTCAGCGGCCGCTGCGGCAGAATTTCCTGCAGCTTGCCGGCAGCCATCAAGCTCCCGGTAACCGTCAATCCTCCCAGAATAACTTCCAGCGACAGCACCGACATCATGAAGCGCGAGATATCGGGTGAGCGCAGATAAAACTCGGCCGAGCCGACCAGCGTCACGCAGAGTGCTCCAAAGGCGTGACTAAGCGCAGTTCGCTGCGGCACCGCCGTCATCGCCACTCGCCCCAGCGGAACGCCGATGATGGTCCCGAGCACCAGCGCAATGGCGATCAGGTGGTAGCTCATGCCGTGGTTCAGCAGCGTGCCGCCGATCGCCAGCACCATGCCAATTTCGCCCGCCCAGATGCCGTGGCGGGCCGTGGTCGGCGAACTCATCCACTTCAGCGAGAGGATGAACAGCACGCTCGCGACCAGATATAAAAGCTCGATGACGATCTGAGTTGCTGCCAGTTCGCCTGTCATCACTTAGCCGCCGGTTTGGCCGCGGGACGGCTGGATTTGAACATCTTCAACATGCGGTCCGTAATCAGGAAGCCGCCCACGATGTTGCTGGTGGCGGCGACCACGGCAATGAATCCAAAAACGGTAGCCAGCGTGCTCTTGTGTTCGCCAACGAGCACGATCGCGCCCACGACCGCAATCGCATCCAAGGCGTTGGTCAGCGACATCAACGGAGTGTGCAGCAGAGGCGAGACCCGCCGGATCACTTCAAATCCGATGAAGCCGGCGAGCACAAAAATAAAAAGCGCATCGATCAGGTTTGAACTACTGTTCATCTTTCCTCCGTATTACTTCGTGGAGGGCCGGGCCCTCCATTACGATCACGGCGCCAGTGCGGGCAACTTAAAGAACTCGCGGACCCGGGCGTTCACAATCTCACCCCCGCGAGTGAGCAGCGTCTCGCGAACAATTTCATCTTCGAGGTTCAGAGTCAACTTTTGCTCTTTGATCAAGTGAGTCAGGAACGCAGTGACGTTGCGCGCATACATCATGCTCGCGTGATAAGGCACGCCGTTGGCGAGGTTGATCGCTCCGATGATGGTCACACCATGCTTCACGACGGTCTTGCCGGTTTCGCTGATCTCGCAGTTACCGCCTCGTTCGGCGGCCAGATCGACGATCACTGAGCCCGGTGCCATTCCCTTCACCATGTCTTCGGTTACCAGGACCGGCGATTTTTTCCCCGGAATGACCGCCGCCGTGATCACCACATCGCTTTCCTGCACCGCTTTTCCGAGCAACTCGCGCTGGCGGCGGTAGAAGTCTTCATCCTGGGCACGCGCATATCCGCGAGCGTCCTGCGCGTCTTTCGCCTCGATGGGAAGCTCGACAAAACGTCCGCCGAGACTCTGCACCTGCTCCTTCGCTGCCGGCCTTAAATCGTAAGCCGAAATCACCGCACCCAGGCGGCGCGCAGTCGCGATGGCCTGCAGTCCGGCAACGCCGCAGCCGATCACGAACACACGGGCGGGGGTGATGGTTCCGGCCGCCGTGGTCAGCATGGGAAAGATGCGTGGGAGGGAGTTGGCCGCCACCAGCACCGCCTTGTATCCGCCAGCGGTGCCCATCGAGGAGAGCGCGTCCATGCTTTGGGCGCGGGTGGTGCGCGGCATCAGTTCCACGGTAAACGCGGTGACGCCAGCGCGCGCGATCTCCTGCACCACGTCCAACGAACCAAACGGACGCAGAAATCCAATGAGTATCTGATCGCGGCGATAAAGCGGCACATCCTGTTTTCCCGTAATGTCGTTGGAACCGTAGCAAAGAATCTGCACCACAACGTCAGCGGCAGCAAACACCGCAGCCCGGTCCGCGACGATCTTCGCGCCCTTGTCGCCGTATTGCGAATCGGGATAGCCGGCCTCGATTCCAGCGCCGGACTGTATGTGAACTTCGAAACCTGCCTTGGTCAGCGTGGGGAGGACTGCCGGCACCAGCGCAACCCGCCGCTCCCCCGGATAACTTTCTTTCGGAACACCGATAATCACGAGGCCCTGCCTGTCTAGCGATTCTCTGTATCGCGATTGAGACGATCAAAGCCGCCCGGCTCGCATCAAACTTGCTCTTGCGGGCAGCTCCAAGGAACTGAAGGATTCTAGTTGAGCGGATGGTGGCGCGCAAATGCCTCTTGCGATGGTAGTGGGCCGCGAGCTTCGAGTCGCGAGCTTCGAGCAAACCGGATGCCCCGCAGGTCGCAGCTGATTCCCACGGCAACCTCACCGCGAGAGGCTCAACTGCAAACTGCCGCCGTCACTGGATGCCGCAATGTCCGCGCAGTCTTGCACGATCCAATCGGCGCCGGCGTCTTCGAGTTCGCGGCGGATCATGGTCGTGCAGAACGCAATCACTTTGGCGCCAGCGGCCTTCCCCGCGCGAACTCCAGACGGCGCATCCTCCACCACAACGCAATCGGAGGCAGCAAACCCGAGCTTCGCCGCCGCCTTCAGGTAAGGCTCAGGATCGGGCTTGCCGATCTTCACGTCGCTCGCCGTAACCATGGTCCTGGGAATGGGCAGTCCCGCGGCCCGCAAACGCACCCCAGCCAGCGCGCGCGTACATGAGGTCGCAATCGTCCAGCGCTCCGGAGGCAGGCTGTTCAGAAGTTGCCGAGCGCCCGGCAGCAGGACCACGCCATCGAGGTCCTCCATTTCCCTGCGTTCGACTTCGCGATCTTCGCGGTCAATATCGGCGTTGGGCAGCAGTTCGCGGATGGTAATTCGACTCGGGCGCCCGTGCGCCAGACGGACGACGGTCTCGGGATCAAAGCCATGTTCAACCGCCCACCGATGCCACACCCGCGCCACCGCCGGAGTGGAGTCGATGAGCACGCCGTCCAAGTCAAACAGCAGGGCGCTACAACGGATCGCGATCATTTCATCTAGCTTACATTACTTAATTCACATTGCCCGGGATTCACCTCACCCAATGAAATGAAGGGGGGACGACAGTCCACCGCTACTGCTCATTAGAGCGGTTTTCAGCGTTGCTGTACCCCGCTTGTGTAGAGACGGGGCTTGCCCCGTCTCCGCCGGACGAATTCCGTGGTTACAGCAATCCTGGATTCGCTCTAGTGGACTCCGGAACCGAGCGCGTTGTTCACCATCTCCTGCGCTTCGCTGACGATCGCGTTCAGATGGCTCTGGCTCTTGAAGCTCTCCGCATAGATCTTATAGATGTTCTCCGTGCCGGAGGGCCGAGCCGCAAACCAACCGCTGGCCGCGACGACTTTCAATCCGCCGATGGGAACTTGATTGCCCGGAGCTTTCGTCAACTTGGCGGTGATGGGCTCGCCCGCCAGATCCGACTCCTTTACTGCGTCGGGTGAAAGTTCTTGCAATTTCGATTTCTGCTCGGGCGTGGCAGGTGCGTCGATGCGCGTGTAGTAAGGGGTGCCGAACTCCGCCGTCAGTTCGCGATAATGCTCACCCGGATCCTTGCCCGTGCGTGCAGTAATCTCGGCCGCCAGCAGGTCCATGATGGGTCCATCCTTGTCGGTCGTCCACACGGTGCCGTCGCGGCGAAGGAAACTCGCTCCAGCACTCTCTTCCCCGCCGAAGCAATACGAGCCGTCAAAGAGGCCGGGCACAAACCACTTGAAGCCGACCGGCACTTCGCGTAACTCGCGGCCTAACTTCTTCACGACCCTGTCGATCATGCTGCTGCTCACCAGGGTCTTTCCAACCACAACATCGTGGCGCCACTGTGGGCGGTGTGAGAGCAAGTATCGGATGGCGACTGCCAGATAGTGGTTCGGGTTCATCAAGCCCGCAACGGGAGTCACAATTCCGTGCCGGTCGGAGTCGGGATCGTTGGCAAACGCCACCTGGTATTGATCCTTCAGCCCAACCAGCCTCGCCATCGCATACGGGCTGGAACAATCCATGCGAATCTTGCCGTCGTGATCGACTGTCATGAAAGAAAACGTCGGGTCAATCACGGGATTAACGACGACGATGTCCAGCCCGTAAACGGAGTTGATCGGTTCCCAATACGGTCGCGCAGCTCCGCCCAGTGGGTCCACGCCGAGTTTGAGGCGCGCGCCGCGAATCGCATCCATATCAACCACGTTCTTGAGATCGTGAACATACGGCAAAACGAAGTCTTCCTGGTGAGTAGACGCAGCGTGGATGGCCTTGGCAAACGGAACTCGATTGACTCCCACATTTCCCGCTCGCAACAATTCGTTCGCCCGGTCCTGGACCCAACCCGTCACGTCGGTATCGGCCGGGCCGCCGTTGGTTGGGTTGTACTTGAAGCCTCCATCCTCGGGCGGGTTGTGCGAAGGCGTGACGACGATGCCGTCGGCGAGGTGATCCTTGTCCTTGCGACCGCGGTTGTAAACAAGAATGGCTCGCGAGATTACGGGCGTCGGAGTTACACCGTCGTTTTCCTGGATGATCGTCTCGACGTTATTCGCCGCCAGCACTTCGAGCGCGGTGCGCTGTGCAGGCCCGGACAAAGCGTGGGTGTCTTTCCCCATATAAAGCGGGCCGTCGCTTCCCTGCTGTCGCCGGTAGTCGCAGATCGCCTGCGTAATCGCGAGGATGTGCGCTTCCGTGAATGTTCCGTGGAGCGGCGACCCGCGGTGTCCGCTGGTACCGAAGCTGACTAACTGGTTGGGATCATGCAAATCGGGATGGCGCTCAAAATATTCCTTCTCCAGCCGGGCCACATCGATCAGCATCTCTTTTGGAGCGGGCTTGCCCGCAAGCGGTGATATCTTCATTTCGTTGGCTTCGCTTGTCATGGATGTGTTTTCAGGGTACGGGGCTTGGTTCCACTGTTCAACTCCACCGGCGCCTCGGCTAAATCGAATTCTAGCTCCTTAGCGATCGCAGCCACAGGGCGTGCAGCCCAGGAACTTGTAGTTGGTATTAGGGAAGTTCTGATTAAGTCCATGGGGCCTCCGTGCATCCCCGTGTACCCTGTGGTTTATGCTTTTTGCCAACACTAAATCAGAGGTTCCTTAGTCGGCCGCCACTTCACGCCCCTCCGGCTCCATCTGCGCGCGCAGTTGGCTTTCGTAATCCGCGAGTTGCGCCTCGATCTCCTCGACCGTTCTGCGCTTCTTGATGACCTCCTCACGATAGCGGCGCAGGAAGTAATCGATGGTCTCGACGCGAATCTTGATCGAGCCCGAGGGCTTGTTCTCGTCCAGATCCTTGAAGCAGAAGTAGGGTGTGCCCGACTGCTCGATGATGCCTTCGATCACGCCGTAAATCGGCGCATCGTGCCCGCACTTGAAACTCGACATCTCCAGCGCCACCAGGTTCGGATGCCGCGCCGTGAACTTCGCGGCCCACACCTTATGGTTCGTGCTGCAGGAGAACGAGTTCTTCCATGCATCCGAAATATCCAGCGGGTGGCTGATCACCCCGGCGCGCACTTCCTCGCCAAACAGGCGCTCCAGCATGTCTTCGTCCAGAGGCAGCGTATTCTGCGAAAAGATGGGATAGCCCAGCTTCTGGAACTCTTCCAGGATCTCGTGGTTCAGTCCGGGATCGTGATGGTACGGCCGGCCCAGCATCACGATGCCGATGCGGTCCTCGCGTTCCAACTGGTCCAGCACCTGGCGAGCGCGCCTGCGGACTCTGCTTTCGTAGTCGGCGAGCGCCTTGAAGCCCACCTCAACCGCGCGATCGTTCTCCGCCTGCGACAGTCCGAGAAGCGGCTGCCACGCCTGCAGCATCTGATGAGCGAACAGCTTGCGATCGGCGAAGTTCAAAACCGGATCCATGTACTTCACGTTATGCTCGGCAAAGACGTCGTTTTCCTTGGTGAACGCAGCCTTCACTGTTTCCGGTGTCGCGGTCACCGTTGGACAAGCATTGGCCGCCACAATCTTCACCAGTGGCGACCTCAGCACGTCGTACATCGGGAAGAAGATTACGTCCAACGGTTTCTTTCGATGTTTTTCCTGAATCAGGTTATAGACATGCGAAATGCCGACCTTCGCCGGAAAGCAGGGATCGATGGCGCCGCGGCTTGCGCCCGCCCGGTAAAGATCGGAACTGGTGTAGTCGGAGTAAACGATGTTTTCGGGCTGCACACCCAGGCTCTCCAGATATCCGTTGAACAGCGGGGCGCAGCCATAGATGTTCAGCACGCGCGGAATGCCGATGCGAAGCTTCTTGCGGTTCCGCATCAGCGGAATCCGCTCCTTTGCCGGCTTGTTCCAGAATCTCGCCGCAGGAATGGGATCGGCCACGCTCTTCGCGTTCACCGGCCGGAAAACCTCGTGGGCAGCGTAGTCCACAACGTTGGGATATTTTTCCTTGATCTCGTCGAGGCCGGCTTTAATGTCCTTCATGTCGTTGACGTCTTCGACCAGGCCTTTTTCGCAGGTTGCGATGATCAGGCGTTGTTCCCCATCCATTAACGGAACCTTGGTGACCTTCTGAATGGGAACGATGCTCATCTCATCCGTGAAAGCAGTTCTGATGTCGATGAAGGTCCGCAGGCAGTTGTTCTTGCAGAAATTGCAGCGCGTCGCTTCGTTGCGCGTGGTGCGGTACTGAATTTTTCGCACCGCATCCAAGCCGATGAACGAAGTCTGCAGCCCCTTGCGCCACAGTCGCATGGACTCCACCGCCGCGCCAATCGCGCCTGATTCTCCGCAGAACTCGTGCACGATGATCTCCGGCTTCTTGCCGGCCGCGCGGAAGCTGTTGTGGATGAAATCGACTTCCGCTTTTACCACCGCTAGGTTGTTCTGCGTTCCACCCTGCAGAACGAACCGAGTTCCCAGCGCCGCGAGATTCGGGATGCTGGCAACATAGAGGAACACATTCTTCGGCAGGACCGTCGCCAGCCCGGCAAGAATCTCCTCTGCCCTCCAACCTTGCCGCTGGAAGTTCACGATGTCCGATTGCATGAACACCGCGCACCCGTAACCAAATACCGGCATGGCCTGCGCCGAAAAGGCAAGATCGGCATATTGTTCGACGCCCAACCCAAATCCTTCGGCGGTCGATTGCAGAAAATATCCGTTGCCCGCGGAGCACTGCGTATTGAGCTTGAAATCTTTCACCCGGCCGTTGTGCAGAATGATGATCTTGATATCCTGCCCGCCCACATCGACGATCACGTGCGGATCGTCATAGAACTTGAGCGCCGACTCGGTGTGGGCCACGCTCTCGACCAGCGCGACGTCTGCGTGCAAGACCTCTTTCAGAATGTCCTTGGCGTAGCCGGTGGTAGCGACTCCCAGAACTTCCAACTTCGCATGCTGCGCTTCGACTTGTCCGCGCAGGTTCTCGAACATCTCGATCGTGTCCTGGATCGGGTTCCCGTTCGAAAGCTGGTAAGCCTTGCACAGGATGTCGCCGCGCTCATCCAGCAGAACTGCCTTGGTGGAAGTCGATCCCCCGTCAACGCCGATAAAGCCGGCAACGGTCTGACCTTTGCGGAAAGTCGCGGGCGTAAACTTCTTCCGGCGGTACGCTTCCTTAAACGCGTCGAGTTCCCCGTCTTTCGAAACCAAACCCTTCGCGCCGGACTTCGCCTTTTCCTCCTGGCGGCCAAAATCGATGTAGTACAACAGTTTTTCGTAGCCCTGGTAGCAGCCGACGCAATCGTCCTCGCCCTTGCCGAATTCAATCGCGCCCAGGGCCGCGAAGTACTGCGCGTTGGCGGGAACTTTGATCAGATCTTCCGGCTTCGCGCCCTCGGGAATCGCAACTTTGCGCTCTTCCCACATGCGCGGAATGTTCGCCTGCCACGCTTCGCGCATGCCTTTGATGAAGCTGTTCGGCCCACCCAGCAGCAAAACGTGGGGCCGCAGCGTGTGGCCGCGTGTTAGAACGCTCAGGTTCTGCAGCACGATCGCCTCGAACAGCGAAGCCATCAACTCATCCGGCGGCGTTCCCACTTTCTGCAGGCCGTTGATGTCGGTCTCGGCGAACACGCCGCACTTGCCCGCCACCTTGTGCAGTTTGATTCCGTAGTAGCCCTGCATCCCGAGTTCGTCGATCGGGATCTTCAGCTTGGCGTTGATCTTGTCGATGACCGCCCCGGTGCCGCCCGCGCACTTGTCATTCATCGACGGGATTTTCTTCTTGCGCCCCGTCTCATCGTCATCCTTGAAGACGATGATCTTCGCGTCCTGTCCGCCCAGCTCAATCACCGAATACACTTCGGGATGCAATTTCTCGACCGCCAGTGACACCGCCGTCACTTCCTGCACAAACTTCGCGCCAATCTGTTCCGCGATCCCACCGCCGCCCGAGCCGGTCATGAACATCCGCGTGTTGTGCCGGTTGATGCCGGCCTCCGCCTCCATGCGACGAAGGAATTCCAGAGTTTTCTCGGGTTGTCTTGTTTCATGCCGCTGGTAGTCCTGCCAGACAATCTGGTCCGTCGCGGCCTCCACCACCATTGCTTTCACGGTGGTCGAGCCGACGTCGAGCCCCACCAGAAATTGCGTATAGCGGTCATGCGCCTTTTGATACGGAGCGGGCGCGATCTGCAGCAACTGGGGCGGCTGTCGATCATGTCCCGTCAAATCGTCGTGCATGCAATCTCTCCGATCAGATTCCAGCGAGAAAAATTACGTCTAAGCAGCATCGGAAAGGGCTACCCCGCGCACGCGCGTGCGACGCAGCAGCCGGCTCCCCTTGTTCATGCGTTGGTTCACGTGCAGAATAAACTGCGCCGCCGTGCCCGCGATCCCGTCGCGATGCGGCACGCGATAGAACGGTCGCCGCAATTCCGGATGCTCGGCGATATATTCCCGTATTTCATCAATGTTTTTGCCTGTAGACTTCAAGCATTGCTCGAATTCTATTTTGGCCTTCACTTTGGCCTCTCCCAATGCCATCTGCACCCGGCTGTGCGCATTGCCCTCGCCCTCGCCCGAGGTCTCGATCGGCAGGAAGATCATGTCCTTAAACTTGTTCACCACCGCCGATTGCACACCGTCCGATTGCGACGACGGCATGCACCCGAACGGCTTTAGCGCCAGCACCATGTGGCAGAGATGGTGGACCGTGTAGTACACGTTTTTCCCAACCTCGAGATGCCCTTCACCTCCGCGCGCGAATTGGTTGTAGAACGGATGCGCCATCTCGGCCAGTTCCTCCTGCGGCGCCAGCCGATGCGTAATCCCGCCGAGATTCTTGATCGTCCGGTGATACAGGTAATTCCACATGAATTCACCGGCGCCAAGCCCCATCAACTTCTTGCGCAATCCCAGATCGTTCGCCAGGTGTTTCTTCAATTCCCACCACTGTGGATTCCGGTGCGGACGATTCACCGGCCACTTGGCTTTCGCGTGCGCCTTCGCCGTGTAAAGCAGGTACGCCACCCAAGTCGCGATGGGCTCGACTATCACCTGCGCGCCTTCCCGCTCCAGGAACTCGAACATGTGGAAGTTGCCGTCACCCTCCGTAGTCTGCGCCCAGAACTCGCCCGTGATCTTCACCACCGGCTTTACCCTGGTGCGGTCGACTTCAATGCTGTCCATCTTCTCGCGAGCGGCGGCCAGGGCGTTGAGATAATCTTTTCCCCATAAATGCTCATGCATCTTGCCGAGCACGTTAAAGGTGTTTCGCAGGATCTTGTTGCTCTTGAACTTCGGCTTGGCCCAGTCCGGCGCCCGCTGCTCGATCTCAAACGAATCCCGATTCCTGAGGTCCTCCGAGAGCACATCCACCGCCTCGCGAAACACGCGCTCAGTCTCGCCCGGCTTCACTTCGAACGGCCGAATCTGGTAGATCAGGTCGTTGCACACATCGCCCAGGTACAGGGCGTTCAGCATGCCGAATCCGAAGTCAATGGTGAATTTCAAACCCGGCTCCAGCGACGCCGCCTTGATTCCATCGCTGTCCTTGAACAGCAGCACGCGGAAGCCGTCGAAGCCCGCATTTTTCAGTGCGAACCGGTACTCCGCCTCATACATGCCGAAGCGGCACGGACCGCACGAGCCCGCCGTAAAGAAAACGTAGTTGTCGATGATGTCCTTGCGCGACAGGCCTTCGCTCTCCAGAAATCGGAGATACTGCACCAGATTCCCCACCGTGAAATACGTCGGGTTGCACTGCCCGTTGTTGCCGTATTCCTTGCCGATCTGGAACGCCGGCACGTCCGGCACAGGCAGCTTCTCGCAGCGATAGCCGCAGCCCTGAAATACGGCGCGGATCAGATCCTCGTGCTTCCAGGTGAAACCGCCAAAAAGAATCGTGACTTGGCTGCGCTCCTCAGCCGTAAACGCCCGTTCCACCGGCCGGTGGAAGTGAGTGGACTGGTCGAGGCCGGCGATCTTGCGCAAGCGTATGCGCTCCGCTTGCAGACGTTGTTGGATCTCGAGGTCGTTTTCAATCTGAACGAACTTCGTTGCCATACACGTCTCCTGAGTTTCTGATGCAATCGTGTAAAAATAGTTGCATGGCGAAGGGGCTTTCCGGATTTATGCCATAACTCCCTCGTCGGCAGCAAGCGGGATTCTTGCCTGCGAAAGACTCAACAATTGCGTAGGTTCCAGATATTTGTCTCTCCGTTTAGGCCCATCTCCTCGAAGAGACGAGAAGAAAACTACCAGAAAAAGACCCGGCCCCGCCGCCTCGATCTCAAAGCGGAACGGAGCTGGCCGAAAGTTTTCAGCCAGGTCTTGTGTGCGTCGTCGAATCTATGGTGAGCGCGGCAGGAATCGAACCTGCGACCCACGCCTTAAAAGGGCGTTGCTCTACCAACTGAGCTACGCGCCCTCACCCACTTCAATCTAACATATTTTCGGCGCGAACCTGCCCGGCAAGCGTTTCTCAGAAGCCGTTGCCGCCGGGGATGGCATCGCGATGGTCGATCGACTCGATGCCGCCTCCATCCTGCCCCAACAGACCATGACGTTGCCAGCGCAAAAGCGATACACTCTCCATTCATGCTGCGTTCCCGTTTCTTCTGGCCGACCCTTGCGCTCGCTCTCTGGACGCTTCTGTCGCCGGCGCTTGTCCACGCCAGGAAAAAACAGTTGCCCGCCGTACGCTGGACCGCCGGCGCGCCCGGTTGCACCTTCGAACACGGCGACGATGGACGCTACCGCTGGACGATGACCGGGAACGACCTCACCATCACGCTCATCGTGGATTCGCAGGAACTGACCAAAAGCCGCCACCGTTTCTATCACCTGCTCGGCGCGTACCTCAGTGTGACCTACACGGGTCAGAGCAAATTTGAGTTTCCCGCGGACGTGCGCATCGACTTCGTTCGTCATCACGACGTTCTTGAAGGCTACATGGACCCCGCGGAACTCTCCAACAAATTGCAGAACGACATCGACACGCTGGTCTTCGAAACCGAGCGTCAGATCAAGAAGAATCCCAAAATCACCGAAGAAAAAACCGCTTACTTGAGAGAATACGAGAAGGAAGCGGCCGAGTTCATCGAATTCGTGAGCATGCAAAGCCTCGATCCCGCCGGGGTGACGCTGAATCCGGGCAATCCCGAAGCCCACGGCTGGGTCTTCTTCGCCACCAGCAACAAGTGGATCGGCCCGTGGAAGCCCCGCGAGGATTTCATTCTCGAGATCTGGATGAAAGACAAAATTTGGCAGTTTCCCTTTTCGCTGCCGCCGCAGGAAGGCGATCTGATCCTGCGCAAGCCACCCGATTAAGACTAACGTAGGGACAGCCGCCCTCGGCTGTCCAGCCGAGCGAAGCTCGGCAGCGCCTTAGCGCGCAAGCTTGAGCGAAGCGCGAGCCCACCAGAAAATTGTGTTACAGTTTCGTGCTTATGGAGCTCGTCCCGAAAGCAGCGCCAGCCAAGCAACCCGCAGTGTTGTTCTACTGCCCGGTCTGCGCCGTGGAAGTCAGCGATCCGCTGACCTGCGGCGACTGCGCGGCCGTCATCTGTCGCCGCTGCGGAACGCCGCTGGAATCTCCCGATGAACTAGGCATGGGATGAAGGGACACCCGGCTACTTGATGAACCCCACTCCCGCTTCCCTGTCGCCCGAAGCCGAAACCTCCAGCCAGCAGCCGAGTCTCGTCCGTGGGCTTAGCTTGCTCGACTCCGTGCTGCTGCTCGCGAGCGGCATCATCGGCTCTTCGATTTTCCTTACCGCAAAAGACATTGCCGGGCCTTTGCCGAATCCGACGTTGTTTTTCCTCGTGTGGGTCCTCGGTGGAGTAATCTCGCTGTGCGCCTGCGTCGCCTTCGCCGAACTCGGCTCCATGTTCCCCGACTCCGGCGGACAATACATTTACCTCCGCGAAGCGTACGGCGACTTGGTCGCGTTTCTATACGGCTGGATGCTCTTCACGGTAGCCAATGGCGGCACCATCGCGGCTCTCTCCGTCGCATCCGCGGCCTACATGGGAAATATCATCCCTGCCATTTCCGAGGAGCGTGTGATTTTTTCGCTGGCCGGAGTGCCGTTCACACGCGCGCATGCGGTCGGGCTGATTTTGATCGCCATCCTCACCTATGTCAATGTCGTCGGACTGCGCTGGGGCGCCCTCCTCCAGAATGTTTCGACGTGGACGAAGTTTGCTGCCATGGCGATCTTCGTGGTCCTCGGATTCGCCATCGGCAAGGGACATTGGTCGAACTTCAGTGCACAGGCGCCGGGCGGTCTAACCATGGGATTGAGCCCCGGACAATTGATCTCCGCTCTCGGCGTCGGCTTGATCGCCGTCTTCTGGGCCTACGACGGCTGGGTCTATATCACCTGGGTCGCCGGCGAAGTCAAAAACCCGCGGCGCAATGTGCCGCTGGCCATGGTTTTAGGTGTGCTCGCGGTCGGCGTGATTTATCTCGCCATGAACATGACGTATGTTTACGCCCTGCCGCTGCATGAGATCGCAAAGTACGAGACCATAGCCCACGCCGCCGCAACAAAACTTTTCTCGCCCGCTGCCGCAGGCTGGTTATCGGCGATGATTGCGATTTCATGTTTCAGCGCGGCGGCGGCCTGCACTCTGTCGGGCTCGCGCGTCTACCTCGCCATGGCGCGAGACGGAGTGTTCTTCCGCCGCATGGCCGTCATTCATCCCAAGTGGCGCACCCCCGCCTTCAGCCTGATCGGACAAGGCGTCTGGGCCGCGGTGCTCACCATGAGCGGACGCTACGACCAGCTTTACACCTACGTCATCTTCGGCATGGTGCTCTCCTACACGCTGACCGTCATCGGCCTGTTTGTTTTGCGCTGGAAAAAACCAGACGTTCCCCGTCCCTATCGCTGCACCGGATACCCGTGGCTGCCCGCAATCTACATTCTGGTCGGCGTCGCCTGGACCCTCAATACCATCATTCAGCGGCCCACCGAAGCCTTCTGGGGCGCCACCATTGTGCTGATCGGCGTTCCAGGATATTTGTATTGGAAGCGTAAGAGCCGCCCTGAGGCCGTCGACTGAGATTCATCTTGCCATCCCGCGCCTCGGTGGTGAAAGCTACGTCGGCACCGCCGTCTTCCGCTTCGGATTGAAGAACGGTAAGGGCACGACCGTCGCCGCCGTCGTCATCCGTTGCGCTTCGATCGTCAACTCCATTTGCAGCTTGGTACCCGGCTTGGAATATTCGGCGCCGACGCTGGCCAGCGCAATCAACTTCTTCAGCAGCGGAGAAAATGCGGTCGTCGTTGCCTTGCCCACGTGCGTGTCGCCAGAATAGACGGGCACTGCGACGCGCGACGCCTGGCTGGGCGCTGCCGGAGACAGTCCAAACTTATCGAACTGCTCTTCCACTTCCACCCAATCCACTTCGAGGCCCACTAACTGCCGCGCCACACCCTGCTTGTGATCTCGCGCCAGCGCGCGCTTGCCGATGAAATTCTCTTTATCGAGATGCACCATCTTCCCGAAGCCCAGCTCATACGGCGAATACTTCTGCGACGGAATCAACGCCTTCTTCGAACTGATGTAATCGACCTCGATCAGCAGCAGTCCCGCCTCCACGCGCGCCACATCCAGCGCCAGCATTCCGGCCGCATGAATATCGAACTGCTTGCCTGCGTCCATCAGCGCGTCCCAGACTCTGACCGCTTCGCTCCACGGCATCCAAATTTCGTAGCCGAGGTCGCCCGTGTATCCCGTGCGCGAAATATCGACGGGCACGCCCGCAATCTTTCCGCTCGTCTTGCGAAAGTATTTCAGGTTGGCGATGTCGGCGTCCGCAACCGTCCTCAAAAGCTTCGCGGACGCCGGCCCCTGCAGCGCCAGCGCCGCCGTCTGCTCGGAAATGTCTTCGATCTGAACGTCCATGTTCAGGCCGTTCTGCCGGAACCAGCGCAGGCTCGGATCGGCGGCCGTCCAGCGATACTTGTTTTCCTCCAGGCGAGTAATCGTGCCGTCGTCGATGACCTTGCCGTCTTCATCGCACCAGCAGGCATAAATAACCTGCCCCACCGCGACTTTGTTGACGTCGCGCGTGATCACGCGGTTCACCATCTTGGTCGCATCCTTGCCGGTGACCCGATACTTATAGAGCGGAGAAATATCAATCAGCGCGCACGCATTGCGAATCGCGTTGTACTCATGCTCATGGTGCACTTCGTACACGCTGACCGTGTAGTATCCCGACCACTCGCGATAATTCAGACTGTGGCAGAGAGCAAAAGTTCTCTCGTGAAATGCAGTTCCAATGGGCAAGGCGGCCTCGCGCGACGGGTCGCTTCCCCTGTGAAACCCTGTGGCCTCTGTGGTAGAGATTTTCCTAACCATAGAGAACACAAAGGATCGCAGAGGAAGTCTTAAAGAAACACCGACGGTGGATTATATGCACCGCGCCGCTTCTGGAGCAAGCGCCCAAATGCGTTGACCATAAGTCAATAATCGCGAGTAAGTAGAGACAAAACGATACTTTCTCGATAGAATGGCGAGTCATTTTTCCTGAAGTTACGAGTCAATCCGGATCAATCTATCTGGATCAATCTATGCCTGCCGTTTCAAGCGGTACCCAGTACGAAGTAATTGTCGTTGGCGGCGGCCACAACGGCCTCACCAACGCCGCCTATCTCGCCAAAGCGGGAAAGAAAGTGCTGGTGCTCGAACGCCGCCACGTTCTCGGCGGCGCGGCGTGCACCGAAGAAGTTTTCCCCGGCTTCAAGTTTTCCGTCTGTTCGTATGTCGTCTCGCTGCTGCGGCCCGAGATTATTCGCGATCTCGATCTTCCCCGCCATGGTCTTGAAATCCTGCCGCTCGACGGCACTTTCACTCCCATGCCGAACGGCGACCACCTCTGGCGCGTCAACGATCACGGCAAAACTCATCGCGAAATTGCCCGCCATTCCCGCGTTGACGCCGAAGCCTACGATGAATTTGGCAAAGCGATGCAGGCCATGTGCCGCTTCGTGAAGCCGATCCTCAGCATGATCCCGCCCGACCCGGCAACGCTGAATCCGCGCGAACTGATGAAGCTCGTCTTCATCGGACGCCGCTTTCAAGGCATGTCGGCCGAGGATAAGTACAACCAGGTCCAGCTCATGACCATGAGCGCCATCGACTTTCTCGATCAGTGGTTTGAGACCGACGTGCTCAAAGCGACGATGTCCGCGTCGGGCATTATCGGAACCTTCCTCGGCGTGCGCTCGCCCGGCACCGCCTACGTTCTGCTGCATCACTACATGGGAGAGATCGACGGCGCTTTCCGCGCCTGGGGATTCGCGCGCGGTGGCACTGGCGCCATCTCGAACGCGATTGCCGGCGCCGCTCACGAGGCCGGAGCCGAAATCCGCACCGAAGCCCCGATTGCCCGGATTATGATCAAGAACGGCCGCGCCACCGGCGTCGTGCTCGCGAACGGCGACGAGATTTACGCCGACGTTGTTTCTTCCAGCGTCGATCCGAGGCTCACGTTCACCAAGATGATCGAGCCCGGCCATCTGCCCGACGAATTCATGGAAGGCGTGAAGCGCTACAAGTTCCGCGGGTCCTCAGGCAAGGTGAACATGGCTCTCGACGGACTTCCGAATTTCAAATGCATGCCGGGAGTCGGCGCCCACCTGCGCGGCGCTATGTCGATCTCGCCCAGCGTCGAGTACATGGAGAAGGCCTACGACGACGCAAAATACGGGCATTGGTCGTCGCACCCGTACATTGACATGGTGATTCCGACCCTCACCGATACGTCGCTCGCGCCGCCCGGCAAACACATCCTCTCCTGCTTCGTGCAATATGCGCCGTACAGGCTGGCGCCCGGCCTCGACTGGGACACGGAAAAGGAAAAATTCGGCGACAACGTGGTCAACACCATCGCCGAATACGCGCCCAACATAAAAGACATCATCCTGCACCGCCAGGTCGTCACCCCGCTCGATCTCGAACGCGAGTGGGGATTGACCGAAGGCAACATCTTCCAGGGCGAACTCTCGCTCGAACAATTGTTTTTCCTGCGCCCGGTAGCCGGATGGGCGCAGTTCCGCTCGCCGATCAAGAACCTTTACATGTGCGGATCGGCCACGCATCCCGGCGGCGGCATTATGGGCGCACCCGGCCGTCTGGCAGCGCTGGAAATTCTGAAAGACAGGGTAGCCTGATGTCCGCAGAGAGCCGAATGGCCGAAACGCGCGACGTCATCATCGTCGGCGGCGGACACAACGGTCTGGTCGCCGCCTTCTATCTCGCCAAAGCCGGATTTAAACCGCTGGTGCTAGAACGCCGCGCCCAGGTGGGCGGCGCGGCCATCACCGAGGAATTTCATCCCGGCTTCCGTTGCTCCACGCTCGCGCACAACACCGGCCCGCTCCGCGCCGACATCGTGCGCGACATGCAACTCGCGCAGCACGGCCTCAAGCTGACGACTCCCGATGTAAGCACCGTCTCCCTGCTGCCCGACGGCCGCGCCCTCGTCCTCTACGCCGACGAAAAGAAGGCCGCGCAGGAGATCGCGCAGTGGTCCCCGAAAAACGCTGCCGCCTACGCGGACTTCGGCACGGCCCTCGGCAAGATCGGCAACGTCATCGGCCAAGCGCTTGCGCTCACCCCGCCGCACATTGACCGTCCCAGCAGCGGCGACCTTTGGGGAATGCTGAAGACCGGCCGGTCCATTCGAAATCTGGGCAAAAAAGATTTGTATCGCGTCCTGCGCTGGGGGCCGATGGCCGTTGCCGATCTGGTCGCTGAGTTCTTCGACACTGAACCCCTGCGCGCCACCATCGCCGCCCGCGGAATCTTTGGAACATTTCTGGGCCCGTGGTCCGCGGGCAGTGCGCTCGTGTTACTGTTGCGTGCCGCTGCCGATCCATCTTCCAACTCGGCTCCCGCTGGAAGCATTCAGTTCCCTGCCGGCGGCATGGGCGCCATCACGCTGGCCATGGCTGCCGCAGCAAAACAGGCTGGCGCGGAAATTCGCACCGGTGCTGACATCGCCGAGATTCGCGTGAAAGACGGCGTCGCCACCGGTGTCGTGCTCACCTCTGGCGAAGAGATTTCCGCGCGAGCCGTCGTCTCCAACGCCGACCCCAAGCGCACGCTCCTGCGCCTGGTCGATCCCACGCACCTCGCGCCGGACTTCCTGCAAAAAATCAAGAACTACCGTTCCATGGGGACGGTCGCGAAAATCAATCTCGCGCTCTCCGCGCTTCCGGAATTTATCGCGCTCAAGGCAAAAAGCAACGGCAACCTCCTCCACGGCCGCATCCAGATCAGTCCCGAGATCGATTACCTCGAGCGCGCCTTCGACGAATCGAAGTACGGCAACTTCTCGCGTCAGCCGTACATCGAAATTACTTTCCCATCTCTTTCGGATCCTTCGCTCGCCCCGCCCGGACAGCACGTGATGTCCATCTACATGCAGTACGCACCGTACAAGTTAAAGAACAGCGACTGGGAGAGCCAGCGCACTGCACTCGGCGAAACCGTTGTGAAGACGATCGCGCAGTACGCGCCGAATCTGCCTCAGAACATCCTGCGCCACCAGATCATCACGCCCAAGGATCTCGAAGAAACCTACGGCCTCACCGGAGGCCACATCTTCCACGGTGAACTCGCACTCGATCAGTTCTTCACCATGCGCCCCCTGCTGGACTGGGCCCGCTATCAGACGCCGATCGAACGCCTGTATCTGTGCGGCAGTGGAACGCATCCCGGAACGGGCCTCACCGGCGGCTCCGGCGCCAACGCCGCGCGCGAGATTGCGAGGGCACTGAAAAAGTAGCGCCGCCGTCCCGGCGGCCGCAGTAGCCGGCGAGGACGCCGGCGCTACACTTATCTATGCCTATGTCCGTCATCCTCCTCGTATCCTGCCCCGACCGCAAAGGCGTGGTCGCTTCGATTGCCGAATTTATCTTCCGCCACGGCGGCAACATTCTCTTCAACGACGAGCACGGAGACGAGGCATCCAATCTCTTTCTTACGCGGGTCGAGTTCGACGCGGCCGATTTTGATTTTGACCTAGCCCAGTTTTCCGAGCGCTTCGCTCCCATCGCCCGCGACTTCCAGATGAACTGGCGTCTCGCCCGCTCCACCGACCGCCCTCGCATCGCCATCTTTGTTTCGAAGTATGACCATTGCCTGCAGGATCTGCTCTACCGCCATCAGAGCGGCGAACTCCGCTGCGAAATCCCATTGGTCGTTTCCAACCATCCCGATAATCAGCGCATCGCCGACTTCTACCGCGTCCCCTACTTCGTCGTGCCGGTCACGAAAGAAAACAAGCGTGAGGCGGAACAGCAACAAATCGCGCTCGTCCGCGAGCATCAATGCAGCCTCGTCGTCCTCGCGCGCTACATGCAGGTGCTCTCGAACGAGTTCATTGCCACCGTGGGCTCGGAGAACCTGATCAACATTCACCACTCTTTCCTGCCCGCGTTCGTCGGCTCCAAGCCTTACCACCAGGCGTTTCAGCGCGGCGTCAAGCTGATCGGCGCCACTGCTCACTACGTTACTCAAGTACTCGACGATGGCCCCATCATCGAGCAGGATGTCGTCCGCATCTACCATCGCGACACCGTCGACGACCTGGTCCAGAAGGGCCGCGACATCGAAAAAGTAGTCCTGTCGCGCGCCGTCCGCTGGCACGTGGAGAACCGCATCCTGCTCTATGGAAATAAAACCGTGGTCTTTCAATAACTCAACTCCCGAAACCCCAGCCGAAGCCAGCCGCGCGCGGCTCTCCACTGGGGACTGGGTACTGGCGACTGGCAACTGGGGTAGTGGTGCAGTCACTTCCGTAACCAGGTAACTAATTGCGCCGCCGTTCCCTTTCGGCTTTACTAATAAGGACGGCCCTCTGGAAGAATTGTTCCGCGACCTTGAAGGAGCTGACTTTGGTTGAGGATCCCAAATGGGAACTCGCGTTGCTGGCCACGGTGCAGAGCTTCTACCAGCGGCTGCTGAGTGACCAACTCGGTGGAGAACTGCCCGCCCCCGCCGAACTCGCCCCCGACGTCATCAGCCGCGCTGACGACGTGCGCTCCACCCTCGATCAAATGCATCTTTGGATCCAGCTTCTCGACATGGCAATCACTCCCGCCATGCTGCGGCTTGGAGTGCAAGCCGACCTTGATCCCGAGGTCGCCGAAGCGCTGCTGCGCTACTTCGCGCGCCACCGCGACGATTCCGGCGCCAATCGCGACAAAACCGATCTGGTCGCCACCTTTTTGTTTCGCCATCCCCGCGTGCCTGGCCAATGGGAGCGGCGTGGCTACGGTCTCGATGGATCGATTCCCTTGTCTCCGTTTGAAATCGCGCTGCTGGAAATCCTGTCTGAGTCCGACGTGCCCGTACTGTCGGAAGCCGATGTGCAACTGCTGCGCGAATTCGGCCCCTTGCTCGACCAGGCAAATCGCTTTAATGACTTCAGCGCCCTCATGGACTCCGGCATCATTCCGCGGGTTCGGGAGTTGAAATCCTCTCTCGGCGAGTCGATTTATCACCCCGGAGTGCTGGCTACTCTCGCGCCTTACAATGCCGCATTCGGCGATCGTTTCCACACCCTGTTCGCCGCCGCCACACAAGAGATTAAGGATTTCGCCCACCGCCTGGAAGAACTCGGCGGCAGCATCCTCAGTACAATCGACGGCGTCGAAGTCACCGTCGAACATGTCAACGCCCTGAACCAGGAAGCCTTGTTGAAAGTTGACTACAGCGCGGCTCTGGAAAAATTCCGCCGCGTCTCCCGGCTGAAAAAAGAATTGGAGCGCAGGCCGCCCATCCGGCGCGCAAACCCTGACTTCACGCCTTCCACTCTCCTGGTGGGTGCGGGCGGCGCGGCTGCGGCTCCGGCGCTCGCTCCCAAATATGCGCCCGCC
>Ga0326728_10010652_pt1 | contig 21426 bp, 12 predicted proteins | sample MB3enrmetagenome_FD_207602 | JGI IMG/M metagenome (GOLD analysis project Ga0326728, IMG submission 207602) | Lab enriched peat soil microbial communities from McLean, Ithaca, NY, United States - MB31MN | ecosystem: Environmental > Terrestrial > Soil > Wetlands > Peat | place: USA: New York... | reverse complement strand
GGTGGGCAGTAGCCACGGTCAGTGCATTTCTGACCGTGGGTACTCCTGCGGTACAGAAAAGCCCACGGTCAGAAATGCACTGACCGTGGCTACGTGCCTTACGGCGAGATCATGATCTTAATGGCCCGCTCTTCGCCGTCGATGACGCGGGAAAACAGCGGCGGAGCCTCAGCCAGCGTAATGCGGTGCGTAATGATGTCCTTCGCGCGAATCCTGCCCTCCGCCATAAGCCTGATCGCGATATTGAAATCCGCATCGTAAAGGCGGCTGGTGGCCAAAGAGATGTCTTTGGAAAACGCCACCTTCAACGCGAAAACAATATCCCCTTTCGGCACGCCATAAACCACAATGCGTCCGCCGCGGGCACAGGCCACCAAGGCGTCTTGCACGCTTCCTTCGCTTCCCACGCCGTCGATGACGATGTCGAACTTCTTTTCATGCTCCTCTTTGGGGAAACCATTGCGCACATCGATGGCTTGATCCACCCCCAGCTTGGCGGCGAGGGCCAGCCGTTCGGGAAGCAGGTCGGTCACCACCACGCGCCCTGCCCCCAATGCGCGCGCCACCTGAATGAGCAGCAGCCCGATGTTGCCGGCTCCAAACACCAGCACGCGATCCCCCGTTTGCATCCCTCCCCGCTGAAGAGCGCGCACCGCGACGGCCACCGGTTCCACCATCGCCGCCGATTCGTAATCCATTCCTTCCGGAATCTTCCGCAGCATGTAGTCTTCCACCACCGTCTCCTCGGCGTAAGCACCGTTTCGCGACACCACGCCAAGAACTTCGGTAGAGTCGGAGTGATGGACTTCTCCCTTGGCGAAAACCGGGTCGCTGCGGTTGGCCAGAATGGGGTGGAGCAGCACGCGGTCGCCCGGCTTCCATCCCGTTTGCGCACCTGCTTCCAAGACTTCCCCGCTGGCCTCGTGTCCGGGAACAATGGGAAAACGCGTGAAAGGGAGTTTGCCCGCGATGCTGGCGTAATCGGACCCGCAAACGCCGACTTTGTCGACCCGGACTCTGACCTGGCGATCGAGAAGTTCGGGCCGCGCCAATTCCGATAATTCAAGCTGCCTTGGTCCCTTGAGTAACAATGCCTTCATGTTCTTTGACCCTCAGCTCGTTAGCCGTGCGAACTCGCTACCCTACACCGCGAATGCAATTTAATCAAGGTATCGTCCCTACGAGACTCTGCAATTCTTCTTGGGGAAAAGACGTTCTGCGGGCGCAGGTTCAAGCGTGAGAAAAGACCACGGTCAGAAAACCACTGACCATGGCTATATGCTCTTCGCGAAGGGTTCCTCCAGCGATGCACTCTGGCCCGTAAACAGCTCGGCGCCGTTTTCCATCACATGCAGGCCGTCTTCCAGGCGGACGCCGAACTCGCCGTGGATGTAGATCCCCGGCTCATCGCTGAACGTCATGTTGGACTCCAGCTTGATGGTATTACCCCGCACCAAATAGGGCCACTCATGCCCATCCATCCCCATGCCGTGGCCAAGGCGATGCTTGAAGTACTTGTAATCGGGGCCGTGGCCGGCGTCGGCGATCACCTGGCGCGCCGCTGCGTCCACCGCCTGGGCTTCGACCCCGGGGCGGGCGGTGGCCAGCGCCGCCTTCTGCGCGCGATGGACGATGTCAAACACCTGGCGCATCTTGTCAGTGGGCTTGCCGAGCACGAACGTCCGCGTGATGTCGGAAGCGTAGCCTTCCACCATGCAACCGTCGTCAATCATCACGATCTCGCCCTCGTGGATGGTCTGCGGCCGAATCGATCCGTGCGGCAGCGCCGAGTACGTGCCGACGTTGACGCTGACCTCGCCGGGAAATCCCAGTTGGGAGTAGGCCGCATCGATAAGCTGCCGGAGTTGGTGCTGCGTCATGCCGGGTTGGAGAGCCCGCCATGCGGCCTCATACGCGGTGATGGTCACTTGCGTCGCCAGCCGCATCAACTCGATTTCGTGGTCGCTCTTGCGCATCCGGCAGCCGGCGGTTACGGGCGTGCCGCTCACGATGTTTACGGCCGGCGCCGCCTTCCCCACGCCGTCGCTGAAGACATAGTGGACCGTTTCTTCCATCCCCAGGCGGCCGCTCGAAATGCCGCGATCCCGCAGCCCCTCGGCGACGCGCAAGTAGGGGCTCTCATCCTCCTCCCAGGTGCGCATGTCGCCGCTTCCGGCAAAGGGGCTCAGGGCGATCTGTTCCTCGGCGCGGTCGCGCTCGAAGGCGGGGCACACGAAGAAAGGCTCGCCCTTCGCGGGCAGAATCAGGGCGAACAGCCGCTCGCCGCCACCCCAGCGGATGTTGCTGAAGTAGACCAGCGACGTGCCGCCCATCAGCATCAGCGCGTCAATCTGGTGCTCGATCATCAAACGGCGCGCGTGCTCGTTCCGCGCCCGGCGCTCGTCGGCGGAAATCGGCATCGCGCGGTCTTTCATCGATTTCAGTGCGGCGATGGAAGGCGGCAACGAGGCGGGAGAATTGGACGCGCCGGGTCCCTGCCCCAGAAGCGTGCCTGGTGTCAGGACCGAAGCCAAACTGGGAGTAAGAGCCAGTCCGGCGCCGGCGTTGCGTAAGAAATTTCGTCGAGAAGACATCTCATCCTTCATCTGACGGGTAATGGCGTATACGAGCGGAAGCACGCTACGTCAATTGTATTCCAAGCTCGTAGCCACGGTCAGTGATTTTCTGACCGTGGTCTTTTCCCTCGATGCGGGACCGGTGCCGAAAGGATGGGTAAGGCGGCCGGAAGAAAAGACCACGGTCAGAAAATCACTGACCGTGGCTACGAGCTTGTGCGAACTGCGAAGCACCCGGACAAGGCTCCGGGCACGGTGGCCGAAATCCACCAGGCTGGTGGTATATGGCCAGACGGAAGGCCCCAAATCAGCGCCGCCGGTCGTTAGAAGTCTCTTATTTTCAATTGGCTACGCGCATCTCGCGGTTTGGCAAGTCATTTGCCTCTATGCTCTGTGTTGTTGACCAAAGGGGTGCAGATATGTTGACCAGACTGATTAAGTCGTTTCGAAGAGCAATGATTTACGGTGTGATGAGTTTGTTCGCCGTGTCGATGGTAGCGTTCGCGCAAGAGGCGCCCACCGACACGCCGCAGAACCCCCAGCCGACGGAGGGGCCGCAGGTCCAAACCCCCACGGCACCGGAGCAGCCGGCCACTCCACCGCCCGCGACGCCGGGATGGCATCGATTCTCTTCCCCACCCCCGCAACCGACGCAGCCGATGGCGCCCGCGCCGCAAGTTGATCCCACCCCCGCCCCCGTGCCGGCGCAGATCACGCTTCCCGCCGGGACGTTTGTAACCGTGCGGGTTGACCAGTTCCTTTCTTCTGACAAGAACCAGGCGGGCGATAGCTTTTCCGCAACCCTGGCGCGGCCGCTGGTGGCGGACGGTTTGGTGATTGCGCGGCGGGGACAAACCCTGGGCGGCAAAGTGGTTGACGCCAAGAAGGCGGGGCGCGTGAAAGGCGTTTCGCATTTACAGGTTTCCCTGAACACCCTGCAATTGGCGGATGGACAACTGATTCCGGTGCAGACGGAGTTGACGAGCATCACCGGCACCACCTCCAATGGGCGTGACGCCGGCGCCATCCTGACCACCACCGGAGCGGGCGCGGCAATTGGTGCCGCAGCGGATTGGGGAACAGGCGCGGCAATTGGCGCCGGAGCCGGATTGGTGGCAGGCGTAGTGGGAGTGCTGGTCACACGCGGGCGTCCGACCATCATCCCCCCGGAGGCACAATTGACTTTCCGGCTTGCCAAGCCCGTCACGTTCTCGACGGAGAAGGCGCCCCAGGCGTTTGTCGATGCCCGCACGCTCAATACTCAGCGCGCCGGCATGCAGGGCCCCCCGCAGGGTCCTCCACCGCCGGGATACCAGGGCGGGCCCTATCCTCCTCCGTACTACTACGGCCCTTATTACCCCTACTACCCCTATTACTGGGGACCGAGTATCGGGTTCTATTACGGTGGCGGTTTCTATGGTCGCGGATTCTATGGCCGCGGGTTCTATGGCCGAGGCTTCGGATTCCGGCGCTAGAGTGTGTCCCTGGCTGACGTGTCAGCATTCAATCCTTCGCAGAGCCGCCGGCCCTCCCCCAAAATGGGATCAGGCCGGCGGATTTTTTTGGTATACAGTCCTCAGCCTTCAGTGGTCATTAATCAGCGTCCTCCCCGCCCGCTCCCTGACACCGCGGAGGGCCGCCTCACGGCAGGCTGACATCGAGCGCGTAAAGATCCCCCGTAGCGCGGATGAATGAAACCAGAGGTGAGCCATCGGGCGCGAGGCCGGTGAGCGAGTATCCGGAGATGTCCGAGCGCAGAAAGTTCTCCTGCGTGGCCACGGTTTCAACCTTTCCGTCGAGGACCCGCACACGCCGAATGGGCTCTCCAACACTCCCCATCAGTTCTTGAATGTAGACGTACTTCCCATCCGGGGACCAGTGGGGAAAACTGAGTCCGGGGCCTTGGGTCAACACCGAACGCTGATGAGTCTTGAGATCCAGGAGCAAGAGGACGGAATTATCCACCCCCGCAGCTATGTAACGTCCGTCGGGGGAGAGCGAGAATTCATCTCCGAGGCGTTGCGAGTTCGGAACCAGCGAGCATAGCTGCTTCTTCAAATCGAGCTTATAGAGAGCAGGCGGGCCGGGGGACTTTCGGTAGAAAAGCAGCTCGTCACCTTGGGGCGACCACTTTGGAGAGGTGTCAATTTCGTTGGGAGGCAAGACGCGCTTGGGTTCACCCCCACTCGCTGCCACCACGTAAATCGCCGTTCCCTTGCCTGGTATTTCCGCGCTGAAGGCGATCTGCCTGCCATCCGGGGACAAGCGTGGCGCCGAGGCATTCATGGGCGCGAAGGTAAGCTGGAGCGGTTCGCGGCCATCAATGCGGGTTCGCCAAACTGTTCCGTGATGAACATCCGAAACGTCACAGTAGGCCGCCCACTGGCCGTCCGCGGAAAAGCTCACCCAGCGGGCGGGAACTCCGGCGAGATAAGGGGCAAAAGCCTGCCGCCCGGCATCGAAGCGATCGAGTTCGCGAGCCGGTTGGCTGCCCACAAAGTAGATTCTGTGCCCGTCGGCGCTTATTACCACCGGCGAGAGGAGCATCGCGGTGGAGTACAACTGGACGGGCTTGATCCCGGACTTGGTGAACCGATGGTTGGCGCCCGGCACAGCCCAAATGCTGGTGGCGCCGTCGCGAAATGAACAAAAGATCAGATACTTCCCATCCGCGGTCCATCGGCCGCTGAACTCCCCCTCGCCGCTGGCGGCCGGCGGCGGGCGCCACCCGTCGAGGACGGATTGAAGCTGCTCGCCGCCCGGCGCCGCCGCCCATAGCGATAAAGACCCGGTCTTCTTATCCATTCGAACGATAGTAAGGCTCCCCCCTTGTAAACCCGGCTCCCATCGGACCTTCGCCGCGACGGTGCCGGGGAGCGGTACGAGCATTCGACGCACGCTTCCGTCCGGACTCACTTCATTCAGGCCGTACTCATTGGAATAGACAATCGTGTTTCCGTCCGGAGACCAGGAGGCGCTATTCGTCAAGATGTCATCGACGGGCCGGGGCGAGCCTCCACCTACCGGCACAATCCACAACTTTCCCGCGCCGCTCAGACCCGGATCGCTTACCACCAGCAGCTCAGACCGCTGGGGAGAGAAGTCGCAAAGAAATGGTTGGGGAAAAGGTACCTGAATCGCCGTCGGTTCGCCCCCGTCTTTCGAGACGCGGGCGATACCCCAATTCCCTCCCTGGCGCTCGCCGAAGTAGACGGAGGTTTCGTCCGTGGCCAGAGAGTCGGCCAGTTCGGCTCGCCCGAAGTGGGTGAGGCGAACGACGCGCAAGAGCTTGGGAGCAGGTGTTTCGACCGTCAGCCTGATAATGGCGGCCGCGGCGAGAATCACCAGTGCCCCGCTCAGGGTCATCAGCGCCAGCGGCCAACCAGTTAAAATGGGACGAGCGCGCGGCGACGCCGCCACGGCCAGCGGGACGCCGGCGCCCATTCCCGGCAAGTTGCCGTCGCTTGGCTTCTCCAACGGAGCCACGAAGCGATAGCCGCGCTTGGGAATGGTTTCGATGAAGCGAGGCTGTTCCGCGTTGTCGCCCAGCGCCGCCCGGATTTGGCGGATGCACCGGTTCAGCCCCAGCTCGAAGTCAACAAAAGTCTCGCCCCAGACCTGCCGCTGAATCTCTTCCCGAGTCACGATCCGTCCGGCGCGGGTAGAGAGCAACGCGAGGATCCGCAAGGGTTGCGGCGGCAACCGAACGGGCGCCCCGTGGCGGCGCAATTCCACTTGTTCGAGATCCAGCTCGAAATCGCCAAACCGAACTACGGATGGAGCGTCATCACTCACGGCGCTGATTCCTTTGGAGTTCACCCGATGAGGGCATTATATACCCGGCCAGCCTTTTTCCATAGCTTGGCCCTGCCGACTGGCGCCGCGCATATTTCGAGCATGAGAAGAGCATGTCCTAACTATTGGCCCGCTGACCGGGCTTCCCTACGCTCGCACTAGCGGAGCCATTTTTCAGTTTACGCAGGCGGCAGTCGGCCTCAGACCGCGAAGGGTGCATGACTGCCGAATTCATGAAGGAGGGGTGAAATGAGCGAGAGAAAAAGCAGGGGAAACATCTTGGGTGGGGGAAGGTGGATTATTGCTTTGGTTACGGTATCGGCGATGGTCTTGGTTCTGGCGGGGTCGAGCCGGGCGCAGGCGCAAAGCACGGGGTCGAAATCCGGGCAGGCGAGCGCCCCTCCGTCCGCGAAGTCTGCGGCCGCGCCCAAGGGCCACTCCGAAGGCATCACGGTCCACGGCCACTGGACCATCGAAGTCCGGAATCCCGACGGCAAACTGGTCAAGCACGTTGAATTTGAAAACGCGCTGAACGCCCCAACCGGCGGACCTTTGCTTATGGCACTCATCACAGGCCAGAATTCGCCCGGTGCTTGGACCGTCGGCCTGGAGCCGACAGGTTCCAGCTCTATCGGTGGAGTTTGCAAGAATCAGTCCCAAATAGCCGTTGGGCTCACGCCTACATCTACGGCCGACTTTGCCGCCTGTGTACTCGCAGAGTCCGGCGACCAGTATTTTGCAACGTGTAGCGATTCGATAGGCTGCTTTCCCACTCTCAGTGTTACTCCACCCACGACAACGGGGCAAGGTGTGACACTCACGGGGACCATGACGGCGGAATCTCCCGGGACCATAGGGGGTGTAATTACGACGCTCATGACGTGTAGCTCTGTGGTTACTCCCAACGCTTGTCCCACGTCGCCTACATCTCCCGCCACCATCGGTATGTTCCCTCCGGGTATCACGCAGTTAGCTCCGAGCGCGTCTGCGGCCAGTCTGGCTTTGGATTTCGAGTTCGGCATCGCGCTAACGTATGCGACCCTCGGGACTCCGGTGACGGTGGCCACGGGGCAGTCTGTGGCTGCGACTGTGGTCCTCAGCTTCATGTAGCTCTCCGCCTGTAGGGCTTGGGCGCCAAGAACAAGGGAAGGCGTGAAAGCGCAGGAGGCGGGAAAATGAGCGGCGGAACGCGAACGAGAGATTACCGGAAACTGGCGGCGGGAATTGCCTGCGGGGCAATCCTGCTGGCCGGTGGACTCGGGATACGGGTCACGGGACACGGGACACGGGCGGCGACTTTGGTATCGCCCGCTGGCGCGGCGCACCCTTCGTTCCCCACCGGGGATGAAGCTGTTCTGACAGTACAAAGTGCAAGTCAAAAGGCAAAAGTAAAGGCAAACGTAGCGCCGGGCTTTAGCCCGGCACCAGCCGCCCGCAAGGGCGGCCATGCTGTAGCGGTGGTGGGGACACCGCCGCTACAACGCGCCGACCTCAGGATCGGCGCTACGTCCGCCGATGCCGGGCTCAAGCCCGGCGCTACAACAACGGGCTATGCTCTTTCGTCCCTGACGGGGCGGCCGAGCGGTCACCCGCGCGTGGGCAACGCTTATGCCGCCGGCGCCATGGGTGACCCCGCCCTGGAATCGATCGCGGTGACGCCGCCGGATCTTTCCCTTGCCACGGGGAGCACGCTCCAGTTCACGGCCACGGGAACATACAGCGACGGGAGCACGGAAAATCTGACGAGCACGGTGACGTGGACGTCAACGGCGACGGGTGTGGCGACGATTAACGCGGCGGGCTTGGCGAGCGCCGTCGCAGCAGGGCAAACGACCATTGAGGCAGCCTCGGGCTCGATCAACGGATCCACGACCTTGACCGTGGCCACCGGCGCGACGTTTTCTTACACCACTGGCAGCCTGAACAACAGTCAGACGGCCACCGTGCTGAACAACGGCATGGTGCTCATCGCGGGAGGCTATCCCGGTCCCTCCGCCAGTGCCGAGCTGTACAATCCCGCCACCGGAACCTTCACCGTCACCGGCAGTCTGATCACCGCGCGCGCCTCTCACACGGCGACCCTCCTGAACAACGGTATGGTGCTGATCGTGGGGGGCTCTAGCGCCAGCGCCTTCCCAACAAGTGCGGAGCTTTATAATCCCTCGACCGGCAGCTTCACCGCCACCGGCAACCTGACCACCGCGCGCGAACTCCACACGGCGACGCTGCTGCCCAACGGCATGGTGCTGATCACGGGAGGCTACAGCTACAACGGCGTGGTGGACACGGCGGAGCTATACAATCCATTCAGCGGGACCTTCACCCCTACCGGCAACCTGGTCACCGCGCGTTACGGCCACACGGCGACGCTGCTGAATAACGGCATGGTGCTCATTGCGGGCGGCTCAGGCAGCTATAGCAACCCCGGCGTGGTCGCCGGCGCCGAGCTGTATAATCCCGCCAACGAGACCTTCTCGGCCACCACCGGCAGCCTGAACACTGCTCGCTGGCTGCAAACCGCGACCCTGCTGAACACCGGCATGGTGCTGATTGCGGGGGGCTACAACAGCTCCGGCACTGCCCTTGCCGGCGCCGAGTTGTACAATCCGGCCAACCAGACCTTCTCCTACACCAGCGGCGGCCTGAACACCGCGCGCGCCTATCAGACGGCAACATTGTTGAACAACGGCATGGTGCTGATGGCGGGCGGACTGGATACCGACGGCAACCTCCTCGCCAGCGCGGAGCTGTACAATCCCAGCGCCGGGACCTTCACCGTAACGGGCAGCCTGGAAACCGCGCGCTACGAACACACGGCGACACTGTTGACGGACGGCCTGGTGCTCATTGCCGGAGGCGATAACGCCAGCAATTATTCCATAGGTACCGCGGAGCAGTACGAGCCGGCCACGCTCACCCCGCCCAACCTCGAGTCGATTGCCCTCACGCCGGCAACGCCCACGCTGTCCTCCGGCGCCACCCAGCAGTTCATTGCCACGGGCACCTTCAGCGTCGGCAACCCGCAGCAGCTTGCTTCGGTAACCTGGAGTTCCTCCAACCCCGCGGTGGCCAGCATCACCGATGATGTCACCAATCTCGGTGCGGCTTATGCCCTGGCTAACGGCGCCACGACGGTCAGCGCGTGCGCAGGAGGTGTGTGCGGCTCGACCACAGTAACGGTAGCGGGCGGTACTCCGGTGGCCGGTGTCTCCCCCACCACTTTGCCGTCGTTCGGCAACCAATTCGTGGGGACCACGGGCGCGTCGCAATCCGTCACCCTCAGCAACACGGGCGTTGGCACGCTCGCCATCGCCAGCATCATTGCCAGCGCCAACTTTAGTGTAACCACGGGCTCAAACGCCTGCGCAAGCACCCTCGCGGCCGGCAGCTCGTGCATGATCTACGTGACCTTCTCGCCCTCGCTCACGGCCACCGGTGTGCAAACCGGCACGCTGACCATCACCGACAACAGCGGTGCGGTGGCGGGCAGCACGCAGACGGTGAACTTGAGCGGAGCGGGCGTCGCCCCCGTGGTTACCGTTTCCACGACTCCCCTGACGTTCGGCAGCCAGACCGTGCAGACTACCAGCGCGTCGCAACCCGTCAATGTCTACAACACGGGCAGCGCCACGCTCAATATCACCAATATCGCTGTCAGCAGCAATTTCGGTGAGACTGACAACTGCTCGGTCCCTGGCGGGGGCGTCATCATTTCCGGCAGCTATTGCACCATCAATGTGACCTTTACACCCACGACCACCGGACCGCTCACCGGCACGCTGACCATCACCGACAACAATAATGGGGTACCGGGCAGCACGCAGACGGTGAATCTCTCCGGGACCGGAACCGCTTCCGGCCCGGCGTTGGTGTCGATTGCGGTGACGCCGGCGAATCCTTCCCTTGGCGTGGGGAGCACGTTGCAATTCACGGCGACGGGAACATATAGCGACAACAGCACGCAGAACCTGACCGCCACGGTGACGTGGAGTTCATCGGCGACAGGTGTGGCGACGATCAGCACAGGGGGCCTGGCCAGCGCCGCCGGGACAGGGCAGACAACGATTGAGGCCGCCTCGGGCTCGATCAACGGCTCGACCACCTTGACCGTCGCCACCGGCGCGGCCTTCTCATACACCACCGGCAGCCTGAACACCGGGCGCTTGTATCACACGGCGACGCTGCTGACCAACGGCATGGTGCTGATCGCGGGCGGGGAGGACATCAACGGCAACGCCATAACCAGTGCGGAGTTGTACAATCCCTCCACCGGGACCTTCACGACGACCGGCAGCCTGAACACCGGGCGCTGGTATCACACGGCAACGCTACTCGATAACGGCATGGTGCTGATCGCGGGCGGCTATGGGCCCATTGGGAGCAATTACGGTGATTTAGCCAGCGCGGAGTTGTACAATCCCTCCACCGGGATGTTCACCACCCTTAACAACACCCTGAACTACGCGCGCGCCCAGCACACGGCGACGGTGCTGAACAACGGCATGGTGCTCCTGGCGGGAGGCAATGCCAGCTACGCCAGTCAAGTAGCCATTGCCGAGCTGTATAATCCCTCGACCGGGATCTTCACCCCCACCGCCAGCCTGAACGCCAACCGTTACGCGCACACGGCGACGTTGCTCGATAACGGCATGGTGCTGCTGGCGGGAGGCTATAACTACGGCAGCGGCGCCTTAAGCAGCGCGGAGCTGTACAATCCCGCCAGCGGCGGGTCCTTCTCATTCACCACCGGCAGCCTGCAAACCGGGCGCTACTATCACTCCGCGACGCTGCTGAACAACGGCTCCGTGCTGATTGCGGGCGGCGCTATCGCCACCTCGCCCTACACCCTAGCCAGCGCCGAATTGTACAATCCCTCAACCGGGACCTTCTCCTACACAACCAACGGCAGCGGGAGCCAGACCACCCTGACCACCCCGCGCGAGTATGACACCGCGACGCTGCTGAACAACGGCATGGTGCTCATGGCGGGCGGCTATATCATCAGCGGTGGGGTACATCTACAGAGTGCGGAGCTGTATGATCCCGTCGCCGGGACCTTCACCGCTACCGGCAGCCTGGAGACCGTGCGTTTCGATCACACGGCGACGCTGCTTGCTAACGGCATGGTGCTGGTGGCGGGCGGCGCGGGCACCAGTGGTACTGCCCAGGCCAGCGCGGAGCTGTACCAACCGGCCACGCTGACGCCGCCGAACCTCGAGTCCATCGCGCTCAGCCCGAGCAGCCCAACGCTTCCTCTCGACACCGCGCAGAACTTTACCGCGACCGGCACCTTCAGTGGCAGCAGCACCCAACAGCTTGCTTCGGTAACCTGGAGTTCATCCAACCCCGAGGTGGCCAGCATCACCGACGATGCCACCAATCTCGGCGCGGCTTTTGGTCTGGCCACTGGCACCTCGACGATAACCGCGTGCGCAGGCGCTATCTGCGGCTCGACGACAGTAACGGTACCGCCGGCTCCGGTGGCCGGCGTCTCCCCGACGAGTTTGACATTCAGCAGTCAGATCGTGGGGACCACGAGCGCATCGCAGCCCGTCACCCTGAGCAACACGGGCACCGTTACGCTCACCATCGCCAGCATCGTCGCCAGCACTAACTTCGGCGTGACCACCGGCACGGACGCCTGCGGGAGCAGTCTCGCGGCTGGCGGTTCCTGCATGATCCACGTGACCTTCTCACCCTCCCTCACGGCGACCCTCGGCACGCTTACGGGCACGCTCACCATCACCGACAACAGCTATGGGTTGACGGGCAGCACGCAGACGGTCTCGCTCTCGGGCACGGCAATCGCTACTCTGTCGCCCGCCGTGGTTACGGATAATGAGACCATCACCCTGACGGACACCGAGACTTTCCCCGACGTATTAGACAGCGAAACCATCAAGGTGGCGGACACGGAATTCGTTACTCCCCTCATTAATGTTGGGGCGGGCGTGGCGTTCCTCTCCGTGGGCAGCTTGGGCTTTGGGAGCGTCACCGCGGGGCAAACGGCGACGCAACCCCTCACTCTTTCCAATATCGGCGAGTCGCCCCTGACGCTTACGTCCGCGACGATTTCCTCGGGTTCAGCTTTTACCATTTCCCAAATGCTTTGCTCGAACGGCGCAGCGTCCTTGCCCACGACGCTCCCGGCGGGTGGCGCTTGCCTCCTCACAATTTCTTACACGGCGCCAGCCCAGGGTTCGCCGACGCCGACTGCCACCATTACCTTTACCGACAGCGCGGCCCTGAGCAATCTCACCAGCACGAAGGTCGGGTCGAGTTTCACCCAGTCTCTTGCGCTGAGTGGCGCGGGCTCCACCGCGTCGGCGCCGCCCCCCCCACCGGCGATTGTTTCGGTCATGGATACGGAGACCATCACTACAACGGACACAGAGACATTCCCGGACGTTTTCGATCGAGAAACGATCAAGGTAATGGATATGGCCACGGTGACGGCCTTGCCGCTGATTGCGGAGACTCTTTCCACAAACAGCCTCAGTTTCGGGAGCCAAACTGTAGGCGCTACCACCCCTGCGCAGAGTGTGACCTTGACCAGCAGCGGCACGGCTTCACTGACCATCACCAGCATCACTGCCAGCGGGGACTTTGCCCTGGTCCCGGGGCTCTTTTCCTGTCCCTATACCGGGGGGACATTGCCCCTGGGAGACGAGTGCGGGATTTACGTCACCTTCACGCCCACGGCGCTCGGCGCACGGACCGGCTCGGTCACCATCACCGATAACGGCAACGGCGCGGTGGGCAGCACGCAGACGATAGGACTGACCGGGACGGGCACCTCGGGCAATACCCCCACAGGAACAGACGTCACGGCGAGTGTGACCTCCGGTCCCGGTGCGCCACCCACCTCGGTAACCTTCTCCAACGTCACGAAGGCGGGGAATACCACCGTAACCGCCAGCAGCGCCTGCATGAGCGGGCCGGCGAACTTCTCCGTGGGGGCGGCGGGGGGCGCAGGGACATGTGTGGACGTGAGCACCACCGCGGTGTTCGCGGGCATGATTACCATCACCGTAAGCTTCAACCCGGCGAATTACCCCAACCCGCCGGGGCCGCAGATCTTCCACCTGGTGAATGGGGCCTGGGTGAACGTGACGGTTGCGGGTTCCGTGAACTATACGAACGACACGATCATGGCGCAAGTCACCTCTTTATCGCCTTTCGGCATATTCGTGGGCACTCCGGCCGTCAGCCTGGAGGCCAGCCAGGGGTTCGGCTCGGTGACTCTGAACTCGTCGTCCAGCGCGCAGCAGTTGACTTTGACCAACACCGGCGCGGCAAACCTGGTGATCTCCACCGCGGCGGTGAGTGGTACGAACGCCGCCGACTTTGCCAAGAGCGCCGACACCTGCACGGGAGCCACCGTGCTGCCTAACGGCACATGCAGCGTTACCGTTACGTTCAATCCCACCGCCGAGGGAGCGCGAACGGCAACCCTGACCTTCACCGACACCGCCGCCAATAGCCCGCAGACCGTGGCACTGTCCGGGACCGGGGCAGACTTCTCGTTGGCAGCGGCCTCGGGTTCTTCGACTTCGGCTACCGTCGCGCCCGGGCAATCCGCCACCTACACTCTCAGTCTGGCTGGTCTCGGCGGATTCAATCAAAGCGTGAGCCTTACTTGTACCGGGGCTCCCTCCCAGGCCACCTGCCCGATTTTGCCGAACCCGCTAACGGTGGGGAGTTCGGCCACGAGTGCCACCGTCACCATATATACCACCGCCCCTTTCACCGCCCCTTCTGCCAGCGGGCCGCGCTCTCGACCCCTTCCCCCGGTTCCACCCCTATCGCCGGGCCTGAGAGGCCTGGGTATGCTCGCGCTGATTCTGGCGGCCATGGCCTGGGCCATCAGGCGGCGGAGGCAACCGGGGGTAAGCCAATGGCGGTCCACCCTGGTCCCGCTTGCCGCGGGATTGTTGCTGGCGCTGGCGCTGGCAGGATGTCATAGTGCCTGTACGACGACTTATGCCGGAACACCCGCCGGAACCTACACGCTGACGGTAACGGGCACCACGGGTTCGGGATCTTCCGCCTTGAGCCATAGTGTGACGCTCACATTGACCGTGAGTTAGAAAAACATCTCACGCTAAGGCGCAAAGGCACGAAGGCGCAAAGAAAACACAACAATTTTTCTTTGCGATCTTAAGGTCTTTGCGCCTGGGCGTGAAACTGCCTGTTTTTTCACTGCATCACAGCGGGCGGGATTTCGAACCATGGGGGCAGGATGCCCGCGCTACGCCCTCCCTTACCGCCCGTCGTGGCAGGCGGTGAGCGGCAGGCGCCTTTCGGCCGCCTCCGGGGGCGCGCAGAACGGCAACGCCATCTGGGGATGCTGCGCGGCGGCGGGCGTTTCCCCGCGATTGCCGTCCAGGCTGTAGCGCGTCCGCAATTCCGCCAGCAAGCGCGTTATTTTCTCCGGATATTCACCGCGCAAATACGCCGAACGCGCGTAAAGCTTCCGGTAACGCTTGACCAGATGGGGAAATTCCTTTTCCAGAAACGGCATGAACTGCTTCATCGCCGAAGGCATGAGGAACAGGACGTTTCCGTAAAGAAAGCTGGCGCCCGCTTGCGCCGCTTGCCCCGCCAGCGCTTCCAACATGCGCGGCGCATCGTTCAGTCCCGGCAGGACGGGCATGGCGTTCACGCCCACGCGAATTCCGGCCTGGGCCAGCTTGCGTACGGCTTCCAGGCGCTGCGCGGGGGCGGGGGCTTTGGGCTCGAGGAGGCGCGCCAGGCGCTCGTCGACAGTGGTTACGGTCATGTGCACGCTGAAGCGGTGCCGCGCCGCGAGGGATTGCAGCAGGTCCACATCGCGAAGGATCAGCACCGACTTGGTGGTGATGGAAAGGTCCAGCGCGCGGAATTCCGCGAAGACTTCGAGCATGCGCCGGGTGATTTCAAATTGCCGCTCGGCGGGCTGATAGGGATCCGTGGCCGTGCCCAGGGCGATGGGCAGCCCCTTGTCGCGGCCCTGGCGAAGCTCGGCGCGCAGGCGCTCCGGGGCGTCGGTCTTGGCGTAGATCTTGCGCTCAAAGTCGCGGCTGTCCCACATTTCCATGAACTCGTGCGTGTAACGCGCATAGCAGTAATGGCAGCCGAACTCGCACCCGCGATAGGGGTTGATGGTCCAGGCAAAGGGCATGCGCCCGCTGGACTCGCGGTTCAGCGTGGAGCGCGCCTCGAGGCGGAAATATTCCACCTCCGCCCGCTCGCGAATCATAGGACTTTGCGCCGCCATGCGCGCAATGCCCACCAGTGGGATGTCGTCCGCCCATCGCCGTAATGAAGCGCCTCCCATATCAACCCCTCCCCCTTTATCCGACTTTCCGTCAGTTTCGCTTTTTATTCGCCTTTTGTCAACCGGGAATTTGCGGAGAGTAGTGGGGGTTCGCGGAATATCCACAATGCGATGGCTAAAAAGGGGGTGGGGCGTATGCAGTTTGGCCAAGACGGGAAACGGTCGGTACCCTGTTGAATCGGGGCAGCCTACTGTGCTACGCAGCGGGATGCCCTGCACAAACACAAAGGGGCACCACGCTCAAAGTTATGGAGCGCCGTGCCCCTTTATTGTCTTCACCCATCAATTGCGACTTGCTTTTTATTCCCTGACTTCCGGCTTACCTGCACCTGTCGCAACCTTCTGCGGCCCGCAACTCCTCAATCGCTGCGTGCACTCTCCGCATTGCTTCTTCTTTATGTCCGCAAAAATTGTGGCGGGCTTCGCGCAGATCCCTCTCGGCAGCTTCGAGGGCACGGATGGCCTCATGGATATTGGGGCAGGCAGGCGGCATCGGAACGGCCATGGCGGCGGGGGCGGGGGCAGCAATAGCTGCCGACGAGTTGAACGATTGCGCCTTTGGCGTGGACAACAGAATTGCCAATACCAAGGCGGCGAGCACGACGGTCAAAGTGACGATGGTCCTCTTCATTTTCCCTCCCAGATTTAAAAGTTTGTACTACCCAAAGGATTGTGGCGACCTATCTTAATCAGTTCTGGTCCCGTTCGCAAGCATAAACACAACAATAAAAATAAAGTTGCGGTGCCGGCCGACGGGGTACCCCTCTGAATCGGCCGGGCAGCTTGCCGGCAAGCCCGGCATCGCGCCGCCAATGCTGTTAAAATACTCAAGACCCACCAAGACTCAGGAGGAGCGCATGAAAGCCGCAGCGGTTCAGATGGACGTTAAGATTCTCGCCAAGGAGCACAATCTCGATCAAATCCTCGCCCGTATTGAGCAGGCCGCCGGCGCCGGCGCAAAGCTGGCGGTCTTCCCCGAATGCGCGCTGAGCGGCTACTGTTTTGTCAGCGGCGAGGAAGCGGCGCCCGTGGCGGAGGAAGTCCCCGGCCCCTCCACGGAGAAAATTCTGGCGGCGGCGCGGGCACTCGATTCCACGGTGGTGGTGGGATTGCTGGAACGCGCCGGCGAGCAGATTTTCAACGCCGCCGCGGTGATCACGCCGCAAGGCATTCTGGGAACGTATCGCAAGCTGCATCTTCCCTGCCTGGGCATTGACTGGCATGCGGCGCCGGGCGACACGCCTTTCCCCGTCTTCGCCACTCCGCACGCCAAGATCGGCATCAGCATTTGTTACGACTGCAGCTTTCCGGAAAGCGGCCGCATCCTCAAGTTGAAGGGCGCGCAGATTCTCGCTATTCCCACCAACTGGCCACGGGGTTCCGACACCTGGCAGCACACACCGCCGGTGCGCGCCACGGAGAATCACCTGTACGTCATCGCCTGCGACCGCGTGGGCCTGGAGCGCGGCTTCCGCTTTGCCGGCCATTCCCAGATTGTGGATTGCAACGGCACAAAGCTGGCGGAAGCAGGCGAGAGGGAAGAAACAATTCTGTACGGCGAAATCGACCCCGCCACCGCCGACTGCAACCGCGTGATCCGGCAGCCAGGCAAGTGGGAATTCGATCGCATCGCCGCCCGCCGTCCGGAAATGTATGCGCCCCTTACCGACCCGGTGCGCCGGCCTTAGCCACGCCGACCGGCACCGTCCCGCGCACGAGGTCCGGTGTATACTCTCCCCATGCCCAACCGCTTTTTCCTGTGGTTGTACAGTTACGCAAATCCCGTGCAGCTCGATCTAGGGAATCTTCCCCCCGACCTCCCCGCCACCGATCTCCGCTACTTCGTGCGCATCCTCCAGCATCTCGATAGTTTGCTTCCCGGTACCGGGATGACTTTCGTTTTGACATGGCATTTGGACGCATTTCATGAAGTCATGAAGGATGCGGTGATCCTCCTGGTGGGTGACGAACGCTACCAGACACCTTCCTATCAACGTCACGTGCGGGCGGTTTTCAAAACCGGAGGCGTGCGGCCCAATCCGCTGCGGGAAACGCTACGGCTGCGTTGGCCCGTCGCGTGGCGGACGCTGCTCCGCGACGCGCGCAACCTCAGCACCCGAATTGAGCGGCAGTGGCGGCACGGCTCAGCGGGGCAAGTGGCGACCCCCATGGGCGAACTTCCGCTTGGCTACTTTCAATTGCGCGATGTGGAACCGGCGCCCGTCGAGCAGCGCCCCGTGGACGTCTTTTTCGCCGGAGTGCAGGCGGTTTCAGGATGGACCTTGCGTGCCTCGGTGGCCGCGCGAAAACAGATGGCCGCGGGGTTGGCGGCTGCCCAGGCGGCGTTGCCTCAATACCGCATTGAATCGCTGCTGACGGCTTTTAAATCCGGCAAGAGGTTGAGCCCGGAGGACTACACGAGAGCTCTCGCCAATGCCAAAATCGCGCTGGCGCCCCGGGGCAATTTCGATGAGACGTTCCGGCTGTTTGAAGCCGCCAAGCTGGGCTGCGTCATCATCAGCGACCCCCTGCCGCAAAGATGGTATTACCGGGGCTGTCCGGTGATTTCGATTCCGAATTGGTCGACACTGCCAGGGGTTTTGAAGGGCTTGCTGGCTGATCCCGCAAGACTTGCGGAATTGTCCCTGCGTACGCGCCAATGGTGGGATTCGGCGCTTTCGGAAGCGGCCGTGGCCAACCATATCGCGCAAATATTGGCCAATGCGGACCATCCGCGGGAATGAAATCAGAATTCGACAGATAATTGGCAGCGATGTTTCTCGCCAGCATCGCGTAGTTCTTTGGACAAGACTCAGAGGCATAGACTCTGCCCGTTTCGGTGCACCGGGTGGCCGCGAGAAGTGCGAAATGCCCCCAGTGGGCTCCCGCATCAACAATGGCATCGTCCGGCCTGATCCCGCCGGCCATGCAGATTGCCTCCACCGTGCGGCCGATGTCACTTCGTTTCCCGATTCGTTGATCCGGAAATACGCGGGGTTGGCGATGATCCCTTCGAGGCCGACAGGAAGCCGTAGCGCAGGAGACACCATAGAGCGCGAATTCCGTCCTTCCAGGTGATTTTCTTCCCTTCCGCATAGGTACGGCCGTAATAGGAGATGGGCGCTTCGTACACCCGCCACCCCCCGCGCGCAATCTTGATGGTAATTTCCTGCTCAAACCCGAAGCGATCTTCGCGCAGGTCAATCGCTTCGAGAACCTCACGCCGGAAGGCCTTGTAACATGTCCAAACGTCGGAAAGATTCATGTTTGTGACCATGTTCGAAAGGGTGGTCAAGAACTGGTTGCCAACATAATGCCAATACAACAAGACCCGGTGGGGGCCCCCGAGAAAGCGCGAGCCGTAGACAATATCCGCCCTTCCCGTCTCGATGGGAACAATCAGATGGATGTAATCGGCCGGATCGTACTCCAGGTCGGCATCCTGGATGACGACGATCGAGCCCTTGACCTCCTGAAATCCGCGGCGCAGCGCCGCCCCCTTCCCTCGGTTCTTTTCCTGGAAGAGGACGCGGATATTGTCGGCGCGAAGATCCCGCCCCGTGCGCGGCAGTTTCATCGTGGCCGGAGTCTGCTTCGCGCATTCCTCCAGCGTGGTCAGGAAGGCACGCGTCCCATCGGTCGACCCATCGTCAACAATCACTATTTCCTTCTCGAGGTCGACTGCTTGAACCTGCAGCAGGATTTCCTCGATGGTTTGTATCTCGTTGAAAACGGGAATCACAAAGGAGATTCTGGGCGGTCGGTCCAAGACGTCAGAAGGACCATGATGACTCGTCATGCTTCCTCCCTATGGTGCCACGATGTGCCGGTAAGGTAAGAACGGTCCGCCTCGGGAGGCATCGTCTGGCAGGGTTTTCAGCGCTCGGGGTCTCATGCCGCTGACGGAGGGGCCCCTTCAATCCCATCACTGGACCCGGCAGCCCGAAGACCACGCCTCGCCAATCGATTGCTCCGAATTTTTTCCCATGTTTCCTTGGCACGAATTCTTCGCATGTGCCGATGCAGCGCCAAAACATAGGCAACAATCGGAGCGCTCAGCAGCCATGCTGCGGAAAAATAGGCAAAAGTCGATTCTGCGAAGGACGAAATCATCACGAATAGAAAAACCGCGGGAATCTCCGGGGGGATCAGAGACTTGTCGGAAGGCTGTTCGATAAAAAAGTATCGGACCAAGTAATACGATACGATTCCCAATCCAATCAGAATCGCCCCACCTCCCAAAAGACCTGACTGAATCAAGACGTGCAGGAAGGCATTGTGCATGTGCTGCCCCAGAAAGTACCGGTCGGCCTGGAAGCCGAAACCTACCAAAGGAGATTCCCCAATAAAATGCCAGGCCTGCTCCCAGGTTACCGTACGTCCGGTCATGGTGGTATCAAGATGGCCCGTGCGGGTAAAATAAAGGTAGAATTCAGAGTAGAATCCCCGCAAACCGAGGAGAATTGCGGCAGCGATGGCCATCAGGATGTTAACCGTGCGCTTGGTTTTTTCCGCAACCAGGATGATTACCACACTACCGATAAACGCCAATATTTCCGTCCGGCCATTGGCAATGATCAACGCGTACATGGAAGCAGTAAACGCCATCCCCCAAATGATCCGAACGGGCAGGCTGCCCTTCCGCAAAAGCCCGGGGAGCGCCACCAGCGCCGAGATGGCCGCATAGCGGGCAAACCCGGTGTTGCGAGCCCCGGCCATTCCCATGATCTGTGGGGCGCCGCCATACGCGCGCACCCCCACCGGGCCGTTTTCTGTCTCAATGAGTGCCCGCGGACCAAGGAAAGGGATGGCGCCCAGCAGGCTGAGCGTGAGAGCCGTGCCCACAATCCAGGTGAGCTTCAGCACTCGAAGAAGGTCGGGGAGAGGATCCTCAACCGGAACGATCGCCAGCAGAACCAAAACAATCGCCAGATAATTCGCTCCATAATACAACGCAAAAGTCGGGTCGGGCGATAGGACGGCGGAAGAAACCAATCCCGTGGCGGCGTACAATAACATCAACCCCAGGGGACCCATGAGCCAGGTAAACATGCGGCTGGATCGTGCAAAGATCATTAAGAAAGCAAACCAACCCGCCAGCATCGGGAAAAAGGCCCTGACGCCGTGGATCAAATCTACAGTACTGGCAGGGAAATTCGGGTCCATCGCGTATCCAGGGCCCGTGTTATAGCCTAACCAGAGAAGTACCCACAATCCCATGCCCAACTGGGCATTAATGCTCGCCCCGCGCCGAGCCTGCGCCAATTGATAGTGCGGAACCGCCCGGCCGGCCCCACCACCTTTCAAGCGCAGAGGTTGTGCAACCTCAATGCCCATCTAATCCCCTTGAAACGGTATTCACCGCACTTCCTGGTGAACCTTCATGAGTCGTTCACACTGGTGATGCCAGAGATTGACTTACTCGACCCGCGCCCATCCCCCTGCCCATCATCGGCGGAGTTTACTGACCTGATTCAGTCCTTCCCCGCCGGACTATAGTATCCCTATATTACCATCGGAAGAACCAAGTTGAACCTTTATACCGCAATCCCCGCCCTAGTACTAGAGTACCAAAAGACGTACTCGCCCACAAACCCTTCCCTGGGGACGGGCGCACGTCACCAGAATGGGGTTTGGTGAGTTGTGGTGTTTTTTTTGACTTGTCTTACGGTGTCTATAGCCGTAAGATTATGCTATGGACAATACACTGCCGCCTTCTCGCCTTCGCCAACTCGC
>Ga0326728_10010651_pt1 | contig 21427 bp, 13 predicted proteins | sample MB3enrmetagenome_FD_207602 | JGI IMG/M metagenome (GOLD analysis project Ga0326728, IMG submission 207602) | Lab enriched peat soil microbial communities from McLean, Ithaca, NY, United States - MB31MN | ecosystem: Environmental > Terrestrial > Soil > Wetlands > Peat | place: USA: New York... | reverse complement strand
ACGCTTCGACGGCAGCCTCGCGACTGCCTCCGCAAGACTCGAGGCCAGGCGGTTCGCTACTCCTTTCCTGTAAGACTCTTTCATTCTCTACTGCATGCCGGTTTATCCCGGCGCACTGCCAGGTACGCCTTTTCTTTTCAATAAGCGAGGCAGGCCGTACGGTTCGGAGCCCTGGGTGTCGAGGGGGGTGGGCGCGGTTTGGATTGGAAAATACCATCCGCAACCCCTGGCGCCCCGAAAAGGGTTCCTGACACCGTTCTCCCTAATGCGAGTTATCCGCGCGGCGGTCAAGCTGAGGGTCCGGAGTCGCATTCGTGGGTGTGGTCACCGACGCCGCGGGCGCAGGAAGGGCGGACGCGGCCGCTTTCTCCGTGGACAGGTACTTGGGCTCGCTCACGTATCCATGCACAGAGTCTTTGTCAATATGGTTGATGACCAATTCCATGGGCAGAGGGTAGCCTTCCGGATAAAACGTAACCGACTCATAAAGATTGACGTGTTTTCGGGTGAGTTCCCGGTCGTCGACCAGCATCTGCAAATCGCAGTAATCGTGTTTGGCGTCGACTTTGCGCACGGCGATGCTGATGGGGCCGGCGTGGTGAAAGGTCTTGGATTTTTCGAAGCTAAACTCGTAATAGTTGCGCTCACCTTTCTTTTCCAGGGCCACCAGTTCCGAGTGGTTGCGAGCAATGTCCCCGCCCAAGTCGTTCCGCGCCGATTGCAAATTCCCTTCCAAGTCAGATTTGGCCTGTTCCAGGTCGGCTTGGGTTTGGGCAATCTGCTTTTGGCTATCCGTCAGCTCTTTTTGCTGGTCACCGAGTTGCTGTTGGACCTGCTTCCAACGCGGATCCTCGACGGGGGCGCGGCGGGCTACGGCATGATGAGTGGTATGCCGCGACGCTTCGCTGGTCCGGGGCAGAAACTGCTCATTTTTCGCGGCTTCGGCCTGAGCACGGGCTGCCTGTTCCTGGGCCTGGGCGACGTTCATGGCGTTGATTTTAGCGATCAAGGCATCCTCCTGGCTCTTCACCTGGGCCAGTGAGGCGCTCAATTCGGCGCGTTCCGACGCCGATTGCCGAGCGGCGTCGTGTTGTAGCCATCCGTACCCCGTAGCGATGCCCGCCACGACTACAAACACCACGACGGCGATCTTCAGTCCCACGGAAGATGGCTCGTGGAATTCCTCCCCCGGAGAAGGTTCCGGATTCAAGGTGGGTTCTGCCGACTTCTCTGACGGCGCTGGCTCTTCGTAATTCATGGCTCCCTCCCGTTCACGATTTGCCTTGCATAAAAAGGCATAATCCCAGGAAGCAGATGGAGTGCCATCGGCGCAAAATCATAAGTGCTTGTTTTCGAGGTGGTTAGATGTCGAGTCAAGACCAGGGAGGATCGCCGGTTTGGACAAAATTTCCAGGTTCGAGAAAATTGTTCAAGGGGGAAACAGTGTCAGGGGGAAACTGGCGACGGTCAAACCTCTTCGAGTCTCCCTGGTCAAACCAGGGGCTTACCTCTGGGATAGTTAAGGGAAACTGCCCGGGGCGACCACCGCCACGTGGTCGCCCCGAAGCCGGCTGTTTAAAACAGGAACTTCAAGCCGAGTTGAACGTTGCGAGGCGCCCACGCGCCGTTGACCTCGCCATTGCCCAAATTGTTAGCGACGCCGCTACAAGGGGCTCCAAACGGCGTCCCGCCCCCACAGGAGGCATTAATAAATTTCCATTGAGGATGGTTGAAGGTGTTAAACGTTTCGAGGCGGAATTGCAAGGTGGAGTGTTCGCCTCGCGCCCAAGGCAGTTGGAAGTTTTTGAGCAACGCCAAATCCCAGTTGTTCCGTCCCGGTCCGGTCAAGAGGTTGCGCCCCATGTAACCAAACATCCCCGCTTCACCGTTGGCACTGTACTGGGAGAGCAACGGCTGGGCGACCATGTTCGGATTGAACCACATCGCGGTGGGTCCGAATTGGGGATCGTCGTAAGTGGTTTTGTCAATTTTCAACGGCCCGAGGGTATTACATCGCATCCCTTGACCGATGCCGCTGCTCATACCGGTCGCGCCGCACGTCATATCCACCGGGATGCCGGTGAAGAAACTGGAAATACCGCTGAATTCCCAGCCCCCCAGTGTCTGTTTCGCTACCCGCGAGGGCGAATTCTTGAAGAACGGCAAGTCGTAGATGTAATTGGCCACCAGGGTCTGCGTGCGGTTAAAGTCTGACGAGGCATACCAACGGTTCAGGTTAGCGTCGTCCACACCCTCACCGCCGTTCACCTCGGCATAAGGCCCACTGGCGTTGTCGATGCCGTGTGCCCAAGTGTAAGCCGCCTGGAGGGTAAGACCGTGGCCTACACTATGGCGATAGTTCGCTTGCAGTGAGTTGTAACGGCAAGAAGCTGCGTACTCAAGTAATGAGATCGGACCGTAGCCGCGGTAAGGCACGAAGAAGATGCTCGGGTCGATCTGGTTCATCAGGATTTGCTGAACGTTACAGTTGCCGGAGGCATCGCAGTCCGTGGTTCCGGCGAGCGCCGGAGCATTCTCGGTCCCTACGTTATACGGGATATGATTGAGGTTCGGCCGGCGACTCAGGTGCCGCCCCTGGTTCCCCACCCAGGCGACGCTCAGGAAGTTGTTCCCCGCGAACTCGTGCTGGAGGGTCACATTATACTGGTAGATCGAAGGCCCCGGACCCCTGCGGGGGAAGGCGGCGTAGGATCCTGGACCGAAGAGCCCCGGCACGATATGGGTGTACCCCAGGATGTTGAAGCCGGAAGGCGCCTGGACGGAGGGTGGATCGCCCGCGGCACCCTCGGTATTGCCTTCGCCTCCGGTGCCCAACTCGTAGTAAACCCCAAAGCCGCCGCGGATAGCCGTCTTACCGGTCCCCGTGGGATCATAGGCAAAGCCGAAGCGCGGGGCCCAGTTATTCTCGGGCATATTCCTGCAGCCCACGGGGATCCCGCCGACCCCGCACTGGACTAATCCGTTCCCATACTCCGTGAAGTTGTAGCCGGAGCCGGGAATAAAGTTGCCGTTGATGTCGAGCTGCGCTTCCGCGGCCGGATTATACAGCGTCGGGTAAAAATTCGAATCGACCGTGGGATGCGACACATCATGATCCGGACTGTAATAGTAATATCGCAGGCCGAGGTTCAGGGTTAATCGGCGGTTCACTTTCCAGTCATCCTGGAAATAAGGCTCGAAAGACCGGCGGCGCCACCGTGCCCAACCCCAACCTCCGATAGGAGTGCCACCGGAGACAAACGTGCCTTCGGTGTATTGCTGGATGCGGCCCAAAAACATATCGGCCAAGCCGTTCCCCGTGGTGATGGGCCCGCCGCCCGTGAACGTAAAGCCCCCTTGCGGCGGGTATTCGACGTTCGGTTCGTCATCGTGGTAGTCCATGATGAACAGACCCATTTTCAGAGTGTGCTTGTTCACCGTGTAAGCCAGGTCGTCTCGCAACTGGGCCTCCGGAACCGTCTCGCTCCAGTTGCTTGTGCCCGCGCCCTCGAAGAAAGAAAACGGTGTGCCCCCGGAAACGTTGATGCCGGGGAGAAGCGGGTTCTTGGCGTTGGGGGCAAAAAAGTTGTTGGCAGTCCAGGTGGAGGGCTTAGTGATCGAATGATCGGGGGAAGAGGGGCCCACTACAGCATTGATGTCGTGTGGGTCGTTTCCGTAGGTCAGGACGAACTCGTTCATGAGATTCGGCTTGAAGCTGCGGGTCAGATGCATAACAATGCTCTTGGCAGGAACCGCCCAGTCGGTGGCCGCGGTGTCAAAGACCGCCCCCGACCACAGTGTCGGAACCAGGTCCTGGGTCCAGGTGTCCTGCGTGAACCTGACGAAGACCGAGGTCTTGTCGTCAATATTCTGGTCTACGCGGATGTTCTCCTGCCGGTAGTTTGTCGGTACGCTGTGAGCTGCTACGTAACTGTCAATGCCATTATTGGGCAAGGGGACCAACGAACCGATCAGCACTTGCGCATTGGGATCGAGTGAGTATCCAGCCCCGGCCAGAGTATCCATCGGCAGGCCCGTGGCGGGATTCGTGGGCAGCGCGCAATTCGAAGCCGCGACGGCGTTGTAGTTGGCAGAGCTCGGATCGCACTCGCTGAAATCCCCGTTGCGCATGCGCGCGGTAGGGACATTGGCTGGCCCGATGACCGTCCCTTCCCGATACCTCACCCAGCTTTCCGACCAGAAAAAGAAGGTCTTGGTCTTGCTCGTATTGTAGACGCCCGGAATATAGAATGGGCCCCCCACGTTGTATCCGAACATATTCCATTTCAAGGGGGTCTTGGGAGCATTGCAAGGTCCGGCAGGGTTGCCGCCGCAGTCCGCCGCGGGGTCCAAGCCACTCCAGGGCTGCCGGTTAATGAAAAAGTCGTTGGCGTCCATGGAGTCATTGCGGACAAACTCGTAGGCGGTGCCATGCCAGTCCTTAGTCCCCGATTTGCTGGCGACCTGAATCACCGCCCCGGCGCGATATCCGATATCCGCACCGTAGTTGGAGGTGGTGATCCGGAACTCCGCGATCGCGTCAACGTTGGGAAAGACGGTTGGGGAGGGACCACCGGAGACGGAGTCGTTCAGTTGTCCTCCGTCCATTTCAAAGTTATTGTACTCTTCCCGGTTCCCATTGAAGGACAACGAAGCGTTAGACCCATGACCCACGTGCTCCAGGTCGGAGGCGTTATCCTGCACCGACCCCGGTGTAAGCATGGTCAAGGCCTGGTAGTTCCGCCCATTGAGGTTCAGTTCCTCGACCTGGTTTCCCGTCACCACGTCGGAAACCGTGGCATTTTCCGTCTCGACTTTCGTTACATTTCCAGAAACCGTGACCTCCTGCGTCAACTGACCGACCGTGAGCGCCAAATCCACTCGCAATGTCTGGCCGACGTCCAGTTTGATGCCGGTGCGTACCAAGCGCTCGAAGCCTGTGGCTTCCACCGTAATCACGTAATCGCCGATGGGAATCCTGGCGGCGGTGTATTCACCGGCGGAGCTCGTTATCAAGTCGCGCACATATCCTTTGCTGGGATTCGCCACGTTGACTTTGGCGCCGGGGATGACCGCCCCCGACGTATCGGCTACTGTTCCCACAAGCGTGGCCTGGTCCTGCGCCCAAACTACCGCGCTGAACACGAGGAACCCTAATAACAATAGGATTATTCGTCTCATTGAACATACCTCCGAAGGAGATTCCAAGACACAACCGACGAAAGGAGGGAGAGAAGCATTCTTGACCTGTGCCTCCCGCTCCAAATGGCAAACTGACAGGGGTAATGAGGTCCGCGACGGAAGTCGGCGGACGAGAAATAAGGCGGTACCAGGAAGTCCTGCGGAACTAATTCCACGACCACGGGACGACCTCCTCGTGCCAGTTCGCACCTAACAGAACCTCATTGGGTAAGGACCGTGTTCGCCCTGGGCAAAACCAAGGATAGATGATGGTCATCCTCGGTTCTGCAAAGGTACTGCTGAAAGGGCCAATTGCGTGCTGCCCTCAACATTAATATTTAATTTTGTTGATCTAAATCAATTCTAAACCGCCGCGATACTAATCCGCTACTTTATGTCTTGTCAAGAACAAAATTCATACCTTCTTTTCATTTCGAACTGGGCCTGGGTCTTGTCGGCCAATAAGCAAAGTGGCCTAAATTGAAGCACTGCTCTCGAAATAGAGGTCCGTACATCCCAGCCCCAGAGGCGACCGAAAGCCCCCGCAGCGGGCGCCGAGATTACTTCGCCGCCTTCTTACCGCCCGGCCAGTGCATGTCGACCCGGCCCTTTTCGCCGGTAAGCTCGCCCTTCTCGGCATTCCAGAACACGCGCTGCTTTTCGTGGTAAGAGAGGTTGGCCATGTGGCAAGCCACCGCCGTGCCGCAGCCGAAGTCCACGTTTTCGATCGGCTGGTTACGTGTCTTGATGGCCTCGAACCAGTTGCGCATGTGGTCCACGGTGCCTTCCGCGTTCTGCTGCATGGATTGTGGCGGGCGGTGCGGCTGCTTGGCATAGGCGCCCACATCCGCGGTCGGGTCGTCCTTGTGCGCGGCGATGAACGGCTCTTTGGTGTCCTTGGGCCAGGACTCCAGCGGATACTCGAACTCCCACGACTCATCGTAAGGCTTGAATTGCGCGGACTCCTCGGTGAGCACGATCGTACCCTGGTCGCCCATAAAGCGCACAATCTCGCCGCCGTCCCAGTTGGAAACCAGATTCGCCAGCACCACCACCTGAAAAGCGCCGTAGTCGTAAAGCGTGTTGTGGATGTCGGGCACTTCGCGGTCGCCGATCCACTTGTAGATACCGCCGTTCGCGACGCCGCTCAGGGGGAACTGGACGTTCATCAGGTAGTGAACACGCGAGAGCAGGTGGACGTACTCGTCGCCCGCGATGCCCGTGCCGTAATCCCACCAGTTGCGGAACTGGAAGAAGCGCGCGGCGTCGAAAGGGCGCTGGGGAGCGCTGCCCAGGTAACGCTCCCAGTCGACCGTCTGCGGCGTGGCGTCGGGCGGGACGGGATACTTCCAGGCGCCCACCGGGTCAGGCCGGTAAATCTCGCACTGCACCATGAGGACCTTGCCAATGTCACCCGCGTCCAGATGCTGCTTGCCCCAAGCCGTGGACTGCATGCTGAGGCTTTGGCTGCCCACCTGCACCACCCGGCCGGTCTCTTTTGACACCTTCACCATTTCCAGCGCTTCAGGAATGGTATGCGTCATGGGCTTTTCGCAGTAAACATCCTTGCCGGCTTTCATGGCCTCGACGGCAATCGGCATGTGCCAGTGGTCGGAAGTGGCCACTAACACGGCATCGATATCCTTGCGATCCAGCACCTCGCGATATTCGCGCGTCGTCGGCGTGTTGGCCTGGATCTCCTGGGCGCGACGGAAATGGCCGTCGTAAAGGTCACAGACCATGGCCACATTAGCGCCCGCCGTGAGCAGGCTCTGCATGTTTTCCAGGCCGCGGATGCCGGCCCCGATCACGCCCACCGTGACCTTCTCGTTGGGCGACGCCACACGGCCAATGGCCGGCGCCGCAAATCCCATGCTGGCTGCCGCCGCACCCCCCACGGTGCGCCCGATAAACTGGCGACGGGAAATTTCCTGCTTGGACATAATTCCTCCCTGCTCAAGAGATAAGAATGCGAAAGCGGATTCTAACACAGCGGCGGGTAGGAAACATTCATAAGGGCACAGACATGGTTAGCTCGACGGAAGGCGATCCGTTGCCTCTGGTGGGCATGGTGGAACGCCCTGTGATGCAATACCGTAATTTCTTGTTTTTTTTTGCAAACATTTCTCTGTGCCCTCTGTGTTAAAGCTTGAAAGGCACGGAGGACACGGAGAGTTTCGTTTTAATTGCAGCTCCGCCGTGCTGTGCTAATCAGGCAGAGCACCTAGCCGAGACCTGCTATTCAAGGTCTGCGGCTTTTCTCGCCGGCCACGCCCAAGTGCCTTGCTCCGTGCCCTCTGTGCTACTAATCCCGAGATTTTTCGTGACGCGCGAAGATCTCGTGCCACGGGCGTCACGCCCGTGCTCGGGCATGGCCGGGACGGCCATGGCACGATTTTGGTTGCGGCTCCGCCGCGCTGTGCTAATCCGGCAGAACCCGCTTCAGCGCTTCGAGTTCCGGTTCGCCAGGGCCGAGGGGCAGCTTTACTTTGCCGCGTTGGACCACCGAGCGGCACATGGCCATCATGATTTCCAGGTCTTTGTAAGCGCTTTCGCCGTTCGAAGGATGGACCTTTTTCTCGTCGTCAAGCCAATCAGCCATTTCCTGAACGTAGGGCCCCATGTCATGCTCGTAGTCCATGCTGCCGGGGCCGGACATCACGCCTTGGCGCGTGACGGCGCGCCAGCCGCCGCCCGTCAGGACTTCCGCAAAACCTTCGCTGCCTTGCGCGCCGATGCGGCATTTGCGCCACCAGTAATCGACTTCCGGCACATCGGGAGCGCCATCTCCAGACTCCACGATGCCGCGCACGCCGTTCGCAAACTGCACGAGCCCGCCGATGTAGTCAGGCGAAGGGTGATTGTCCGTGAATTTCGATTTCCCGTGCGCCTGCCCGACCACCCATTCGGCCTCCGCGTAGTTGTTGTACCAGCGCGTGTAGTCGATCAGGTGCGTCAGCATGTGCATCATCCAGCCGGTGGCGGTGCCGTAGACGGTGTGCACGCGGCCGAGGGCGCCGCTCGCGATGATCTCCTTCACTTTTTGGTAATGCTCGCCGTAACGGTGCTGGTGGCTGACCACGGTTTTCACGCCCGCCGCCCGCGTGAGCTGCATCATCTCCAGCGCTTCGTTGGTGGAAAGCGCCGTGGGTTTTTCATAGGCGATGAGCTTCACGCCCGCCTCCACGCCCGCGTGGATCATGGGCAGGCGCAGGTCGGGCAGCGTACAGAAACAGAAAATGTCAGGGCGAGTTTTCCTGACCAGCGCGGCGGCGTCGGCGCCGGTTTCGCTCACGCCGAATTTCCTGGCTGCGGCCTCCAGACGCGCGGCGTCGATATCGCAAAGGCCCACCAGCTTGAAGCGGCCGTTCTTCTGAAATGCGTCAGCATGGTGGGTGCCGCGCTTGCCCATACCCGCGACGACGACAGTGTATTGTTGGGTTGAGGTCATGGATGAACTCCTCGGGACACGGGATACGGGAAACGGGATACGGGTTACGGGAAACAGGACACGGGGCTCAGCGTGAAGGGTAAATTGTAAAGTTTCAAGGATAAAGGCCAAAGCGCAAGACGACCTATAGGTCAGCGCCACTTTAAATTTTACCCTTTACACTTTATTATTTACTCTTTTCCCGAATCCCGTTTCCCGTTTCCCGTTTTACGTGTCCCGATTCCTGTCCCACTCGACGATGGCGTCGATGACCGCCTGCACTTCCTCGCCGGTCAACTCCGGGTACATGGGCAGCGAGAGCACGCGCGCCGCCGACGCCTCCGCATTCTTCAGCGAGCCCACGATGCGCGCCTCCTTGCCCCAGGGGAAGCCTTCCTGCTGGTGAATGGCGATGGGGTAATGGGTGAGCGCGGTGATATCGCGTTGCTTCAGGTATTCCTGAAGGCGGTCGCGGCCCTCCGTCTCCACAACGTAAAGATGGTAGATGTGCCGGTAGCCGGGCAACGCGGTGGGCAACTTCAGTGAGGTCCCCTTCAGGCCCTCGTCGTATTGTTTCGCGAAGCCGCGGCGCAGGTCGTTCCACTTGTCGAGCTGCTTCAACTTGACGCTTAGCATCGCCGCGTGCAGGTCATCCAGGCGGCTGTTGTATCCCATGCTGTGCACGGAGCGTTTTACCGAGCCGTGATTGCGCAGCTTGCGAACGCCCTCGGCGATGCCGGCATGGTTGGTGACGACCGCCCCGCCGTCACCGAAGCAGCCCAGATTCTTTTGAATAATGAAGCTGGTGCACGTGGCGTCGGAAAGCTCGCCCAGGGCGAAGTCCGGGCCGCGCGCCCCTAGTGCCTGCGCGCTGTCTTCGATAATAAAAAGCTTGTGCTTCCTGGCGATTGCCGCCACGGCAGGCATTTCGGCGGGCTGGCCGTAAAGGTGCACCGGCACGATGGCCTTGGTCTTGGGGGTGATGGCCGCCTCGATCAAGTTCACATCGATGTTGCAAGTCTTGGGGTTGCAATCAACGAACACCGCCGTCGCTCCGGCGATCCAGATGGCCTCGGCGGTGGCGAAGAAGGTATTCGAGGTGGTGATGACTTCATCGCCCGGCCCGATTCCCAGCGCCATGAACACCAGCCAGAGGGCGTCCGTCCCGGAATTCACCCCCACCGCTTCCTTGGTGTTACAGTACGCCGCCAGGTCGCTTTCGAACTGCTTCAGCTTGGGGCCCATTACATAACTGCCACTTTCCAGCACTTCCTGAATGGCCGAATCGATTTCACTCTTCAGGTTGTGGTACTGCCGAACATGACCATAAAAGCCAACTTTCACAGGTGACATATGAATCCCCCCACGGTCTTCCTGGATATATTATTGATCGATCTAAACGATCTTTCGTCAATTGATGTCCCGAACCTCCCGCCAAGCCTCGATCATCGCTTCGACGTTCGGCCATGGTATGTCCGGGGTGAGGGAGGAGACGGGCGCCAGGATGAACCCGCGCGGTCCCAATTGCCGGACGGCGGTGTGCACCGCTTGCCGTATTTCCTCGCGCGAACCCCCGTACAACGTCACCGCGCCACTAATGCCTCCCACCAGGGCCACACGCCCTCTGAACTTGTCCTTAACGGCGGCCAGATCGCTCCTTTCCTTCGTGGGGTCGATATAAAAGAGCAGGTCAACATTGGCGGACAGGATTTGGTCAGCCATGGGCAGTGTTCCGGTGGTCACGACGTAGGCAAACCGCGTGCCGGCCTGGTGTGACAGGTCGGCCAAAAGCCGGATCTTGGGCGTCAGGAACTGCTGGAAGAGAGCGGGAGACCAGAAGTCGGTGGAGCTGTACCACCCGCGCTGGACGACCACGTCGACGCCGCCAACCTCCAGCATCATCTCGGTCCGCCGCCGGTCAAAAGCATAGACCACATCGATGAGTTCCTGGAAAAAGTCCGGCTCGGTCATGGCGGCCATCACCGTGCGTTCGACTCCGCACAGCCACGCCACGGCGTCCAAGCCAAAAGCGCTCCACCCCAACACCAGGACTCCCTGTTCTGCGGCAAAACGCCGGACTTGCGTGATCCGTTCGCGGTAATCGGCGAGTTGACTGGGAGTGGGGTCATGGAGCAGGTACCGCAGCTTGGCAAGGTCCGCCGGGCTGACCACCGCGTGCCTTATGCCGCGGGGAATATTCAAGTCTTCAAACAGGGCGACATGATCGGGCTGCACGACCCAGCCGGGTCCGACCTCTTCATCCGTCCGGCGAACCACGTGGCGCAAGGGTCCTGCCGGGGTCTCGTATTCGCGGCAAATCTGCCAATAGCGTTCGAGCGCGTGGGGCGGCTCTTGCCAATCACGGATTCGAACCTCGGGATGAATCGACCAGGGCGGAGAGACTTCCAGCACGTCATCCACCTCGAGGCTCGCCCAGCGGCGAACGCGTTCGAAATCGTGCTCGACGCTCCAGGGTTCCGGCCAGGTGTGGAGGTGCTCGTGACGCATGGAGTACCAATGCTCAACCTCGCGTCCGCCCTGCTGCCAGCGCAAATGCGGTGGAGCGGTAAAACCAAAGCACTGGCTGTACAAAGGTACGTGGTCCGGCTTTTCATGCCGGATAGCTGCCAACCACCGTTCACGGGAATTCATAGTTTCCTGCCTCCGTCGAAACCAAATAGACCCATTCCCCACCCTCCCGGCCCGCTGCATCACGGCTCGAGGGTCAGCACGGCGATGCTGGCGTTGGGCAAATCAATGGTGTAGTTGCCGGAGGCGTCCGGCGCGACGGGCATGGTCCGAGGGGAACCACCCAGCAAGCCCGTATTGTTGTCAAACGACACCTCGCCGAAACTCACGCGTTTTGAATCAAGCGTTGGGGCCTGGATGCGAAGCAATGAACCTTCTCCCATGCGGGTGGAAGGGGTGATGACGACTTTCCCGGCAGCCCGCAAGTCCTTGTTGATCACGAAAACCGTTACCGGGGCGGTGCTTGATTCGCGCACCGCGTAGGCCTTGATATTCGCCGCGGTTTTTATCGCCGCCGCCAGGTCATGTTTGTTCTCCGCCATGTTACTGAACGTGTACATTGAATAGTAAAGGGGGGCAACGAAGTTAAGATAGATCAGCTTGTCGTCATCCGGGTTCGCAGCCGTGGTGACGAAGACCGGACTGTAATAACTGTTGTTGGCCAGGAAATTGATCCTGCGCATCCCCACATGGAAATTGCTGAATAGCCAGTCGAGGCCCCAAACGGCCGAGGCGAAAACATCACTTACACCCTGTTGCCCTTCGCAAGCCACGGAGTTCGTTTCGCCATGCACCAGGTCAAGGCCGCGACTATTGACCGTGGCCACCCAACCTCGCGCCTCGGATTCAAACTCGTTCATACGGTCCGGCGACAGCAAATCCGCGATGGTGACGTTCTGGCCTCCGCAACGGTTGGTGGCGTAGTGATGTGCCGTCACGAAACCCAGATTACTCGCGCCAATAGCATCAATGAAGGGCCCGAGGGTTGAATCGGCCCACCCACCACCGTACGCGGGTCCCACCAAGGGAATCCCGGCGGTGTCGGGATTCGACTTGAAAGCGGTGATGTAAGGTTTCCAATCATTGACCAGGTCTCGCCAGGAATAGCCCGGCGGACGAATGGGGGTCCGCCCGAACAAGATGTTAGTCGTGTAAAGGTCCGGCTCGTTTCCGATCTCGAATCCCAACAGCTTGCTGCCCGGAGTGGCCTGTGCCGCTTTCGCAAACCGTGCGCCAAACTGAAGCGCCCAGGGAGCGGAATTCTGCGCCAGGTTGATCGCGACCAGGATTCCCCAGCCGGTCTCCGCGGAAGCTTTCGTGTAACCGTTCACAAAGTCGTCGGTCATCGCGAACGGACATCCGTCCGGATGCGGCGCCTCACTAGAGTTCCAACAAACCTCCGAAAGGTAGCCATCCACGCTGCGCAGCGTTCCGCCGCCCAGATTCTTCATCAGTTGGTAAAAGACGCGGTTGGGATTACGGGCGCCTCCCAGCGCGTAGATGGGGGAACTCGCGTCGCCCCGATAGGTGTTTTCGATGGAAGGGCTGAACTGGGTGCTGAAGCCATCAAAATCTCCGGGAATCACCTTGCCGAGCGAGTTCACATCCACCGCAACCGTGGCGATATTCTGGGCAGAAGACGGCAGGGATACGGCAACGAAAACAAGTCCTGAAAGGAATATGAATTTATAAAACCTCATTGACGTTTCCTCTCTCTTCGAGAAAAGAGTAACCAAATCATGAGACCGGGGGAAAGGAGAATTGTACGTGGTTGACCTGAAGGGACCCGTTCCCTTTCCGCTTGCTGAAACCCCTGCCGTCCCTGCCTACGGGGGTGGCTGGTTGCCTAGCGTGTTGGGCAGGGGCTTCCAAACATACGTCGAAATCGAATTCGCCGGCAAAGTGAGGGGGAGTGAACGGTGGATGGTGTTCAACTCAAAGTCCACTTGCACGGGAGTAGCGGCCGGACGATCGTTCAGCAACTCGACCACCCAATGCCACCCTTCCTCGCGCTCCGGTGAAAGGAAGGCCACGCCCCGCAGCCCCGGGTATTTACCATCCATCACGACCCGCACCGCCCCCGGCCGTACAAACTTGCTGAAGTGCGCAAGATAGTAATAGAGCCCAGTATAAGACACCTTTTTGGTTTTTCGATCAATAATCACCACGGGCTGCTGCGCGTTGTTCTCAGGATCAAGGTGCACAACCGACACCAGCCATGGCCCCCCTTGCTGATCCAAAATCATGTTCCAATAAATCCACGCGGAAGCTCCTGCTTCGATGTCGGAGAAAATCATGTTCCCCCAGTACGATCCATCCTCAAACGCGTAGTTCGGCAGGGCCTTGCTATGAGGCTTCCCCCCCTCATACATGTCGCACACTTCCGTCATCCACAAGCGCAGGTCAGGGTAGGCATTATGGAGGTCCGCAAGTTTGTCAAAATTTTCATGTCCAAGCAAGTAATCATACCCATGATAGGGAAGTTCCCTCAGGTACTGCCGAGCCTGCGGGTCATCGAGCACCGTCGGATAGTATTTGTAAGCCTGCACCCGCATCGGAGCCTCGCCGAGCATGATCTGGTTTTTCACGCCCTCCTTCTTGAAAAGCGGTCCCACGTGGTTCTTCAGCAGGTCACGAATCTCCGCATACTTGATCGCGGTATAACCTCCAACGTCGACTCGCGGCTCGTTGAACAAGCTGACGTAATCAACGAATACGCCGTGCTTCTGGTACTCCTGGACATAGCGCAGGTAATAGTGGGCAAGTGCATCGTAGTATTTGGGATTGACATCCTGGTTCTTCCGAACGTCGAAGAGCATCCAATCAGGCGGGTAATCCATCGGCGCTTGGAGCACGAATTTTCCATATTGGCGGGCGCGCTTGATGTAGGGGATGAGCCCATTCGGCCCCAGGTCGCGTTGAATGGAGAAATGCTGCATCTCCACATCGCCGGGGTTATCGTCGTAGGTGTACCACGGTCCCGCCGACATGAAATCCGTGCCCGCGATGGGCGTCTTCATCGCCGAAAAGCCGGCGCCGCGGTCGGGATCAAACAAGGACCGCAGGACCGCCTCCCGCTCGGCGGGGGGAAGATCATTGAGACAGATCATTCCCGCTTCCAAAAACGACGCGCCGAATCCCACCATGGGCTGAAGCATGTCGCCCGTCTCGATGAGAAAGGACGGGACGGTGGCGGGCTTCAGTGGCTCAAACCGAACCACGGGCTTGGAGGTGAGACGGTCTCCCGCCTTCGAGGAAACGTAAACCTTCACTTCCTGCCCAAATGCTGACCCCCAGACCGAGCCAGCGAGCAGAACCCCCAGCAGGCATAAGAAGAATTTCCGGAGTGCACGATGTGAAGAAAATATGCGGGTGAGTGGATTCAATGCCCAATCTCCTATCGGGTCGAAACCCGGCCTTTAGCGGCGATCTGCGATCGCCGAAGCTCTTGATTCTAAAAATCGGCGGTGAGGGACCGCCGCTACAGCGCAAGCCCATTCACGGCTTGTGCTGGAAGGCGCCGATGTCATACGCGGACCCTTGCGGGCGGGGCACTCCGGCAAAATCCGTCGTCACATCCTTCAAGAAAACCCCTGCGCTCACCAAGGGTGAATTCGGCAGCAGATGAAAGTCCTTGGCGGCCGCATTCACAAACCCCGGGTTGATGGCCCAAAGATCACGGGGGTACGGAGCCTGGCTGCCGCGGGTGCCCGGTGCGCGGCCGTCACTCATGCCGAACGCGTTGTAGCCCACCACAATTTCTTTCGAAGCCGGGCTCATGGTCAAGTAGCTTTCCAGGTGACTCCCCACATCGTAGAAGGCGTTATTCTCCACAGTGCCAGACGAATGCCCCTCGAACAAGATAGCCTGTTGGGTGATCTTATAGAACGTGTTATTGACCACTGTGACATCAGAGATATCGGGATTTGCCAATCGCTCGACGTGAATGCCCACGCGAACATTCATGAGAATATTGTTCCGGAACGTAATGTGGTTAACGACTCCGGAGCCATTCTCGATCTGCGCCGCTTGCACGGGGAGAAAGCCGGTGTTTTCGATATCGCAAATATTCTGTTCAAAGAGGATGTTGGTGGCCGGACCCCAGGTTTCAATGCAATCGATGTGGGGGTCCAGGTTGCCCAAATCATCAGACCGGATATCATGCACGCGATTATTGCGAAAGATGTGGCCTGTACCAAAGGGGCGCAGCCCGTCCGCGTCCGCACCCTCGAAGGCGGGACCCCCCGGCGGGTATTGGATGGTATGGCTGATGTCGTTACCCTCGATCAGGTTTTCCCTTCCATCGACGGTTATGCCGGAGCTGCTGGCGCGGTAGATCCGATTCCCTTTCACCACGTTATACGCGGTCAGCGGCGCATGGGGGCCTCCCCTGCCCTCCATCATGATCCCGTCGTGATAAATATCATGGATATAATTATTCAGGATCTCATCGTGCTGGCCGCGCAGGTAGATTCCATAACTCTCCCGGATAAGCCGGATTTGGCTGGTAATTTCGAACCCCACCACCCGAACATAGTCGGCGGTGATCGTGAACCCTTGCATCACCACCTTGCCGCTCGCCTGATAGGTAATCGGCCGGCCCGCAGCGCCGGACCGCGTCAGATGGATCCGCTCCGGATAACTCCCTGCTGCGACCAGCACGGTATCGCCGGGCGCCAAAGAATCGACAGCCTTTTGAATGGTCTTCCAGGGGGTGTCGCGGGACCCGGCATTCGTGTCTTGTCCTTTCCGGGCATCCACATAAAACGTGCTGGCCGATGCGGTGGAGATGAATAGGGTGAAAATTGCCGCCAAGGTGAGTCGCACGCGGGCTATCCTTTCGCAGTCGGTTGCAGCCGGGAATTTGCCTCCCGGCTGCCGGGCAGTATACACCCGCTCGCGCTTTTCATGCCGGGGGATTGAAACAATCGGGCGGAGCTATTCAAGGGTATACTCATCGCCAGCGCCGAAGGTGACTTTCGAGACGCTTCGAGAAGGGGCTTTTCCTATGAAACGATACGCTCCACTTTTGCTTTTCGTTATCTTACCGCTCGTGGCTTGGGGTCAAAGCGCGCCGCTGCCCAAGGTAACGCCATGGCCTGGAGACCGCGTGTCGGCCATATCTCTGACTTTTGACGACGCGCTCCCGACTCATCTCGCCAATGCCGGACCGATTCTGAAGAAGCATCATTTGCATGGAACATTCTTTGTGATCACGGGTTCGAAGACGTGGGCCGAGCGCCCTGACGACTGGCGGCGGCTGGCAGCAGAGGGAAATGAGATCGGTAGTCACACCGTGAACCACCCCTGTCTGCTCGATAACTTCAAACCCAACGCCAGGGATTACACGGCCCCCATGATTCGGGCGGAATTAGCGGACAGCGCCCGCGCGATCGTGGCGCGATTGGGAACCGAGCGAGGCCTGACGTTCGCCTACCCCTGCTGCAACATGACCTTCGGCCCTCCGGCCGACCAGGCTCGCAACCAAGCGATCTATTTGGGCATGGTGGCGGAGTACTATTTTGCCGCGCGGGCTGACAACGCCGGAATGCCGATGAACCCTCCGGAAATGAATCCCCTGACCGTGACCGGGCTCAGCCGTGCCGTCGGAGTCGACTACCCGGCGCTTTTGGCGATGCTTCAGACCACCCTGCATGATCATCAATGGGGAGTGTATACGTTTCACGGCATCGGCGGTGACGGGCTTGCCACCAGTGCGGAGGCCTTGGACGCTCTCGCCCACCATCTCGAGGAGCACGGCGAAATCTGGTGCGCCACCTTCGGAGATGCGGTTCGCTACATCCTGGAGCGCAAGGCGCTGGCCATCCGCGCCACAAAATCCGACAGCCGGCAAGTGGAGTTCGAGCTAAGCTGGCCCCTGGATGCGAAGACCTACGACTTGCCTCTAACCCTCCAATGGCAGGCGCCGAGCGATTGGACGGCAGTTCAATGCGAAGCAGACGGCCACCTTCTGGCGGAATCCTCGGGTCCCCAGGGGACGCTGGTGGACGTTCCTGCGCAGACGAAGGTGTTGCGGTTTGAGGCGCTCAGATGAGCGGGGAGGTTCTGACTTTGCGCGGATTGGCGGTGGCGGTGGTCACTCTTCAGACTCCGCTTTTCAGATCGCGGACGGCGGCGCGCACCTTGGGAATCAGCGCGCCGTAATCCTGGGGGGAAGCCTTTTCGAGGAACTGCTGGTAATAGTGCAGCGCCTGGGGCTTGTTGCCGTCCTTGTCATAGAGCACGCCGAGGTTCAAGAGCGGCTCAACCTGGGTGGAATCGAGTTCGACGGCTCGCTCGAAGTCGCGGCGTGCCGTGTCGGCATCGCCGCGCTGAATGGCCACCAGGCCCAGCCCGTTATACGCAACGCTCGAGTGATCGTTCTGGAGGGTGATGGCCTTGAAGGCCTTTTCCGCCTCATCGACACGCCCCAACTGCAACTGCGCGGTGCCCAGGTTCCGCAGGTTGTCGAGGTTGGTGGGATCAATCTCCCGGGCGCGCGTCATGGCGTCCACCGCCTTATCCAGTTCGTGAAGACGCAAGTAGAGCTTACCTAATCGTGAATAGATGACATCCGTGAGCATGTGCAGCTTGCTCGCGTCCTGGTAAACCTCGGCGGCCCGCCGGAACTGCCCGGCGCGCTCATACGCCGCGGCCAGGTCAACCCGCGCCCGGGGATTGCCGGGGTCGAGCGCGATCGCCTGCTCCATGGTCTGGGCGGCGCGCGCGTTGTCATGCGCATTCAGGAAATCTTCCGCCCGCTGGATGATCTTGAGAACCGGGATGCGGTCCTTGGGGTCAGCGGCGGCCGCGCCGAGCTGGATCTCACGCGACTCGCCCCCGTTGACATATCCCAGAGACGCCAGTTCCTGGCGCGTCTGTTCGTCCACCGGCACGGTGGCCACTTTCTCGGTCTTGGCCTGCGTTCCGGCAATCTCCCAGATCTTCTTTTGCAGTTGGTCGGCTTCGGCGGGATGGTTGGGGATGAGGTTCCGGGTCTCGCCGGGATCATGCGCGAGGTCGTAAAGCTCGGGGTGCGGCGCCAGGATAAACTTCCAGTCGTCCGTGCGCATGGCGCGCAGCTCCGACCACCCCATGTAAGTCTTCGGGTAAAGCGTCTCCCCATAAGAGTAATTCGACCGCACAGGGGTTCCCTGCTCGATGAGGGGCCAAAGGCTGACCCCCTGCGCTTCCGGGGATGCCGCGAGGCGCAGGAATTCCATCACCGTGGGGTGGAGATCGATAGACCGCACCTGCTCGGAAATCACCTTGCCGCTCGGGACGTCCGGGCCCGCCACGAGCAGCGGGACGTGCAGGGTGGCATCGTAAAGGAAGACGCCGTGGGTCGCTTCGCCGTGTTCGCCCAGGCTCTCACCGTGATCGCCAATGACCATGACCAGGGTGCGCGAAGTGAGTCCCCATTGGTCGAGGCCGGCAAGCAGGCGGCCGATCTGCTCGTCCATGTAAGCAATCTCCCCGTCGTAGAGGCTCTTCGCATACTCATGCTTGTAGGGTTCGGGAGGGTCATAGGGCTCGTGGGGATCGTAGTAGTGCGCCCAGAGGAAGAATCTCTTCTGGCCACTCCGCTTCAGCCATTCGAGGGCACGGTCGGTGACCACGCCGGCGCGCCGCTCCGCAAAAACTCCCGGAAGTTTTCCCTCCTCGGTTTGCGGTCCCATGTCATCGTCGTAGGTATCAAAGCCGTGGGCAAGGCCGAAACGGTGGGCCACGGCGCGCGAGCCCACAAAGGCCGCGGTTTGGAATCCCGCCGCCTGGGTAAGCGACGCGATGGTGGCGTGGGACGTGTCGAGAACGAAGCCGCCCATGTCGCGCAAGCCGTGAACGGTGGGATATGCCCCCGTCATGATGCAGGCGTGGGAAGGCAGGGTCAGCGGCACTTGCGCCGTGGCGTGGGCGAACCGAACCCCGCGCGCCGCCAGCGCATCCAGATTCGGCGTCCTGGCATGCCCCGGAGCGTAGCAGCTCAGGTGGTCGGCGCGGGTGGTGTCAATAGTAATGAGCAGGACGTTCGCATCGCGCGGCGCGGCGCGGGCTCGCTCCGGCACCTCGTGGCGGCAAGCACTGAGGCACAGAAGCAGCGCGGTCGAGACCGCAACAGTCAGGGTTCTTCCAGGAATTCGACCAATTAACTCGTTCTTCTCCGGCACACACATATTCGCAGATTATTCTAAACCGGCCCAGGGCGCCACGCTGAAGTAGCGCCCCCGTGGGGCAACGCGCTGTAGCGGCGCTCTATGAGCGCCGACGGCGGTCATAGACCGCCGCTACAGCAAGCGGATGAATCTCCCCCTGATACGGCCAGTCTTCCCACCGCTTCACCAAACCCGCCCGCACCGGATTTTCGCGGACGTAGAGCCATTTCTCTTCGTAAGACTCTTCGGACCTCATCACATGGTCAAAGAAGCCCTTTTCAAAATGCCGAGGAGCGATGTTCATGGCGCGCAGGGTTTTGGAAAGGGTGTTTTTCCATGATTTTATCCACTTATCGAGCGACGGGGACAGGGGGTTGAACACCGCGAAGAAGTGAGTGTGATCTGGCATGATGACGTACCGCCCCACGAAAACCTGCCAGTCCGTTGCGTTTTGGGCGAACCTCCGGAACGATTCATGGATCTGTTGGTTCGCAAGAATCGAACGCCGATCCTGAGTACAGATCGTCAGATAATAGACAGGAGAATCGGTGAAGAGCCATTTGAGCCGCTGCAAACGAGGTTTAAACAATTTGGGCATTGAGCGGTTCTGTAGCGGCGGTCTATGACCGGCGTCTTTTGCTTTTCCGACCAACCAGCTCGCTATGAGCGCGGACTGTAGCGGCGCTCTATGAGCACGGACTGTAGCGGCGCTCTATGAGCGCGGACTGTAGCGGCGCTCTATGAGCGCCGACGGCGGTCATAGACCGCCGCTACAAGGGACTCCCACACCGATCATAGACCCCCGCTACGGTGTACGTCACATTATTCGTTCGTCTGAATCGTTCCCGTCACCACGACTTCAAGGGCGCTGCCGGGAACTTTTTTGAGCTGGTCCAAGTCATTGTTATTCCACCCGGGATCGGGGGCGCCGGTGATGAACCAACTGCTGCCGTTGTCGGCCACGATCATGCCGTACTTCTTGAGCGCAGTCAGGATGACGAGGGATTGACCGGTGAAGGAGGAGATGTCGTAGGACGCTTTCAAACGCAGGCGCAGCCCCATCGGCGGCAAGGCAGGATTCGTCGAACTGCTGGCGAAGTGGGTGGCGGGGTGAATGAAACCCGCCTGCGATTGGGAGACGGTGAACCGCAAGGCGTGGGTGATTGCTCCCGCCGATACCTCATCATAGCGCGCCAGGCCGGGAAGAATTGGTAGGCCGGCGGCGTCGGCGGAAGTCCAGCCGTCGGGCCGCAGCTTGTCAGAATACAAGTTGAAAATAGCGCCGTTGGCCGCCGTCCAGTTGTTGTCGTTGGCGTCCTTTTGCGCTTCCCACACCTCGTAGAGCGTGCAGTTGTTATGCGTGGGATCGGCTTCGAGCGTCAGCACGTGGTGGTCGCTGCCGGCCTCTACAGGGGCCGTGGGAGGAAACGGATAACAGCCGCTGGTTGCGGTTACGGTGCAGTTGGGTCCGGAAGACCCAAAGTCGCTCTCGGTAGGATACTGATTGAAGGCAACCGTCACCATCGGCTGGGTGCCTGGCACCACGACATAAGGAATTCCGTCGCCGGGATCGGGGCCGAAGTCGGCATGCAGATACTGCTTCTCCTGGTTGATGCTCGCAATGTACTGGTCGGAGTTGGGATCAACACAGTAGTTGGATACGTCGGCGTTCCAGGGGTTATCCGTGGGAAAAAACGGGCAGCCGGAAATGGTTGGGCTGGTGCTGTAGTCGGTGGGGCTGCCGGTTGCGGCGTTGCTGCAATTCGCCTGGGGAGGAGTCACCGGCGGGGCCGGACTGGGAGAGGAAGAGGAGCCGGAGCCACAGGAGAGCAGGAAAATCGAGCCCAGAACGACGCCGGCGCAACAAAAATAGCTACGTTTTGCGGACTGTCCTGCCATGTTCCCTCCGCGCAAAATCGGATTGCTTCACCGCTGAGGCGCTGAGACGCCGAGAAAAGCAGGGTAGCGCGGACCTAAAGAAAAAGAACAGGTCCGCGCTACACTTGCTCCGCGGAACTCCCCTCCTGATTCAGGAGGGGTGGCGCGCTGAGCGCCGGGGTGGTTTCATCCTGAAGCCCAGAACATAAATCCGCCATCAGCACCACCCCTTAATCCCCTCCTCATCTGAGGAGGG
>Ga0326728_10010650_pt1 | contig 21431 bp, 18 predicted proteins | sample MB3enrmetagenome_FD_207602 | JGI IMG/M metagenome (GOLD analysis project Ga0326728, IMG submission 207602) | Lab enriched peat soil microbial communities from McLean, Ithaca, NY, United States - MB31MN | ecosystem: Environmental > Terrestrial > Soil > Wetlands > Peat | place: USA: New York... | reverse complement strand
TCGGCACCATACCGTCCAGCGACGGATAGGCGCGAAGACACCAATCCACGCCGTTGCGATCTGCCAGTTTGCCCGTTTCGAGATCGACGAAGAACACGATCAGCGCGATGTCCCGCAACAGCGGCGGAACGAAGGGCGCGGCCGTCAAGTTCAGTTGACAGAGAAACAGCATCGGATTTCCGTTCCTCTCGGGCCAGGCTTCGCCCGGGATCCCAAGCGGTCGCAATCCGAAGTTCGAAGCCAGAGGATTTCGCGTGGGGCGGGACCCGCCCACGTGCACGATGGAGGCGCGGCGCGTGTTCAAGCGCTGGAATTCGGCGTGTATGTCCAGTGCTCCACCCATTGCCAAGTGACAATCGACCTTACCAGGATCGAGGTTCATCGCTCCTAATGGCCATCCTGGCGTTTGAAGCGCAGAATCAGTCGCAGATCACGGCGCGGCATGACGAGCACGCCGCCTTCGACGTCGAGTCTCTGCGCTCGGAAGTTTGCCTTGCCGATGTCGTTCGGCTCAAAGCGCAGGATCATGCTATGGCCTCCCGTGCCGGTTAGGGGGATGGGCTTGCTCTGAACAGGATAGACGGGAATCTTGGGAAGAATGGCTGTGGGCCAGCGATTGCCGGGCAGTGGAACGTGCCCATCCGCGGCGACCTCTACCATCTCCGCCGGCTCGCTGGGTCCGTAAATCAGATAGACACGTTGCGTGAAGCCTTCCATAACGGGCCCACTACTGAGCTTGATCCACAGTCCGCCACGCGGGTCGGGCTTATCGCTCTCTACAACGAAGCAAGGTGGCACGACGGCGGGGACAGTTGTCAGAAACACAGCGCCATCCTTGAAATCCCAGGTTCCCTTCGCGACTTCGTCGAGTCCGCCGTAGGATAGCTTGTAGCTGAAGTGGCCGTCGGCCTTGAGGAGGAGGCCAGCAGCGACCTCCATCTGGCTGCCATCATAAACTCCTGCCAAAGACTCACTCATGATGGAACTCGTTGCAGCTTGAGCCGCTGCCAAGGACGGCAGAGCTAATGTGAACAAAACTGCAGAGTAGGAGATGTAGAGACCACCCCGTAGCGTTGATTTGTGCATTATTGTGCCGCTTCCCTGTCCGCATATCGGAATGCTAACAGAAGAGGAAAGGTTTGCGGGAGCTCACGAATATCTTTTCCTACGATTGTCGTGCTGGTGCTCAAGGTCCCGTTTTAGGGACCTGGGGCACCCGGCAACCGCGCAGGGGGTTCACACCGCCCCTACAGGGCGGAAATCTCTCGGTCGAACGCTTACCCAGGGTTTCACCCTGGGCTATTCTCCTCTCCTCCCTACGGGAGGAACTGCGCTGCTTGCTCCGCTATTCCTCCATGTAGGATTCCTGAACGCAGAGGTTCCGCGTGAGGCAAACTCGCGGAGGCGGCGATCTGCGCTGCTCGTGCATAATCAAAGCACGATGGGTCTACTGTGGAATCCGGAGAGCTGGGGGCAGCGGCTGAAGGAGCTGGAGGCGCAGAGCGGGGAGCTGAAAGAGGCTCCGCTGCGGCGCGATGTGCGCTCGCTGGGGACGCTGCTGGGCGAGGTGCTGCGCGAGCAGGCCGGAGAAGAGCTGTTTGCCCACGTGGAGGCGCTGCGGCAGGGGACGATCCGGCGGCGGGACGCGGAGGCGCGGGGCGAGACGGACGTAGCCGCGCGGCTGGCGGCGGCGGCGCTGGAGCGGGTGCATTCGCTGCCCGTGGAGCGCGCGATTCTGCTGACGCGGGCCTTCGCGTTTTACTTTGAGCTGATCAACCTGGCGGAGACCAACCACCGCAAGCGGCGGCGCATTGCGCTGCGGCTGACGGGCGGGGCGGAGAGGCAGCGCGGGTCGCTGACTGGAACGCTCTGCGCGATGCGGCGCGTGGGCATCAGCGCGGACGAGGCCCTGGAGTGGCTGAGGCGCGTGCTGGTGGCGCCTGTGTTTACCGCGCATCCCACGGAGGCGGCGCGGCGGTCGGTGATGTTCAAGCGGCGGCGGATTGGCGAGTTTCTGGCGGCGCTGGACCGCATTCCCGTGCCCGAGCAGGATCTGGCGCGGCTGGAGCAACTGGTGCTGGCGGAGATTACCGGCCTGTGGCAGACCGACGAGGTGCGCTCGCGGCGGCCAACGGTGTACGACGAGATCAAGATGGGGCTGGATTACTACGACGTTTCGATCTTTGAGACGCTGCCCAGCCTGTACCGCGAGATTGCCGAGGCGCTGCGGGCGGCCTACGGGCTGGAGATGGAGACCCTCGCGCTGCCGCAGGTGATCTGCTTCGGCTCGTGGATCGGCGGCGACCGCGACGGGAATCCCTATGTGACGCCGCAGGTGACGCGGGACGCGATTCAACTGGCGCGCGGCCACCTGCTGCTCTACTACCAGCGGCGGCTGGATGAGATTACCGACCTGCTGACATCGAGCGCCCAGCAGGCGGGAGTGAGCGAGGCGCTGCTGGGGCGGCTGCGGGCTTACGTGGCGCAGGTGCATACGCCCGAGGCGCAAGTCTTCGGGCAGCAGTACGAGTTCGAGTACTACCGGCGGTTCATCGTCTGCGTGAAAGCGCGGGTGCAGCGGACGCTGGCGCAGATGGATCGCCCGGCCACGAGCGACGCCGTGCTGCCGGTGACGCCCTACACGCTCGCGCAGGGGCAGGAGAAGCTGGCGCACGCGCTGCCCGCCTACTGCTCTGTGGAGGAGTTCATCGCCGACCTGGAGACGCTGCGCGAGTCGCTAGAGGCCAACCGCGGGGCGCGGATCGCGCGCACGCTCATCGATCCGCTGATTTTGCAGGTGCGGACCTTCCGGCTGCATCTGCACGCGCTGGATATTCGACAACATGCGCGGGTCCATGCGGCGGCTTTGCAGGAGGCGATCGCGGATACCAGCGGGACGGGGCTGGCGGGCGAGTTCTCAGAGGAGACGGCGAGCGTGCTGGAGACCTTCCGCGCGGTGGCGGAGATCAAGAGCGGCTGCTCGCCGGAGGCGATTCGGCAATACGTGATAAGCGGCGCATCGACGGTGGAGGACGTGCTGGCCGTGGCGCGGCTGGCGCGGCTGGGCGGCGTGCGGGTGGAAGGCACAGGGCGCGACCCCGGGCTGATGCCGGTGCCGCTGTTCGAGTCGATCGAGGATTTGCGGCGGGCGCCGGAGGTGTGCCGCGAGCTGTGGGGCCGGGCGGACTATCGACGGCTGATTGCGAGCTGGGACGACTGGCAGGAGGTGATGCTGGGCTACTCCGACTCGAACAAGGACGGCGGGATGCTGACCAGCACGTGGGAGATCTTCCGCGCGCATCGCGGGCTGCACGCGGCGGCGCGCGAGGCGGGCGTCAAGCTGCGGCTCTTTCACGGGCGCGGCGGGACGGTGGGACGGGGCGGCGGACCGACGCATCGAGCGATCTTCGCGCAGCCGATGGACGCCTTCGACGGGCAGTTGCGCATTACGGAACAGGGCGAGGTGCTCAACTTCAAATATGCCGACGAGGTGCTGGCGGAGCGCAACCTGGAACTGATGATCGCGGCTTCGCTGGATGCGCTGGCGCGCCCCAATGCGCGCGACCCGGAGGGGCACTTCACGGGCGTGCTCAGGCCAGAGTGGGAGGCGGCTCTGGATGAGCTATCGGCGATTGCGTTCGGGTACTATCGCGAGCACATTCTGGACGATCCCGGCGTGGTGACTTACTTCGAGCAGTCCACGCCGGTGGGGGAGCTGGAGAACGCCAAGATCGGGTCGCGGCCCGCGCGGCGGAAGGAATCCCGCTCGTTGGCGGACCTGAGGGCCATTCCGTGGGTCTTCGGCTGGACGCAGTCGCGGCTGCTGGTGCCGGCCTGGTTCGGCGTGGGGTTTGCCGTGGAGCGGTATCTTGCCAGACCGGGCTCGCTCGCATTGCTGCAAACCATGGCGCGCGAGTTTCCGCTGTTCATCGATCTCGTGCGCAACGTGGAGCTGGCGCTGGGCAAGGTGGACCTGGCGACGGCGCGGCTGTACTCGGCGCTGGTGGAGGATGCGCGATTGCGGGAGCGGGTCTACGGGCTATTTGAAGCTGAGTTTCATCGCGCCGTGAGCGCCGTGCTGGCCGTTACGCGGCAGAGCGAATTGCTGGAGTCGAACCAGGTGCTGGGCCGCTCGATCAGGCTGCGCAATCCCTACGTCGATCCCATGCACCTGATTCAGGTGGACATGCTGCGCAGGAAGCGCGGGGGCGAGGATACGACGGAGGTCAATCGGGCGATTGCGGCGACGATCAACGGGATCTCGGCGGGGCTGAGGAATACGGGGTGAACCCCTGCGGTGGGGCGGACGCGTGGGTTTTGGGAGGGAACCACGGTTTCCCCGAATTTGACCGGCTTCTGCCGTCATGACCGGGTTGACGATAAGGTAACTTCCGGGTTGGCGACCAACCAGGTGCAACACCAATCCTGGACGCTGCGTGGATTCCCAATACCAATGTGAAGGGGTTTAGATAGCAGCCAGACGCACCGTTTCCATCGGATAAAGGGCATTGCGGAGCGGTTTGCTGGGATCGTAGAGAACAGTGACGATCGAGCCTTCCGCTACTTGCGGCTCGGAGAATCCTTTGCCCTGGCACTGGCCGCCTTCGGCCAACGGAAACTCGTAGCGCAAGACGTACCCGCGCCTGCGGCCTTGGCTTTCTTTGCAGCAGATCACGACACCCCGAGCCGGGCGTCCACCGGCCAGGAGGCGGCGCTGGGTCCACACGGGTGAGAATTGCAAGACGGAGAAAACCGAGAAGATACCCAGGAAAAAACACGCCGTCGGCAAAACCAGGGACCAATTGTTCCGGAAATTTGGCGGGTCTGAGTCCGGGTATGCCTTCGAGGGATCGGAGGGCAGATAGCGAATTGCCAGGGATGACCCTACCTGAAGTGGTTGCCAATGCTCCGAAGCGATGAAGGCGTTCTTGTCATAGCTCCGGCCGTCTACGGTGTAGTCGTAGGTGACGCCACAACGCCCCAAAGCCGTCCATAAGCGGCTCACCTTGGCCTCGGTTTCGCGCCCCTCGGCCGCCAGGCGGCGTGCTAGTGAATCATTCGCGGCCTGCCGGTGCAATTCATCGATGCAAACGCGGGCGGCCATGCCCACCCCAAACACGATGCACGCCAACGCGAACACGCAACGCGTGATTCCGACGCCGCTCAACCGAACCGGGCGAGGCAGGGGCCGGTCCAGCTCTTGAAGACACCTCGAACCTTCGTTTGGATCACCTGCCGACATGGCATGAACATCTTAGCAGAAACCCTTCTTGGCTCGATCTCAGATGCGGACCAGGACATTGGGCATTATAGGCACTATGAAGAGGCCGCCGGAGTGGAGGGCGAATATCAGATCATCGGAATCAGCACTGCGAGGTCGCCTTCTCAACTGTTTTCCGCTATCTCCGGGTTGCGAGCGAACGACCGGCTATCCGGAGCTTCTTCATTCCCGGGTCCCACAGGTAAGGGAGCGACCGTTCGAAGGTCGGGAACTGAAATCCTGGCCGCCTTCCCAGACGCTCAGGACCGTTCGCTCCGCTCTCCCGATGAACAAGCGACTCTGGCGTCGCCAACTATCCTCCGTGCCCCATCCTTGCGACTTTCTGCTGTCGCAAGCGTGGGAAAGCACGAACCCCAAACGTCTGTAGCTTCCCACCCATTTCGCTAAGAGACGCGAAATGGATGGGGCACGGCGCGTCTGTGAGGCTATTGGCCTGCTCATCTTCTTTCTACCAACTTCATGAATTCACGCGTCTTCCTCTTGCCAAGGCGCGCCTCTCGGGTCTACTCTATTTTCATGCGTCGATGTCGCTAACACCGTCCCGGTGCCTGCTCCGATGCTGACGTGCGCTTCTTTCGCGCGCGTTTTTCCCTACCTTGACAGCTCCACAGTCAACCTAAACCTCTTGAAAACTGAGGATATGGGCTTTTGGCCCGGAAAAAGGAGATCATCATGGCGCGCATTGCCGCGGATGTAACTGAGATCATTGGCCGCACCCCGCTGGTGCGGCTGAATCGCATAGCTGCCGGACTGCCGGCTGCCGTCGTAGTCAAGCTGGAAAGCCAGAACCCGGTCAGCAGCGTGAAAGACCGCATCGGCTTCGCGATGATCGATGCCGCCGAGAAGGCGGGCAAGATCAAGCCCGGCGAGACCGTTCTGATCGAGCCAACCAGCGGCAACACCGGCATCGCGCTGGCATTTGTGGCCGCGGTCAAGGGCTACCGAATCATCCTCACCATGCCGGAGACCATGAGCCTGGAACGGCGCACGGTGCTGCTGGCGTTCGGCGCGGAGATCGTGCTTACGCCCGGACCCAACGGCATGAAGGGCGCCATCGCCAAGGCCAATGAGATTCTGGCGAAGACTCCCAACGGCTACATACTCCAGCAGTTCGACAACCCCGCCAATCCCGCCATCCACCTGGCCACGACAGGCCCCGAGATATGGGAGGATACCGACGGCAAGGTGGACATTCTGATCAGCGGAGTGGGCACCGGCGGCACGATTACCGGCGTAGCTAAGTACATCAAGCCCCGCAAGCCGGAGTTCAAGGCCATTGCCGTGGAGCCGGTCGATAGCCCGGTGCTCTCCGGCGGCAAGCCGGGGCCGCATAAGATTCAGGGCCTCGGCGCGGGGTTCGTGCCCGGCGTGCTCGACACCGGCCTGGTGGACGAGATCGTCCAGGTTAGTAACGACGAGTCGGTCGCGGCGGCGCGCAGGCTGCCGCTCGAGGAAGGGCTGTTTGTGGGCATCAGCTCGGGTGCGGCTTTGGCGGCGGCGCTCAAGGTGGCCGCAAGGCCGGAGAATGCCGGCAAGCTGATCGTGGTGGTGCTGCCCGACTTCGGCGAGCGGTATCTGTCCAGCATTCTCTTCGAGTCGCTGCGCCAGAAGGCTCTGGCGCTGCCGGTCGAGGCGATTGGGGCGTAAACGCAAAGGGCAGGGAATAGGGAGTAGGGAGTAGGGAGTAGGGAGTAGGGAGTAGGGAGTAGGACAGCGGTCCGCCTAAGTCCCTAAGTCCCTTAGTCCCTAGTCCCTTGGTCCTTTAGTCCCGAGTCCCTTGCAGTTAGACTTGTATTTATGTCTCTGTACGCACGCATCCGCGACGACATCAGCTCCGTGCTGGAGCGCGACCCGGCCGCGCGCACGCGGCTGGAGGTCTTTCTCTGCTATCCCGGCCTGTGGGCGGTGTGGATTCATCGCGTCTCGCACGCACTTTGGCGGGCAAAACTGCGCCTGCTGGCGCGGCTGCTCTCGCAGGTGGGCCGCTTCTTCACCGGCGTGGATATTCATCCCGGCGCGACGTTGGGGCGGAGGCTGTTTATCGATCACGCCACCGGGGTGGTGATCGGCGAGACGGCCATCGTGGGCAACGACGTGACCATGTACCAGGGCGTGACGCTGGGAGGCACGGGCAAGGGCCACGGCAAGCGCCATCCCACGGTCTGCGACAACGTCTTCATCGGCAACAACGCCAACCTGCTGGGGGACATCACCGTGGGCGAGAACTCGCGCGTGGGCGCGGGCTCGGTGGTGCTCAGCGACGTGCCGCCCGACTCGACGGTCGTGGGCGTGCCCGCGCACATCGTCTATCGCAACGGCGAGCGGGTGCTGATTACCGATCCGCACGAAATCAAAGACCCGCTCTCGGACGCGCTGATCGCGCTGTCGGCGCGCGTGGAGGAACTGGAAGAACGCCTGGGCGGCAAGCCGCACCCTGGCGAGCAGTTCACCGCCGAAGAGGCCGAGCGCGCCGCCTACCGCAAGAAGCTGGAGCGCATGCGGGAGTACGTATCGATGGGGGAAGGGATTTAGAGCGAGCGGGCTGCGCTGGCTACGTCTCCACCTGTGCAGTGGCGCAAGACGGCGTGCGAAGGAGTGTCTACCCTAACTAATGCGGTGGAGCGTCCTTGAAGACCACCTTTGCGTTCTTCAATTCTTCGGTCGAGGGGTCGTCAGCCAAATATGCCCACACGACCCAGTATCCCTTCGATTCCGTAAATGTGAAAGACGTGTTCACCTTCAACGGCTCCTTCGCAGGAGCGGGGCGCCCCTCGACAGCGTTGATGATGACTCCCCCTGTGAGCTGTATGAGTACCCGTCCTTGTGAGTTGAGCGCGCTGATAGTAACGCCGTAAGGTGAGAAGTAGGGAGTATGCGAGAAAGACCCAATGATTTTGTCTGCCATCTTTCGAATCTTGTCTCTTTCCTCCAGCGAGTGAGGGAACTCCGCACCCGGGAAGCAGGTTGGATCGATGGCAAAAAGAGTTGCGATGGAGGTGAATCTGCCCTCCATGTGGTGGGGAGCTTGAAGCGACAAGAGGATCTTCGAGCATCGATTTGCCGGTTCATTTGGTTTTCGGCCATCCAGGCTCACGGGGCCCTTCGGATCGGGAGTCGCCGTCCAACCGCTTGGAAATTCGTAGCTCAGCCCCAAGGCTTGATTCGAATAGAAGTTGCCCGACAGCGTTCCATCGGGCATCTGTGAAATCGTGGATGTGGAAGACCCAAGGCCGGCTTCTCCCAACGAGAAGAAGGCTAGAGACACTGGTATCAGCAGATTGCGCATAAAAGCCACCGTCCTGCAATGCCTCTGTATACACCTATGTGGCGTGACAGTCCAGCGATTCGGCGCGAAATCGCCTCCATCGGAATTCGATCACACCAACCTACTCAGGAGCCGGCTAGCTCGCCTCCGCGAGCGCGTCTCCATGCGCGAAGGCATCTGACACTGCGGTCTTCGCAGCCGGTGCTACAGTGGTTTTATACCCACTCTTTTGCCGGAGTTTGACTTCTTGCCGGGTTTTCGTTCGCTGCTCGTGGTCTTTCTCGCTCTGCCCGCCGCCGCCCAGGCCGCTGCCCGCGTGGAGGCCGCGCCGGTGCCAGCGGAGATGCGCTCGACGGCCTTCACCGTCACCGTGAACGGCGAGCCGGTGGAGGTGGCGCACGCGGCGGCGAGTTATGAGTACGTCAGCTTCGATGCGATCGGGCCGATGGATGTGGCCATCACCGCCGCGGAGGCGGGCTTTTGGGACAAGGGCGTCGATATACAACCCTGGCGGCTGGGTCTGCGGCCCACGCGCCAGGGCCAGACGATCCGCTTCCGGCTCAACGGCCCGGCCAAGCTCTCCATCTCGCGGCCGGGCGACTTTTTGAACCACGCGGCCATGCTGTTTCTGTTTGCCGGCACGCCGCCTCCGCCCCTGCCGCGCGACCCGAAGATCCACGCCTGGCAGCCGGGAGTCTACCGCCAGAGCTTGAACCCCAAGAGCGGCGAGACCTATTACCTTGCGCCCGGCTCCTACTTCTTCGGCAGCCTGAACCTGTGGAAGGTGCACGACGTGAAGATACTGGGGCGGGGGACGATCGTGTACGACGGGCCACAGGACCCGGACAACGACGAAGGCTGGATGCAGAAGCCGGACTGGCACTGCATCGGCGCGCTGGAGGCGCAGAACGTGGAGATCGACGGGCTGACCTGCATCGTCCGCTCGCGGACGTGGTCGATCCAGATGAAGGACTCCACGGGGTTCATCTTCGACGACCTGCGGGTGATCGGCGGCAACCCCGGCAACGCCAACCAGGACGGCATGGACTGGCTGGGCGGCGGCGACTCGGTGGTCCGCAACGCCTTTCTGCGCACCTCGGACGACGTCTTCGCCATGCAGGGCAACTGGGACGGCTACACCGACGAGGAGATGCTGCGGCCGGGCAACGATGTGCACGACATTTTGATCGAGAATAGTGTGGTCTCGACCAGCATCTCGAACATTGTGCGCGCGGGCTGGCCGCGCAAGACCTTCAGCTCGCGCAACTTCACGCTGCGCGACTCGGACGTGCTGCACGGCGGCATCGGCGCCTGCGGCCAGACCTTTGCGCTGCTGGGCTTCTGGGGCGCAAACAACGCCAAGGGCGACCACTCCAACTACACCTTCGAGAATCTGTTTCTCGACAACTGGTACTCGCTGGAGCAGATGGAGCAGGAGTACCCAGGGCTGCACGGCTTCACCTTTCGCAACATCTGGGCGCTGGACCAGCCGCCGCTCGCGGATTCCACGATGATGGGCGACGTGGCTGGCGTGACCTTCGACAACGTGAAGTACGGGCAGACGCGCGCCGCCGGCGATGCCGATCTGCCGCTGGTGGTTTCAGGGGGCGCGCAGCCGCCGCAGTTCACCGCCAGCCACGACCCGGTGGCCGCGTTCACCTTCGATCCGCCGGTCATTGCGCCAAATCAGAGGGTCACTTTTACCGCGCAGGCGTCGCCCGGCGCGCGCTACACGTGGCTCTTCGGCGACGGTGCCAGGAGTATTGAGGTTCACGGACGCAGCGTGCGCCACATCTTTCCCGATGCCGAGGGCACCGAGCTGGACGGAGGGGCGAAGGGCGCGGGGCGCTTCAGGGTTCTGCTGCGCGTGGAGGGCTCGCAGGGGAGCGCCAAACCCTCCACAGAGGACTGGGCCGGCCAGGGGGTGGTGGCCGTGGCGCGCTGGCACGAAGCCGCAGCCGAAGCCGGCCAGGAAGTGCCCGGCCTCGCCTGGCAAATCTACCCCGGAGAATGGACTGAACTGCCCAACCTGGCCGCCGAGCGCGCGGTCTTCAGCGGCCAGTCGCCCAACCTGCGCGCCGATTCCCAGGGCTTTACGCATTATGCCGCTGCCTGGGACGGCCTCATCGACATTCCCGCCGACGGCGGCTACACCTTTCTCCTGCTGGCCCGCGACGGAGCGCGGCTGGTGATTGACGGCGTGGAAGTGGCCAGGACCGGCCCTTCGTTTGCCCAGGTCTGCGGCTCCGCCGGCAATGCCATGCGCTATGATCGCGGCTCGCTGGGGCTGCGCGCGGGCAAGCACACATTTCATCTGGAAGGGCTGCACTTCGCCAGCCAGGGCGGGCCGCGGCTGCTTTGGGAAGGCCCCGCGCTGCCGCTCACCGACGTGCCCCCAGCCGCCTACACCCACGTTCGCCAGGACGTGGTGGTGCGGCCGGGACCTTGAGGCCGCCATGAGGACTGGCGGAATGGGCAGGGTGGCGAAGCGATCTGAGCGGGAGCGCGAGCGAAGAAGGCCGGCCGGGCCGGCGAGCGTGCACTTTTGTGCGCGGATTCCCGCACGCAGGTAATTGCAGCCCGCCAAGATTCTCCTCATCCTCTCTAAATCATTTCTAATGGTTGCCGATGCATCCGTCATTGAGGTCACCACGGATGAACGCCAACAATCTCCCAACTTTCCTGCTTGCGTCGCCCGAGCCGGCGCTTTTGGCGGCCATTGAACCGGTGCTGCTGGCCTCCGGAGCGCTTGTCGAGGTGGTTCTCAGCGCCGAGGCCGCGCTGGAGGCCATCACTGCGGCCACTCCACCCAGCCTGGCGCTGCTGGACGCGAAGCTGCCCGGCATGGAGATAGGCCAATTGCTGGCGCAGGCGCGCGGTCAGGTCAGCGGCAGGCGGATGGCGATTGTCCTGATTTCGGACACTGTGACGCAAGAATGGATCGACCGGCTCGCTGAAGGCGTGATCGACGATCTGATTCCGCGCGCGGCCGAATCGTCGTACTGGCGGCTGCGCATCGACCTGCTGCTGCGCGCCAACCGCTGGCTGCACGAGTTGGAGGTGCTGCGCGAGGCGGCGGTGCTGAACGCGCAGACCGACCGGCTGACCGGCGTGTACAACCGCGAAACCATGCTGGCGCTGCTGTTCCGCGAGACCGACCGCGTGCAGCGGATGAATGGCTCGCTGAGCATGATTCTATTCGACATCGACGACTTCGGGCACTGGAACTCGCGGCTGGGCGCCGAGGCCTGCGACGCTCTGCTCTGCCACGTGGTCAGCCGCACCACGCGCCTGCTGCGCAGCTACGACCTGCTGGGCCGACCCGGCATGGACGAGTTCCTGATTGCGCTGCCCGGTTGCACCACGGCCAACGCCGGGATGCTGGCCGAGCGGCTGCGCATCGAGGTCTTTGCCGCGCCCTTCCGCGTGGAGGGCGAATCGATCCGGCTGTCGGCGTGCTTTGGCGTCGCCAGCAGCCATGGACGCTCTCCGGTGGTGGTGCTGCGCGAGGCCGAACAGGCCCTGCAATGGGCCAAGGCCGAAGGCCCGGAGTCGATCCAGTTCTTTGGCGACTCCGCGCAGCCCGCTCCCGCGCCGGTCGCATTCCTGTCACCCAGCTCCGGGGATGAACTGCTGGCGTGGTAGGGCGGCACAATCCGGTGCCCCGGTCTCTCCTTTGAGACCTCGGAATCAAGCGGAAAACAGCGAAATCACACTCGCGTCTCAACGCGCTCGCCTGCGCCCAGCCCGAGAAACTCCTGAAAGACGTTGTTGGATAGCAGTTGGCCCTGGGCGGTGAGGCGAACCGTCTTGCCGTCGGAGGTCAGCAGTCGCGCCTCGACGAGGCGGGCAACGGCCTCAAGCGCCGGGGCGGTCATTGCCGGGCCGAACTCGCGCTCCAGCGAGGGGAGATCGACGCCCGCATTCAGGCGCAGGCCGAGAAACCAGGCCTCCTCGTGCTGGCGCTGGGGCGAGAGCCACGCGGTTTCGACGGGCTCCGCGCCGGAGAGATAGGCCGCGAGAGTATCGGTGGTGGCGGAGCGGAGGACATAGCCTTGCGGATAGGCTGCGGAAGGCGGCGGAATGGTGCCCGAGGCGCCGGAACAGCATGCCTCAGGGGCTAAAGCCCGCTTCACTTTTGCGGCGCTTGCGGCACGACTGAAGTCGTGCCCTGTTACAAGGCCGGGCCTTTCCGCAGCCTGTGGCGGGCGCGGGGCGCGGAGCATGGAGGAGGCATCGAGGCCCAGGCCAAGATAGGGCCTTCGCTGCCAGTAGCGCAGGTTGTGGCGCGAGGCAAGCCCCGGCCGGCAGAAGTTGGAAATCTCGTACTGGACGAGGCCCGCCGCGCCCAGGCGCTCGATGGCCGTCGAGTACATTTGCGCAATGGCATCGTCGGCGGGAACCAGCGCGGCGTGGTAGCGCGCGCCGCCGGCCAGAACCTCGCGGCCCAGGCGGGAGTCCTCGTCCACCTCCAGCATGTAGACGCTGGCGTGGGGAACGCCGGAGGCGATGAGCGCCGCCAGAGACTCTTCCCAGGAGGCGAAGGTCTGGCCGGCGAGGCCGGCGATCAGGTCCACGCTCAGCTTGGCGATGCCGGCGGCGCGCAGGCGGCGCAAATCCCGCTCGACGGTGGCGCGGTTGTGCAGCCGCCCGCTGATGGCGGCCTCGCGATCGATGAACGACTGCACGCCCAGGCTGACGCGATTCACGCCTGCCTCGACCAGCGCCTCCAAGGTCTCTTCGGCAAGCTGGCCCGGCGCGCATTCGACGGTGATCTCGGCCTCCGGCTCGAGGTCGAACTCCGCCCGCATGGCCGCGAACAGGCGCGCCAGCAGCTCCGGGGCGAGCAGAGTCGGGGTTCCGCCGCCCAGGTAGACCGAGTCCACCCGGTGGGGCAGCGCCACGCCCAGGCGCGCCGCCCAATCGCCGGCTGCCCTCAGGTCCTCGATCAGCCGGTTCACATAGCGCGCGTGTTCGGCGGCCGGATAAACCCCCGAAGCGAAGTTGCAGTAGGCGCACTTGGAGCGGCAGAAGGGAATCGAGATGTAAAGGCCGAGCGCGTCGCTTTCCTCAACCGCCATGCGAGCATTCTTTCATGCAATGGTTTCCATCGGAACCCTGATCTCTGACCCCTGACCCCCGATCTTCGTTCGTGCAATCATGGAAGCAAGGAGAGCGCGAGTTGAAGGCCTGGCCCGTCGTCGGCATCCTCTCGATGCAAGCCTTTCTGGGTCTTGCTCACTGGTTCATCTATCACACGCTGGTCGTTTTTTGGGGCAATCTGGGCGCCGCTTGGAGTGAGGCGCTGGGGAACGCGCTCCTTGTGCTGGCCTTCAGCTTCATCCCGGCCGCGCTGCTCAGCTTCCGGTTTTCGAACTGGCTGGTGGTTGTCCTCTACAGGATTGCGGTCGTCTGGCTGGGGTTCCTGAACTACTTCTTCCTCGCCTCCTGCCTGAGCTGGCTGGCCTGGTTCGGGTTTCTGCTCTTTGGGCCGAACTCGAACCCGTACGAGCCCCGCCCCATGATCGCCGCGGTCCTGTTCACCGTGGCGATTCTGGCCGGCCTCTACGGTCTGCTCAATGCCCGCTGGATTCGCATCCGGCGCGTGGCGGTTGCGCTGCCCAACCTGCCTGAATCCTGGCGCGGGCGCACGGCGCTGGTGGTCAGCGACTTGCATCTGGGGCACGTCAACGGCATGGGGTTCAGCCGGAGGATCGCGCGCATGGCGGCGCGGCTGAATCCGGAAATCGTCTTCATTCCCGGCGACCTCTTCGACGGAATGCAGTCCGACCCGAACCGCCTGGCCGCTCCCTTCAAAAAGCTTTCGCCGCCCTTCGGCATCTACTTTTCAGCCGGCAACCACGAGGAGTTTGGCCACTCCGAGCGATACTCCGGGGCGCTTGCCCGCGCCGGCGTCCGCGTCCTGGCCAACGAAATGGTCACCGTCGACGGCCTGCAGATTCTAGGCATTCCCTATCGCGACTCGACAAACCTGTTGCGGCTGCGGGCCACACTGGAGGGAGTGGGCCTCGACCGCGGCAGGGCGAGCGTTCTGCTCAACCACGCGCCCACGCGGCTGCCCATCGTGGAGCAGGCCGGGGTCAGCCTGCAACTCTCCGGCCACACCCACGGCGGCCAGCTCTTCCCCTTCAACTGGTTCACGCGGCGCGTCTTCGGCACGTTCACCTGCGGATTGCAGCGGTTCGGCGCCTTGCAGGTGTATACATCGAGCGGGGCAGGAACCTGGGGACCTCCTATGCGCGTGGGAACCAAGCCGGAGATTGTGCTGCTACAGTTCGAGTAAGAGAGCGTTTTGTGGTAGAATGTAGAAACATTGCTACAAGGAGGCAGGCGCGGTGGCAATTACTACCATATCCAGCAGGGAGTTCAACCAGGACACTGGCCGGGCGAAGAAGGCGGCAAATGGCGGCCCCGTCTTCATTACGGATCGCGGGCGGCCTGCCCATGTGCTGCTCTCGATCAAGGAATACGAGGAGATTACGAGCAAGGGGAGGAGCATAGTGGACCTGTTAGCCATGCCGGATGCTGCCGAAATCGAGTTTGAACCGCCGCGCCTGGGTGATGAATTCCCCAGGCCTGTCGATTGGCCCTGATGTACCTTCTCGACACCAATGTCATCTCCGAGTTTCGCAAGGCGAGCGTAGGCAAGGCGGATCGCCAAGTTGCGGCCTGGGCCAAACGTGCCTCCTCGGAATCCATGTTTCTTTCCGTCGTTTGTGTCCTGGAACTGGAGATGGGAGCCCTCCTGATGGAGCGCCGCGATCCGAGGCAAGGTGCGATCCTTCGCTCCTGGTTGGATGATCGGGTGCTGCCCGCGTTTGCCGGCCGCATTCTGCCGGTCGATGCTGCCGTTGCGCTGCGATGCGCGGCCCTGCACGTTCCCAACCCGCGCTCCTACCGGGACTCCCTGATTGCGGCAACCGCCATGGTTCACGGCATGACCGTCGTCACGCGCAATACCTCCGACTTCGAGCCTATCGGCGTGGCGCTCCTGAACCCTTGGGAAGCGTGAATTGACCCCATCGCGCAACACAGCCCTCCGGTTGGAGCCGGAGGGCCGTGGCGTTTCAAGCGAACGATGCGCGGCCGGCTACGCTTTGCTGGGCTTGTAGCCCGACAGGCCATAGTAAGTGATGAAGAGGTAGCCGACGATGGGGATGACGAAGGCGTGTTGCATCCCAACCTTATCGGCCAGCGCGCCAAACAGCAAGGGAATCACCGCTCCGCCCACGTTGCCGATGGTGATGACGCCTGAACCCTTGCTGGTCAGCGGTCCAAGTTCGGCGATGCCCAGGGCAAAGATGGTCGGATACATGATGGAGTTGGCCAGACCGCAAAGCACCAGGCTCCAGATGGCGACCGGACCGGAGCTGAACATGGAGACCAGCAGCAGCGCCACGCCGAAGATGCCCAGAACCACCAACATCTTCTGGGGCTTGATCACGCTCATCAGCGCGCTGCCTACGAAGCGGCCAGCCATGATGCCGAGGTAGTAGAGCAGAACCATAAGTCCCGCCGTCTGCACGTTGGTCATCCCCTGCGCCTGGCAGTACTGGATGCCGTACGAGGCCAGGGCGATCTCAACGCCCACATAGAAGAAAATGCCCACCATCCCCAGCACGGTGTGGGAATGACTCCAGATGCCGCGGCCCGGCGCGCCCGCCGCCTGCCCCGACGACGGGGACATGGCGATGGCCGGCAGGTGCAGAAACATGACGACAAAGCCGAGCACCAGCAGCGCGCCGGCAATGAGGACGTAAGGTCCTTCGAGCATGTGGGCTTCGGCCGCCGGGGTGGAGGCATTGCCGGCATGGGCCAGGATGAATGTGGCCGCAACCCACGGAGCCAGCGCCGATGCGCCGGAGTTGAAGGCCTGCGCCAGGTTGAGGCGGGCGGAGGCGCTCGACTCGGGGCCGAGAATCGCGACGTAAGGGTTGGCCGAGGTCTGCAAGGCGGTAACGCCGGAGGCCAGCACGAAGATCGCAAACAGGGTCATGGGGAAGCTGACCATGTTGGCCGCGGGAACGAACAACAGAGCGCCGACCACCATGACGAAGAGCGAGATCACCATGGTGCTCTTGTAGCCCACCTTCTCGATGAGCTTGCCGCTGGGTACCGAGAAGACCAGGTAAGCGAAGAACCAGGCCGCCGTGGCCAGCGCCGACGGCCCATAAGACAGATTGAATACCTCCTTCAGCTTGCCCACCAGCTGGTTGTTCAAACTGGTGAGGAACCCGAAGATGCCGAACAGGGCGGTGACGATAATGAACGGCACCGTATAGTTGGGCGCGCTTGCCGCCGGTTGTGTGGATCGTGTGGCCATGAAGATTTCCCCCGCTTCCTTTGAAGAGAATTGTCCGCTCTGCGCAGTCTTCCAATTGGCGCATCGCACGCACGGTCACAGGCGCCGGTCAGGGCGCTGGGCGAGCCGCTGGAAATGGAAAAAAGGCAATGGAGAGTACCGCAATCACTCTACGCATTCGGGCCGAGGCAAGTCCAGCGAAAACTGGAGATGGTTCCAGCGCGGCTCGTTTCCTACCACTGGAGCCTGGAATACGGGCCGCGCATCCGGCACTCCCGGCCGATCTTCGGTCCCTGACCCCCGCCACGGCTCCGCCACGGCGAGTCTCGCCTCGGGCGGACCTGACCCCTGCCGTCCCGCCGTTTACACTGGGATTGCATGATTCCCACGCTGACCTGGACCCCGGACGGGGTCCGCTTCATCGATCAGACCAAGCTCCCGCTGGAGGAGAGCTACGTGCTCGCCATCACGTATGAGCAGGTGGCCGAGGCTATCAGCAACATGGTGGTGCGCGGCGCGCCGGCCATCGGTGTCTCAGCCGCCTACGGCATCGCTCTGGGCGCGCTGCGCACCAGCGCCCCGACGCCGCATCTCTTCGCGCCCGAGTTCGCGCGAATCTGCGCGCTCCTCGCTTCCACACGGCCCACGGCTGTGAATTTGTTCTGGGCCATCGACCGCATGAAGCGGCTGTTTGCGGAATTGCTCGATGAAGGCGCAACCCTGGCCCAGGTACAGGAGAGAATCCTGGCAGAGGCGCACGCGATGTACGAGGAAGACATCGCTGCCTGCAGGAGGATGGGCGCGTTGGGCGCGGCGCTGCTTCCGGACGAGGGAGGGGTTCTGACCCACTGCAACGCCGGCGCCCTGGCCACCTGCGGCTACGGAACCGCTCTGGGCGTCATCCGCTCGGCGGTCGAGCAGGGCAAGCGCATTCACGTGTTTGCTGACGAAACCCGGCCCTTCCTGCAAGGTGCTCGGCTGACCGCCTGGGAGCTGATGGCCGACCACATTCCCACCACCGTGATCTGCGACAACATGGCTGCCAGCCTGATGCGAGCCGGGCGTATCCAGGCCGTCGTTGTGGGCGCGGACCGCATCGCGGCCAACGGCGACGTGGCCAACAAGATCGGCACCTACAACGTGGCGATTCTGGCGCGTGAGCACGGAATTCCGTTCTACGTGGCCGCTCCCTGGTCCACCGTCGATATGGCTACCGCGACCGGTGACCTGATCCCCATCGAGGAGCGCGCGGCGGTTGAGGTCACCCACCATGGCGGCAGGCAGCTCACGCCCAACGGCGTGGGCGTCTGCAACCCTGCCTTCGACGTGACGCCGGCCAGGTACGTGACCGCCATCGTGACCGAACGCGGCGTGCTGCGTGCGCCGTACGGCGAGTCGCTGCGCGCAATGGATGCACGCGAGGACGCTGGATCGGAACCGTGACGCGCGGCTCGCGCCGATCATTAACGATGTGGATTCTCAGAGGCCCGCGAGGCCCAGGCTACCGGTTTCGGCATGGTCATGGAGCGAGTTTGCGCGCCGGGCGCTCAGGCAAAGAAGCTGATGGGCTGGCTGGGCTCGTTGCTGGCTGGCGGCGCGGCGGGCTCGGTTTCGTCTTCGACGGGCAGCTCTTGCAGTTCGTCTCCCGGTTCGTCGTCTTCGGCTCCGCGGGCGGACTTGCCGTTGCTGGGGGTGTACTTCTCGTCGCCGGTTCTGGCCGAGCGCTCGACCCGCTCCATGGGCAGCGGCTCATAGTCGCTTTCGACGGAGCGTGCGAGGGGCAGCGGGTTGAGGTTGGCGATTGGGGTGATTCCCATCTTCAGTCTCTCCCGATTGAAGGCCGGTTCAAGGGCTTGCCATGATCCGCATATCGGCAGGATGAAGAGGAACTTTAACTTTCTTGAAGATGTTGTCCGGTTTCGAGTCAGGGTGTCCAAGTTCGAGGCAAATTGTCCGAATTCTCAACAGGGATTGACCTGGTTCGCTACAGAGATTGTCCGCCTTCGAGACAGATTGTCCGATTTTGAGGCAATGGTGGGGCGCAGGCGCCGGAGCGGACCGGCAAGCGATGGGTTTATGCGGCCTAGCGGCGCAGGGCGAGGGCGGCTGGAGCAATCAAGGAGGTTCTGTCCGGGGCCGAGGCGGGAGCCTGGTTTCGGGCCTGGGTTTGGTCTTCTTCGAGGAGCAGCCTTCCCTGAGCCAGATTCATGCCCGCAGGCACCGGCAGAAAGCCGCCCCGCGCCTCGCTGGTTTCGCGGGCAAAGGTCTTGACGAGCAGGGCGCGAGCCATCATGTGCACCTCCAGCCGCTCCGTCTTCCAGTCCGTGGAGCTGACCTGGGTGCGCTGCAGGCTGAACCATCCGCCCTTATAGAGGCGGCCCAGGATTCCATATCCGAAGTCCACATTCTCGTCGACGCGGCCGTCGAGCCGGGCCAGCCGCTTGTAGCGCGTATTCACCCACAGCGTTCCGCTCATGGCGTGGAAGATTCGCGTCTCGATGGAGTGGGCGGGATAAGCCGGATTGGGGCGAAAGCGGAGGCGCTGGCAGTCCTTGTCGCCGCCGTCATAGTCGTAGACGAAGGCATCGGGCAGCAGGGCCAGAATCCGGCCGATGCGGTTTTCGTCGTCTTCATACTCCTGGCGGCGCCTGGCCTGTTCGGCGGGTGAGGCAAGCAGGCGCTGGAGCCGCTCCCGCTCCGCAACTTCGGCCTCCGGGCTGAGTGGGCGTCCGTTGCTCAGCGAGATGCGGCTGATGGGGCCTTCGGCGGTCTCCACCTGATCTTCGAGCCGCGTCTCCCGGGAGGTGCGCCGCTCAATCCAGTAGCGCCAATAGCCATGCGCACGGTGGTCGCTGAGCTCGTTGAAGACGACCTCGCGGACCAGTTGGCCGGCCGGGACCGGCGGCTGCGGTTGAAGGCAACAGGCTGCCTGCGATCCCGCCAGAACTCCGATTGCCAGCCACAGCACACGCATCATGTTTCCCTCCCGAGACAAGGTTTGAGAGCTGAGAACCTGAGGCGAGTATGACGGGGATGCGGTGAAGAATATGCAAGCTTCCGGTGAAAAGGCGGAGAAAAACCGACGGAATCCCAAAATAAACCCAGAAATGCCGGAGTCCTCGATTGCAGGTCCGTTTTGGGAAGCCTGCTCCTCGGGGCCAAAGCCCGTGCCCTCCAGACCGACTTGGCACCGAATCGCGCGGTCAAGGGCCGGCCGCTTGTGGGGTTGTTAGACTGAAACCATGCTGGACGAACTGGAGTTTCGCGATCTGGCCGGGACGGCTCTGGACTCGCTGATGCAGCACTTGATTGCGCGCGAGGAGGACGAGGCCGGCTTCGAGGTGGAGGAGCAGGGCGGCGCGCTGCAGGTGCTCTTTGAGGAGCCGGCGGGCAAGTTTGTGATTACGCCCAACGCGCCGGTGCGGCAGATCTGGATTTCGGCGCTCTCGACCAGCTTCAAGCTCGACTGGGACGGGGCGGCCTCGGCATTCGTGCTGGCGCGCACGGGCGAGCATCTGATGGCGCTGGTGGACCGGCTGATCGGGGAGCAGCTGGGGCGCTAGAGCCGCTAGGTATATCTTCTCGCAACCCCTGAGTTCAAAGCGTTGGTAGGTCGAATGCCGTCCCGGCGAAATAGCCGCAGAATCTTGACTCTGTTGCACCTCGCCCAAAGCCAATGACCGGTGCAGGGCGAGACCGGAGCCGGCGTGCGTTTGAAGGGGATCTTCGCGACATCCCAGCTCCGGCTCCGCCCCAGGGCGGGGGCGGGGAGAAATGGCGTTCGATGCGGCTCATGAATTAAGGAGCGGAGCCGATAGGCAATCTAGCAGAGGGCCTGGGACATGCGTGAAATCCGAACCCTGATCGTCGACGATTCCTCGGTAATGCGCAAGATTGTGGAGCGTTCCCTGCGCCAGGCCGGCCTTGACCAGATGGTGGTGTACGAGGCCTGCAACGGCGCCGAGGGGTTGGATGTGTTGAAGTCCAAGAACGTGGATCTCATCCTCTCCGACATCAACATGCCCTCGATGGATGGGCTGGAGTTTCTGCGCCAGATACGGGCGCAGAATCTGGCGCAAGGCGTTCCTGTAGTAATGATCACCACCGAGTCGAGCGAGGAGCATGTGAAGCAGGCCATTATGGCCGGCGCGCGGGGATATATCCGCAAACCGTTCACGGCTGAGCAGGTGAAGGAACGGGTGCTGCCGCTGGTGAATGCGGCCTAACCGGAGGGAATCGAAATGCTGTTGAACCCCGCGCGTACGGCTGCTCTGGTGCGAGCGCGAGCACACGGCACAGACGAAATGGAGCCTACCATGGCGGTCTCGTTGCGTGAATCCGTGCAACTGGTCTCCGATCCGCGGAACCTGGATGCGAGCGTGGAAGAGGTGTTTCGGCTGATGCTGGGGGTCAACTGCTGGCGGGTGCCGGGACCGATTGTCCAGGAGCAGGAGTCGGTGACCGCGGTGGTGGGCTTTGGCGGGGTGCTGAGCGGGGCGTGCGTCTTCAAGAGCGGCAGTTCGACGGCCATCCGGATCGCCGCGCACATGACGGGGATGGAG
>Ga0326728_10010648_pt1 | contig 21435 bp, 14 predicted proteins | sample MB3enrmetagenome_FD_207602 | JGI IMG/M metagenome (GOLD analysis project Ga0326728, IMG submission 207602) | Lab enriched peat soil microbial communities from McLean, Ithaca, NY, United States - MB31MN | ecosystem: Environmental > Terrestrial > Soil > Wetlands > Peat | place: USA: New York... | reverse complement strand
GCGCGCCAGCAGCACCGCGAAACGGAACGGTTTGGCGACGTAGTCGTTGGCCCCCGATTCGAGGCCGATCACCGTGTCGGCGTCCGAATCGCGCGCCGTGAGCATGATGATCGGACGCTTGAACCCGCCTGCGCGCAACTGCCTGACCGCCTCGCGCCCGTCCATGTCGGGCAGGCCGACGTCCATGATGACCAGATCGGGCGGGGCGCTTTCGACCGCCTGGCGCGCGGCGGCGGCGTCGGCGGCCTCGGACACCTTGAATTCGGCGTGCAGCGCCAACTGCTCGGTCAGCGCCTGGCGCAAATCGGCGTCGTCGTCGACGATGAGGATTTGCCGCGTCTGGGCCATCGAATCGCGTCTCGGCTAAGTCTCGGATCGTCCAATATAGTGCGCTCGCGCCCGCGAGGCGACCGCCGCCGCGCTCGCATTGTCGATCGCCGGCTAACTTGCCCGGTTTTTGCCGCCCGTCAAATGTCCATCCCGGCGGCCGCGCGCGTCGAGAAGCCTTCGGCTGTTTGCCTCACTTGCCCAGGCGCGCGATATAGGCCGCCAGGTCCTCCGCCTCGCTGCGCGAAAGTTGCATGTCCGGCATTTTTGGATGCGGATCGAGCAGGAACAGCGCGATCTTTCCGGTGCCGAAGCCGCGGATTTTCGCGATCGTCGCGAAGGGCGGGACGTTGTCCTGGCCGCGCGTCTGATCGGGGGCGACGATGTGGCAGGCCGCGCACCAGCGCCGCGCCAGTTTCTCGCCATGATCGGCGTCGGCGCTCCATGCGCTGGGGAGCGCGCCGCAGGCGACGAGCGCCCCTAAAGCCAAGCCCGCCGAGCGGCGGCGAAGGACGGATGCGCGGCGCCGCGGCGCACGAGCTTTCGGGTTCGTCATCGGCGTTTCTTCCTGTCCGACTCGGCGCTCGGCTAAGCGCGGCACGGCGCCAGGATGAAGCCGGACGCGCTCGCTGTCCAGGACGCGTCGCGCCGGGCAAAAGAAAAAGGGCGGCCCTCGAGCCGCCCTTCCGCGCGGAAGCCCGCGATCCTCTCAAGAGGAATAGTACATGTCGAACTCGACCGGGTGCGGCGCCATTTCGAAACGGTGCACTTCGCCCATCTTCAGCTCGATATAGCTGTCGATGAAGTCGTCGTCGAACACGCCGCCGGCCTTGAGGAAGGCGCGGTCCTTGTCGAGATTGGCGAGGGCCTCGCGCAGCGAACCGCAGACCGTCGGGATCTTCTTCAGCTCCCTCGGCGGCAGGTCATAGAGGTCCTTGTCCATCGCCGGGCCCGGATCGATCTTGTTGATGATGCCGTCGAGGCCGGCCAGCAGCATCGACGCGAACGCGAGATAGGGATTGGCGACGGGATCGGGGAAGCGCACCTCCACGCGCTTGGCCTTCGGGTTGGACGTCCACGGAATACGGCAGGCGGCCGAGCGGTTGCGCACGGAATAGGCGAGCAGCACCGGCGCCTCGAACCCCGGAACCAGGCGCTTGTAGCTGTTGGTCGATGGGTTGGTGAAGCCGTTGAGCGCCTTGGCGTGCTTGATGATCCCGCCGATGTACCACAGGCATTCGTCGCTGAGGTCGGAGTATTTAGAGCCCGCCATCACCGGCTTGCCGGCTTTCCAGATCGATTGGTGGACGTGCATTCCCGAGCCGTTGTCGCCGAAGATCGGCTTCGGCATGAAGGTCGCCGTCTTGCCGTAGCTCTGCGCCACCATGTGGATGCAGTATTTGTAGATCTGAAGGTTGTCGGCCATCGTGATCAGCGGAGCGAACTTGAGGCCGAGCTCGTGCTGCGCGGCGGCGACTTCGTGGTGGTGCTTCTCGGTCGCCGCGCCCATCTGCGCCATCGCCGAGAGCATCTCACTGCGCATGTCCTGCGCCGAATCCTGCGGGGGAACCGGGAAGTAGCCGGCCTTGGTGCGGATGCGATGGCCGAGGTTGCCGCCTTCGTAGGCGGTGTCGGTGTTGATCGGCAGCTCAACCGAGTCGATGGTGAAGCCGGTGTTGTAGGGGTCGGCCTTGAAGCGGACGTCGTCGAAGACGAAGAATTCGGCTTCCGGGCCGAAGCAGGCGGTGTCGCCGATGCCGGTCGACTTGAGGTAGGCTTCCGCCTTCTTGGCGACGCCGCGCGGATCGCGATTGTAGGGCTGGCCGGTGGCGGGGTCGAGAATGTCGCAATTGATCACCATCGTCGATGTCGCGAAGAAGGGGTCCATGCAGGCCGAGCTCGGATCCGGCATCAGGGTCATGTCGGATTCGTGAATCGCCCTCCAGCCGGCGATCGAGGAGCCGTCGAACCCCAGTCCATCGGCGAACGCGTCCTCGTCGACCACCGCCTGATCGAAAGTGACGTGCTGCCACTTGCCGCGCGGATCGGTGAAACGCAGGTCGACATATTTCACATCGTTGTCCTTGATCGCCTTGACGACATCCTTGGCGGTCTTCATGGTGTGCCTTTCTCAATTGTGTATGGTTGTGTCCCTGCCCGTCGCCAGTCGCGGCGGGAAGCCTTTGAACGAGTCCGATCGGCCGAAAACAAGCCTAGACCGCGTCCGCTCCGGTTTCTCCGGTCCGAATGCGGATGGCCTCGTCGATATGCGATACAAATATCTTGCCATCGCCGATGCGGCCGGTCTGCGCCGCTTTGCGGATCGCCTCCACGGTCGCCGCGAGATTCTCGTCGGCCACGACCACTTCAATTTTCACCTTGGGCAGAAAATCAACGACGTATTCGGCGCCGCGGTAGAGTTCGGTATGGCCCTTCTGACGGCCGAATCCCTTCGCTTCGAGCACCGTAATCCCTTGAACGCCCGCTTCCTGCAAAGCTTCCTTGACCTCGTCGAGCTTGAAGGGCTTGATGATGGCTTCGACTTTTTTCATGGCCGCTGAGGCCTCCCCTTTCGCGCGCCAGGGCTCTCCCGATCCCTCGAGCAAGCGATCGTCGTCGAGACGAACTCACGATGAAGAACCGTCCATAGCATCGGTTCCCAGCCGACGCCATGGCCAGGCGAGGCGGGAGCGCGGCGCGCCCGCGCCGACCCTGTCTCGGTTGCTCGCATCCTAAGCATGGCGCCGTCGAAGTGATCAAGCCGCTCAGACCGTCGGCCCCCATTCGCCCGAGGCGAAAATGCGCCAGGAATTGAGCCCCGCCTTGGCGACCACCACCCGTCCGGACTTGGCGATCCTCACCAGATGGGCGAACACCAGCGGGTGGCGCCAGGCGAGCGGCCTTCCGGGAGCGCAGACCGCGCGGAATTCGTCGCCGTCGTCGGCTTCCATCAGGATCGCGCCGACCCGATCGGGACGCAACGTCGCGGGCAGGGCGCGATCAACCAGCCATTCGCACTCGAAGTCGCGGCACACTTGCGGCCGGCGGGGGTAGATCGCGCAGCCGCCGGCGCAATGCTGGCACGCCGGCCCGGCGGGCTTCTTCAATTCGGGGATTTCCAGCGCCGAGCAGCACATCGTGCAGGGGCCGCAGGTCTTGCCGGGGGCGGGCGCCATAAAGTCCCTTCGTTCCGCTCGGCGCCGATTCGCCGTGGCGCGAATGAATGTCCCTCTACGATTCTTCGCCGCCGAGCAACGATTTTGCGTGGCCGGCCAGGGACGGCGCCGCGCCGCGCTTCAACACGAAATAAAACACCGCCGCGATCGTCAGCGGCGCCAAGGTAAGGCCGAGCGCGCCCGCGGCCAAGCGCGAAAACAGCGGCAGGACATACGCGAGGGCGAGCACGATTTTTTCGCCGGGAGCGAAACCGGCGCGCAACGCTTCGCGCGCGCTCCAGGCCAAGGGAAACGCCAGCAGCGTCAGATCGTAATCGAGCAAAAAGGGGCTGGCGAGCAGCGTCGCCGCGACCATCGCCGGCCCCTCCGCCGCCGAACGGAAGCGGCGTCGGTGGAGCCAGAAGAGCGCCGCGGCCGCCGCGAGCGCGGTCAGCGCCTGCAAGGCGTAGGCGAGCGTCAGCGGGCCGTGCAGCAGCCGAACCGCGGCGAACACGCTCTGCAATTTTTCGTCGCCGACGAAGTTGCGCTCGAGGCTTGCGCGCGCCAACGGCGCGGCGGCGAGGAACGCGCGCCAGACCGCGTCGCCCCAGGCTAGATATGACGCGGCGACGAGCGCGAGGGCGGTCACCGCGGCGGCGGCGAGGGTCGTCCAGCGCCGCGCCGCAAGGAGCGCGATCGGCATCATCACCGCGAGCTGCGGCTTGTAGACCAGCGCGCCGAAGCACAGGCCGGCGACAATAGGGCGCTTGTCGAGCCACAGCGCCCCGCCGCCGATCAGCGCGGCGCTGAGGAACCCGTTCTGGCCGTGTCCGGCGTTGACCAGAAAGGCGGGGAAAGCGAGGATCGCGATCGCCTCGATATGCGCGCCGGCGAACGCGCGCAGCACGCGCCAATAGGCGGCGCCGGTCGCGCCGAGCCAGACCGCGAGCGAGGCGAAATAGGGCAGCGCCGCGAGCGGCAGGCAGATCAGCAGATAGGGCGGGGGATAGAAGAAGGCGGTGTAGGCGACGTCGGCGCCGAACAGCGCCCGCTGCGCGTCCCAATGCGCCGCGACGCTGTAGGCGTCGGCGGCGCGGCCCTGGAGCGTGAGTTGCGATGCGGTCCAGAAGCCGACGAAGTCGGTTCCGATGGGCTTGCCCGCGCGGTCGATCCCGCCGTGCGCGAGGGCGATCCAGATCAGCGCGCCGGCGAAGCTGAAGAAGAACAGGATGCGCGCGTAGGCGCGCGCGCGGCTCGCGTCGAGCCACTCGGCGTCGCGAAGGGCGATCCAGCATCGTTGGACAAAAGCGCTCATGGTGCGCGCCCGGTGGCTTTCGACGCTCGCGTCATGCGACGAGGCATAAGGCTCGGCGCGTTAATTTCCCCATAAGGCGGAGCCGGCGTGGCGACGTGGCGTTTTTCCGCGCACTTGACAGGCCCCGCCGGCCCGTGTCTTTCCGCGCCCGGCTAACGGCGAAGGGGCGAGGATGACGACGGCCTTGGTGTTTCCCGGGCAGGGCTCGCAGGCGGTCGGCATGGGCAAGGCGCTCACCGACGCGTTTCCCGCCGCGGCGGAAGTGTTCGCGCGCGTCGACGCGGCGCTCGGCGAAAAGCTGTCGAAGACGATCTTCGAGGGGCCGGAGGCGGAGCTGACGCTGACCGCCAACGCGCAGCCGGCGCTGATGGCGACCAGCCTGGCGGCGCTCAGCGCGCTCGAAAGCGAAGCCGGGCTCGACGTCGCGCGCGACGCCGCGTTCGTCGCCGGCCATTCCTTAGGCGAATATTCGGCGCTATGCGCGGCCGGCGCGCTGACGCTGGAGGATGCGGCGCGGCTGCTGCGCATTCGGGGCCAGGCGATGCAGAGGGCGGTTCCGGTCGGCGAAGGCGCGATGGCGGCGATCCTCGGACTCGACTTCTCGGAGGTTTCGAAAATCGCCGCGCAGGCGGCGAGCGACCTTTATCTGACCGGCGCCATATGCGAAGCCGCCAACGACAACGGCGGCGGCCAAGTGGTGATCTCGGGAACCAAGGCCGCGGTCGAGCGGGCGATGGAGCTCGCTAGGCTGAAGGGCGCCAAGCGCGCGCTGGCGCTCCCTGTTTCCGCGCCGTTCCATTGCGCGCTGATGCGCCCGGCCGCCGAGGCGATGGCCGAAGCGCTGGCGCAAGCGACGATTCTGCCGCCGAAAGTTCCGCTCGTGGCCAACGTCAGCGCGACCGCGGTCTCCGACCCCGCCGTCATTCGCGACAACCTCGTCGCGCAGGTGACGGGGACGGTGCGCTGGCGCGAAAGCGTAATCTATATGAGCGGGCGCGGCGTGACGCGCTTCGTCGAACTCGGCGCCGGCAAGGTGCTCATCGGGCTGATCAAGCGCATCGCCGACGGCGCGATCGCAACCAGCGTGGGAACGCCGGCCGATGTCGCGGCGTACAAGAGCGCCGGCGCGAACTGAGACTCTTTAAGGACAGGAAAGGCGGACGCAGGTGTTCGATCTGACGGGCAAGACCGCTCTGGTGACGGGCGCTTCGGGGGGCCTCGGCGGCGCGATCGCGCGGGCGCTGCACGCGCAAGGCGCCGCAGTCGCTCTCTCGGGCACGCGGCGCGACGCGCTGGAGGCTCTGGCGGGCGAACTCGGCGCGCGCGTTCACGTGACGCCGTGCGATCTCTCCGATCCAACCGCCGTCGAGGCGCTCGTCCCCGCCGCCGAGGCGGCGATGGGCTCGCTCGACATTCTGGTCAACAACGCCGGGGTGACGCGCGACAATCTCTTCATGCGCATGAAGGACGCCGAATGGGACGCCGTGATCGCGATCGACCTCACGGCGGCGTTTCGCCTCGCTCGCGCCTGCCTCAAAGGCATGATGCGCCGCCGTTACGGGCGCATCATCGGCGTCGCCTCGATCGTCGGCGTCACCGGCAACCCCGGACAAGCAAATTACGCGGCGGCCAAGGCGGGGATGATCGGCATGTCCAAGGCGCTGGCGGCGGAGGTCGCGAGCCGGGCCATCACCGTCAACTGCATCGCCCCGGGCTTCGTCGCCAGCCCGATGACCGACGCCCTCAACGACAAGCAGCGCGAGAGAATCCTGGCCTCGGTTCCCATGGGCCGCCTCGGCGCCGGCGCCGATATCGGCGCCGCGGCGGTCTATCTCGCCAGCGCCGAAGCGGCCTACGTCACCGGTCAAACCCTGCACGTCAATGGCGGAATGGCAATGATTTAAGGCTGTTGCCGCGACCGAGCGACGCGCCGAGCGCCTCATCGCCGCCTCTCGCCTTGCTGGGAGAGATATGCTATCGAGCCCACTCGTCGCCGATGCGCAATGGCTGTCGCCGCGGGCGGCGCGCGTGGGGCCGCAATTGAGACGTAGTCCGCCGAGTTCGCGCGCGCGTCGGGGGGGCTGTTTTTGAACGGCTCGATTGATCGGCGATCGAGTGGGGGGATTCATCACAGGCGGGCGCTCGCGCCCGGCCGCACAGGGGAAAAGCAAATGAGCGACGTGGCGGAGCGGGTAAAAAAGATTGTCGTCGAGCACCTCGGCGTTGACGCCGACAAGGTCGTCGACAACGCGAATTTCATCGACGATCTCGGCGCCGATTCGCTCGACACGGTTGAGCTCGTCATGGCCTTCGAAGAGGAGTTCGGGGTCGAAATTCCCGACGATCAGGCCGAGACCATCGTGACGGTCGGCGACGCGGTGAAATTCCTCGAAAAGGCCTCGGCGGCCAAGTGACGGCGCTCGCCGGGTCGTCTCGATCCGTGTGGGCTGGGAAAGGGCCGGCGGAAGTCCGGCCCTTGTCGCGTCAGGGGCGCGCGAAGCGCCGGGGATTTCGCTTCGCAGGAGCGAGCTCCGTCGCGGCAAGCCAAAGTCGATGGAGGTTCGAGGAGCGGGGATGAGGCGCGTCGTCGTCACGGGATTGGGCATGGTCACGCCCTTGGCCTGCGGGGTCGAGGCCACCTGGCGCCGGCTGCTGGCGGGGGAATCGGGGGCAGCGCGGGTCGAGAATTTCGAAGTCTCCGACATCGCTTGCCAGATCGCGGCGCAGGTTCCGCTCGGTTCCTCGCCGGACGCCTTCAATCCCGACGATTGGATGGAGCCCAAGGAGCGGCGCCGCGTCGACGATTTCATCGTCTACGCGATGGCCGCGGCGACGCAGGCCCTGCGCGACGCCGATTGGGCGCCGAAGACCTACGACGAGGAAGTCGAATCCGGCGTGCTGATTGGTTCGGGCATCGGCGGCCTGACCGGGATCTACGAGGCTTCCGTCGTCCTGCACGAAAAAGGCCCGCGGCGCATTTCGCCGTTTTTCATTCCCGGCCGCCTGATCAATCTGACGAGCGGCCAGGTCTCGATCGCCCATAGGCTCAAGGGCCCCAATCATTCGGTCGTCACCGCCTGCTCGACCGGCGCCCACGCGATCGGCGACGCGGCGCGGCTGATCGCGCTCGGCGACGCCAACGTCATGGTCGCCGGCGGCGCCGAATCGGCGGTCAACCGTCTGTCGCTGGCGGGGTTCTCGGCCTGCCGCGCGCTTTCGACCGGCTTCAACGATCGGCCCAAGCAGGCCTCGCGCCCCTACGACCGGGATCGCGACGGCTTTGTGATGGGCGATGGCGCTGGCTGCGTCGTGCTCGAGGAGCTCGACCACGCCAGGGCCCGCGGCGCGCGCATGCACGCGGAACTCATCGGCTACGGCCTCTCCGGCGACGCCTATCACATCACCTCGCCGGCGCCGGACGGCGACGGCGCCTATCGCGCCATGAGCGCGGCGCTGAAACGCGCCGGGCTGTCGGCGTCCGACATCGATTATGTCAACGCGCACGGGACATCGACGCCGGTCGGCGACGAAATCGAATTGCACGCGGTGGAGCGCCTTCTCGGCAACGCCGCGGCGACGATCACGATGTCGTCGACCAAGTCCTCGATCGGCCATCTGCTGGGCGCGGCCGGCGCGGTCGAGGCGATCTTCTCCATTCTCGCCTTGCGCGATCAGATCGCGCCGCCGACCCTCAATCTCGACAACCCGTCGGTCGAAACGGCGATCGATCTCGCCCCGCGCGCGGCCAGGAAGCGCAAGATCGATGTCGCGCTGTCGAACTCCTTCGGCTTCGGGGGAACGAACGCGTCGCTGATCTTCCGCCGGCCGCCCGAAGCAGACGCCTGAGAGGCGGCGGGCCGGGATTCGACGCTTCATTTCGCCACAAAAACGGATAGAGTGGCGCGCGGCGCGAAGGTGCCGCAAGGCGAGTCATGGCGGGCGTGAATGAACGAAGCGTCGAAGCAGGGCGGTGAGGCCAAGAACCCGGACGCCGTCGCCAAGACCCGGCCGCGCGTCAGTCTCTTCGGCGGGCGCGCTCGCCCACGCCCGCAAGCCGAGTCGCCTTCGCCGCAGGAGCCCGCGCCGCCGCCGCGCCGGACGCGGCGCACCGGGCTTTCCGGCTTAAGCGGCCTGCTGTCGTTCGCGCTGCTCGGCGCGGTGGCCGGCTTCGCGCTGTTTGGCTGGGCGGCGGCCGAAGCGCGCAAGCCGGGACCGTTGGCGGCCGACAAGGTCGTCATCATCGCTCGCGAGGACGACGGCGGCCCGATCGGCGACCAGCTTGAACGCGAGGGCGTCGTCGACAGCGCGATCTGGTTCTCCGCGATGACGCTTCTCGACGGCAGCCGAAGCGCGCTCAAACGCGGCGAATACAAGTTCAAGGCGGGCGCCAGTCTGCGCCAGGTCGAGGCCGAGCTCGTTTCCGGCAAGGTCGAGCTCCATTCCGTGACCATTCCCGAGGGGAAGACCAGCGATCAGGTCGTCCAGCTTCTTCGCGACAACGACGATCTCGTCGGCGACATCAAGGAACCGCCGCGCGAAGGCTCGATTCTTCCCGAGACCTACAAGTTCGCGCGCGGGGAGACGCGCCAGGCGATCCTGACCGTGATGGAGAAAGCCCAGGCCAAGGCGGTCGACGAAATCTGGGCGAAGCGCGCGGGCGATCTGCCGATCAAGTCTCCGGGCGAACTCGTCACGCTCGCTTCGATGGTCGAGAAGGAGACGGGCAAGGCGGACGAGCGCGCGCGCGTCGCCGGCGTCTTCATCAATCGCCTGCGCCGTCACATGAAACTCGAGTCCGATCCGACCATCGTCTACGGACTGGCGTTCGGCAAGGGCGCCCTGGGACATCCGATCTCCAAGGCGGAACTGGAAGAGGCGACGCCCTACAACACCTATATCATCAGCGGTCTGCCGCCGGGCCCGATCTGCAACCCCGGCAGAGCGGCGCTCGAGGCCGTCGCCAATCCGTCGACGACCAAGGAGGTCTATTTCGTCGCCGACGGAACGGGCGGCCACGCCTTCGCCGAAACGCTGGACCAACATCTCAAGAACGTCGCGCATTGGCGGGAAATCGAGCAGGACGCCAAGGACAGGCTCGCGCCCGACGCCGCGCCTACCCCCGCCGCCGCGCCTGCCCCTGCCGCCAAGCACGGGGCGCTCGAGCCGGTCGATCCGAAGGTTTTCGGCGCCGTGGCGCCCGGAGGGGCGTCGGAAACGGCGGCGAACGACGGCGCGCTCGGCGCGAAGCTCGCCAAGCTCGGCGAAAAGCTGCGCGTTCGCGAAACACTTTTGGGCGCCGAGGGTTCGCTGTCGCCGGGCAAAGTGAGCGGGGAGACGCCGGAAGACCTCGGCGCCGTGGTCACCGGCGTCAACGACGCTCCCACCGGCGCCGCATTCGCTGAGGACGACGACGCGGCCCCCGATTCGGTCACCAAGGTCCCGCTTTCGGCCGCCGCGCTGGTGGATCAGAAGGCCCGCGCCGCGCGTTACGCGGACACGGCGAGCGCCGGCGACCGGGTCGCGGGTCTCGACAATCCGCCGGCGGCCCGCGCGCGCGTCTTCGACGCCTCGGAGGGGACGGCGCTCGATCCGCTGCTCAACAAGACCTACGATCTCAATTACGCAAAGACCGTCCCGCCGCTAAATTGAGCGGGTCGGGAACACCCGCCTTCTCCCTCAGTTCTTGGCGAGCCCTACGCGGGCTGCGACCATTTGCCGCTCGCGATCGCCAGCGCGATGGCGCAGGCGTTCGACACGTTGAGGCTCTGAATCGCGCCGGGCAGGTCGAGCCGCGCCATGACGTCGCAATGTTCGCGCGTCAGCCGGCGGAGGCCCTTGTCTTCGGCGCCGAGAACGAGCGCGAGGGGGCGGGCGAGTTTGGCTGCGTCGAGCGTCTGCGGCGCCTGCGAGTCCAGTCCGACCCGCCAATAGCCGAGATCGCCGAGATCGGCGAGCGCGCGCGCCAGATTGGCGACCGAGCAGATCGGCACGTATTCGAGCCCGCCGGAGGCGGATTTGGCCAGCGCGCCGGCGAACTCCGGCGAATGGCGCTCCGTCGTCACCAGCGCGTCGACGGCGAAGGCCGCGCAGGCGCGCAGGATCGCGCCGACATTGTGCGGATCGGTGACCTGATCGAGCGCGACGACGAGGCCCTCGGCCGGAACCTGCGAAATGTCGATCGGTTCGAGCGGCCGCGCTTCGAGCAGGAGTCCCTGGTGCGCCGCGCCGCGCGGCGCGCGCAGCGCGATTTCTTCCGGCGTGAGGATTCGCGTCTCCAGGCCGCGCGCGGCGATGTCCGCGGCGAGCCGTTCGGCGGCGGCGGCGGTCGCGTAAAGGCGAACGAGCTTGCGGCGCGGCGCGCGCAGCGCCGCGACCACGCTGTGAAAGCCGTAGATCCGCACGACGTCGGGCCGGCGCGCGCCGCGCCGCGCCGGTCTTGCGGCCGACTTTTCGAGGCCGGCCGCGCGCGGCCTCGCTCGCTCGGCGCGGCCGCTCGCTTTTGTCGCCGCGGGGAGCGCTTCAGCCGAGCCGAATCCGCCGCCGCGTCGGCGGGTCTTGCGAGTCACGATCGGTTCCCTCGAGGGTGGAGCGGCGAGGGGCCGCAATAGCCCAACCGACGCTCGGGCGCAAAGGCGCCGACATTTTGCTGTTGACAGGGCGGTCCGCGGCGCAAGATAAGGCCAGCCGATCGCGCCTCGGGTATCCCGAGGCGTTTTCGTCCGCGGCGTCGCGCCGATGGATCGGGGGGAGTGTCCCGAGCGGCAAAGGGGGCGGACTGTAAATCCGCTGGCTTAGCCTTCGTAGGTTCGAGTCCTACCTCCCCCACCACCCAACTGACTGATTTTACTGTCTTTTTTGACATTCTGAATAGTGCCGACATATCCGGGACATGCGCGCCGAAAACGCACAAACTGCCTGGCAGAGACCGAAAATTTCCGCTTTCGGCGGCGGTTTCCGGGCTCGGTCTCTGAGTCGCAAAACGATTTTCCGGGCTTATTTGCGTCGGGCCTGTTGGAGACCGGTTCGAAGTCTCGGAGAGACAGGTTCGAGTCTGGCCTGGTCATGCAAGTGACGAACGCATAAAAGATGGCGGGCCTTGCGTCCGCTCAGTAGCGGCGACCGGGATGCGCGCATGCCGGCCGGTCCCGGCCAATGCGGCGTTTCTCGAAAGCGGACGCCATGCTGGCGAGGCGCATTCGACGACCAAGTGCGGAGAGCGGCCTTGCCGACCCGATCCAGCCGCTCATCCCGCGCGAGATCAAAGAGATGCGCCGGCCGTCGCTCGGCGATCGCCGTTGTCCGGCCTTGCCGCCCGGCGTTTGCAGTGGTGGCGCGATTAGCTTCAGCGCGTCGGGGGGACTGCGGACGGGCGTTCAGTCTTGACCCCGTCGTCCGCAACGAATGCAATGGACGAGGCGCCGACCGGCGTCGCGACCCGATTCTATATTGCAGGTCTCGCTTCGCCTCTCCCTCCCTTGGAGACGGCGAACTCGGAAGTCGAGGGGTGGACGAAAGACGCCATGTCGGGGTCGCCAACAGCAGTCCTCACAACGCCGCACATCGACGACTTGGGCCTCAAGCGGATCGTCAACCGCAGCGGACTGTCGATCGGCCTGCTGCCGAACGGCGCAGTCTTCTCTCTCGAATACGCCGAAGGCACCCGCCGGATCGTCATCAACCAGGCGTTCGCATCGCCAATCGCCGGCGGGATGGGGCGCCTTCTTCTTCGAATCGGCGGCGCGGACCCCGCGATCCTGGCGTGCGCCGGCGCCGAGGCGTCGCGCCGCATCGGCGTCGCGGACGACCGCTTCGTCTGGGAGGGAGGTGAGCGCGGCGTCCTCTGCCGGGTCGCCCTTTGGCTCGCCCCGGATTCGAACGTTTGGCTATGGCGGCTCGAGGTCGTGAACCGACGCGAAACCGAGCTGCCCTGCGACGCTTTGTTCATTCAGGATCTCGGCCTCGCTGATCCGGGTTTCCTGATGAGCAACGAGGCCTATGCGTGCCAGTATCTCGATCACTATGTCGCACGCCATCCGCGCGCCAATTCGGTCGTGATGAGCCGACAGAATCTCGCTCAAGGCGGCGCGCACCCCTGGGCCGCGCACGGCTGTCTCGAGGGCGCAGCCGGCTTCGCCACCGACCTGCGCGAGCTGATGGGCCCCGCCTGCCGCGACGCCGATGGAGCCGGGCTTGCTTTCGGCGCGCGCCTTTCTTCGCGGCGCCTGCAGTACGAAACCGGTTGCGCGGCTCTTCAGTCGAGGCCCGCGACCCTCGCGCCGGGATCGGCGGCGACCTGGACCTTTTTCGGCGCCTATCAACCCGACCATCCTGCGGCGTCGTCCGACGCCGACCTCGCTCTCGTCGACGAGGTCGAACGAATCTCCGCAGAGTGGCGGGAGCGCGAGGTCGTCCTCGCCGCGCCGACCCGCACCGTCGTCCATGAAGCGCCGGTCGCCGTCGCCGACCGTTTGGACAATCGGGCTATCAACGAGCGCTACCGCCGCCGCGCTCATGTCGAACGCCACGCCGGCGCGGCGCTGTCGTTCTTCACGCCGGCGGGCGGCCATAGCCGCCACGTCGTGTTGCGCGACAAAGAGCGGCTGGTCGCGCGCCGCCACGGCGCGATGCTGCGCAGCGGCGCGGAGATGCTGCCGACCGATGAGACCTTATGCGCCACCGCCTGGATGCACGGGGTCTTCGCCGCCCAGCTCACCATCGGCAACACGACGTTTCACAAGCTCTTTTCCGTCTCGCGCGACCCCTACAACATCGTACGCGGGAGCGGCCTGCGAATCCTCGTCGATTTGGGCCGCGGATGGCGGCAGCTCGCCGTGCCGTCGGCTTTCGAAATGGGCCTTTGCGACTGCCGCTGGCTCTATCGATTGGGAGACCGGACCATAACCGTCTCGGCGCGCGTCTCGAGCCGAGAGCCCGCCCTGCAGTGGCGCGTCGCCGCCGCAGGCGGCAAATGCCGCTTCCTCGTCTTTGGCTGCCTCGCGCTCGGCGAGCATGAATACGCAAGCCGCGGCCGCGTCAAGATCGACGCGCATAAGAAGCAATTCGTCTTTCGGCCCGATCCCGAAGACCTGTGGGGACGACGATACCCGTGCGCCTCCTACCGCCTGGTGACGAGCACGCCCAAGGAGGTCGAGGCGATCGGCGGCGACGAATTGCTCTACCTGGACGGCAAGCGGCGCGGCGGCGGCTACGCCGTCATCCGCACCCGGCCGACGCGTTCCCTCGTGTTCGCGGTCGTCGGGTCTCTGACCGACGAGAGGCAAGCGGAGGCGCTCGCGGCCAAGTACGCCGATGGGGTCGACGACAGCGTCCTGTCGGCCCAATCGACGCGCGCGTGGCGTCGGATCACCCGCGGCGTTCGTCTGCTGAACGCCAGCGCCGAGGCCAAGGACATCGACACGATGCTCCCCTGGCTTGCGCATGACGCGATGATCCATCTCACCGCGCCGCATGGCCTCGAGCAATATTCGGTCGCCGCCTGGGGCACGCGCGACGTCTGCCAGGGTCCCCTGGAACTGCTGCTGTCGCTCGAACACGATCGCGCAGCCAAGGCGATCCTGCGCGTCGTCTTCGCCCAGCAGTACGAAAAACGGGGCGACTGGCCGCAATGGTTCATGCTCGAGCCCTATTCCGCGATCCAAGACAAGGAGGCGCATGGGGATATCGTCGTCTGGCCGCTGAAAGCGCTGTGCGACTATGTCGAAGCGACCGGCGACTTCACGTTCCTTGACGAACCCATCGTCTGGCGGCGCGACGACGATTTCCAAACGACCGCTCGCGCCGAGCCGGTCGCCGCTCATGTCGCGAAGCTGGTCGCGACCGTCCGCGAACGGTTCATTCCCGGCACGCATCTCGTCCGCTACGGCAATGGCGACTGGAACGATTCTCTTCAACCCGTCGATCCGGCGAAGCGCGAATGGATGACCAGCAGCTGGACCGTCGCGCTCCTCCACCAGCAGCTGCGTCGCTACGCCGACGTGTTGCGCGCGGCCGGCCGCTCGGCCGCCGCCAAGGAGCATGACGCGCTCGCCGCGGCGATGAAGAAGGACTTCACGCGCTGCTTCGTCCGCGACGGCGTCGTCGCCGGCTATGCGGAGTTCAGTCCCAAGGGCGGGCCGCCCGAACTGCTTCTCCATCCCAGCGACCGAACCACGGGCGTCTCCTTCTCCCTGATATCTTTGACGCAGGCGATCCTCGGCGGGCTGCTGACGGCGGCGCAGGCGCGGCGCAGCGCGAACCTTATCGCCAAACATCTCATGCTTCCTGACGGCGCCCACCTGATGGACAAGCCGCTCGCCTATCGCGGCGGCCCGGAGACGATCTTCCGTCGCGGCGAGTCGGCCGCGTTCTTCGGGCGTGAAATCGGGCTCATGTACGTCCATGCGCACTTGCGCTACGCGGAGGCGATGAGCGTTCTCGGCGACAGGCGGGCGTTGTGGGACGCTCTCGTGGTCGCCAATCCGATCGCTGTCACCGAGCGTTTGGACCACGCCTCGCTGCGGCAGCGCAACGCCTATTTCACCAGCAGCGACGCGGCGTTCCGCGATCGCTACGAGGCCTGCGCCAAGTGGGAGCTGACGAAAGCCGGCGAAGTCGCGGTCGACGGCGGCTGGCGCATCTTTTCCAGTGGCCCGGGGATTTACGTCGCGCTGGTCGTGCAGCACGCGCTTGGCGTGAGGCGGCGCTTCGGCAAGCGGCTGGTCAAGCGATCCCTGCCGGCCTCGCAGAAAGGCTTGCGGCTCACCGACGTCCCGCCGATCCGATAAGGACCGTCCCTCTATCGTGCGGTAACCGCTGCGGCTTGGCTCTGGTCGGCGAGTTCGGTCTTGACCGACGGTTTGAAGCGCGGCCCCTGCGGATCCAGCACGAGGTTGACAACTCGCGGGAAACGCCCGTGTCCGTTCGGCAGCGGTCCGATGTAGATGACGCCGACGTCCGCCATATGTTGCTCGAACGCCGACGCCACGCGTTGCGCCACTTCAGGATCGAGCGCGGCAAGCGCTCGGTTGAGCACGACCCAACGCGGCCTTTGCAGGAGGACGCGCGCCATCGCCAGGCATTGCTTGTCATTGTCGCTCAGCCGCCGATCCCATCGCTCATTCTCGTCGAGCATGGGCGCGAAGTGTTCGAGACCGACGACGGCGAACGCTTCGCGGATGCGAGCGTCGTCATAGGTCTGCGGCGGATGGGGATAGGCGAGCGCCTCGCGCAGCGTCCCGGGCGGCGCGTACCCTGGCGTCGGCATGAAGGCCATCGACCGGCGATGCGGACGCGCGATGCGGCCGCCGCCCCAGGGCCAAAGTCCCGCGATCGCCTGGAACAGCGCGCGCTCGGCGTCGCGTTCGCCGGTGATGAGAACGTGATCGCCCGGCTTGACCTCCAGGTGGGGTTCGCTCAAGGCGAGGCTACCGTCGGGCGTCGCGATCCATAGTTCGTCGATGACGATCGATTCCTCGTGCCGCCCGTCCAACTCGATCCGGCTTTGACCTTCGCCGAGCTTGTCGATCGTCAACAGCGTCGTGCGAAAACTCACGACGCGAAGGAGCGTCGCCCGCCAGTCGGCGATGCCGGAAAAATTGTTGGCGTACCACCCCAACGCTTGCTGCACCTGATTGAAGGCGCCGACGACCATCATCAGCTTGCCGAAGGTCATGGCGCCGTAGAAATACGAAGGCGCCGCGACGAGGATCGGGGCGACGATCGCCAGCCAACCGAAGCCCGCCGTCACACACGTCAGCCAGGTCGTTGCGAGGACGATCTGCTCGAAGACTTGGACGATGCCGCGAACGATCCAATCCAGACGTTCCTTCTCGTCGGCTTCCCCGCCGTCGAGGGTGACGCCCTCGATCTCCTCGTTCACCCGCACGAGGGCGAAGCGAAACTGCGCCTCTCGCGCATAACGCTCCGCGTTCAGATGGATCAGCTGACGGCCGACGCGCCAACTCAGCAGCGACGCGACCCCGGAATAGAGCAGCGCGCACCACACCATGTAGCCCGGCGCGACAAAGACGTGTCCGGCGATGGTGAAGACCATCCTGTCGGACAGGATCCACAACACGCCGACGAAGCTCAACAGCAACACGCTGGACTGCAGCAGGCCGATGCCCAAGTCCGTCGACAGCTCGGTCAGGTGCCTGGCGTCCTCATGGATGCGCTGGTCGGGGTTTTCGCCGATCTCGCCGGCCTGCAAGAGGCGGACGGCTCGCAGCGGCGCGAGCCACTCGGCGACGAGGTCTTCGACAAGCCGCTTGCGCAGGATGATCTTCGACTTCAGGTTCAGCCACGCCTGCGCGACATTGAGGACGAGCAGGACGCCCGCCAGCTCGGCGAAGACGCCGAGCTGGACGATGAACGCGGAAACGTCCTTGCGCGACAGCGCGTCGTAGAACGGCCGGTTCCAGGCGTTCAGCAGGATCTGCGCATATGCGCTGGTGCCGACCACCGCGACCAGGGCGACGAACAACAGGATGACCTTGAAGCGGTGGCGCGACGCCAAAAGCGCCGCCATCATGCCGACCAACTGAGAGGCGACGCTGTCGTCGCGCGGCTGGTCGCCGTTTCCGGCGCTCGGCGTCGTTTTTCCCGCACTCGCCATTGCCTCGCATCCGTTCGCGTTGCGCTCGGGGCGATCTTCCCAGGCCGGCCGCTCGACGTGATCCAGGCAGGGCGGACGGCGCCGCGAGGTCGAGGCCGATTTAATTATCCGATTTGGCGACCAAGACAAATGACCGGTCGCGACCGCCTCGCGTCAGCCCTGCGACGAAACGACGCCCTTGTCGCGGCGACGATCCCCTGCGAGCGCGCGGCGAGGCGGGCGAAGGGCGCGCCAGCGCGGCCGCCCCTTTGGCGCGTTTCCGCAAGGCCGCCCTTGTCCGTACGGCCTCTCGGACCTACGCTCGGCGTCGGAAGCTTAAGATGAAAGTCCCGTCCAAACGCCAGTGGCGAGTCGCCGCGAGCGGCGGCGATCCCCAGCGCGCCATCGACGACAGCTACGCGACAGCGTGGACGCCGGAGGCGGCCGACAGGCCGTGGTTCGAGATCGATCTCGGCGCGGTCGCGACGCTCGGCGGGCTCGAGGTCTATTGGGGCGAACGCGCGTCGGCGAAATATCGCTTCGCGTCGTCGCTCGACGGAAAGGCGTGGTCCGAGTTCTGCCGCACCCGCCATGGCGAGGGCGGACAGGACGTATTCGCCTTCCCGCCGATCGAGGCGCAGTTCGTTCGCTGGACCAGCGAGGACTCGCCGGCCGAGCGCGGCCCGGAGATCGTCGAAATAAACCTCTACGCTCCCGAAGAGGCCGCCTCGGTCAGCGAGCCGGGTCGGCTCGCCGCGCTGGGCCATGCCGCCGTGAAAGTTCCCGCCGGCGAGAGCATTACGGTCGACTTCGGCGCCGTGCGGTCTCCGCTCGGCGCGCTGATCGACTGGGGAGAGGCGTACGGAACCGTATTCTCGGCGCATCTCTCCGACGACGGCGAGACCTTTCGCGAGATGGGCCGCATCGAGACCGGCGACGGAGCAAGCGACAGCTTCTGGTGGCGCTCGACGACGAGCCGCTATTTTCGCCTCACCGTGCATAAGGCGAGCGCGCCCAGCGGCGCGGTCGTTAACGAGCTCAAGCTGCGCATCCTCAACAAGGATCGCATGCCGATCGGGCAATTGGAGCGGGCGGCGCAATCCGGGCGCGGCGAACTCTATCCGCAATCGCTGCTTGGCCGCCAAGTCTATTGGACGGCGCTGGGCGAATTCGATCGGGGCGAGCAGGCGCTATTCGACGAATACGGCGATCTGGAGCCGCGACGCGGCTCGCCCCAGATCACGCCGCTCGTGCGGCTCGGCGGCGCTCTTCATGGCGCGCCGGGTTGCGCCAGCGTGAAGCAGCGGCTCGCCGCAGGCTCGCTGCCGATCGCCAGCGTCGAATGGTCGGCTGAGGGCGTCGAGTTGCGGACGACCGCTTTCGCCCGCGCCGGACAAGTCCTGACCGAGCACCGGCTCGCCAACCGCAGCGCGACGGCGCAGGACGCGGCGCTGGTTCTCGTCGTGCGCCCGGTCCAGATCAATCCCTACTGGCAGCACGGCGGCCACGCGAACGTCAGCGCGATCGCGGTCGACGGCGCCCGGCTGTCGGTCAACGACCGGATTTACGCCGCGTTTTCGCGCGAACCCGCCTCGACGACGATCGCCGATTTCGACGACGGCGACGTGGTCAAGCTGATCGACGCGACGCCGCGTCAGACGGCCCGCAGCCTCCGCTCGGCTTCGGGCCTGGTCAGCGCCGCCTGCGATTTCTCGTTTTCGCTCGCGCCCGGCGAGAGCGCGGCAGTCATCGTGTCGACGCCGATGCGAGACGGCGTCGAGCCGAGCGCCGACGTCGCCTTCGCGGCGGCGCGCGACCGCGTCCGCCGCGCCTGGCGAAAGAAACTCGGCCCGCGCCGGATCGTCGTCGGCGACCGGGAGGTCAGCGACACATTGGAAGCGCAGATTGCGCTCATCCTGGTGAACGCCACCCGCTTCGCCTTCAAGCCGGGCCCGCGCAACTACGACCGCACCTGGATCCGCGACGGCTCCTCGCAGGCGCTCGCCCTGCTGTGGGCCGGACTGATCGATGAGGCCAAGCGTTACGTCCTCTGGTACGCCGAGCGCATTTACAAGAGCGGGCTGGTCCCGCCGATCCTCAATGTCGACGGCACGGTCAATCGCGGCTACGGCAGCGACATCGAATTCGACGCGCAGGGCGAGTTCGTCGGCATCGCCGCCGACGTTTATCGCGTCGCCCGGGACCGGGCGTTTCTCGAGGCCGTTTTCGAGCCCGTCGTCCGCGCGACGAAGTTCGTCGAGGCGCTGTGCGCGCGAACTGAAGCGCTGCACGGCCCGGAGACCCGCTTCCATGGCCTCGTCGCGCCGTCGATCAGCCACGAGGGCTACAGCAAGCCGTCCTTCAGCTATTGGGACGACTATTTCGCCTTGAGCGCCTGGCGCAATTGCGAATATCTCGCGCGCGAGATCGGCGACAGCGAGACCGCCGCTCGCGCGAAAACGCAGGGCGAGGCGCTCGCCGCCGCGCTCACGCGCTCGATCCGCATGACCGCGGCGGCGATGGAGACAGACGTGATCCCCGGATCGGCCGATCGCGAGGACGTCGATCCGCCCTCGACGTCGATCGCCTTCGAACCGTGCCGGGTCGAAGACGCCCTTCCCGTGGAACTGATCACGCCGACCTACGATCGCGCCGCCCAGCGCCTCGCGGCGATATCCGCCCCCGGCTTCACGGGAAACTACTCGCCGTACGAACTGCGCAACCTCAACGCCTTCGTGTCCCTGGGTCGGTACGAGGACGCGTATCGGCTGCTGGCGAAGATGCTGGACTCGCGCCGGCCGCGCGGCTGGCGGGTCTGGGCCGAGGTCGTCTGGGGCGATAAGCGCGCGCCGGACTATATCGGCGACATGCCGCACACCTGGATCGCGGCGGAGTTCTTCACGGCGATTCGCAGAATGTTGCTGCGCGAAAACGGCCGCACGCTGGAACTGTTCAGAGGCGCGCCAGACGCGTGGTGGGACGACGCCGGCGTTACGCTGCGCGACTTGCCGACCGCCTTTGGCGCCGTGAGCCTGCGGGCGCGTCGCGGTCGATCGCAAGCCACGGTCGATCTCGCGCTGTCAGGCCCCGCGCCCGAACGGATCACGTTCCGCTATCCGGGGGCCAAGCGGGCTCTCGCGGACGGCAAGCCGTGCGACATTCAGGGCGACGTGATCCTGGCGCGGAACCTGAGCCGCCTTGTCGTCGACTTCTGACGCTGCGCGTGGTCAAGGCGTCAATCAACTCTGAAATCCGACCCCCTTGCGTCGACTCCGTTGCGTCATCACGCAGCGCGCGGTTGGTTACTCTTCGTCCACTATGTGCGACGACTTCCGCCGCTAACCCGCGGATCGATAAGATTTGATGCAATTTGCAAAGCCAATCAACAGCGCCCGCGTGAGAAAACTCCCCGCATTGGGCTTACACGGTTAGGCGATTCAAAAAGGGGTTTTGCAATGACCGATCAACGCTTGGCCGAGACTTATCTTGCGCGGGCGCGAGAATTGGAAGACTACGCCCAGCGTGTGGAAAAAAACCCACCTTCGATCCGTATATCACCGCGTTGGCGCGATACGACGTTTCTGCGTCGCGAGGCGGCGTGGTGGCGCGCCCAAGCTCAGGCTCTCGCCGAAGCAGCCTGATTGACGGTCGACCCAAGCCGCGCCGCAGAATGGCGCGGCTCACACGGGTCAAACTGCGCCGTTCGATGCGCGTCGATCGAATGTCCGCTTCGAGATTTCGCTTGCCCGAAGCCGCCAGCCCGTTCCTGGCCGAATCTTCAAGAAGATCGAGCGCCCAGCGCCTTGTTCTCGTCCCGGCCGATGATGGCCGGAAGAGGAGAAGGCTATGGGGCACTCGGAATATGATCCAGCGGCCAGCGACCGGCGTCCGTGGAACGTGGGCCGGATGGTCGGCGCCAAGCGGGCGCTGAAGCCGCAGCATGTCTGGGCCATCCGGTTCCGGCCCGACCGCGAACGCCGGCTGCGCGACTGCGCAATGTTCGATCTCGCTACAGATGGCAAACTGCGCGGGTGCGACGTCGTGAA
>Ga0326728_10010645_pt1 | contig 21438 bp, 22 predicted proteins | sample MB3enrmetagenome_FD_207602 | JGI IMG/M metagenome (GOLD analysis project Ga0326728, IMG submission 207602) | Lab enriched peat soil microbial communities from McLean, Ithaca, NY, United States - MB31MN | ecosystem: Environmental > Terrestrial > Soil > Wetlands > Peat | place: USA: New York... | reverse complement strand
TCGTCGATGCGGCTGATGAAGATCTTGCCGTCGCCGATGTGGCCGGTGCGCGCGGCGCTGAGGATGGCCTGCACGGCCTTGTCCTTCAAGCCGTCGTTGACCACCAGTTCGATTTTGACCTTGGGGAGAAGATCGATGGTGTACTCGCGGCCGCGATAGAACTCGCTGTGGCCCTTCTGGCGGCCGTGGCCGCGGGCCTCGAGAATGGTCATTCCTTCGATGCCTGCCTCGATCAGCGCATCCTTGACTGCATCCAGCTTTGCGGGCTGGATTACCGCTTCAATCTTGAGCATGTGCGGATTCCTCGCTTCAATGCTTGGTGGGAGGGAGCCGCGCCGTGAGCGTGGCTCCTCAGGGTTGAATCAGCCGTTGAAATCGTACCCTTCCTCATTGTGCTGGGAGAGATCGAGGCCGGCGGTTTCGTCGGCGGCGGAGACGCGCAGGCCCATGGTCTTGTCCACCAGGAAGAGCAGCGCGAGCGTTCCCACGATGGCAAGCGCCCAGCCGATGCCCGCGCCGACGGCCTGGTTGATCACCTGGTGCGGGTTGCCGTCGATGGCGCCGGTGGCGATAGGACGGCCCGCGGCGTCCGTGCCGAAGACGGCGTTGATGCTCCCGGAGGCCAGCAGGCCGGTGAGCAGCGCGCCCATGGTTCCTCCCACGCCGTGAACGCCAAAGGCATCGAGCGAGTCGTCGTATCCGAAGAACTTCTTGACCCTGAAGACCATGAAGGAACAGACCACGCCGGCGATGAGGCCGATGACCAGGGCGGACATGGGCTGGACAAAGCCGGAGGCCTGGGTGATGGTGGCCAGCCCGGCAACCGCGCCGGAGATGGCGCCCAGGGCGGTGGGCTTGCCGTTGATCACCCACTCGGCGACCACCCAGCCGATGGCGCCCGCGGCGGCGGCGAACTGGGTGTTGATAAAGGCGCTGGTGGCCAGCGGGCCGGCGCCCAGCGCGCTGCCGGCGTTGAAGCCGAACCAGCCCACCCACAGCATGGCGGCGCCGATGAAGCTGAGCACCATGGAGTGGGGCGGCATATCTTCCTGCGGGTAGCCGGCGCGCTTGCCCAGATAAAGGGCGCAGACCAGCGCCGAGACTCCGCTGCTGATGTGCACCACGGTGCCGCCGGCAAAGTCGAAGACCGGCCAGCGGCCGCCGGCGCTGTTCAGCATTCCGCCCACGCCCCAGATCATATGGGCCAGGGGGCAGTAGACCACCAGCGACCAGAGAGAAAGAAAGACCGCCATGGAGCTGAACTTGACTCTCTCGGCAAAGGCGCCGGTGATCAGCGCCGGGGTGATGATGGCGAACATGAGCTGGTAGACCATGAAGCTCTGCTCGGGGATGGTGCCGCCGTAGTTGGGGTTGGGCGCCAGTCCCACGCCGCGCAGGAAGGCGTGCTCCAAGCCGCCGACGAAGCCGTTGCCGGCCCCGAAGGCCAGCGAGTAGCCCACCAGCGCCCATAGAACGGTCACCAGGCCCATCATCGCGAAGCTCTGCATCATGGTGCCCAGGATGTTCTTGCGCCGGACCAGACCGCCATAGAACAGCGTCAGTCCGGGCGCGGTCATCATCAGGACCAGGGCCGCGGAGATCAGCACCCAGGCGTTGTCGCCGGCGGTCCGGGCATCCCGGATGGTCTGTTCGAGGGCGGCGATCTGGGCCTGAGTCGCCGGCGGCGAGGGGCCGAGGTTGGGGGCTACGGCAAAGGCCGCGGAGGGAAGACCCAGACAGGCAAGGAGGACGATCAACTTGGTTGCGCCACGAAACATACGATTCCACTCCAGAAGGAATTTCGATGGATGAACAGCGATGCACCGAGGCGGAGACCGGCCGCCCATCCGGATGATTCGAGCAAAGAAACGCCGGTCGCGCAGGTCAGGTTAACCGCAAACCGCAACCGTGGTACAGGCATCGACAGGGGCAGCCCGTCGACAGAGAGGGACTTGCCGAGCAAAAGATTTGTTGGGGGGATTTTACATAATCCTTATGGAAATCGCAAAGTCTTCATTCCATCTTCATTCCTTTTGGGGTAAATAGCGGTCCGGGAGTTGCGGGCTCATGCCGGAGGACGATCCCCGCCGGAGTCGAGCGGCGGTATAGTAGAGCCATGGCGGAGACGGCGGAGCGTGATCGCTATCTGTTCGGGGCGCTGGAGAGCAGCGCGCGCAACCGCGCCAAGCTGCGCGAAGCGAACTACGGCTACGAAGAGCCGGAGGGCGTGCTTCTGACCTCGCTGGATTATGCGGTCAATTGGATACGCAAGAGCTCGATCTGGCCCATGACTTTTGGGCTGGCCTGCTGCGCCATCGAGATGATGTCCATGGGCGCGTCGCGCTACGATGTTGCGCGCTTCGGCGCCGAGGTCTTCCGGCCCTCCCCGCGGCAGGCGGATTTGATGGTGATAGCCGGGCGGGTGTCGCAGAAGATGGCGCCGGTCATTCGCCGTCTCTACGACCAGATGCCGGAGCCGAAATGGGTGATCTCGATGGGCGCTTGCGCCACCTCGGGCGGGGTGTTCAACAACTATGCGCTGGTGCAGGGCGTCAACCAGGTGATTCCCGTGGACGTGTATGTACCGGGGTGTCCGCCGCGGCCCGAGCAACTTTTGTACGCCATTACGCTTCTACAAGAGAAGATACAGCGCGAGCCGCGCAGCCTCTTGAAGACGCTAAATGCCGGGTAAGCGGCGGGGGAGCGTTGAGCTTTCCGGGCGGAGAGAACCGCCGCGGCCATTGGCGGCCAGGGCTTTGGAACGCAATGATGCTTGCAATCTGTTGAAAAAAGTGTAATGCCGGATTCGTGCTTGTCCCGCGGCAGGTCTTATAATTCTGCATGGATGCCTTACGGTCCGTTGGTTGTGCGGAGTCGAGTCGGCCCGAGCCGGGGTTTGGGGGCTCGCAAACAGCCGTTGCCATTTGTTCAGTCAGTTTGATTCAGGAGGAGAAACGCATGTACGCACGTGTTATGAAGTCTGTGAGCTGGGTTCTTGCCTTGGCATTTCTAGCGTCGATATCCATTGCTGCGGTTGCGCAGAACGCAGCCAAACCGGCGGCGAAGGCCCCCGCGGACGATTCCGCGTCGAAGTGGGACATCTTTCTGGGATTCAGCTACCTGGCGCCGAAGGGCACGGTGAACGGGTATGCCTACGACGCCGTCGATTACGCCACGATTGCCAGCGTATCCCGCTACTTCAACAAGAATGTAGGCTTGCAGTTCGAGGGAGATGCCCACGTCTTGCTTCCCGAGTCCCCCTTCCATAGCGCAAGCCAGCCGGACAATGATTTCAGCGGCGGATCGGGGGGCTTGATTCTCCGCTTCCCGTCCGGCAATATAACGCCGTTCGTGCATGCTCTGTTCGGGGCCGAGCAAGTTGGCAGCTATGCCAACCCCGAGGCATGGGGCCCGGTGATTACGCTCGGCGGCGGCATGGACGCCGATACGCCGTGGTTCAACCATCGTCTGGCGGTTCGCGTCTTCCAGGCGGATTACCAGTATACCCACGAGAGTTTCGGAGAGGGGCAGGGATCCGAGGGCTTCAATATGGCGCGTTTAAGCGCCGGCCTTGTGTTCCATATCGGCACCATTGCGCCGCCGCCTCCGGTGACCCTGGCGTGCTCGGCTAGCCCGACCTCCATCTTCCCCGGCGACCCGGTGGCGGTGACCGCGACGGCCGGCAGCCTGGATCCGAAACTGAATGCGGTCTATTCATGGTCGGGAGCCGGCGTGACGGGCAGCGGAACTTCGGCGTCCGTGGCGACGGGTTCGCTGGCGGCAGGGAGTTATACGGTCAAGGCTGAAGTGAAGGAGGGCAAGCCCGGCAAGGAAGGCCTGAAGCCCGGCCAGACAGCCGACTGCTCGGCCAGCTTCACGGTGAAGGCCTTCGAGCCGCCGACCATCAGTTGCATGGCCAGCCCCGGCACCATCAATCCCGGCGACAAGAGCACAGTCACCGCGACCGGCGTGAGCCCGCAGAACCGTCCGCTGACCTATAGCTACTCGGTTGCGCCGGGCACAGGCGCCATCGCCGGCAGCGGGACGACGGCGGTCTACGATTCGACCGGTGCGCCGACCGGCGCGGTGGGAATCACCTGCAACGTCTCCGACGACAAGGGCCAGATGGCAAGCGCCGCCACCAGCGTGACCATCACCAAGCCCTACGTCAAGCCGATCCCGCACGCCAGCGCGCTTTGCTCCATCTCCTTCGACAAGGATAAGCAGCGCCCGACTCGCGTGGATAACGAAGCCAAGGCCTGCCTGGACCAGGTAACCGACGCTCTCAAGAACGATCCGACCGCAACGGTCGTGGTTGTGGGCGAAGCGAACGCCAAGGAAAAGATGCCGCCGAAGAACAAGCATGCCAAGGTGAAGGACCTGGCCGCGGAGCGCGCCGTCAATACCAAGGACTACCTGGTGAACGAGGAGCAGAGCGGCGTTGACGCCTCTCGGATCGCCGTTCGCACCGGCATGGAGGATAGCCAGGCGGTGCAGGACTACCTGGTGCCCGCGGGAGCGACCTTCGACAACGACGTGCAGGGAACCACCCCGGTGGATGAGAGCGCGGTGAAGACGATGGCGCGCAAGCCCATCGGCGCGGTCGAGCCCAAGAAGGTGCATAAGAAGAAGGCTGCCGCGGCCATGCAGTAAGCCTGCCGGCCCGCGCGGACAGTGAACCGGTTTGTCAGGCCTTCCACGAGTTATGGAAGGCCTGACGAACGCAAAGCTCAAGAACGCCTCCTGCAATCGTTTGAGGCCGACCGGGAAGCCGGCCGGCCTCTTCAGTTTCACGCCCCCTTTTCTCCCCGCACTCTTCCTTGCGACCGGTGCGCATCCTATCTTCAATGAGCCGCGCGCGGGCTTGCCGGGGGGCATGCCGCCGCGGGGGGCGGCGCGGTTGGTCGGGCGGGAGGCAGGGCGCTTTTTGCCGCGTGATCGTCCTTACCTCGGCGCAACCAACAGTAGGAAGCGTCTTGAAGACCGTGAACGTTGGGTGAGCGGCTATGGGAGCGCTGAGCTTCCCAGGCGAAGAATTACCGAAGTAACCATTTGCGATTCACAATGTGTAACGTGCCTAACAGGGTAACCCTTTTGGAAAAATACTTTCTGGCGGAATCGCTGCATGGTACGTTGGATAAGGCTGTGTGGATAGTTTTCGGTCCATTGAGTGCGCGAAGGCGGTTGGCGCGGGCTGAGGTCTGTATTCACAAACAGCCGCCATGGGTTCACTCAGGTTGATTGCGGAGGAAATGCGCATGCACGCTCGTGTAGCGAAGTCTGTGAGCCGGGTTCTCGTCCTGGCAGTTGCGGCGTTGATGCCGGTTGCCGTGTTTGCCCAGGTCTCTCCGGCTGTGAAGGGACTCCAACCGGACACTCCTGCTCCGAAGTGGGACATTTTTATCGGTTACAGTTTCTTTGCGCCCTACGAGACGGTTCATGCGCTCCAGCCTACCGGCGAGATTCTTCCGTTCAACTTCGAGGTGGAGAAGAAGGGCCTGACGGAAAGCGTCACCTACTTTTACAGCCGTCACTGGGGAATACAGGTGGAGTCGGGCCAGCACGATTTGTTCACCAACACCGGTTCCCAGAACCAAGGCTCGAGCAATAGCGGCATCTTCACTTTGGAGCCGGGATTGGTCTATCGCTGGCCGCATAAGCACGTCACTCCGATAGTGCATGCTCTGGCGGGCGCTGCCGATGTCGATGGTCCGGATCATGAGCCGTACACGTGGGGTTGGGGAATGACGGCCGGCGGCGCGCTGGATGTCAACGCGTGGTGCTCCAACCAGCATCGTCTGGCGGTGCGCATCTTCCAGGTCGATTACGAGTATCTTCACGCCAACTCCGGGATCTCCCACATGAACGGAAACACGTGGATATGGGGCGACGATGAGAACATCAACGGGCTCAAGTTGAGCGGCGGGCTTGTGTATGGCGGCGGCGGCAGCTGCGCGCTCCCGCCTCCGGTGGCCCTGAGCTGCTACGCCAGCCCGGCTTCGGTATTCCCCGGCGAGCCGGTTACTGTGAATGCGACTCCCGCCAATCTCGATCCGAAGCTGAACGCGGTCTATTCCTGGTCGGGAACCGGAGTGACAGGCCATGGAGAGACGGCCTCCGTGGCTACGGCTTCGCTGAAGGCGGGCGCCTACACGGTCCAGGCTGAAGTAAAGGAAGGCAAGCCCGGCAAGGAAGGCCTGAAGCCCGGCCAGAGCGCCGGCTGCTCGGCCAGCTTCACGGTGAGGGCCTTCGAGCCGCCGACGCTCAGTTGCGTGGCCGATCCCGCCACCATCAACCCCGGCGACAAGAGCACCGTCACCTCGACTGGCGTGAGCCCGCAGAACCGTCCGCTGACCTATAGCTACTCGGTTGCGCCGGGCGCTGGCGCCATCACCGGCAACGGCGCCACGGCGATCTACGATTCGACCGGCGCGCCGACCGGCGAGGTGAACGTCAACTGCATGGTCACGGACGACCTTGGCCAGACGGCAACCGCCGAGACCAAGGTGACCATCACCAAGCCATACATCCCGCCGATTCCGCACACCACCGCGCTGTGCCCCATCACCTTCAGCAGAGACAAGCAGCGCCCGACTCGCGTGGACAACGAGGCCAAGGCCTGCCTGGATCAAGTGACCGACGCTCTCAAGAACGATCCGACGGCGACGGTTGTGGTGGTGGGCGAAGAGATCGCCAAGGAGAAGAAGCCGCCCAAGAACAAGCGCGCCAAGCCGGAGGACTATGCTGCCGAGCGCGCCGTCAACACCAAGGACTACCTGGTGAACGAGGAACAGAGCGGCATTGACGCCTCTCGTATCATCGTTCGCGTTGGCACGGGAGATAGCCAGTCGGTGGAGAACTACCTGGTGCCCGCGGGAGCGAGCTTCGAGAGCGATGTGCCAGGCACCTCTCCGGTGACTGAGAACGGGGTGAAGAAGGTGACGCGCAAGCCCATCCCTGTTCCCGGCGCAAAAAAGGCCGGTCACAAGAAGCACCCCGCGGCTAACCCCGCGGCCCTGTAACTGCCAAGCTTCCCGCGCAGGCCCCCGGGCTTGCGCGGGAAGCGAAGACCAGGCTGGGAGAATCTTTCCGCAATCCTCTGGGGCTGACCGCCGAACCGGTTGGCCCCTTCCGTTTTGGCGCGATGGGCGCGGGCAGCCTCTTCTATGTGCCCAGCAGCGGGCAGAGATACACAACCACAGCAACCAAGCCGGTCTTTGTCTATGGCTTAGGCGTGGACTGGAGGCTGCCTCCGCACATCGGCTTGCGATTCCAATACCGGGACAACGTTTTCCATTCGCCTTACCTGGCCACCGAAGTCTCCTCCACGAGCGCCCTCACTCATACGGCCGAGCCGATGATCGGCGTGTACTTTCGCCTCTGAGCCGCTCGCGGTGAAGCGGACGGGGTGGGGCGCTCCGCGTCTTTGTATACTCGTTTTATGAATACCGGGAGTTTCTTGTCTGCATGAACCGTTTGCGGCTTCGCCTGGGTTTACCTTCTCGTTTCAGGTCCCTCGCACCGATCGTCCTGCTGATCCCGGTCTTTTCAGCCGCGCCGGAACTGGCGGAGCAGGCGCTTTGGACCTCGGTCGGCCCTCCGGGCGGCGATGCTCGCGCCCTGGTCGCGGTTCCCGGCCAGCCCAATCATCTTTTTCTGGGCACCACCAACAGCTGGATCTACGAGTCTCTGGATGAGGGAGCCTCCTGGAGCCGTCTTGCTCGGCTGGAGCCTTCGGAAGAGGTGGTTCTGGACAACATTCTCGTGGATGCGGCCGACACGTCCGTCCTCTACGCGGGCGGATGGAAGGCCGAGCAGCGCGACGGGGGGCTGTGGGTGAGCCGTGACGGCGGCAGGCAGTGGAAGATGGTGGAAGCTCTGCGCGGCCAATCGATCTTGTCCCTGGCGCAAGCCCCCTCGGATCCCAGCCTCCTGTTTGCGGGAACCCTGGAGGGAGTCTTTCGCAGCGGCGATGGGGGTTCATCCTGGACGCGGATCAGCCCGCCGCACAGCCGGGAGATTCACGAAGTGGAGTCGCTGGCGGTGGACCCCGCGAACCCGAATGTCGTTTACGCGGGCACCTGGCATCTCCCCTGGAAGACGACCGACGGCGGCAAGAGCTGGCACAACATCAAGACCGGGCTGATCGACGACTCCGACGTGTTTTCGATCATCGTCGATCCGGTCAGGCCGAAGACCGTCTTCCTGAGCGCATGCAGCGGAATCTACAAGAGCGAGAGCGGCGGAGAGCTCTTCCACAAGATCGAGGGCATTCCGGCGACGGCGCGCAGGACGCGGGTGATGAAACAGGATCCTGAGAATCGCGAGGTGCTCTATGCCGGAACCACCGAGGGGCTCTACAAGACCGTAAACGGCGGCAAGACCTTCCGGCGCATGACGGGACCGGATGTGATTGTGAATGACGTCTTTGTCGATCCGCGGGATTCGAATCGCGTGCTGCTGGCGACCGATCGCGGAGGCGTGCTCGCAAGCAGGGATGGAGGGGAGAGTTTTGCGGCCGCGAACGAGGGTTTTTCAGGCCGCAAGGTGGCGGCGTTGCTTGTGGATCGCGGCGATCCGGCGCGGCTTTATGCCGGAGTGGTGAACGACAAGAGCTATGGCGGGGTGTTGATTTCCAGGAATGGCGGCGAGACCTGGGAGCAGATTGGCGAAGGGCCAGGCGGCGGACTTGAGGGGCGCGATGTCTATGCCCTGGCGCAGGCGGCGGATGGAACCGTGCTGGCTGGAACCAGTCACGGGATCTTTGCGCTGGACGCGGATAACCACCCCAACGACAAGGACCAGTCGCTGGGGGCGCCGGGGCCGGCAGACGTCAAACCTGTCTGGCAACCGAGAAACACGGTCGCCAATACGAGGATGAAGACGGCCGCCGAGACCCACTTTGGAGCGCGCGTCAACGTGGAGAAACCGGTGAAGGATCCTGCCTTTCAGCTGCAGAGCCGCGTGAGTGCGCTGGACCTCTCGGGAGACGTGTGGCTGGCCTCCACCGGCTTTGGACTGCTGACCAGCGGGGATCGGGGCGCCAGTTGGCAGGGCGGCCCGGTGATGGGCTCAAACGAGTATCTGTCGGTGACCGCGCGCGGAGCGCTCATGGCCGCGGCGCGCCCCGACGGAGTGGTTCTCTCCACCGACTCCGGCTCGGCCTGGATGCCGATGGCGATTCCCACGATGCTCACGCGCATCCATCGCGTCGCCTTTTCAGCGGATGGGACGCTGTGGCTGGGCGCGCGCGAGGGAGTCTACTTTACCCGCGACAAGGGCAAGACCTGGCTGTGGATCGAGCGGCTGCCGTTCCGCGATGTGGACGACCTTTACTTTGACCCGTCCATGGGCAAGGTGCTGGTGAGTTCGCGCGCCAGCGACCAGGTCTACTCCATCGATCCCAAGACGCTGAGCTGGACCTGGAGCCGAACCGGTTACGGCGTCGCGCTCATCCGCGCGGCGGGCGACCGGCTGGTGGCTGCCTCGCTTTACGACGGAGTTCTGGTTGAGCCGCGGGCGGCGGGGGCTGGGACCGGACAGAAATAGCGCGGTACTCGGCTGCGGGTCGATGGTGCTCCACTGGAGAACGGATCAGGGATTTGGCCCAATTATTTCGACGTTACCAGTGGTGCCTTCATAGATCATCTTGAAATGCCTTAGGAAAGTGCGCCCGATGAGTGCGCTGTGAGCTTGTCCTCCCGCCCGCAGATCCACCCCTGCAAACGCACCATAGATTGTGAATCCAAGAGAGGGCACGCGAACTTGCGCAAGATGTACATTGACCTCTTTGGAGCCGTGGGCCCCTGCGGTCATGCGCCTGTCCACGACTGGAAGATTCAATTGCGCCGCCAGGAGGCTGTCGATACACGATTCTGTCGCCCCGGTGTCCACGAGTGCATCGAGGCCTGTCAACCCAGGTACCGGGGATGGACCACCCGGAACGAACGTGAACTTGGGATCGAAGCCAATGTCCACGAGTATCGTTGGTCCCCACTGAACCAGAAGATTAGCTGCTGGGTGGCCGCCCGGTATGTCGACGAATCCGCATTTGGCGCTAGGCATGTTGCAAATTGTAGACGACCGAGGCCGGCATTGTGACCGGCGGAGCCCCAACCTGCCTTATAAGGTACGGCCCCCGGCCAAAATCCTGTACCGCGAGTTTCGCAGCCTCATCGAAGGACGGAAAGGTGCCGATCAGCTTCCCATCGAAGACAAGAACCCACTCACCCATGTGGCGATTCTCCAGATCGGCGCGCATGGTTTCGTATGCGGCTATTTCGCGATCGAGTTCAATCATGGCAGTCCCCATAGGTGAGAGAAGCATACCACGGGCCATTCCGCCCCGCCTAGATTCCCGCATTCATTAGACGCTCCTCACGCACCATCGGTTGGATGTTCCGAACGCCCGGAGTTTGAATTCTGTATCATCGGAACATGCCGGCTGAGACGGCGGAATCCCGCCAACCTTCCCCTTTTCGGAGCCACGCTTTTCGCAGCTACGACCCGCGGCTGGAGTCGATTGCAGCCAGGGTGCTGGCCGGCGAGCGGCTGGACGCGAGCGATGGCCTCGCGCTCTACGGCTCGCGGGACGTGCTGGCCGTGGGCTGGCTGGCCAACCATGTGCGGGAGCGGCTGCACGGCGACGTGACTTATTTCAACGTCAATCGCCACATCAACCCCACTAACGTGTGCGTGGCGGCCTGCAAGCTGTGCGCCTTTGGGCGCAAGAAGGGCGACCCGGCGGGCTACACGATGGCGCTCGAGGAGGCGTGGCGGACGGCGGCCTCCGGCTACTCCGAAGCGGTGACCGAGTTCCATATCGTGGGCGGGTTGCACCCCGACCTGCCGCTGGAGTACTTTCTCGACCTGGTGCGCGGCCTGAAACAGCGCTTTCCCAAGGTGCACATCAAAGCATTCACCATGGTGGAGGTGGCGTATCTGGCGCGGCGGGCCAAGCTCTCCATCGAAGAGACGCTGATGAAGATGCGCGAGGCGGGCGTGGACTCCATGCCCGGCGGCGGAGCGGAGATCTTTGCCGCGCGGGTGCGCTCCATCATTTGCGATCACAAGATCGACGGCGAGGAGTGGCTCCAGACGGCGAGGCTGGCCCACAAGCTGGGATTCAAGTCCAACGCGACCATGCTCTACGGGCACATTGAAAACGATGAGGACCGCGTCGATCACCTGCTCAAGCTGCGCGCGCTGCAGGACGAGACCGGCGGCTTTCAGACCTTCATCCCGCTGGCCTTTCACCCCGAGAACACGCTGCTCGACCATCTGCCCGCGACGACGGGGCTGGCCGATATTCGCCAGATCGCGGTGAGCCGGCTGCTGCTGGACAACTTCGCCCACATCAAGGCCTACTGGCAGATGCTGACGCCGAAGATTGCGCAGATCGCGCTGCGCTTTGGCGCCGACGACCTGGACGGCACGGTGATCGAAGAGAAGATCTACCACGACGCCGGCGCCACCACCCCGCAGGGCATGACGCGCAGGGAACTCTGCCGCCTGATCACCGAGGCCGGGCGCATTCCCGTCGAGCGCGACACGCTCTATAACGCCGTGACGCGGACAGAGGATAGTTTTACCGTTGCAGTATAGAGACCCGCGGTAGGCCTGGCGGATTGCCCTCCTTTCGAACGGAGGAACCAGTGTTGTCGTACAATCAATGCATTGATCGATTGGAGGAGCCGATGAGCCGCAGAATCGATGCCCATGTTGCGCGTACCCAGTTTGGGCGGGTGATGGACCGTGCTGTGGAGAGCAATGAGCGATTCATTGTGGACAGGCGCGGGGAACCGGCGGTGGTGATCCTCAGTGTCCAGGATTACCTGACAAATGTCGCGAATGCACCGGACTGGCTTCGAGAAGCGTGGGCAGACGCGAAGAGGAAGGGCCTGGATAAGCTTTCGATGGAAGAAATCAATGCGGAAATCGACGATTACAGGCGTGAGAAGCTGGCCGCCGCGCGGACTGCTGCGAAATGATGCGCACGGTGCTGGACACAAATGTGCTCGTGTCGGCGCTCATCTCTCCATTCGGCAATGAATCTCAGGCACTGGGCGCGGTCTTGGAGCGCAGAATCATTCCTTGTCTGTCAAGGAGGATACTCGAGGAATATGCTGAGGTTCTTGCGCGGCCGAAGTTCCGTTTTTCTCCGGAAGAGATTGATGGCTTGCTCGGGATGCTGGAAGCGAATGGACTGCTGTTCGACCCTGATTCCGCGACAGGCGCCTCACCGGACCCCGGTGACGATGCCTTTATTGCGTGCGCTCTGGCAGCAGACGCGGAGTTCATTGTGACCGGTAACAAGCGTGACTTTCCGGCTGAATCGTGCGGGCAAGCGAAGGTTGTTTCGGCGCGGGAGTTGATGGAGTCTCTTCGCGGGTTGCAACCCCGATAATGCCGCGGCTTGAAATCGGAGCGTCGTCGCACACTCAGGAATAGAAGGTCAGTCCCGTCATCGGATAGTGTTTGCGGTTGCGCGTCCAGAGGGCTGCCCTGTGCTGAACGGCCGCGGCTGCGATGAGGGCGTCGGGAATCTCCAGGTTGTGGCTCCTGGCAAACTTGCGCAGAAACTCTCCAGCCAGCTGACCGGCTTCGTAATCCGTTGCGATGCAGAGAAGGGGACGAAAGAAGCGAGAGATGAGCTGGTGCTCGCGGGGGAGTGCGCCCGCCCAGACTTCCGCCGCGGTAACGGGAGAATACAGAACGTCCGCGCCGGAAAGGGCGAGCGCAGACCATTTCGAGAGGATGGCCTGATCCCTGGCGCGCAGAACCTCGATGGCAATATCGGTATCGATGAGAACGGTCACGCGATGCCCAGCCGCTTCAGGCGCGTTCCCCTACGGAGGCTGCGGACGTAGGTCTCGGTATCGGGAAGGTCCGTGCGGTCCTTCCAAAGGCCGACAATTCCCATCATCGCGGCGCGGCGCTCCTCGGGGTTGCCCATATATCGGTCACGGGCGGCGATGCGGACAAGTTCCGAGACGGAAGTGCCGGAAAGAATGGCTCGGGCGTGCAGAGCCGCCCACAGGTCCTCGTCGAGATAGAGCTGAGTTCGCCTCATGATGTATAGTATACATCACTTTTCAGGGAGGAGGATTCGTTACTCCAGGAACTCGCGGACGAACGCGTTCTCGCTATGGAGGAGCTCGTGGAGGGAGCCGTCGAAGATGAGGCGGCCTTCTTCGAGCATGAGGAAGGTGGTGTTGGGGTCGGTCTCGCCCTCGGGGCGGGGGACCATGCGGTTCTGCTCGGAGTCGAAGCGATGGGTGCAGAGGATGAAGGCGTCCTGGAGGCGGTGAGTGACCAGCAGCGAAGGCGTGCGATAGACGTCGCGCTCCTTCATGACCAGTTCGATGATGGTGGTGGACGTAACCGGGTCCAGGCCGCCGGTGGGCGAGTCGTAGAGCAGAAGTTCGGGCTTGCGGATGAAGGCGCGGGCGATGGCCACGCGGCGCTTCATGCCTCCGGAGAGGCTGGCGGGGTAAAGCGAAAAGGTCTCTTCGAGTTCGACAAAGCGCAGGGCCTTGCGGACGCGGCGGTTGATCTGGGGATCGGGAACCCCTTCGCCAAGGAGCTGGTAAGCCACATTGTCGCGCACGGTGAGCGAATCGAAGAGCGCGCCCTCCTGGAAGACCATGCCGATGCGGGCGCGGAGAGGGAAGAGCTTCTCTTCGGGCATGTGGGAGATGTCCTGGCCGAAGAGCAGGATGCTGCCCTGGTCGGGGCGCAGCAGGCCGTTGGTGAGCTTGAGCAGGACGCTCTTGCCCACGCCTGTCGGTCCGAGCAGGATGCGGGTCTCCGCCGGCGCCACCGAGAAGCTGATGTCCTGAAGGACCGGCGGGCCGTCGAAGGCGATGGAGACGTTGCGAAAGACCACAACCGGGGCGGCGTCCGCGGCGGTGTCCAGAGCCGGGACTTGACTGGGCTCGACGGATGGGGGCTGGGCGGAGGCGGAGGTTCCATTCATAGCGGGGGAAAGAGGGTGAGCAGCACCTGGGTGAGGAGGAAATCGACGAAAATGATGGTCACCGATGCCCAGACGACGGCCTGAATGGTGGAACGGCCCACGCCCTGGGTGCCTCCGGTGGTTCTCATGCCGTAGAAGCAGCCGAGGGAGCCGAGGATGTAGCCGAAGAAGAGCGGCTTCACCAGTCCCTGGATGATGTCGGGATAGCGGAGGCATTCCCAGGCCTTGTCGAGGTACTGTGTGCCGTCCTGGTGGTTCATGAAGACGGTGACCAGGCCGCCGCCGGCGATACCGCAGGCATCGGCGACGATGGTGAGAAAAAAGAGCATCGAGATGGAGGCAAAGATGCGCGGGGTGACCAGTTTGCGCATGGGATCGACGCCCAGGGCGCGCATGGCGTCGATCTGCTCCGTCACCACCATCGAGCCCAGTTCACTGGCCATCGAGCTGGCGTTGCGGCCGCTTACCATGACGCCGGTGAGCACCGGGCCCAGCTCGCGGATCATGGTGAGCGAGACAAACTGGCCGGTGACGGCGGTGGCGCCGAAGGCGGAGAGCGTGGCCGCCGATTGCAGCGCCAGCACGCCGCCGGTGGACAGGCCGGAGAGCACAACGATGGACAGGGAACCGAAGCCGATGATGTCGGATTGGATGAGGAAGTCCAGCCAGTAGCGAGGCTCGGTCCAGAGGTTCGTAAACGCGCGAGCGGCGAACAGGGAGTAGTCCTGGATGGTGAGCACCAGTTGCTTGGCGGTTTTGTCGATGGTGTCGATCGGCATGAGGTTCACCGGCTTGCGGAATGAAGCGCGAGCGCCGCTCCGCTGGATTCAAGCCGCGCAAGGACAGGATAGCGCATGAGCCTGGGGCGAAACGCCCGCAGGGTGGCGGCTGGTGCCGGGCATCGTAAACTGGCTTGGAAAGCGAGCGAACGGTGACTCCTGAGGCGGCCACAAGGCTGGAAGCGTTCTTCCGCCGTTTTTCCTGCGGGGCGAGGCCGCTTCTGCTGTTGGACTACGACGGGACGCTGGCGCCTTTCCACGTTGACCGCTTCAAAGGGAAGCCGTGGGCCGGGGTAAGGGAGCTGTTGGCGCGCATTCAACAGCAAGGGAGGACCCGGCTGGCGGTGATTACCGGGCGGCCGGCCGCTGAGATTGCGCCGCTGCTGGCCGTGGAGCCGCCGCTGGAGGTTTGGGGTCTGCATGGAGCCGAGCGGCTCTACCCGGATGGGCGCCGGGAGCTGGAAGAAGCTACGCCCGCGGCGCGGCGGAAGCTGGAAGAGCTGAGAGAGTTTCTGCGCCGCGACAGCCTGGGCGGACTCTTCGAGGACAAGGCTAACGGGGTGGTGATGCACTGGCGGGGGGCTTCGCGCAGGAAGGCTGAGCGGATCGAGCGGCGGACGCGGGCTTTGTTTGATCCGCTGGCGCGGATGGAGGGGCTGGCGTTGCTGGACTTCGACGCCGGTCTCGAACTGCGCGTGGGGCGCGACAAGGGCGGGGCGGTCGAGGCGATTCTGGCCGAGGCTGGGGCGGGAGCCGGCAGCCCGGAGGATTGCCCAGCGGCGTATTTGGGCGACGATCTGAGCGACGAGGCGGCGTTCAGGGCGGTGAATCGGATTGGGCGGCGCGGGCTGAGCGTGCTGGTGCGGCGGGAGTGGCGCGAGACGGCTGCGGCGGTTTGGCTCCATCCACCGGGGGAACTGAAGGGGTTTCTGGAAAGATGGCTGAAGGCTCTCAACCGCTAGAGTTTGGCGTGGCTGCCGTCGCAGAAAACGGGGCTGGCGGTGTGCTTGCATCCGCAGAAGTACACGGTCTTGGACTCGGCCGCTTCGAACTTGACGGGAACGAAGCCGCTTCCTTTGTGGCTGCCATCGCAGAAGGGTTGGTTGGCGCTCTGGCCGCAGGCGCACCAGTAGTAGCTCTTGCCGGCTTCAACCGCAACCGCGTAGGGGCTCTTTTGAGCAATCTTAGCTTCTTGCATGGAAAGTTCTCCTGGAAGGGCAATGAAGGGATTATCGCCGAAACCGGGCCGCGGTGGCACGATCCGGAATACGACCGGCGATCTTCCATGCTCCGAATCCTAATCGGGCCGATAAAGCAATCTAAGAGCTGCGCGGCGGACCTTCATCGCACGGAAGCGCCGTGGGGGTACTCTCCTGGTTAACAGAAACGGGAGTCGGCGCCTGGAGCTCTCTGCGACAATCATAGTGACGCGCGTTGTGCGGGGGCTGCCCGAGTTTTGGGCCGTCGGCCGTTGACAGCGGACAGGTTCGAGACTTCAGCGAGCAAAACGAGGCGAAGGCGGGAGAATGGCGGATCTGCTGAACTTGGCGGTGTTGGTTTGCGCATCGGTCGGCTCGATGGCGTTTGGCATCCTGGCGGCTTATGGAATCCTGCGCGTGGGATTTGCGTTGATGCGTCCGCAGGTCCGGCCCGTGGCGGTGAAGGCGCAGACGGCCGAGTACTGATCCCTGACAAGTGAAAACTGACAACCGCTCTAGGTCGGCGGATTGCTGGGCGGTTGCGTCTGCTGCTCCTGCTGCTGGCGCATCTGCTGCTCGCGCATCTGCTGCTGCATGTTGAGCTGCTGGACAGTGCGCAGCGGACCTGTGGGCGAAAAGCCGGGGCGGAAGGGTCCAGGGGCGCCTTGCGGAGGCTGCGGCGGCTCGTCGGCTTCGGCATCGTCGTCGGTGCTGCTGGCCGGGTTGGTCGCGGTGGCCGGCTGCGCGCTGGCGGCCCGGCGAACGCTGAGCACGATCTGCCGCGGCGCGCCCTGGCCCTGGTCGCCGACCATGATGACGTTGTAGCCGGAGCCTTGAAGAAGCTCGGAGAGAATGTCGCGCGCCTGGCCTGGACCGTAGGAGCCGAATACCCGCTCGTCGGCGGCCATGCCGTCAACCTGGGCGCCGGTGGCCGTGGAGAAGTCTTTCAATATCTGCTGCAGGCTGGAGTTTTCGGCGTCGATGCGCAGGCCCTGGCTGTCCCAGACGACGGATGCCGGGGCCGGACTGTCGTTGGCAGGCCAATGGGGAGCTTCGGGAGCGGAAGCGGTTGCGGGCGCGGGGGCTGGTGTTGGCGGCGGGGTGAGCGGATGGGCTGCTCCGGGCCGCGTGTGAGCGCGCAGCGCCTTGTGCTGCGGAGCGGATGGAACAGCGGTTTGCTGCGCCCGCGCGGCCAGCGGATGGGCCGCTATCAGCAACAAAGCCGAAAAAACTGTTGCGAGGGCCGCGGAAGATCGACGCATGGGGATCGGATTCGCCAGAAAGCCTCCCACGGGGGCCGAAACGCGCGCTGATTCCACGGGATTCATGAACGGGCCAAAGCCTGCGCCCTTGCGGAGTTGCGGCGGAATCGATATGCGCATGGAAATCGGCTCCTGATTCCGATGCCGGCGGCCCGGCAGCAGCGTTCGGCTCTCGGCGTGCGCCGGGGCGCGGCGATTCGTTACCCCTCCACTGTACTAGACTATCAGTGACCCGCGGACGCTCAGAACGAGAGATTTGCGGGGCAGAGAGGATTTCAAAAGAGATGCGCCTCTGCTGGAAGGTTTGGGCCGCCGCGGCACTTGTCCTTGTCGCGGGGGCTACGCCCGCGGCGAGCCGGGCCGCGAGTTCGGCAAGTTGCACGACCCAGGCGGAGTTGCTGGCGCCGGATCGCAGCGCCCTGGCCGCTGCCGGGGGACGGCTGTCGCAAGCTGTGATGGAGCAGGATTACTCCGCGTTGCAAGCCGCGCTGCTGCCGGCTGAGGCGGCGGAGTGGGACGGGATTCGCGAGGCTGTGGAGCAAGGCGCGCCGCTGGTGAAGGGCGGACAGTTGCGGCTGCGGAACGTGTATCTGCTGGACGCGAGCAGCCTAGCGGCGCCGGCCGACGCGCAGTTCTTCTGCTCCAACCGGAGCGGGTCGATCACCGTCACTATCAATATGCGGGCTCTGCCGCCGGGCCGCTACGCGGTGGTGCTGGGGGATGCGGCGGGGGCGCCGCTAGGCGGGCAGATGGGCCTGATTTTGGCCTGGGATTCGACGGGCGCGGCCCCAGCCTGGAAGCTGGCGGGGGTCTCTGTGCGCCAGGGCACCTTCGACGGGCACGATGGGGTCTGGTACTGGGAGCGCGCCCGCGAGCTGGCCAAGGAAGGCCTTCCCTGGAGCGCCTGGTACTGCTATGAGGCGGCGCGGTACTTGCTGGTGCCGGTGGATTTCCTTTCCTCGCCGAATCTGGAGAAGCTGGGGGCGGAACAGGGGCTGATCAAGAGCTCGCCGCAGGATGCTTTTCCCTATTCGCTGGCCGACGGCGAGCGCAACTGGAAGATCGATGCGGTGCGGCTGGACGCCTCGCTGCGCCAGGCGGACCTGGGCGTAATTTATGAATCGACGGGAGTGACCGATCCGGCGGCGGTCCGCACCGAGGCGGTTGCCGTGCTGAGCGCGCTGCTCAAGGCGCAGCCGGGGCTCAGGGAGAACTTCCACGGGCTGTGGGCTTACGCGGTGAAGGACGGCAAGCGGACGCCGGTGATCGAGCTGCCGATGGGGCAGATACCGTAAAGGCAGGGGTCAGGGGTCAGCGCGGTTCAGTTGAGTCAGCGAGTTAGCGAGTCAGCAGGTCAGCGAGTTCGCAGGCCAGTACAGTTCCAGTTGTCGCGGGCTGGATGGAACTGCTCATGCGCAGATCGATTTCGTCGGAGAAACCCGAGAACAAGGAGGGACGAGAGCATTGGCGGGCCTTATCGACCTTCGTTCCGATACGGTAACCCGGCCCACGCCTGAGATGCGGGCGGCGATGGCGGCGGCCGAGGTGGGCGACGACGTTTACGGCGAAGACCCCACGGTGAACCTGCTGGAGCGGCGCGCGGCGGAGGTCTTCGGCCGCGAGGCGGCGCTGTTTGTGCCCACCGGCACCATGGGCAACCAGATCGCCATCCGCCTGCACACCCAGCCGGGCCAGGAGGTGATTGCCGAGTCGCGGGCCCACATTCTGGACTGGGAGATGGCCACCGCGGCGGTCTTTTCCGGCTGCCTGATCCGCGCCGTTTACGCCGAGCGGGGCATCTTGACCTGGAAGCACATCGAGCCAGCGATCCGTGAACGCAGTACGCTGCGCGCGGCGACGGGGCTGATCGAGATCGAGAATACGGCCAACCTGGCCGGCGGCACGGTAACGCCGCTGGCGGTCATGGAGGAGATCTGGGCCGGGGCAAGGGAGCGCAAGCTCCCCGTTCACCTGGATGGGGCGCGGATCTTCAATGCGGCCGCGGCGCTGAGCGCGGATGTGCGGGAGCTGACGCGCGGCTTCGACACGGTGATGTTCTGCCTGTCGAAGGGGCTGGGCGCGCCGGTGGGATCGATGCTGACGGGCTCGGCGGAGCTGATGGAGCGGGCGCGGATCTATCGCAAGGCTCTGGGCGGCGGGATGAGGCAGGCGGGCGTGCTGGCCGCCGCCGGGCTGATTGCGCTGGAGCGGGGGCCGGCGCGGCTGCGCGAGGATCACGCCCACGCGCGGCTGCTGGCCGAGGCGCTCGCGAAGATGGAAGGCGTGGCCATCGATGTGGATTCGGTGGAGACCAACATCGTGATCTTCCGGCTGACCGAAGAGCGGAGCGCGCCTGAGGTGGTGGCGCGGCTGAAGGCGCGAGGGATTCTGGCCAGCGCCTTCGGGCCGGATGCGATCCGGCTGGTGACGCACATGGACGTGGACCGGGCAGCTTGCGTGACGGCCGCGCAGGCGCTGAGGGAAGAGATTGCGGCGGTGTGAATCGAGCCTCGACAGCGATGGGTTGAGCAATTCGGAACACCGCCGAGGGAACGGGGAGTGATACAAGGGTCCTGAGCGGGGTCCGCAATGGAAGCGCAACTATTCCCGCGGCTCGACGTTGATATCAGCAACAGACCGGAAGGCAAGCAGGATTCCGGCAACACTCAAGACCCAGGAGGATTCGATTCGCCATGAAGAAGATTGTGCTCGCGCTGTTGCTTGCTCTCACCCTTTCGCCCGCGGCTTCGTTTGCGCAGGTTGTGATTCGCATCGGTCCGCCGGCTCCGGTCGTCGAGCGCCGGGGTCCGCCTCCGGATCGTGGATACGTTTGGATCGCCGGCTATCACCGCTGGGAGGGCGACCACTATGTCTGGACTCCAGGCCGCTGGGACCGTCCGCCTCGTCCCGGCGCGGTTTGGGTAGCCCACAAGTGGGTTCACCGCCATGGAGAGTGGGTGCTGATCGAAGGGCACTGGCGGTAAAGCGCAAATCGAACGGCATGCAAGAGAGCGGGGCGCGAGTCCCGCTTTTTTGCTGGCGCGCCGATCGGGCTTCGAGAATGCTCCCTCCTGAAGACCCCGCTTGCCAGCCTGGGGCGGAATTGAACAATTCACACACGCTTAATACATTCGTTGGGGAATTGTGAGGCGTTTTTCTTCGCTGCTCGCAATATGGGATGGAGAGGAAATCGCTCTCCGGGAGCCTGATCCAATGAAGAACGCTGCAATTCCCGCCCTATTGTTTTGTGCGATGGCATTGACCACCGCGGCATACTCGCAGACCTGGGTTGCTAACGCCGGGAGCGATTCCAACTCCTGCACGATGGCTGCGCCGTGCAAGACCTTTGCGCACGCCGTGTCGGTTACCCCCGCCTGGGGCCAGCTTGGCGTGCTTAACGCGGGCGATTACGGACCGGTCACGATTAGCAAATCCATCCGGATCGACGGCGGCGGCTTGGCCTCCAATTCCGTGACCAGCGGGAACGGCATAACGGTGGAAACGGCGGCGGGAGACGTGGTTCAACTGCACAACCTCAGCCTCCATGGAAGCGGCTCAGCCAGCAATGGAGTTTACTTCATCGGCGCCGGCGGGCTCGACATCGACAACGTGCAGGTGACCGGGTTCGATACTGGCATCAACATCCTTGCGCTGTCGAATACCGCGCTCAATGCCGCGATCAAAGACAGTAGCATAGAGAACGTCCAAAGCGGCATATACATCCAGGGATCGACAACCATTCTGGCTTCCGCGGAGATTGTCAATACGCACATGCGTTTTGCCAGCAATGGGATCAACGCCATGTTCGCATCGATCTCCATTCTCAATTCCACCATCGTGTCTCCGAACGCCGGTTCTACGGCGGCGTCGTCCGGGAATGGAATCAACGCGGTTGCCGAAACGAATGTCTATCTGGATAACAGCCAGATCAATGGCTATTCCTATGGACTCGTTTGCGGCACGGGAAGTGTTCAGGTCAACCGCAGCTCTTTCATCAACAATGGCTATGCGGCCATGCCGGGGTGTTACGTCACCTCGAATGGGAGTAACACGTCCTTCGGCAATACCTACAACAGTACGAATCCGCAGATCAAGACACCCGACATGTGGTGACGCCTTCAAGCCGATCCGTGCGGTCCGCCCCTCCCCGGGGCGGCCCGCACGGGTTTTGGTAAAGTCATGTGGAGGCCGAAGCCTTTTCTGCCCCGGCCCAGCCGAGG